>Ga0210016_1001894_pt1 | contig 19291 bp, 16 predicted proteins | sample CryGeyCG2014_300_FD_185454 | JGI IMG/M metagenome (GOLD analysis project Ga0210016, IMG submission 185454) | Groundwater microbial communities from aquifer - Crystal Geyser CG02_land_8/20/14_3.00 (SPAdes) (version 2) | ecosystem: Environmental > Aquatic > Deep subsurface > Groundwater | place... | reverse complement strand
GCGCGCCGTCAGTTTCGTTCAAAAAAGGTTCGAGCTTCGTTCAGCAATTGCGACCAATGAGGGTTCGACTTATCCAGTCATGAGCGAAGCGAATTTTGCGGGATTCCTAATATGCAAACAGTTTAAAAAATAAAAAATGAGTAATTTTTTTGAAACAAAAAAAATAAATAACAACGATCAGCAGGGAAGGGATAGCCAGCAAGCCCAAGAGATAAATACAGTCAGCCAGAATAAAATGGTTACAGATTTAGATCAAGAATTAAGAGTTTTTACTTTTCACGATAAGATCGGTGAACAATTTGAAATTTCTACTAAAAAGATCGGCGGGATTAACGAGATTTATAACAACCTAAACAAAGGCAAAACCGAGGAAAAAAAAGTAGAAAGCCCAAAAAACTTGGCTACGATTATTAAGGCGTTTAAAAATCACAGACGACTTATTACAAACAACGAAAATAAAGAGATTAATAAATCGCCCCATCTATTAATATCAGGCGGATTTGTTCGTGATGTTTTAACTAATCAAATTCCGAATGATATCGATTTAATTACCAATATGCCATCGAGTGAAATTTATAGCTTAGTAAAAAATTTGTCGAATATAAAAAGCATTGGCGTCCATGGTGAATCTTCGGAGGTGGTACGAGTGAAATTTAGAAACGGCGAGGAATATGAGATATCAAGTTTTAAAAACGCAGGAGAAAAAAACGGAATAATAAATCCCAGTCAGGACGCCGGAGCCAGAGAATTTACCGCTAATGCTCTTTTTTACAATCCTCTTTCCGGGCAGGTAATTGATTATGTTGGTGGAATAAAAGATATAGAGAAAAAGCGAATAAGATTTACCGGTAGTGCAAAAAAAAGAATAGATGAGGATGGAATAAGAATGATGCGATACATCCGCTTTTTATATAAAACCGGATTTTCTGCTATTGATGAAGACAGAGAAGTCGTTAGGAAACTGGCGCCAAAGATAAAAAAAGAAGCCACCGAAAGGATAAAAACCGAGCTCGACAGAATACTCCAACTTGCCAGTGCGGATAAAATAATTGAAACATTCGACGACCTTGGTTTATTAGAGCAGATATTTCCTGAAGTAAAAAAATTACAGAACTGCAAACAAGGTCCGCCATATCATATGGAGGGAGATGTTTATAAACACACATTACTGGTATTGGAAAAACTGCCGAAAATAGCTAGTTCAAGACTCAAATGGGCGACAATTTTTCATGACATTGCTAAACCGGAAACAAGGGAGGAAACAGAGAAAGACGGAAAAAATAAGGTCAGCTTTTTGCAACACGACCAAGTAGGTGCGGATAAAGCGGGCTCAATACTCAAGAGGGCGAATTTTTCAAATAAAGAAATAGAAGATATCAAGTGGTTAATTGCCAACCATCAGATGTTATTTCAAAAAGTGTCAAACAGAGTCAAAGAATCTGATGAAAAAAATCATAATCGGGTAAGAAATCGAGCCAAAGCGGTCTTTAAAAAAATGATTATGAGTAAAGGCATAGAATTAGTTGATGATCTGGTTAAGCTAGCGATAGCCGATTCGCAAGGAAAAATTTCCAAGGAAGGCGATAATAAGCAAGACCAAGAAATAATTAAAGAAATTTTTAATGAAGCGAAGAGAGATTTAAAAGAGAGCGAAAAAAACGGTGTCGATTTTAAGAAACTTATTAATGGAAAAATTATTATGGAAGCTCTTAATATTAAACCCAGTTCGGAAATCGGTAAGATTAAAAAGCAAATCCTGGATATTTTACTTGAATCAGGTGAAAACTTCGATAGTGAGGACTTGGCTAAGACACGCATTAGAGAATTAATTTTGGAATTTAAAAAATAACTATAGTTAAATAATGGAGAATATTAACAAAAAAATTAAATTTTTAAGCGAAAAAACTTAATAAGTTGTTTATTTTAATTAAAGAAGACATAAAAAGACAAAATAACTTAAAGGTTAAAAATTATTTTAAATAAATTTCCTAGCCGAATGAACGAAGAAAATTAATTGTCTAATAATTTTGACTAACAAGATTAACAATTTGTATGAATTAGCTTTCCCGTTATCTTAAGTGGACGGATCCTGTAATTTTGCGGGACGATTCCTAATACTCCGACGATTTAAAGAATAAAAAATGAGTAATTTTTTTGAAACAAAAAAAATAAATAACGCCGATCAGCAGGGGAAGGATAGCCGGTTAACACAAGAAACAAAAGTCATAGAAAATAAAGGCGATGAATTTTTGTCTGACCACGAGCGAATAATAGCCGATTATGCTGAAAATGGCGGTTTGGTTTTTCGACGCGGAAAGGGCTGGGCAATCAAGATGGAAACCGGAGAAGTAACTTATGATCCGAAATTTTTTTCCGATAAAGGATATTCTAGCGCAGAATCCATGTGGGCGACTTGCCATGAAGTTGAACATTTCCGTGATTGGCGGAAAGATCCGGAAACCTACGCTAAATTATTCGGCCGGATGAAAATTCGACGCCGGATCCATCTTTTATACAACTGCCTCGATGATGTTATGGTTAATCGAAATGTAGACAAACGGTTTCCAGCTCACCAGGAAACTAAAAAATACTTGTATCAGGAAAAACTTTTCCCCGGAACAGATTATACCGATAAACCCAAGCATTTACAATTTGCCTATGCTGTTTTGCGCGAGAAGATGTTGCCGGAAGAATTAATGACTTTGGATCCCGAAGTAAGAAAAGAAATTGAAAATTTAAAAAACATTGACGGCAAAGGTGCGGATTTGATTGATATAGTTTCTAATCCCGAAGCTGAACCTAAGGACCGTTTCAGTTTAATTGAAGAATATATTGAGCCAATTTACGAAAAGTTTTTTCAAGAAGATGTAGAGAGTAAAAGAGAACAAGAAAAAAAAGAAAAGGGAGAAGGCGAAAAGGAGAAGGAAGGGGAGGGTCAAGAGGGCGGTAGAGAAAGCGAGTCCCAAGAAAAAAGCGGTAAACCAGAGGGTAAAAAAGATGGCAAGCCCCGAAAAACCACACCAGCGGAAGACTTTTTTGCCGATGATTATGATGATTTCGAAGATAAATCGCCAGAAGTAATACTCGCGGAAGATGTTAAAGAAGGATTGGATAAATTTATCAAGCAAAAAAAAGAAGACGAGAAATCGCCGGAAGAAATCGCTAAAGAACAATTCAAAAAACAGCACGGCGTGACTTATGAAGATGTGCAGCACTACCGGCAGAATTATGAAAAAATCAGGAATTATATCGAGCCGCTGCGAGAAATTTTTGCGCGGATTATTTCTACGCGTAAGGAAATCAAGCGGCGTTTGAAAGAACGGACCGACCAGGGAGTGATTATGGATCCGTCTTTGATTTCCCAGGCCTATATTGACGCTGAATCGGGAATTACTGATTCGCGAACACAACTGAAAATTAAAAAAATCGAATATGACGAGCACAAGCCCAATGATTTTGAGTTTTCACTTGTTTGTGATCTGTCCGGTTCAATGAGTAATAACAATCCGGGTGGTAAAAGTTATGAACAGCGCCTCTGTGCGATTTTAATCATGGAAGCGCTGGATGAATTTGAGGAAAAATTAAAAGCGGAACGGGAAGACAAAACCTTAGATCTGCATGTTTTAACCGAAGTGCGGGGATTTGGCGAAGAAGATGAAGAGTTGAAGCCCCTAGGCGATACAATTGATTATCAATCAAGAGTGAAAATTAACAAACGGTTGGGTAATTGTAATGGAGGAAGTACAAGAGATTTTAAGTCATTAACTAAAGTTGACGAAAGTATAAGTGATGAGATAAGATTAAAGATAGAAAAGAATGATCTTAAAAAAGTGGTATTACTCATAACTGACGGCGGAACTAATGATGATGATGTCGATAGAACCAAGGCGGAAAAGAACGCTTTGTCTGGTGCCGGAGTAATTATTAAAGCGATTCAAATCGGGCAAGTCGACGCTGAAGATAAGGCAAAATTTGCCAGAGTTTGGCAAAAACCGGAAAAAGACGGCTATGCCTGTAAAGATGTTTCGCAATTAGTGGCCAAAGTGGAAAAATTATTGGAAGATTTTTTGGAAGAATTATAAAACATATTTTATGAAAAACTCTTTCGAATCCAACCTCATTAAGATCCCTGCCAAAGAAGTGGTGGACGAGCTGTATGGCGCGCCGCTGACTAAAGGCGACAGGGATATGGCGGAGTTCAGGAAGAAGAATATCCAAAAACCGGAGAAAATGAAAAATCAAGAATATTTCGAACAAATTGAAAATTGGCAAAACTTCTACCAAGAAACTTTCAAAATCACCCCTAATTTCTCCAAACTGGAAATCCCAGAAAAACGGGAAGGCTTTGATAAACTTATCATCATCGCCAAAAGTATGACTCCCCAAAAAATTTTTGATAAATGTCAAGAGTTTTTTCCAGCGAAGAAAGAAAAAATTAATGATAATTATGAAATTGAAGACGATGATCTAGATGAAATTACCATCTCCGATCGTAATGCTAAGAAAGAATCCTACGCTATTTGGATCCGCGACCGGGTTGAAGCTGATGAAGAATTAAAAAATCTTTCCTTTAGGGATATAAAAAAACAAGGACTCATCACGGAGACTTTAGAAGAAAGGCTTATTCAAGAACTGGAATATTTTTCTCGAACTAAAAAACACTTGGAAGGAAAAATAACCAGTACTTTTTGTGCGGGTTCGCAATTTCCTATTTTTTTTGGCGATGTTCAATCAGGAAGCGATGTTCAATCAGGAAGCGAAGTTCCAACAGTGAGCTGGGATAACTTTTCGGGACTACTTCGTATCTACCGCTACATGTTTGACCTTAATGTTGGCGAAGATTGTCGTGCTCGCGAGGTAGTTGCTTCCACCAAAAATGAAAAATAATCCTTTATTTTAAAAAAATAATTTTTTTTGAAATATATATGTTTAAAAAATTCAAACTTATGCCTGGGGAAATATCTCAACGCATGGTTGAGAAGATTAAACCCGAAGAAAAAATTGAGCAAAAAAAATTAGCTAAAGGAGAAATTGAGCAAGGAGCGAACGATCTTGCAGAGTTAATTTTAGAGAGGAGAGACTTGGAAGAACAGATCCGTTCCGACAATCAAATATTGAATAAAAAAGATGATAAACCTGTTTCAGTAAAAAAGTTAGAAAAAAAGGAGAATAGTTTTTTCCCCGATGATCTTTTGGCGGCCCTAAATGATCCGGAAGCTCTTAGTAAGTTAAATTGGAGCGGTATTAGCCGACAAGTTTTGCCTGATCAGGGAATAAAATCATCTTGTCGCGCAGCTGAGGAACGATTGCAGGAAATTAAACAGAAAATCGCGGAGCTGGCAGGACAGGAAAAAATCGCCGAAGTTTATCGAGAAAAAATGGAGGAAAAAATGGCTACCTTTCAATTAGCCATAAATATTGACGGCTTTAAAAAAGTTATAGAAAATGTTAATTTGTCAGAAGCCAAACTTTTAGCTCATCGCAATGATGAAAATATCAAACAATCAAAGGCGGATGAAGAGATAATAAAAAAATACACCCTAATTAAAACTAAGGCTCAAGAAAGAATTGAGGAGCTAAAAAGTGACCCGGATGTTTACAGGGAGTCAAATCGGCGCGAAATGGTAAAATACCGTCGGCAATATTTAAAGGGTAAGATCGTGGAAACGCCAAGCGTTAAAGAGCAAGAAAGTCAAATTCTCGGCCATTTGCAATTGGGGATTCCGGTATTTTTACGAGGGCACTTGGGTGCCGGCAAAACCGAAATAGCTATGCATATTGCCTGGAAATATTATGGCGTGGAACCCGAGTTTATTTCTGGTTCCGAAGAAGGATCAAAATACGACATGTTTACAAAAATGCAGATAGGCATTAAACCAAAAGAGGATAGAATAAAAGAATTCGATGAGAGGATGGCAGAGATTAAACAGTTGGAATTAAGCTTTGAAGATATAGAAAAAATCAAGAAAGAATATTACAAAGAGATTATTGTAGAAGGAAAAGTAACAAGTTTTTCACAGTACGGTCCTTTGGTGCGGGCGATGAAAGAAGGCAAGCCTCTAATTATTGATGAAATGGATGGCATCCCGCACTCAATTTTAATGCGGCTTAATCACATTTTGACTCGGCGAGTCGGTAATAAATTTAAAATTCAGGAAAATGGCAGTGAGGAAATAGAAATTAAGAAAGGTTTTTGTGTGATAGCGACTGGCAATATTAAATCGGCAAAATATAAAAGAGAAGATTTGGATGCGGCTTTTCTCTCCCGTTGGTGGTCGTCGGAAGTCAAATATTTGCCGGAAGAGGAAACTTATAAAATTTTAATCGCTTCATTAATTGATAAGCGGGGAGATTTGGAATTGGAGAGAAAAGAAGATTTAGCGGATATTAAAAAATTAACTCAAGCGGCAACTTATATCTAAGGGGTTTTTACCGGAGAAAAGTATGATGATAAATTAGAAGGCGGTAATGCGGCGCGAGGTGTTTCAGCCAGTCTGGAAAAATCAGTTCTATCTATGCGGGATTTATGGAATATTGTTAAACCCTGGAAGGCGGCTGGTTTTTGCCAGCCTTTAGAAAAATATATTCTCACTGAATTTATCAAGAAAGCCACGGTGCCAGGCGATGCAATCCGCTTGGCGCAAATTTTCTGCCAATATAGATTTTTTTCCGATTGGAAAGCGGAAGATTTTGGCATTTCAGGATTAACACAAGCAAAAATCGAGTCTCATCAGCCGACAAAACAAAAAACGATTTAATTATGTAGCATCATAGTATTAATTTATCCCTATGTCCGAATCCTTCGAATCCAACCTCATCAAAATCCCCGCCAAAGAAGTGGTGGACGAGCTGTATGGCGCACCGCCGACCAAAGGCGACAAGGATATCGCGGAATTTCGGAAGAAGAAAATCCAAAAACCGGAGAAAAATAAATTGCGCATTAGCGCTCTTTCTCGCGAGGGGAAAGAAGTTATTTTTGATTTTGAGAAAATTAAAGAAAATTGGGTGGAATTTTATAGGAATCATTCGCTAGAAGAAATAGCTCAAAATTTAGACGATATAAAGATCCAGCTGACGGAAGAACAAGTTTCTCTGATACAAGAAAAATCCAGCGAGGGATTTAATCATTTCATACTTTTCCCATCTTTAGAATTACAACTCGAATATCTTAATAAAATTGAAAATGTTACAACAAATGTTTTGCCGGAGCTTAAGGATATGGAACAATATTTTCAGATTGAAGGAGTTAATGAAGGATTTAGAATGTCGGAACATGTTAAAGAAGGCGAGATACAATATTTAGGGAATATCCGAAATGGGCCATACCTGTTATTAACTAAAGACATAGCCGAAGTAGAAAAGAGTACGTTAAGAAAGGAAGCAGATAGATTGGTGGAAAAATTTAAAAATAGAAAAGAGACTGGATTAACTTATCTTGAATATTTTATTTTTCAAAGAGATTATGTTTTACGGCACTTGCAGGAAAAATTCCCGCATCCAGATACAAAAAATGGTACATGGTTATTGAATTCAGCAAAGGAATCTTTTGGCGTACCGGGTACGATAGGCGCTTTTATCGGTGTTACTTATGAATATATATATAATTTTGACATAGATCCGGCTGGCCAATTATATTTTTTCTCAGAAATTGAAAATCAAGAAAAGAATATGGGTGCTCGTTCAGCAATTATTTTTGAGTTAATTCAATAAATTAGTTAATTTATGTCCGAATTCTTTCGAATCCAACCTTATCAGAATTCCACTTTCATCTCTGGAAATTCAGAAAAAATTTGTCGCCGAAGCGAAAAAATAACAGCAAATAATCAACGCAAACAAGCAATTGATTGAAATCTATGAGCAAAAAATTACTGAAGTTTTAGCTGTTTGTCTAAATCTATAATTTGGCTACAAATGGCAATCCCGCGGGCTTACGAAACGACTCCCAGCAGTCCGACAAAAGTGATGATTGGGTTTCACCCTTCGGGTGACCACCCGCAGGGTGGCAATTCCCAGTGCCCCGACCAAACAAAACATTTTGAAAATGGATTCATGCAATTCGCCTAAGTGAATCGACTTCCAATATCCCGGGCAAAAATAATAAGAAAGCCGGATTTCCGCCGCCGTTTAAACGGACGGGTTTTTTATGCTCGCGGGGCGTTTTTCAAGCAGTCTCCCGGCCGGCATTTTAATAAAATTTCCTGATGTATCATAATCTGACGGCCGTCAGATTATGATTAAATTTTAAATCGCCGGCAGTTTGTTTATACCGGCTTTATTTGTTATTACCTTATCTTGTTTTGCTTTACTTTACCTTGATTCATTCATAATTATACGGCCGTAGAATTATGATATAATATAAATATGCATAAATTCGGATCCGTGCAAAAAAAGATACTCCTAACTCTTTTAGGAGGAGTGGCGCTGGGAACAGCTTCTTCTCCGCGGCAATATTTTCGCGTTTTTCGCAAATTGCGGAAAGAATGGAAAAAAGTCAACCAGCAAAATTTTCTCCGTTCCGTCCGGAAACTTTCAGATGAAAAAATAATCGAAGAACAAAGACTGCCGGACGGATCTTTTAAATTGATACTTACTAAAAACGGCAAACAACAGGCTCGAAAGTTAAATCTTTCAGGTGATTTCATAAATTTTAAAAAACCCAAAAAGTGGGACGGAAAATGGCGGATGGTCCTTTTTGATATTCCGGAAAAGGATCGGGCTTTCCGTAATATTTTACGGGAACATTTGCACACCTTCGGTTTTTTAAAACTACAGCACAGCGTTTTTGTTTCTCCCTATCCTTTTGAAAAGCCGATTTTGGAATTGATAAAACTTTATTCCGCGGAGTCCTATGTGCGGGTAATCACGGCTATCAAGATCGATAACGAAACTAAAATTAAAAAGCATTTTTCTCTCACTTCTTAATGCATCATAATAATACGGCCGTCGGAAAATGAATAGATTTTTAATCGCGGGTAGCTTGTTTATTTTTTGCTTTTTTTATTCATAATTATACGGCCGTCAGATTATGATTAAAAAGTCAAAAGTTTTTTACAAGAAGGTTATCGGCCGGGATTTTAATTAAGATTCCAATTAAAATTTCAATTAAAATTTCGATTAAGATTCTAATTAAGATTTCGATTGAAATATAAAAATAAAATGAATTTATGGATATTATTTCTCATGCTCTTTGGTGCAGAGTAGTCGCCGGACGAAAAAGTAAAAAATATTTTTGGTGGGCTTTTGCTTTCGGCCTTTTTCCCGACGCGGCTTCTTTTGGAATTTTAATGGCGGCGCGGATTTTAAATATCGCCAGCGGACCGGATTGGTCCAATGGCCGTCCGGATGCCAGCTTGGTTCCTCAATTTGTCCATATTCTGTATAATCTTACGCATAGTTTCATAACTTTCGGCCTGATTTTCTTGCTGGTTTGGTGGCTGCTTAGAAAACCTTTTTGGCCGCTTGCGGCCTGGGGCTTCCATATTTTTCTGGATATTCCTTCGCATTCTTATCAATTTTTTCCCACGCCTTTTTTGTGGCCGTTTTCCAGTTTTGAGATCAATGGAATCAATTGGGGAGAGCCGATAGTTTTTATTCCTAATTTAATATTTTTAATATTGCTTTACGCGGTTTGGGGCGCAAGCTGGTGGAAAAAGTCAAAAATTTAAATATTTTTTATTTCCGGATATTGGTATATAATAAAAACATATTAATTTAAAAATAAGCCCACAGGCTCAAGTAAATAAATTTTATGGATTCTTTTGAAACCAGAAAAAAGGAAACAATTAAAAAAGAAATAAAAGAAACGGAAAATCAAAAAGCGGCTTTTAAGGTTAAGGACAAGCGAAGCGGTCAAGATTATGAAATTGTATTGGATAAATCCGGAAACAGACAAACCCTAAATCGAGAGAAAGAAGTAAATGAGTTAGAAAATGAAATAAAAAAGGTTGAAAAGCAGTCGATTGCTGAGAAATTATCTCGAGATAAATCCGACTTAATTAAAGAAATCAAAGAATTGGAAAATGAATTTAAGCAGCCGGGAATTAAAAGTAAAAAAACGCTTATTGAAAAAAGTATTTTAGAGAAGGAAGCAAAAGTAAGAGAAATCGAAAATCAACTAGGAGCGACTAAGAAAAAGAAAGAAGACGAAAAAGAAAAGAAGGAGGAGCTACCCGAACAGACAATGAAAAAGGAAGGGGAAAGAAAGCAAATAGAATATCAGGGAGAAAGCTTGGAGGAAAAAAAGAAAAAAATAGAAAAGTTATGGCTAGAGGTGGAAAAAAATAGAAAAGAATATCTGGAAAAAGATTACAAAAACAACAAAGTAACCACTCGATTAAAAGGGTTTTTTGGTTCTTTTTTTAAAAAAGATAAAGAAGGAGCTGGATATGAAAGCGATAAGGACTTGGCTGAATATAGAGCCCATTATGACAACTCTCTTCTGGAACATAAAAAAGCTGTATTAGATGAAGTTAGACTTAGGGGAGCTTCCGGAAAAGAACTTTTAGATATAGCTAAAATTTATCAGGTGGAAGCCAATGTTAATTTAGCCGATGTCCACGATCAGGTAAAAATTGAAAATCAGGAAGGAAAATTCTCCGGTTTTATCAAAGAACACAGCAAGGAATTAGTCGAGAGATATAAAAAAATGCCGTTGGCTAAAAAAATCGCCATCGGAGCGGCTTTCGGATTGGCCGGAGCCGGCGCTATTTATATCGGCGGAGCGGCGGTGGGCATAGCTGGTTCGGCGATTGCCGCCAGAAGAGCGATAATGGGAGTGATCACCGGTACCACGGTCGCGCTTAGTTTTGAAGCTCGGGGAAAAAAGAAAACCGCGAAAAAAAATCAAAAAGAAATGTCTGGCTTAGAAAAGAAAATGGCCGGAATGAGCGAGGAAGAAAAAATCAAAATACTCGAAGGATTTATTGACGAGAGCATACAAGATGAAGACCGGAAAATAAATAAAATAAAAAATAAAAATTTAAGGCATCTGGCTTATGGAACAATCGCTGGAATAGGCGTGGTGCTCGCGCCTAAAATTACTCGCCTATTTTCCGAAGCTGGCGATCAGGGGAGTTCTGTTTTAGAGCACCAGGGAGGACAAAATATTCTAGACGGAAAGCCGCTAACGTCTGAAATACCGGAAGCGTCCGAAATACCCGAAATGCCTGAAGCGCCTGATTTGGAAGAACAAATCCCAAGAGCGGCAATGCCTTTACCGGAGGAAGCGGAATTAAGAGGAACAGAAACTGGTCCTGAAATCGAACAAACTGTTTCCGAATCTGCTGTTGAGGAAACGGAGATTCCTGGAACAGAGAGTGTTATCATCGAAGTTCAAAAAGGCGATAATCTTTGGAAAATTATTGACAAGCAAATGGAAAACCAGGAAAGCTACGCCGGTTTGGATAAGGCGCGAAAAATTTATGTCATTGACGCTTTGAAAGATAAGGTGGCGGCCGATCCGGGAAAGTTCGGATTGGAAAATATAGATAAGTTGAAGATAGGACAAAAAATAAATTTGTCAGAACTTTTTCAAGAGGAACAGCCGGAAAAATTAATAACCGGAGTGCGGGATTTAAACGAAGAACAGGTGCGGAATATCATGGAAAATAATGAAAAATTAAGAGGCTGGATAAACACTAATCCGGGCGAAGAATTGACTTCGGAAAAAACCGAAGAAATATTAAAAGAAATTAAAGAAGTCAAAGAAATAAAAGAAACTCCGGCGGTTCCAGAAACTTCGGTTGAAGGAAATGTGGAAACGGAAGAGCCGGAAATTAAATTTGAACCGGAAACCAATGAAGCGGAAGAAATTTCGGAAAAACCCGAAAGCGCCGGCTCGAGCGTCGATAAACAAGTCGAAGGAAATATCGAAACGGAAGAGCCGAGAATTGAATTTGAACCGGACAAAGCGGAAGAGCCGGAGATTAAATTTGAACCGGAAACCAGCAAAGTAGAGCCGATTGTCGAATCAAGTAGTTACATAGAAAATGCTTCATCAGAATTTAATTTTGAAAAAGATCTTCTGAATATGAATTTAGAAGAAGCGGTCAATAATTTGGGGAAAAATATTATCGGAAGCGATGCTATAACGGAAGGAAAAATTATGAATAGCCAGAAATATTGGAATGTGTTAAAAAACTTTAAATGCCAGGATGTTTTGAAAGGAAAAATTCCGATAACCCCGGAAATAAAATTCAGATTAGCGCGCTTGGCGGTTAATTTTAAAGAAGATCTGGGAACTGCGGGTCTTCCGCGAACCAATGAGACGATTAATACTTGGCTTAAACGAATTTCACTGGCTAAGATCTCCATTGGGAATATTTCCTCACAGCTGGCCGCGTAATGCGTAATTGAGTTAATTAATAAGATAAAAATATAAAAAAATGAAACAAGCAGATATAAAAAAATCTCTTTTAGAAGAACTGGGACTTTCCGGCATTCCCAAAGAAAAACAGGAGCAGCTGGTTGTTAAGATGACGGAAGTTTTGCTCAAAAGAATTTTTCTGGAAACGGTGAATAAATTGGATGAAAAAAACCGGGAAGAATATGCAAAAATGATTGAAAATAATCCGACTCCGGAAGAATTGGATGAATTTTTATCTTCTCGCATAAATAATTATGATGAAATGATAAATACCATAATAGAAAATTTCAAAGAAGAAATGAAAAAGAAAACGGAAAACGTTAATTAAAAAATCAAACGGGTTTAACCGGCGGAAAAACCGGAAAAAGAAATAAAAGTCGCAAACAGGCGTCTTTCTGGGGAGAAAATGTGGATAACTCGATTTAAAATAGCTGAAATAAGCTATTTTTTATTTTTTTCCAAAATGTTGACGAATGTGGGCTGGTGGTTTAAAATAGGGATATTGTATAGATAAGTGGGGGAAAGTGGTAAATTAAAAATTTATTTCCCCAAGATTTTTATGTTCATCGGAGAATATTTACATTCCATCGATTTAAAAAAGAGAATGGCCGTTCCCTCGAAGTTCAGAACGGATTTGAAAAATAAAGTGGTGGTGACGCGCGGCTTGGACAAATGCTTGTTTGTTTATCCGCTGAAAGTTTGGGAAGAATTGGCGGGAAAATTAGGCACGCTGCCGGTAGGAGAATCGGCCACGCGCAGTTTTATCCGCTTGATGCTGGCGGGCGCCGTGGATGTGGAAGTGGATAAGCAGGGACGGATTTTAATTCCCGATTTTCTGAAAAATTATGCCGGTCTTGGCAAAAATGTGATTGTGGCCGGAATTTACAACCGTTTGGAAATTTGGGATGAAAAGAAATGGAAAGAATATAAACAGAAAGCCGAAAAAAACACGGACGAAATCGCGGAACAGCTGGGGAAACTGGGAGTATTTTAATAAAAATCTAAATGTCAAAATCCAAATTTCAAATAAAATTCAAAGTTCAAAATCCAAATATTTTAAGTTTTTGGGTCTGGGATTTAATTTGACATTTGAACTTTGGGTTTTGGATTTCCACCGATGTCTATTCACAAGCCCGTATTGCTAAAAGAAACGATAGAAGGACTCAATTTAAAAACTGGAGATACTGTGGTGGACGCAACACTGGGAGGAGGCAGCCATAGCCGGGCCATATTGGAAAAAATTGGAAAACAAGGAAAGTTGATTGCCATCGATTGGGACGCGAAAGCCATTGAAAGTTTTCGTAATTCTCTCCTGGTTGGTCAATCAAAGGTTGTCAGTCTCGTTCAAGACAATTTCGCCCAATTGAATAATATTTTGAGGGGGTTGCGGATAAAAAAAGCAGCCGCTATTTTAGCCGACCTGGGTTTTTCTTCCGACCAGCTGGAAGACGAAAACCGCGGATTAAGCTTTCAAAAAGACGGGCCATTGGACATGCGGCTTGATTCCGGAAGCGAAATGCGCGCTTGGGAAATCGTCAATTATTATCTATTATCCGCGGGAAAGTTTGGAAAAAATCATTCGCGAACTGGGAGAAGAGCGTTTCGCGGGAAGAATTGCCGGGAAAATTTTTGAAGAAAGAAAAAAGAAGAGAATTTTAAATACTGGAGAATTGGCGGAATTGATAGCGGCCGCGGTTCCGAAAAAAAGATATTTTTCCCGGATTCATCCGGCGACTAAAACCTTTCAGGCGTTGCGGATTGAAGTTAACCGGGAATTGGAAAATTTGAAAAATTTTATTCCGCAAGCTATTGATAATTTAGCTCTGGGCGGAAGATTGGCGATTATTTCTTTCCATTCGCTGGAAGACCGGATCGTCAAAAATATTTTTCGGGAAAATGCTAGGGGATGCATTTGCCCGCCTGCTCAGCAAATACAAAAATTGCAGGAAAAATATGCAGACGCGGTCTCTCGCGCTGATTCTTCGGCGGATTCGCTGGAAAAAGCATTGCGGGCAGGTCCAAAAAGCTTTTCCCGATGCGTTTGCGGGAAAGAACCAAGGGTTAAAATTATCACCAAAAAACCGATCATTCCTTCCGGCGAAGAAATCAGTCGCAATCTTCGTTCCAGAAGCGCCAAGCTGCAGGTATGCGAAAGAGTGTAAAACAAAAATAAATAAATCAAATTTATCCCCCACCAATTCTGCCGGTAACTTACCGGCGACGCCGCGGGCAAATAGCCCGGCCCTATTCGGGCCAGGCGTCGCCAATATTAGCAAATGCCAATAATCTTTTCAGTTTATCCGGGTAATTTCAGCAGAATTGGTGGGGGATGAAGGGGGACCGAAAAATTATGGTCAGGAATTTGGTTATTAACGGTTCCAGTTTGGGCAACCGCGTTAATAAAAATCGGCCGAGGAAGACAGAAAAAAAATTAACGGCCAGCGGAAAAACCAAAATCAGCCTCGTGGCCTGGTCTTTAATTCTGGCCATAATCGTTGTTTCTGCCGGAGCTTTTTATCTTTTTCAGGTTAATTCCATCGCGACGCAGGGTTTTGAAATTAAAAAAATTAAAAATACCATCCAGGAAGCGGAAAAGGAAAATAAGAAGCTGAAAATAAAAGAAATTGAACTTAAATCGATGTATAACATAGAAAAAGCCACTCAAGAATTTAATCTGATTAGCCCGGAGGATATTTCTTATGTGGAAATCGGCGGTCCGGTAGCTATGAAATAAGCTTATGCCGGCTCTTTTTAAAAATAAACATCTTTTTCCAATCAAGCGCCGCGATCGGGATAAGAATGGCGCGAATGACAGCGCTTGGAGAATCCAGGCGGTAATGTTTTTTTTCTTTGGCGTTTTGGCGTTAGTTTTTTTCCGGCTCTATTTTCTGCAAATAATTGATTACGTGTCTTTTCGCGCTTTGGCGGATAATCAGCATAATATTTTTAAAAAACTTATTCCCGAACGGGGAGAGATATTTTTAAAAGATAAAGACGGGCTTTTTCCCGTTGCTCTCAATCGCGAAGCTAAAATGGCTTACGCCGTCCCTCTGGAAATAGACGACCCGCAAAAAACTTCTTTGGAAATAGCCGGCAGCTTGAATCTGAATCCGGAAGAATTACTGGCTAAATTTTCCAAAGAGGAAGATTTGTATGAAGTGATCAAGCATCGGTTGAATGACGAAGAGGCGGAAAAAATAAAAAATTCCGGCTGGAAAGGCGTTCATTTGGCTGATGAAATTTATCGTTATTATCCTTCCGGAGAACTGGCTTCTCAAGTAGTGGGTTTTGTGGGTTGGGAGAAAGAGGGTCTGGCCGGCAAATACGGAACGGAAGCTTTTTTCGAAAAAAGACTAAGCGGAAAAGAAGGCGACATTTTTCAAAATCGGGATTCCTCCGGCAATTGGATAACGGTCGGAGAAAGAAAAATAACGGAAGCGCAGAATGGAGAGAGCCTGATTTTAACTCTGGATCATATTATCCAATACGAAACGGAAAAAATTCTCAAAAGCGCTGTCGATCAGTTCGCGGCGGAAAGCGGCAGCGTGATCATCATGGAAACATCAACCGGAAGAATTTTAACTCTGGCTAATTATCCGACTTTTAATCCCAATGAATATTCCCAGGTGGACAGCATGGATTTATACCGGAATCCGGTTGTGAGCGACGCTTACGAATGCGGCAGCGTTTTTAAGCCCATTACGATGGCGTCCGCGCTGGATAGCAACCGCCTGACTCCGGAAACGATTTATGTGGATTCCGGCGCGGTCAAGGAAGCCGGCTATAGCATCAGAAATTCCGATTTAAAATCTTACGGGCGGCAGACTATGACGGAGGTTTTGGAAAAATCTCTCAACACCGGAGCCATCTTTGCTCAAAAATCACTGGGCAATAAAAATTTTTTGGAATATTTAAAAAGATTCGGTCTGGGCGAAAAAACAGGAATTGAATTAACGGGAGAAAGTCCAGGCGATATCAGCAATCTTAAAAATTTAAAAAGCAATATTGAATTTTTTACCGCCTCTTTCGGCCAAGGCATAACTGTCACCCCTTTGCAGCTGATTTCCGCTTATAACGCTTTGGGTAACGACGGAGTTTTGCTTAAACCGCAAATTTTGGAAAAAGTGGTTTACCCCGACGGGAGCAGCGAAGAAATTCCGCCCCAGGAGGTGCGCCGGGTTGTTTCCCGGAAAGCCGTCTTGCAGATTTCCCAGATGCTTCGCAGCGTGGTAGTCAAAGGACACGGGAAAAGAGCGGATGTGCCGGGCTATCTGGTGGTGGGCAAAACCGGAACCGCTCAAGTGGCGAATACGGAAAAAAAGGGTTATGCTGAAGGCCAGCATATCGGTTCTTTCGCCGGTTTTGCTCCGATGAACAATCCGCGCTTTACCATACTGGTCAGAATTAATAATCCGCAAGCGGTGGAATGGGCGGAATCCAGCGCCGCGCCGGTTTTTGGAGAATTAATGAAATTTTTGCTGGATTATTATAAAATCGAGCCTACGGAAGAATATACTCAAGCCAGCATGGACGCTTTTAACGCCACACATAAATTAAGGGAAAATTTAATTAAAAAAGAACAGGAAGCGGAAAAATTAAAAAATGAGCAAACTCAAGAAACTCACAACTGAAAAATCCTTTTGTTTTTCCATCTTAATCAAATGCCTGCGTTGGATGGCTTTGAGAGTCTGGAAAAAATACCAGCCCCAGGTTATCGGAATTACCGGTTCCATCGGCAAGACTTCGGCCAAGGAAGCCGTAGCCCGGGTTCTGGAAGAAAAATTTTTTCTGCGCAAAAGCGATAAAAATTACAACAATGAAATCGGCCTGCCTCTCACTGTCATCGGCGCGAAAAGCGGGGAAAAATCGCTCTGGGGCTGGTTTCGGGTTTTGGCTTATTGGCTGTGGATAATTATTTTTCCGGTTCGATATCCCAAGATTTTAATTTTGGAAATGGGCGCCGATCGTCCGGGAGACATCCGGTATCTGGCCGATCTTGTGAAATGCCATATAGGAATAGTGACGGAAGTGGCTCAAAGCCACATTGAATTTTTCGGCAGTTTGGAAAATATCGCCCGGGAAAAAGAAGAACTGGTCAAGAGCCTTCAAAAAAAAGACCTGGCGATTTTGAATGCCGATAACCCTTTGGTTTCAGCCATGGCGCAAAATTTAAAAAGCGCGGTTTTGACTTTTGGTTTTTCAGAATTTGCCGATCTGCGGGCCACGGACGTATCTTTTAATTATTCAGAATACGGGGAAATCCAGGGCTTGAGTTTTAAGCTTAATTTTCGCGGCATATCCATTCCCGTCCGGCTGAATAATGTTCTGGCCAAGCATCAGATATATTCGGCGCTGATCGCGGCGGCCGTGGCGGAAAGATTGGGAATGAATCTGGTGGAAATTTCCTCGCGGTTGACTGATTTTTCATCGCCCGTCGGCCGGCTGAATTTAATCGCCGGAATTAAAAAAACTTTTATCATTGACGATACTTATAACGCTTCCTGGGATTCAACCGCGGCGGCTCTGGAGGTTTTGCGGGAAATCAAAGTCGGCCGCAAGATCGCTGTTTTGGGAGATATGCTGGAGCTGGGCGCGGAAACAGAAAAAAGCCATCGCCAAGTCGGCCGAAAAATTGCTGAAATAAAAGCCAACCGGGTTTTCTTTTTCGGCCGGAGGATGAAATTCGCCTGGGAAGAATTAAAGAAGCGTAATTTCAACGAAGCCGATATTTTTTATTTTGAAAATCACGCCGACTTGAGCCGGAAGCTGCAAGCCGAAATGCGGGAAGGGGATTTGATTTTGATAAAAGGCTCGCAATCCCTGCGGATGGAAAAGGTAGTGGAAGAAGTGATGGCTGATCCGCGAGCGGCGGGCAAACTGCTTTGCCGGCAGGATCAGGAGTGGAAAAAGAAAGAATTCAGACTAGTTTAGAAAAGTTCTAATGTTCTAATGTTATAATGTTCTAATGTTCTAATGTTATAATGTTATAATGTTCTAATGTTCTAATGTTGTAATGTTTTTGTTTTTGGATTTATATTTTAAAGAAATTATCAATATACCCATACACCAGTGTATGGGTATGGACAGGGACAAAAGTTGCTAAGTTTTAGTTATAGTATTAAAATGCTTTTGCATTACTTTTTTATTTTATAATTTGCCGCCATCGTCTAGTGGTCAGGACACTTGGTTCTCATCCAAGAGATCACGGGTTCGACTCCCGTTGGCGGTACCAGTATCAAACTTTCCGAAAATTTTGCGGTTTTTTCTGCGGCGATTTGCAAAAATCGTCAGTGTTTTTGCGGTGTGGCGCGCGCTTCGCGCGCGGACAGGATGAGGTTCGAGCCAAAGATTTCTTTGGCTACAACCTTTTTCGCAAAAAGGTTGGTCTCCCGTGCGATTTTAGGCAAGTTTTTTGCCTCTTTTATCCATTCCGACATCGGTTCGATCCAGCCAGTCTGCTTTTGTTCAAGACTCATTGTTTTTTCTTCCAGGGTTTTCTTTTCGCTCATTAGCTTCGCTTTTTCATTGCGATAAGTTTCCCGCTCAATATCTTGCTCAAGATAGCCGTCTAGCAATCTTTGCAGTTTTGTTTTGATGTCCGCAACTTTTTCATTTGTTTCTTGAACAAAAGCGGTAAAAGATTGGGCGGTTTCATTTTTATCTCTTTCCAACATTGAAAGCAGTTTGTCCGCCCAATCTTTTTTCAAAGAAAATTTTTGAAGAAGTTTTGAAATTTGTTTGTCCAGTTCTTCTTGGCGGATGTATGGTTCTTTGCAGTTGATTGTTCTGGATTTTCGGGATGTCAAGTACCCATTTTCTTAGACACTCTCTCTACGATTAAAAATTGATTAGCGTAAATGATTGGCGGCATTTTGAGGGCGGTATGAATCCGCCTGTTATTGTATCTGAAAATGGTTTGATATATTT
>Ga0210016_1001890_pt1 | contig 19306 bp, 9 predicted proteins | sample CryGeyCG2014_300_FD_185454 | JGI IMG/M metagenome (GOLD analysis project Ga0210016, IMG submission 185454) | Groundwater microbial communities from aquifer - Crystal Geyser CG02_land_8/20/14_3.00 (SPAdes) (version 2) | ecosystem: Environmental > Aquatic > Deep subsurface > Groundwater | place... | reverse complement strand
AAGGAGAATGGAATCTTATAGATTTGATAAGGATACTTATGAACTATGCATAAAAGCATTAGGGCAAGTTGGTGGTAAGGAACCAATAGCAGTTTTAATGAATCTTTTTAAGGAAAATCCAAGGGATAAAGTAGTTATGGAGGCATTAGGTACTGCTAAGGCTGAAGAGGCGGTGCCGATGTTGATTGAATTGCTAGAGAGAGAGATAGATAGATCTATTGAAGCTATCATGATTACTACATTAGGATGTATAGGAAGTGATGAGGCAGTAGATGCATTGATAAACTCACAAAAGGAAGAAGGAGGAGGGATAATAATAATAGCGCTAGGAAAAACAAAAAATAAAAAAGCTATTCCCTTTCTTGAAGATTTATTAAAAAGTAATGATGAATATGATAGAAAATGGGCTGCAGAATCCTTAAAGAAAATAACTGGGAAGGAATATAAATATAAGAGGTGATAAATCATGGAAAGGATTAAGGTGTTAAAGGTATTATTAATAGTAATAAGTCTGTTTATAAGTAGTAGTCTTTGGGCTAATGAAGATCAAAATGAGAAAGGACAGCCACAGATAAATATTCTATCGTCACCACTTTCTTCTCATCCGCTACTGCCTCTTGTAGGGACAGGGACAAAGGTATACATTGCTTATCGTGATACAGATGGTAAGATGGCAAAGAAGCCAAGTGAACTTGTAGATCCATGGACTCACATAACAACTGGACATGTAAGACCTTTGACTGGACATGCAGGGTTTTTGATTGTCTATCCAGATGGTTTTTCTTATATGATTGATACTATTCCAGCCACCGGTGTAAGAATAACAGATTTGAATGGTTTTAATGATGGGCAGGCACAAAATCTGTGGTTTTTTGATGCTAAATTGAATCAAGAACAGACTACTGAACTTGTTGGATGGTTAGGTAAACGAGTTGGGTCAAATGAAGAAGGAAAACCCAAATATCCATGGGTGTTAAGTAAAAAAGGTCCTCATGAATACAATTGTGTAGGATTAGTTGAGGCGGGGTTGGAATACATATCAGAAAAATTTAAGGATCCAAATCTTAATCTTACCACCAATGAAATTGAAAAAGGTGGTTTTTTCCCTTATGAGCAACTAAAGGAATCATCAAAGAAATTAAAAAAAGTAGATATCACCGACATCTGGCCAAACGAGAAAAAGAATGTGCCACCCCGGCCAAAATCACCTGCCAATGACCACCCTGATGATTATGTTGGGGTATTGTCTCCATCACTTATAACACAATCTGATGCACCATTATCTAATGTGGCTGTTCTTTATAATGGTTTCCCGGATGAGGCAAGTAGTATCATCAGTGATTCTTGCTGGCTTGCACCTGGTTTCAAGTTAGAGGATGCAATGGATTATCCGGCTATTATTATTCCTTCTGGTGGATTGTTTGGTTTGGATTCTTCCGAAATATTGAAGGGAAAAATTGCGCGGTATGTGGAACAAGGTGGGATTGTTGTCTGCTTTGCCCAACAGCATGGGGATGATTTTAAGGCTTTACCTCGGCAGGATGAGGTTTCTGCCTATGGCTGGCAGGAGGATCAATCATGCTGGCAGAATGCAGCCTATATCGAGACAGACCATCCTATATTTGCCTCACAAGTAGCAGCTACTCTGAATGTAGGTGTTGATGGCTACTTCAGCCAATGGCCAAACGATGCAACTGTTCTCCTAAGACGAACCAAAAATCAGATGCCAGCTATGATTTCGTATCCCTATGGCTCTGGTACTGTCATCGCAGCTACCCTGTATTCTGATTTTGGGATATCTCATGGTCTGACATCAAATGATGAATTATTACTTATAAATGACCTTGTCAGCTTTGTTGAGAATAAGGCAAAACCTATCAGAGAATATAAGCCAAAGGATCAGGTTGAGATTGGGATTACTCTTACATATGAAGAGATTTATCGTATGTTCCAAGAAAATCCAATAGATGCTACGGCTGTAACATTTACCTTAAGAGGGGCAGATAAGGCAGTGATTACATCCTATGATTGCTCACTTCAAACACCCTTGTCTTCGAGACAAACCCAAACAGCTACATTTACAACCATATGTCCGGATAAATATGGGATATATTGGATAAATTATACCCTCAAAAATGATAATGGTGAGGTGGTTAAGCCAGAAACAAAGGCACAATGTTTCTTTGTTTCCAAACATCTCACTAACAGTACAAAACTTGATGGTTACAAGATCTGGGCAACAGCAGAGGAACAGGTATTGGCTGGTTCCAATGTGGGTTACACTATCTTTGTCCGCAATGATACGGATAAGGATTTTACTGGCAATATTGGTGTTGGGGTACATGAGGAAAATGCAAGTGGTGGTAGATGGTGGGCTTATGTGGGGACAATTACTGATGTTAGTATTTCAGCACATAGTCAGGGAAACTTTACCTTTACTCAGCAGATGCGTATCTCAGCCAGCACCTACTTTGGGCTGTTTCCTAATGGTAGTAGGTGTAATACTTATCTCTTACAAGGAGCAATAGCCTCATGTGAAAAGGGTGTATGGGTGGTTAAACCATCTGTTGAGGGGATGGAAATATCTAATAGTGAGTTTGTTCCTGGTAGTCTATTATCTGGAACAATCACGATGACTAATCAATTTTCTATAGGATATACAATAAACCTGAAAATAACAATAAAAGAATTAGGTATATCCAGTGATTTTCCCATAGAATTGCAGCAAAACTCAACCATAGCCTTTCCCATATCTATTCCTATCCCAGCAACAGCCACAGCAGGAACATGTATCTTGAACATAGGGGTAGATAATGCCACATTGGCATTAAAGACATTTCGTATCCTTGATACAAGGGCATGGATAGATAGGTATAATTATACCTCTGGAGATGATGTTAAGGTGCACATGAAAAACCTTAGCCCCATAGAAAAAAGCCTTAACTATGAAATAAGCCTATTGGACAAGGATAATATTTGTGTCAAGAACAGTAAAGGTGTGATAAGTTTAAGTGGTAACGAGGAATGCTCTATATCCCTGCCACTTGAACAGGTTGTCAGCGGGGAATATGTGTTGAAGACAACCATAAACGGTTATGACTTAATGAATCAGCGAATTAAGGTATCAGGTGTTTCAGCGAGTATAATAACAATCACAGACAAAGGGTTTTATCTACCAGATCAAACCATTACCACCACAAGCAGGGTTACAAATACAGGCATGGATATAATTGATGGCAAATTAAAAATAAAGGCATACAGAAGAAATACTATACAGTTAAAGAATCAACTGGTAAAATTTAAGATTAATCCAAAGGGTGTGATTGATTGGGCATCTATTGGGGATGGAGGAAATTTGTTGAAGGCATGTAACCTTGCGATCAAATTCTCTCGTCCCTCCTGCGGAGAACAGATAAAATGGCTTGATGAGTTAAAGGTAATTGGCAGGAGGCAGATTGATAATTACTATGAGGTAACAAGTTTCTATCCCATAGATAATGGAAGTAGCACCTCTGGCAGTGGTTTGAAGATAATCAGCCATTATCTACTATATGATGATAAACCGTATGTAGATGGGTGGTATAGGGTAGAGATTGAAGGAGATATAATGCTATCTGATGTTACTATTTATCCGTTTATGGAAACCCTATCTGCTTCTATAGGGAATACAGGCATGGAATCTTCATCCAACAGTAAATGGGAAATGGCAAATGATTATAACAGAAACAACTATTTTAGTCGATTTTGGCCTGAGGAGATGGCTTGGACATGGCCTGTTCCAAATGATGTATTTAGTATTGGTAGTGATACCCGAATAGGGATGAGTTTTGTCGTTCATGACAATCCAGAGGGCGGTCCGCAATTTGCTCCACGACTTTTGTGGGGTATTGTCCTACCCAATACCCTATCACCCGGAAATGCTGAAGAGATAAGGCAGGAGATTATGCGTGGGGGTAGCTTTGATTATGGAGCAACATCTTCGGCCAATGCCATAGGGGTAAAATATTTATTAGGTGATATTAATCCGCTTTCTCCATTTGTTGATCTGAACTTTCGCTTAGAGGCTCGTGTTGAGGATGGTACGAACAATGATGATGAGACGAACACAGTTGAACCTTCTGCCAGTGATATAATAATATACGAAAAAGAGATGTCTGTTAATATGAACAGTGGCAACATAATGGATTATATGATTGATATGCCATCAGTTCAATCAGTGAGGAAATATTATATAACCTCAGAGTTAATCTCTAAATCAGGGCAATCTATTTGTAAGGATACCACAGGGTTTGAGGTTGTGGATGAGGATATAACTGTGAGTCTTCATCTTCCTAAAGACAGTTATCGACAAGGTGAAATAATACCCATAACCGTAAGTGTACGCAATAACTCCCTGGCACAAGAAAGACAATTGGTATTAAGGATTGCTAAGGGGACAGAAACCATGTTTACATCTCCAGCATTTGACCTTGAGTCAGAGACAACAGCTACATTTACAACAGAGATTATTGCTGAGAGGAGCTGTTTGTTGCGAGCAATAGTGGGTAGCTTTACCGACGCTTGTGAGGTTGTTGTTGGAGAGCCAGCAATGGATGTCAGGATAACTGCTCCAGAAGTGGTTGACGATGGGACATATAGCCTTACCGTGAGAATAGAAAATAAGGGCAAGATAGCTGTCCCTGTACAGGGCAAATGGACTATAGGCAATGCTGATGGCTGGATAGAGAATATCAATCTTGAGCCAGGGGTTGTAAGGCTATTTACACAAGAGTTCAAGATTAACCAGAATGAGGTGATACAGGTTGTGCTTGCAAATGTTGGGACATATACCCTGCCTGTGCGATATTACAAAGGTGCTGTTGTTGAGGTTACAGGTATTACTAATGAGCCAATCTTTTATCCTATGCAGGCAGGAACAGTGAGTATTCAGGTCAGGAACAAGGGGACAATGGTTGGCAAAGTTACTCTGAGGTTAAAGGTATTGGATATGGTAGATGAAGAAAGCCATATATGGCTTATGCCCGATGAAGTCGGAACATTTAGCTATAGTGTAAGGTTTGACGACGATCTGGAGGCAGGAACATATACCGGCAGGATGGAGGTATTAATTGATGACAAGGTAATTGGTGCAGGAGATGTGAGATTTGTATTAGATGGGATAAAAATTAATGTTGACACAAGGCTTGATAAATGGTATTATAATAAAGGCGATATTGCCAGATTGATGTTATTGGTTGAAAACAAGGGCGCAGGTACAATAGCCTTGCAGGCAAAGGTGCAAGAGCAGATAAAAGCGTTTGAGATCAAGGAGAGCGGTTCAGCCACATTAGTATTTGATATACCTGTGGATAATGGGTTGGAGAAGCTGCAATATGGGATCTATACCCTGAGTAATCGGGCAGTGTACCTCAATGCCTGTTATTTGCGGCAGGGTGAGGGTATGGTGATTGTGCCGGAAAAGGATGTGTATCTTGCTGGTGCTACCATGAGCCTGATGGTTATTACTCATGAGACAGGGACATTAAGCCTTTGGTGGATGGATGATGCAAAAAGTTATATGATAAATGGTACGAGTACTATGCTGCTAAAGGTGCCAGAAGAGATATTGTCCGGGAGTTATCCTTTTAGATGGGAGTTTAATGATAAGAGTGGAAGTTTGTCAATAGATGTAAAGGGGCTTGAGATTCAGGTAGTTGATGCAGAATTTTTTGAAGGATTAGTAACAGAAACAAGCAATACATGGGATATGAGATTGCGAGCCAGGGTAAATCAAGGGTGCAATGGACTGGTAAAGATATGGCTGTATTCACCAATTGAAGGCAAGTATACATTGTTGATAGAAAAAAGTGTGGGGTTTGATTGTGGAATAAATTCAATTAATATTAGCGGCAGCATGACTACCTCATATGCTGGTTCGTATAAAATAATCTATGGGATATATGTTGATGATATGCTGTGTGCATCTGGTATGGAATGGGTAGACATCATGCAAAAAGTTGTCGTCACTTCCAGGGTTTACTGGGGCTGGAATATGATCTCTATACCATTTATGCTCGATAATGCCACCCTACAGGGTGTGTTTGGTGATAATGTATCCGGGGATATATGGATGTATCAATGGGATGGACAGGCATACGAATATAAGCCTGTCATTGATGAAATTAAGCCTGGCAAGGGGTATTGGTTTGGGGTATTAGGGACAACAACCATTGATATTATCGGGAATATGGTTGATGAGTCAAAGGAATATAGTCTGACACTTAATAAGGGCTGGAATATGATCGGTTGCCCATTCAGGTTTACCCCTGATTGGTCAAAGGCAATGATTGAGTATCAGGGGGGAAGAAAGAGCCTTATGGATGCAGAAAACCAAGGCTGGATAAAGAACAGGCTATTTGGGTTTAATCCACTTGAGTGGGAATATTATCTGGCAGAAGGAGTAAAACCCATGGAGGGGTATTGGTTCCCGGCAATGGTTGATTGCAAGCTGATTATTTCACCAATACCTGTGGGAATAGCTGGGGCACCAAAACAGCTTGAAGCACCTGTGCTGGCTGATTGGCAAGTAAATATTAATGCTTCATGCGGAAGGTATCATGACAGGGTAGTGATTGGTGCGAGTAAGGAAGCAAGGGAGGGGATGGATGCCGTAGATGAGATTGAGCCGCCATTTATAACTGGTTTATCCATCTCCTGTTATCACCCTGAGGAACTATTTGGCGAGTTTCAGCGAGATGTGAAGGGATTGAGCGATAAATTGGTGTGGGATGTTCGGGTAAAAAGCAATTTATTAGATGAGGTGGTTATTGATTGGAATGATTTGCCTTCAGGCTATAGGTTTACCATGATAGATGTGGAAACAGATAAACAAATGGATATGAGCACAAACAGGGATTATCACTATCAGACCATGCTCAGCAAATCAGACATGGCACCACCTGATTTGGATAAGATAAATGGTGTACACAGTTTCAAGATAATAGCCACAAAAGAGGGTGCAAAGGCTGCCGGTATCCGGGTATATCCTAACCCAACAAGCGGTAAGGTTACCTTTGATGGGGTCAGCCCAAACGCAGAGATTAAAATATTTACTATCTCTGGTGAACTGGTACGGATTATTCAAGGTAGTCGAATATGGCAGCTTGATAATGAAACAGGTAAACAAGTGGCAAATGGGGTGTATCTCTGGTTGGTAGTTGATGGTGAAAGAAAACAGACTGGTAAGATAGGGGTAATAAAATAGCATGAAAATCATTATCATTTTGTTGACACTTATCAGCTCCATGGCTTATGGAGAGACAGGGTTGTCAGTAGAGCCGGGCAGTTTGTTTATTCAACATGTAACCTTAGGCAGAGCATATAACCTCTACCATGACCTGGTTTTGTAGAATGGTATAGCATTGACCATATCTATGACATCATGCCCGGTGGTATGCTTTCAGGATTTGGGTACAGGATAATACAGCCATCAGCCCATGGGAATCTTACTTTTTATGCCAGTGGTTCTACTATTAATACTGGATTGCCAACCCCGGGACAATCACAGGGACAAACCACACCGATTCCTGAGCCGGCGACCATAGTTTTGCTTGGTATGGGATTATTTACCATGGCATATCATTATCTGCAAGCATGGAAGGGAAGAAGAATACAAGTGGGTGTGTAATGACTGATTTCGCAAGGCTAAAAAACTTACGAAGTTAAAGGAATAGAAAGTACATGCCCCTTAGGAGTCAAGAGTCACTCAAGACGCTTGGCTGGCAAGGTGTGAGGAGCGAGCATACTACTGTTCGTAATCGATGAACAACGAAGATAGCCAGGATGGATCGGTGACACAACTGTACAAGTTATTTATAAATTAAAGGAGGATTTTATGGCAAAGTATTTGATTACAGGAGGAGCCGGATTTATTGGTTCCAATATTGCAGCAAGGTTGATTAAGGATAAACAACAGGTCAGGATTATAGACAATTTTTCCACAGGCAAAAGGGAAAACATTGTTGAATTCTTGAATGATATTGAGGTTGTAGAGGCTGATATATTTAATCTTGATACTGTGCGGGAGGCTGTTAAAGGGGTAGATTTCGTTTTTCATGAGGCTGCGTTGCCTTCTGTTGCTAGATCAGTAGCTGATCCGATAAGGGCAAATGAGGTAAATATCGCTGGCACATTGAATATTCTGGTTGCCTCAAGGGATGCAGGGGTAAAGAGGGTAGTTTATGCTTCATCATCTTCAGCCTATGGAGATACGCCAACCCTTCCCAAGAAAGAGGACATGAAAACCTCTCCACTTTCACCCTATGCTATTACTAAATTAACTGGTGAGGAGTATTGCAAGGTTTTTTATTCCCTGTATGGGCTGGAAACCATAGCCTTGAGATATTTTAATGTCTTTGGTCCCAATCAAGATCCAACTTCCCATTATTCTGCGGTAATACCAAAGTTTATTACCTTAATGCTTACAGGAAAACAGCCAACAATATATGGGGATGGGGAGCAGTCAAGGGATTTTTCCTATATAGATAATGTTGTTAATGCCAATCTCAATGCTACCATAGCAACTAAGGGAATAGGAGAGGCATTTAATATTGCCTGTGGGGAGAGAATAACCTTGAATGAACTCTGTGAAAAGCTGAATAAAATATTGAGCACAGATTTTTCACCAATATATGGAGATGGTCGATTAGGGGATGTGAGGCATTCCTTAGCTGATATATCCAAGGCACAGGATTGTCTGGGATATGTTCCATCGATTAATGTAGATAAGGGGTTAGAGATGACTGTGGAGTGGTATAGGGAGAGGTTGTTGTTATAAGGAAATGCGGAAGTGAAAATGCGGAATACAGAAAAGTAAAAGAGGATTATGTATTGTCTGTAATTTCGTTAGTAGCCGTCAATAAATAAACCTTACAATTTTCTCCCCCTAACCACCGCCAGATGGGGACATCTGATGCAAACGAGAAGTAACAGCTTGTAAAGTTTATTTGTTGACGGCTACTTATACTCAAGTGAGGCATAAATTGCGTTTTTCGCTGGTCTTAATCAACGATAGCTGCGTTGTTCAGGTGAGCAATAGTACACTATTGCTCACCTTGCGCGCCTTGCTCTCCTTGATTAATCCTCACCGAAAAATCGTAATTTATGCCCCACTTGAGTATATATGAGGTAACCAAAAAATACTATGACAAAAAATAATAAAAAACTTATTATTCGCAATTCTACGGCAGAATTTCTTATTTTTACTTCTCAGGCTAATGAGGAAGGAATCGAGGTGCGAGTAGAAGATGAAAATGTATGGCTCACTCAAAAACTCATTGCCAAACTTTTTGATGTAGAAATTAACACCATAAACTATCACCTTAAGGAAATTTTTAAAGCAAGAGAGCTATCGCCGGAGTCAACTATTCGAAATTTTCGAATAGTTCAAAAAGAAGGAAATAGAGAAGTTTCACGAGACATTGAGCACTATAATTTGGAAGGAATTATAGCTATTGGATTTCGCGTCAACTCCGAAAGAGCAACAAATTTTCGCATATGGGCAAATCAAGTCCTGAAAGATTTTGCTATTCGCGGGTATGTTTTAGATGATGTAAGGCTCAAAAATGGAGCTTATCTCAGCAAACAATATTTCAAAGATTTAATTCTTGAAATTCGCGATATTCGAGAGAGTGAAAGAAATTTTTATCAGCAAATTACTGATATTTATGCTACTGCTATTGATTATGACCTCAATTCGCCGACTACTAAAGATTTTTTTGCTGCCGTTCAAAACAAATTGCATTTTGCCACACATGGATATACCGCATCAGAATTGATCACTAAAAGAGCTGATCATAAAAAAGACTTTATGGGGCTTACGACTTGGAAAAAAGCCCCCGACGGAAAAATACTGAAATCAGATGTGGTGATTGCAAAGAATTACCTAAACGAAAAAGAGATAAAATTCTTAAATAGGATTGTAACCATGTATCTTGATTATGCTGAAAGCCAAGCGGAAAAAGGAATTCCGATGACAATGGCGGATTGGTCGGAAAAGCTCAATGCTTTTTTGAAATTTAATGATGCAGATATATTGCAAAATGCCGGTAAAGTCACCGCGGAAGTTGCAAGATCTTTTGCTGAAAGCGAGTTTGAAAAATATCGTCCAATTCAGGATAAACTATTTGAATCGGACTTTGATCGTCAGATTAAAAAATTTTTAAAATCCAAACGATAAATTGACTTGTTTGATGTCCAATTTAGCGACTTTGTCGACGAAAGTTCTAATTTGCCGATTTCCTATACCTTTTACATATTAACATAGTAGAAATTATAGAAGTCTGGAGTATAAAAATGAATGAGCAAAAAATAGAAAAATACTGTCATACCATTATTGAATATGGCTTTTTGGGGCTTCTTCTATTCGTTCCCCTCTATTTTGATCCGCAAGCCAGCGGTGTTTTTGATACTACCAAGGTAGCCATCTTGCGGTTTTTTTCTATAATTATCCTGACCGCATGGTTAGTAAAGGCTGTGCTTATTGGGCATGTATTTGTGCGGAGCAAACTGGACACGCCAGTATTGGCTTTTTTCTGGGCAAGTATTCTCTCTACGATATTCTCTGTGTATCCTTATACAAGTCTGGTTGGGGCATATAAGCGGCATGAGGGGCTAACCACAACTATAAGCTATATTCTTCTCTTCTTTGTAGCTACCAACTTTCTTTACAAAAAAGATTTATTCAAAAAGACAATCTATGTTATCTTTGCAGCGGCAACTATCTCATCTATTTATGGTGTGATGCAAAAATTGGGCATGGATCCCACAAATTGGGCATCAGATGTCAAGGATAGGGCTGTTTCTTTCTTTGGCAATCCCATCTTTTTTGGTGCCTATCTTTGCATGACCATCCCTCTGGCACTGGGCTTTTTTCTTAGCAGGCAAGGGCAAAGGCAGATACTGCCTGCTAAGAAAAAGATAAAGGGAAAGGCTGCCATGTCTTCTACAAATGGGAGTCAGACATGGGAAAAGGGAAGAGTATGGTGTCTGGGGGTTATACTTTGCCTATCGTTTGCCGGTGAGATATATGCCATGAGTCGTGGTCCATGGGTGGGCTTATTTATGGCTATGATTTTGTTTGGTGCCATGACATGGAAAAAGGTACTATTTGAAAATAGGGTGCGGCTATGTGTTATAGGTGCAATTTTCGGTTTGATTATATTGTTCTCTTCTGTTGGACCCCACTCTATCTTTGAGAGAATCAGCTCAACAGTTGAAATAAAAGAAACCGCAGGAGGAGAAAAGAAGGCTGAGATTGCGGGTGGGGCAGGGAATCGGCTCAAGATATGGGAAAGATCGGCTCATATTATGTTTGATTATCCTGTATTTGGGTGTGGTCCGGATTCCCTGAAGTTTGTTTATACCAGATACAAGACCCTGCTCATGGAAAGTCTGGAGGGGCATAATGTTGATTATGATCGGTCGCATAATGAATTCTTTGATATAGGTGTTATGCGTGGATTTGTGGGATTGGGTGTTTATCTCTGGTTGTTTTTTTCCTTTTTCTTCCTTTGTTGGAAGGCATGTCGAAAAATGGAGGATGCCAATGAACGATTAGTACTCATAGGTATTGCTGCGGCAGTGCTGGCGTATCATGCACAGAGTTTTTTTGCCTTTGCTGTTTGTTCATTTACCATCCTTTTCTGGACATTAATGGGGATGGCTATGGTCAAGGCAGGCTATATTATTGTGCCGCAAGAAATGAAAAAACAGCGAGGGAAAATTTCTCCTGTTAGATATGGCTTAAGCGGCTTAATTATTGTTGTAGGTGTCTTTCTTTTCTATTTAGCCTGTTTTCCGTATAAGGCAGATATATGCTTTCGAGAGGGGGAGAGGGCTATTAACGAGAACAATCTGGATAGGGCATTGGAAATGTATGAACAGGCAATGAAATTCAATCCATTGGAACGGCATTATTATGGGGAACTTACCTTTACTTACTACAAAAAAGCTGCATCTATCCCTATGGAAGACAGGGATAAAAAAAAGGAGTGGATACAGAAGGCATTTAACAGGATACGCGATGCCTTTGTCTTAAATCCAAATGATGGCTATTTTTATAATATCATGGGTGCCATCTATGCCTTAGCCTATGATGTGGATGGAAAAGAACAGGATAAACAGATGGCGTTTAAGTCTTACAAGACAGCATTGAAGTATAATATTGTTTTTGCTGAGCCGCATAATAATATGGCGGCATTGTATTCTAAGCTTAACCAATATGAGGATGCTATCAGAGAGTATAAAGGTGTTCTCTCGATAATTCCAGATGACTTTCAGTGCATGAGCACAATTGGTGATATATATTTTAAGATGGGACAAATGGATAAGGCAATCCAGTGGAATCAGAAGGCATTAGATGTAAATCCAGATCTTTCTCGGGCACTCCATCGACTGGGAGAGATATATTTTTCCATGGGAGCATATACCTCCTCTGCTATGTGTTTTAAGCGGATAGCTGAGATAGAGCCTTCCAATACGAGTGTACATACTGACCTTGGGGCAGCCTTGCTCAGGGGCGGAAAGATAAGGGAGGCTCGGGAAGAGTTTGAATTCGTCCTGAGCCATGAACCAGGGAATACATATGTTCGAGGGATATTGGAGTCGCTACCGATGTAACCCTGTGGTATGCGTTACAAGGCAGATGAAACAGCATGTTCGAGGGATATTGGAGTCGCTACAGATGTAACAGTGGATAATTATTCATGACAAAAAAAACAAAACAAAAACCAAAAACATTACGAAAAACAGAAAAATCATGGATGCCACAGGAACAAGCAGTTGAGACAATTCCGATAAAGGGCAGGGAATACCTGTGGGGGATATTGCTTTTTCTTGGGGTTCTTGGGTGCTATCTCCATGTGGTTACTCCTACTATCGGGTTTAGTGATAGTGGTGATTTTATTACCTGTGCCTATACACTGGGTATTGCCCATCCCACAGGGTATCCTACATGGACAATGCTTGGGCATCTACTTACCTACCTTCCCCTATCAAACATTGGGATGCGGGTTAATCTTTTGCCTTGTATCTCCGGTGCTTTAGCCGTAATGCTGGTTTATTTTTGCCTGCTTAAATTAACCAGAAAGGTAGTAATATCTATTGCTGGGGCAGGTGCTTTTGCTTTTTCCTTTACTCATTTCAGGGTATCGCAGATAGCAGATGTCTATTCGCTTTATGCTACTTTTGCCGCTTTAGTTATTCTCACCCTGCTTGTTTGGCGTGAGACCAGAAAACCATTTCATCTGTATCTTGGGGCATTTGTCTATGGGCTTGCCTTTACCAATCATCTCTTAATCATTACCCTTTTTCCGGCAATATGTTATCTGATCTGGTCAATAGACAGAAAAGCCTTATTTTCCGTTCATACTATGGGCAGAATGACCTTATTCTTCTTTTTGGGTATGCTTCCCTATGTGTATCTGCCTATTCGTGGGTTTTGCCATCCCTTGATTGACTGGGGAGAACCTACTACCATCACCAGCTTTTTGCGGCTTATCACTGGTGGAATCTACAAGGACAGCATGTTTAAGGGAACCTCCTCTCCTGCTCAAGCATGGGAAACATGGGGTTATCATTTTTATCTTTTAGGCAAGCAATTCACCCTGTATCTTTTGCCCCTTGTCTTATTGGGAATATGGAAACTTTACCGAAATAGTTTGCAAATCTTGATATTTTTAATCCTTATCTTCTTGGCTAATACAATCTATTCGCTTGGGTTGCAAAAGGTTATTCAGGGATTAATAGACCACGAATCATATCATCTGCCCTCATTTATGGTTATGTCCATACTCCTGGGATATGGGATAATGGCTGTGTATGATTGGATTGAACAGGGGGCAGCAAAAAAGGTAGCAATATATTGCTTCACTCTATTACCAATCATTCCCCTGACTTCATATTATCATCAGGCAGATGCAAGTCGCTATTTCTTTGCCCATGACTATGGGATGAATATTTTAAGGTATATGCCTGAAAAGGCAATGTTGTTTAATCAGGTTGATTACAATGTTTTTCCCTTATGGTATCTTCAATATGTAGAAAATGTCCGTTTAGATATACCAGTATTTAGTGTTTTGTTTTTAACCAGACCATGGTATGTGGACAGGCTGCTCAAGCTTTATCCTGAGGTCCAATTGACCTGCAAATCAACCGTGCCATACAGCGAGATATTTTCTAATATTATCAATAATAATGCCAATGACTTCCGGATTTACTTCACCCATGACTTTGCTACACAAAGGGATGCAAATGCACCAATGCCTCCGGAGGCTGTAAAAGAGGGCATCTTGTACAGTTTACAAGGCAAGAGCACAGGGGAAGAATTAACATATAACTATCGTGGAATATTTGACCCGCATATTTATAAGGAGGTCTGGGCTAATGAGGTTACAGGTGTTTATGGATATTATTATGCCTGGCTGGGACAAAATGCTCTTCAGAATAACGAGTTTCCAAAGGCAATCAGCTATCTAAAAAAAGCGATGAAATTTGACAAAAACAATGTGTCTTATTACCCCAACCTTGCCCTTGCCTATAATTCTCAAAAAAAATATACCGAGGCACTGTCTATCCTGAAAGAAGGGGCAAGAATACATGCGGATAAGGTGGAAATATGGTACTCTCTGGCTACAACGAATTACGAAATGGCACAATATGATGAGGCTATCTCTAATCTTCAAAAGGCATTGAGTATCAATCCAAACAATGCCAGTGTTTATGACCTGCTTGGTATTTGCTATCATTTTAAGGGTGAAAAACAACAAGCCATTGATGCCCTTCAGACAAGCCTTAGACTCAATCCATCCTCTCAAGAGACAATGAATCATTTGAGGATGGTGCAGGGACAATGAAGAAAAAGAAGTAACTATTTAATAGTAAAAGAAAAAATATCAGCGTCCATTAGCGTCCATCAATGTCCATCTGCGCCCGAGTAGTTACTTAAAAGGGATAAAAATGTCATCACCACAAATAACCATAGGAAATAAAATTATTGGTGAAAATAATCCAGTATTCACCATTGCTGAGGCAGGGGTTAATCATAATGGCTCCTTAGAAATAGCTAAACAGATGATTGCCGTAGCTAAGGATGCCGGATGTGATGCAATAAAGTTTCAAAGTTTTACAACAAAAAATCTGCTTTCTAATGCTGTTTCCAATGATGTCTTTGGGATGTTGCAAGGCTTGGAATTATCCCGCAAGTCACACATTATCCTTTCAGAATATGCCCATAAATTGGATATTATCTTCCTTTCAACACCCTTTGACGAAGAAAATGCTGATATGCTTGAACGCCTTGGAATGCCTGCCTTTAAGATACCCTCCGGAGAATTGACCAATCACCCTCTTTTAGAACACATTGCCAGAAAGAAAAAACCCATCCTGCTTTCATGTGGGATGGCAAACATGGAAGAAATAACAGAGGCTGTGGAGATAATCAGAAGAGAAAATCCCCAGCTTATCCTTTTGCAATGCACAACAAGCTATCCCTGCCCTTTTGAAGAGGCAAACCTGATGGTTATTCAGAGTTTATGCCATGCCTTTGGATTATTAGTTGGTTACTCGGATCATACACTTGGAACAACCGCAGCCATAGTTGCTATTACACTTGGGGCAAGGGTGATAGAAAAACACTTTACCTTGGATACGACACTTCCTGGCCCTGACCATAAGGCATCTGTTGAACCAGCACAACTAAAGGAATTAGTGCAAAGAATACGGGAGACAGAACAATGCCTTGGACAAGCAATAAAGGTTATTACCCCTTCTGAGATAACGGCTCGCCAGCAGGTTAGAAAAGGGATTACAGCTAAAAGGGCTATTGCTCAAGGAGAAATAATTACCTCAGAAATGATATGTATGAAAAGACCAGCCATTGGCATCCTGCCAGCACAGATTGACCTGATTATTGGCAAAAAGGCAAGGGTTGATATTGCAGAAGATGAACCGATTGTGTGGGGAGAAAATGGGGACAGCGCCCGAGAAAATGGGGACAGCGCCCTATTTTTAGAAGAAAAATAGGGCGCTGTCCCCATTTTCTCGGGCGCTGTCCCCATTTTCTCCCCATTTTCTCCTATCTCGTCATCTCCCTCAACCCTTCCAATTTTCTCATAGCCTCCCCTGAATCAATGGATTGGGCTGATAATCTTATTGCCTCAGTTACCTCATCTGTTATTCCGGCTGCTAACAAGACAAAGGCAGCGTTTAAGAGAACAATATTTCTTTTTGCTCCCATGTCTTTTCCGGATAACACATTCAGAGCCAATTCTACATTTTCGTCTACACTACCGCCTATTATCTCCTTCAGGCTTCCTCTTTCCAGTCCAAAATTTTCAGGGGATATCATATAGGTGCTTATTTTTTTGTTTCTTAATTCAGTTATCTTTGTTCTACCGGATATGGATATTTCATCTAATCCATCCTCGCCATGGACAACAAATGCCCTCACGCTTCCCAGATTTTTAAGAACATTAGCTATGGTCTCGGTCATACTCGGGTCATAAGCACCAAGCAATTGAAATTTTGCCCCTGCTGGATTGGTCATAGGACCCAGGATATTAAAAATGGTACGAATACCTATTTCCCGTCTTGGACCAATAGCATGTTTCATGGCTGGGTGAAGCATTGGGGCAAACATAAATCCAATCCCCACCTCTTCAATACACCTTTCAACAACCTCTGGTATAACCTCAATATTTACACCCAATCCCACCAAGAGGTCAGCACTGCCGCACCTTGATGATACAGAGCGATTACCATGTTTTGCCACCCTTGCCCCAGCTCCTGCGGCAACAAAGGCAGATATGGTTGAGACATTAATGGTCTGCAAGCCATCGCCACCAGTGCCACAGGTATCAACTACATCCCCCTGAACGAGTATCTTTGTTGCTTTTTCCCGCATCACCGCCACTGCCCCGGTAATTTCCTCCACAGTTTCGCCCTTCATCCTCAATCCAGTAATAAAACTCCCAATCTGAACCGGTGTGGCAGAACCAGTCATGATCTCATTCATCACCTCAAACATTTCGTCTGTAGACAGGTTGTTCCCCTTGACAATTTTATCAATAGCCTCTTTAATCATTCCATTTCCTCCTATAATAATATTACCCCATTGGGGTTATGATAATGTCCATATACCTGCTTAACCTTCCGCTTCTTGAATAACCCTTAACACCTCTTCCCTTGTTGCTATTCCGGCAGCTATCTTTTCTTCCCCTTGTTCCAAAAGGGTAACCATGCCCTCTTTAACCGCTGCCTCCTTTATTTTAGAGCTGTCAACCCTGTGCATGATTAATCTTTTAATCTCTGTGGTAACAGGCAATAGCTCAAATATCCCTGCCCTGCCGCGGAATCCGGTGTTATTACATTCCTTACAGCCATTTCCTTTACAATTAGAACAAATAGTTCGTACCAACCGTTGGGCAAGGATACCAATTAAAGCAGAAGAAATAAGAAAATCCTCTATGCCCATGTCCTGCAATCTGGCAATGGCTGTGGCTGCATCATTGGTATGCATGGTAGAAAATATCAGGTGTCCTGTAAGAGCAGCTTGAATGGCAACCCCTGCTGTTTCCTTGTCACGGATTTCTCCAACCATCAAAACATCCGGATTATGCCGCAATATTGACCTCAAGCCTGAAGCAAAGGTTAATCCTATCTCTGGCTTTATCTGTATCTGACTAATTCTGGAAAGGTTGTATTCTATTGGGTCTTCAATGGTAATTATCTTTTTTTCTGAAGAATTTATCGCAGATAGGGAGGCGTAAAGCGTAGTAGTCTTCCCGCTGCCGGTAGGACCTGTGGCAAGAATAATACCATTTGATCGATTGATTAGTTGTTTGTATTTAGTTATAACTGTAGAGGGAAAACCTATGGTTTCAAGCTCCAGAAATCTTAAGCCTTTATCTAATATTCTGATAGATACGCATTCACCATAAAGTGTAGGCAGGGTTGAGACACGCAAGTCTATATTCCTGCCATGTATATTAACCTGTATCCGTCCATCCTGCGGCAGCCTTTTTTCTGCAATATTCATTTGAGCCATTATTTTTATCCTTGAAACAATTGCAGAATATAAATGGAATGGCGGGGCAGAAAGATCACAAAGAACGCCATCTGTTCTGTAACGAAGGGTAATGATTTTTTCATACGGTTCAAGGTGAATATCAGATGCTTTTTTTTCCACAGCATCTCGAATGATCGCATTTACCAGCTTGATCACCGGCGCCTCACTTGCCAGATGTTGAAAACCCTCCATGTCAGGTTCTTCTGTAATAACAGGGATTATATCAGAAACAATGCTCTCAATAGTCCCTGTTCCATAGTATTTCCTTATTGCTTCATCTATCTCTGGCAGAGATACCTTCACTAATATTATCTCTTTATTCAAAAGCAAACCAATCTCATTTATGGTTTGCATGTCAGACGGGTGAGAAGTCGCAAGTGTAAGGGTTCTATCTGTAACGATAAGCGGAAAAAGTTTGTATCTATTAGCAAACCTTGCCGGCAGCATTGAGATAGCCTCTGGATTTATTTGGTAGTCTGATAATTTTTCCAATAAATTACATCCTTCCCATAATAGTATTGTAGAGATTGTATACTTTTTTTGCCATGACTTCATTAGTGAATTCTTCTTCTATCCTTTGCTTTGCGTATAAGCCATAGCTATTTCTAAGCTCAGGATCATGGATAAGAGTATTTATTGCTTTTGCCAGTCCATCAATATCTTTGGGCTCTACAATGATACCGGTTTTGCCATGCTGATTAACGAAGGGTACCCCGGTAGGTAAATTAGTTGATATAACTGGCTTGCTACATTTCATTGCCTCAAGCTGTACAATCCCAAAGGCTTCACTTTGGGAAACCGATGGTAGAACAAAAATATCACATGAATGGAAATACTTAACCAGAGTATAATCGCTTGCTGAGGGAACAATACTGATTTTATTTGACAACCCATTACTGATGATCTTCTCATGGACTGTTGTATAAAGTGGTCCTTCGCCAACAATAATCAGTTGAGCATCTACCTGTTTCATTGCCTCGACTAAATACTCTACCCCTTTATAATACACCAGCCTGCCTACAAAGAGTATCAGTGGCATTGTAGCCTTTGCTCGTTCCTGTTTAATTTGTGCATAATCTTCGTCTTTCAGTACATATTTCTCTGGATTAATCCCTAATGGTATTACAACACACTTTTGTCGGAACTCACTTAAAAAAGGAGAGCTATCTATTATATTAGGTGAAGTTGTAATAATCGTATCAG
>Ga0210016_1001886_pt1 | contig 19316 bp, 20 predicted proteins | sample CryGeyCG2014_300_FD_185454 | JGI IMG/M metagenome (GOLD analysis project Ga0210016, IMG submission 185454) | Groundwater microbial communities from aquifer - Crystal Geyser CG02_land_8/20/14_3.00 (SPAdes) (version 2) | ecosystem: Environmental > Aquatic > Deep subsurface > Groundwater | place... | reverse complement strand
CTGCGTAAAGCGACCCTAAACAATAAGCGCGACCGATCCCTATCGCATCAAAACCTCGAAGAGTTGATTCGATGACTACAAATTTCGAATCAATTAAAAACAGTCGGGATTTGTATCCTACAATAATTTCCACCATGCCACCGTTCTTTTCCGAAAGACATTTTTGTATGGCGGGAACAAAAGTTTTTATCATAAATTCTAATACTGTCTGATTCTTTTCTTGAAGCGGGACTTTCAAAAAATATTGCAATACTTGTCCGCCCTTCAGCGAACCAGCAAATCCCACAATAAATCTTCCGTCTTCGCTTTTGAAAACTTTTTGGACATCGTCGGTTATTGTATATCCCGACACTGCTCTACTGTCGCCACTCACCCAGATACGGCCGTCCTGAATGATGCCGACTATCGCAGTTGCCCCGGCATTTTTTACACAGTAGACAAAACAAACACATAAGATTAAAAAAAACATCAAAATATTTCTTTTTCTCATCGCTTCCTCCTTCGTTGGCGATGTTCTTCTTTTTTCAAAGAGCGACTGTATAATAACAAACCATGTCTCAAAAAGCAAGAAAATTCGATTGCTCATTTTTTGCCTTGACACAATTTTACTATTTGATATATATAAGATAGTGTTTTAGGAGGGGGCGCTGATGAAAATTTACTGCCTTAACAATAAGCATCTTCGTGAATTTAATTATGGTTACAGTCCTTTTAGGGAAATTGTAACCGCGATAAATTGCTTGTTGAAGGATCTTTCGGACAGAGCGACGCCGATTGATGAATTAACACTGGTCCGCTTAATATGCCAGGATGGCTTACGCCTCTATCTTCTGGAAGTAGATAGGAAAATTGTGGGCATGGGAACGCTTTGTGTCGGACCCGAAACATTAATGAAAAAAGAGGCGAGGATCGAGGATTTTGTTATTTTGGAAGCGCTTCGAGGCAGGGGATTAGGCATGGCGTTTGGACAGTATTTGATTAAAAGCACCAAAGAAAAAAAGTCACCGCGATTGAGCTGACCAGCCGTTCCTGCCGAGTGGCCGCGAACAAACTCTGGGAGCGTCTTGGCTTCCAAAAAATCGGCGCCAAAGTTGTCAGCGGCCGGGAAAAAAACATCTACCGCTTAGAATTAAATTAAGAAATGTCACAGTCGCTACGCTCCCGTTCTATTTCTTAATTTTCGTGGCCACGCCGTGAAAATCAAGAAAACGCCCCGAAATTGGGGCTTTTTATTTGACCGGAAAATTTATTTGCGCACTGCTGAAGAGTTGCGTTAGCAAAACTTTTCTGTTATTCTGTGCCCAAGAATAGTACTTTGTAAAAAAGAAAGAGGAGGGGCAAGTGGATATAAAGGTTTTGATCGGGACGGATGTTGTCATAAAAAAAATAGCGGAGTTAGCAAAAGAAATAACTGCTAGCGGCTATCGCGAGCTGACAACGATCACTGTTCTAAGGGGGGCGCAATGGTTTTCGGAAAGATTACGAAAAGAGCTTTCGGAATTGGGTGTTGAAACCGAAAATATGCCAATGAGAGTTTCAAGTTATGGCAAAGATACCAAGAGTTCCGGAAAAATCGAATTAATCCTCGAGCCACAGGGAAATCTCGAAGACAAAGACTTATTAATTGTCGAGGACATTGTCGATTCCGGTATAACCATGGATTTTTTGTTGAAATACTTATGGGCAAAACAGCCAAGCTCATTGAAAGTGTGCACCTTGCTTAATAAGCCAGCCCGCAGAAAAATAGAGGTCAATCTTGATTATGTCGGCTTTGAAGTTCCCGATAAATTCCTGATTGGTTGCGGCCTGGACTATCAGGGCAATTATCGCAACTTGCCATACGTCGGGTATGTCGAGACCGCCCAGATTGACGGCGAAAAAGGAGATAAAAATCATGGCAAAAGTTAATAGCCGACAGACCGGGAAAGTGGCAAAGCTTCTGGGAGAATTGCCGAATGAAAGCTGCGGCCTTAATTTCTATAGCCACGAAACTGGCAGAAAAGAAATCGTTGCCTCGCGTATGTACCCGGCGCTCAATCATCCCCAAGCAATTAATTTTTTCTTTTTTGTTTGTCTGCATCAATATGGTTTTTGGCACGGCGACGAAAACGGCTATCGAGAGCCGATATTCGGCTGCCTAGATGACAAAAAATTAAAAGGCTCTGATTTATTATGGGCCGCCTGCAAGAAAGCGCTGGATAACGACCCCTTAATTTTTGAACGGGCGAGATTGGCGAAGATAAGCTTTGATGGTCTGCTAAAAAAATCTTCGTTGACGCAAATGGGCCGATTGATTTTCCGGATATGCAGGAGAGACACCAGTTAACCAACTCTTACGGACAGTGGTTTCTTAAAAACGGCAACGAACCGATTAAAATAGTTAAACAGGCCAATAGCTTGGGACGATCACTGGATTTTTTCTTGTGGCTGACGCGGGAAGTTCCCGGTTACAACCGCGATCGTTTCAAAAAGAAAAATTTGTTACTGGCGATGGTTTTGTCCAATCGGCCGGAAAAATTTTTGGAGGTCAAAGACCCGCAATGCTGGTCTCCAATTGTTGACTATCACCTCATGCGTTTAGCGTTGCGTCTCGGGCTTGTTGATCTGAATAAAAAAGAGCAACCCGTGAACGAAAAAAAGCTCTGGGTTAACGCAAAAGCCGAATATCGTATTCGTTACGCCACGTATCGGGCAGTTAGACGGCTGATCTCCAGATCGGGCAAACAGATGCCTTTTATTGATGAAAAATTGTGGCTGGGCCGGCGATATTGTCCCGAGACAGAAGATCCGCAATGCGCCCAATGTATTTTCTCGAGCGTTTGCAAAAAGCGCGTCGAATTATTTCAGCCGATTTACCGAACCACGGCTTATTAATTGACCGAAGAAGCCGATTGACAACAATCGGCCTTTTTATTTTATCCACAAGGACCGACTTGCTTAAAGGAAGGTTTTTTACGGGCGGGGGACCGTCCAAAAAAACATGGCTTGCTTAAAGGAGGGTTTTTTATTATTATATGTATAAATACACCGAGATTTATCTGCTATTATCGGTTTGACCATATGATTGCTTCCGTAAAAAAACTTACAGCGAGTTTAATGCTTATCGCCTTTGGGGCAGGGTTTTTTAGTATGCTTTGCCTTGCTCAGGCTGCCACCACAACACCGACTGCCTCCACCACGCCAGCAACGGTCGCGCAAAACGATTCTTTTTTGGTTTATAGCGATTCCGATGTGCCGGTGATTTTGCCGCGTTCGATCTGGGACAATTCGCCGAATTTGCATAATCTGTTGACCTGGATTCCGCAAAATACCGTTTATCCGTCTGACTGGCAGCCGGTTGAACGGATTATTATCCATCATTCAGCGACGGCCAACAACGATCCAATTCCGGCAATCGCCAGAATACAAAGCATTTATCGTTTTCAGGCCGTAACACAAGGCTGGGGCGATATTGGTTACGACTATATTATCGACCAAAACGGCAAGATTTATGAGGGCCGATATGGCGGCAATGGCGTACGCGGCGCGCATGTCTTTCGCGATTCAGATAAAGATAATTTTAATTATGGAAGCATCGGTATCGTCCTACTGGGAACCTTCACCAATCAGGATGCTAACCCACAAGTGTACGCCTCATTAGAACGCTTAGTTGGTTGGCTGGCTGCGGCTAACGGACTTGATCCGATAGCAATTAAGTCATCCTCTATTTGGAATTTCAACACCAAAGGATTTACCGATGTTTTTGCCGGCTATACAGTTTTGGGCCACAAAGATATTGAGAATACGCAGTGCCCGGGGATCATTAATTTAAATAACGTACGGCGCCAAGCAGCAGTTTACGCGGCCAATTATAAAAACTATCTATATCAAACCATCCCCCAAACTGCTGGCTCCGTCGCGGATAATAATTTCTATCAAGTTGTTAATGGCGCGCGTAAGGCCTATAACACTATGGCGACCCTTACTTCTTCTGGCGGAACATACAGCAAATTAATTAAAATTTCAAAAAGCCAGATCGATCTATTTTCCGATAGCCGCTTTTATAAGTATTTAACCGGCTCTCTTCTTAGATCTGATAAAGATTCGACCATTTATTTGGTAAGCGATAATGGCAAGATCAGGCCGTTCAAAATGACCGCTCAACAATTCGTGAACATCGGCTATAATTTGTCATCCGTTAAGACAATCCCGAAAGACGAATTGGATTTTTATGTAATGGATCAACCTATTTTTTATGGGCCGGATAATAGTTTGGTAAAGAAACGGGGGGATCCGAGCGTCTATTTCATTGAGAATGGGAAAAAAAGACAGGTTGGCTCAGCGGCACTTTTTGACTTTCTGGGTTTCGTTTGGTCGAAGATCAAAACACTGGCCGACACAGAAATCGACAATTATTTAACAGGAAACGCAATGCCATATCCCGATGGCAGTTTGGTAAAATTTTCTCAGAGCCCAGCGGTTTTTTTGATCAGCAACCAACAGTTACGCCCGATCTTATCGGCGGAAATTTTTGAAAGCCTAAAATATTCCTGGAACAAAATTAAAACGCTGCCACCAAATGAAATGGCTTCCCTTGCGATGGGTGAGCCGGCGCGGTATCCGGACGGAACACTGCTAAAAACAAAGGAAAACCCGGCAGTTTATATCATTACGAACGGCCAAAAAACATTAGTCGCGTCAGCCGAAGATTTTACCCGAGCTGGCTATAAGTGGACCAATGTTATTGCGTTGAACGCGAACGATTTCAACTCACTCTATGGCGGAGCCGTTGCGGGCGCGACAACGCTTTCCGGTACCCAATCCACCCCCGAATCGTCTGGCCAGAGCCAAACGGCGCCCAACAACGTTTTTTCGGGCGAACCTGCCCGCAATGCTACGCAAAGCGTTGCAGGCGAGCCGTTTATCCGAGTCGCTATCTACAGCCCGCCTCAATCTCAAGATGTAATCGTTTCATCGCCTGGCCAATATCAATATTGCAATAGCAATAATTCTTGCCAGACCAAAACCGGACAAACAGTTGTGCCATACTCCGCTTCAGTAAACGCTAAATTTATTCCTTTGGCCGGGTCAATTTTAGAGATTGTGTCATACGCCGACTGGAATTGGAATAAGTCTGCGAATTACAACAAGTTTCGCGGAACTCTTGAAGTACGATATTCTCCGAAGTCCCAAAAAGTGTGGGCTATCAACGAATTACCCCTGGAAGATTATCTGAAGGGTATCGGCGAGGTTAATAATGGCGAAGATTACGGTTATATCAAAACTTTAATTGTGGCCGCGCGAACCTACGCTTATTATTATATTAAACAGGGTGGAAAATACGGCACCGACGAGCTATATCAGCTCGACAACACGCCATCATGCCAACTATACAAGGGCTATGGCCGGGAGGCTCTGGCATCGGATATTGTCAGGGCGGTTACCGAAACCAAAGGAGAAATAATAACCTATAACGGCCAAGCAATTGTTGCCGCTTATTCTTCCGGAGCGCCCGAGGTTTATACCGACGGCACGCGCAGCGCCTGTTCGGTCTGGAGCGGCAAATATTGCCAAACAGGCTTTGAGTATTTGTCGGGCGGGATAAAAGACCCGGCTGGCGCACCCTATACCCGCACCACTTGCGGAGCGGATAATCATTGTGCCGGAATGTCAGCGGCCGGAGGACGACAGCTTATCAATAATGGCAAAAACTATAAAGAGGTTTTAATGTATTATTATAAAGGGACATTGATAGGCAAGGCCTATTGAAAAATGATTTATGATTTACGATTTATGAATTTCTAATGTATCCGATTCGTAAATCTTAATTCTTGAATCTTAAATCGAGAAATGGATCTGTCTATCGTCGTTCTTTCCTGGAACACCAAAGATTTAACTAAGCAGTGCCTTAAGTCTATTTACGATAACGTTAAAGATGTTGCTTTTGAGACAATTGTCGTGGATAACGGCTCTTCGGACGGCTCGGCGGAGATGGTCGCGCGAGAATTCCCACAGGTTAAATTAGTCAGGAATTCCGAAAATCTCGGTTTTACCAAAGGCAATAATCGGGGATTTAAAGAGAGTGGGGGAGAATATGTTTTGTTTTTGAACAGCGACACGATTATTCCGCCGGTCGATTTCTCGCCGGGGTTGCCGAGGTCTGTCCCCGGCACGGCTCAAAGCCAGTTGCGGAAAATGGTTGATAAAATGCGCGGGGACAAATCTATCGGCATGCTAACACCGAAACTAATTTATCCTGACGGTGAATTCCAGGATGAATATTATCGTAAGCTGCCAAGCATCACTCAAACATTTTGGGTCTATCTCGCGCCGCTAAATAAGCTTACCCATAAAATTAAATTTTTACGAAGGCGGTTTTTGTCTGACCTGGATTCGAATAAATCCTGCTATGCCGATGATTTCAATATTCCGGGCGCGGCACCCCTAATGAGCAGGGAAGCGCACGAGAAAATTGGCGGCCGGGACGAAAATATTTTCTATTGGCTGGAAGACGTTGATTTATGTTGGTCTCTCGAAAAAGCCGGCTATAAGCTATATTATCTGGCCGACGCGACAATTATTCATTTAGGCGGCCAAAGCAACGCGATGTGGGAAGATTTGCGCAAGATGCTCGATTTCCGCCGCGGCTATGTCTATGTCTTCCGCAAGCACAAAGGAAAATTTCAAGGCTTTATCATCAAATGGATGTTTATTCTAAACGCCCTACTACTCGTTCTTCCCGTGTTCGTTATCGGCTTATTCGTAAAACAATATCGGGGAAAAGCGAAAGTTTTTTGGCAATTCGTTTTAGAATTTTCAAAAGATTAAAAAACTTCTACAATTAAGCAGAAGTTTTGAAGTTATTTAACTACCCTCTTTTGATTTTTTTGTCCAGGCGGCGGGGATATGTCGTGACATCACCGGTCAACCCGTGCCTTGAGGGAGGTGCTGGCAATAACAACAGAGCTATCAACAAAATTAATGGTATTAGCATTCAAGTCTCCTTTATTTCGCATTTTCTCTAATGACTGTTTTTCCACAATTCTTCGCCGGCAATAAAAAACACAATAGCTAACATGCTGCAAAAAATGCACAGGAGGCGATAGAAATGGCTGGTGCCATCAATCAGCCCCGCGCCTATATCCACAACCGTATTAATCGCCAGCGAAAAAGAAACTGCCGCAACCAGAAAGCAAACCGCGCCCCCAATCTTTTTTATTATTCGCATTTTTATTATTCGCACGAAAGGCCTCCAGACTATTCCAATATCAAGATGCTCATAAGAAATTAACACCAGATTAAACCTTTGTCAATATTGCCATTCTTGATTTTCTATGGCAGGATTGACTTAGTTATCAATGGGTGGTAATAATAACAACTAATAGGCAACGACCAAATGCGGGGTACCATAAGTATGCGTGAGTCCACAAAAAACAAAGAAGCGGAAACACCCAGAGAGCTTCCGGAAAAGTATGAAGCGCGTTTTCAGGATATCCTGAATAGTATTCCCGAAAAAGAACGCGCGGGCGCGCTTGGCGCGGACGAGCTAAAAAGCATAAAATCCGGCCTTTTGGAAAAGTATAAAGGATTGGAACAGGAAATAGAATTCGTTTTCTCTGAGATAGAACAGCTGAGGGATCAGGAACGAATCGGCAAGCTAAAGGAATATGAAAGACAGGGAACGATTACGGGCGGCGGCGAGGAAGAAATTCGGGGCATAAAGCTGAATCTGACCGAATCGTTTTTTCTCCAATCGGCTTATATCCTGGCCAACAAGGAAGACGAGGATTATCTGAAGGGCTTGCTCGATTTAACGGACCAGATTGCCTGGCGCCTCGGGGAAATAAAAACCTGGCGAGCCATACGGAAAGGTATGCTCGGAGAGGTCGCGCTATACCGGCTTCTTGAAAAACAGGGGTTTTCGCCAAAAATGCCCCATCCGCGGGAAGACGCGAATCTCCATATTGACATGTGGGGCGCGGATAAGAAAAGCGGTAATAAACTTATCGCCCAGGTCAAACATACTGCCTTCGCGCAAAAGCCCCAATTTTTCCAAACCGAAGAAGAATTGGCTGCCTGGATGGAAGAAACCACGAAGCGCTTCAAGGCCGAGGGCAACGAAGCGGGCGAAACGAGATTTGCCGAGTTGTCCGCAAAGCTGAAAACCGATTTCGGCGAGATGGAAAAATATTGTCTGGATATTTCAGATGACGCGAAGCCAATCGTCATCATTTTTCCCGAAGGCTCTCTTGATCCATATACCGGCGAGCTAAAGGAAGAACATTTCAAGGATTTTAAAATAGAATTAGACTAGCTCGCACAAGTCGCGATAAATCTCCGCTAAGCGGAGATTTTTTTGTTTGAATTATTCTACTCTTGTTTGATGGTCAAGCATTGTCAGAAGCCGCTGAATATGACAAAATGGTATAGAAAGATGAATTCAAACACGGCACTAAAACACAACTGGGAACTAATCCGCGAGCTGGCGGTTAATGATTTTAAGCTCAAGTATAATAACTCAATTCTGGGCTATTTCTGGTCCCTTCTGAAACCGATGGCCTTATTCGGGATTTTATACCTGGTTTTTTCGGTTTTCCTGCGCCTGGGCGGGGGAATGGCCAACTACCAGTTTTATCTGCTAATAGGAATTATTTTCTGGATGTTTTTTTACGAACTGACGGTTCTAAGTATGCAATCCATCGTCAGCAAGGCGAATCTGGTTCAGAAAATCTATGTGCCGAAAATTACCATCATCATCGCGACCAGCCTAACCTCCTTAATGACCTTTTTGCTGAATCTGGGAGTTATATTTATCTTTATGCTTATTTTTGGCCTGGAGTTTCAGTTTTCACTTTGGCTCCTGCCGATTTATCTTCTGGAGCTTTATTTCTTTTCTTTCGGCCTGGCGCTAATTCTGGCAACCCTGTATGTTTGGTTTCGCGATCTGGCGCACATCTGGGAAATCCTTTTACAAATTATGTTCTACGCCACGCCGATCATCTATCCATTATCTGTCGTCCCGCTAAAATACCAAAAAATAGCGTTCTTTAACCCAATAGCGCAGATTATCCAGGACATCCGAGAAATCTTTCTCGGCGGGCAGGTTATTTCGCCCTTCTGGTGGTTGGCGCCAACCGCAACCGCATTACTGCTGATTATCGGCCTATACGTCTTTACCAAAAAATCCAAATATTTCGCGGAGGAAGTATAGGGCGGAGAATTATGATTTAAGATTTACGATTTACGATTAAGCGTAGCTTGCGTGAGCGTCCCGCTCACAATAAGCAGTATAAGTATCAAAAAATCCTCCTCCCCTCAGATGAGGGGAGGATTAAGGAGGGGTGCTGATGAGAAAAATACATAATCTGGAAAATCGAAAAACAATCAGAAGAAAACTTAGAAACTCATCTACCCCGCACGAAGTAATTTTGTGGTCACGGATAAGAAGAGGTCGATTAGGATACAAACTCAGAAGGCAACATTCAATTGGAAAATACATAGTTGATTTCTATTGCCCGAAAAAGAAATTAATTATTGAGGTAGACGGCAGCCAACATATCGAACAGCAGAGAGAATATGACAAACAGAGGGATGAGTATTTAAAAAATTTAGGATTTACTATGTTAAGATTTTGGGATAATGATATTGATAATAATTTAGATGGCGTGTTGATGAAGATATCAGAATATTTGAAATAATAACAATATAGAGCCTTTTCCCCTCAGATGAGGGGAAATGTCCCAAGGGGACAAAGAGGTGATGAAAAATAACAAACTATTTACATTTCATAACAACACCTCCCCCAGCCCCTCCTCAACTGAGGAGGGGAGGAACAAAGTAGATTTTAATTTGTGTCATTCCCGCTTCATAATAAATACGAGGTAAACTCCAGCGGGAATCCAGGGATATTGGATGAGAATAGTTCGCATAATAACGAGTTGTGCGAAATAATAAAAAATCTTAATCATAAATATGTACAACATTATTTTAATCCCGATAGTCATTATTACAACATGGTGGCACTGGCATTATTATAGGTGGTGTGTTTTTAATATGAGAATCAATTGGCCACAAATTTACCGAACAAACAAAGGGGTACTAATGGTTTTTATATCAAAAATTGTATTGTTTGGTTATATTGTCTTATTTTCTGACTGGTATTTAGTTTTTATTCCGTTCTTTTTGTTACAAATTTTAAAATATATAGCATTCAGTCAATCTCTAAAAAACGAAACCAAAGAATTTGTTATACATCTCAACAAAAAAAGACCTGAAGCAAAACAGGATGAGTTAGAAAAAGAAGCAAAAGAAATAGCAAGAAATACAATTTTTGAATATAAAAACCGAAAATTACGAGGGTCATTTTTAGATAAGATTTTTTATTACATCGCCTGATACGGCGTATCTGGTTCATGAGCTAAAAATTATTTTTTTATGGAACTTACTGAAATTTTTATGAAACTTGTTGGAAACAATCTTATAGAATTAACTTCTTTGGTTTTTTCTGTTTTAGCGTTAATTATTTCGTCTGGTATAGCAATAAAAGGTTGGTGGAGACATAGAAATATTTATAAAGTTGAATTACATGAAATTATAACTAACATAGCGATTGGCATACCGACAGATCCTATGTTCCAAGCTCGTGAAATTAATGAAAAACTAAGTTCTGGCAATTATACAATTATGCACACAGAAAAAAACTCATCAGGCTATCAGATATTATTAGGTAAAATAAAAAAATAATTTTATTTTAAACACTCGCTCATCCGATATGATTAAAGTCCAAAATCTATCAAAAACTTTCAAAATACCGCTGGAAAATCGCTACACTTTTAAGGAGAATTTGGTGGAGCTTTTTCGGGTGGCGAAATATGAGAAGGTTAAGGCGCTGGATGACGTCAGTTTTGAGGTTCAGGAAGGCGAGTTTTTGGGCATCATTGGGCTGAATGGAAGCGGGAAAAGCACGCTTTTAAAGGTTCTGGCCAAGATATTGGTGCCCGACAGGGGGGTGCTGGAAATCAAGGGCAAGGTAAGCCCATTTTTGGAGCTAGGCGTGGGTTTTAACATGGATTTGACCGCCCGGGAGAACGTCTATCAAAACGGCATAATTTTGGGTTTGTCGCGAAAGCAGGTTGACGAACGATTTGACAAAATTATCGAGTTCTCCGAATTGGAAAAATTCGTTGATACCAAGATGAAAAATTTTTCATCCGGCATGCATGTCCGGCTGGCGTTTTCGGTTGCCATCCAGGTTGACGCCGATATTCTATTGATGGACGAGGTTCTGGCGGTGGGGGATATGCACTTTCAGCAAAAATGTTTTGAAGTTTTTAACCGCTATAAACAAGAAAAAAAGACGATTATTTTGGTAACGCATGACATGGGTTCAGTGCAAAGATATTGCACGAGAGCGATATTCCTGTCAAATGGTAAAATAATAAAAGACGGCAACCCCAACAAAGTGGTTGAAGAATATACGAGATTTGCTATGCAGTAAATCTTTAAATTCACCTAATTCCTAATTGTCTCACCCTACGGGCGACCACCCGAAGGGTGGTAATTCACCTAATAAAATCATAAGCAAAAATGTCTAATTAGAAATTTGGTTATTTGATATTTTATTAGAAATTAGGTAATTAGAAAATTAAAAATTAGATGCCGAAAGCATCTATCTTAATTCCTACAAAAAATGGCGAACAGTATCTGGAAGAATGCCTTAAAATGGTCTTCGCACAGAAGACCCCTTTTGAATTTGAGGTGATCTGCATTGATTCGGGGTCAACAGACAAAACGGTGGAGATGATAAAAAAATTTCCGCAGATAGAGTTTTCCGAAATCCCGGCGGAAAAATTCAACCATGGAACAACCAGAAATATATTGGCGTCCAAAGCGCAGGGCGAATATTTAGTTTATATCTGCCAGGATGTCATCCCGACAAATGAAAACTGGCTGAGAAATATGATTGAGCCGTTTGAAAAAGACCCGCAAATTGCCGGAGTTTTTGGCCGGCAGTCGCCGCGAAAAGACTGCGACCCCTTTCAACGAAAATCATTAGACGAATTTATGGATTCATTTGGCAAAGAATTAACTGTCTACCAATTAAAATCAAATGACAAAGAAAAAGAATTCGAGGCCAATAAGCATGTTTTTAGTTTTTTTTCCAGCGCCAATTCGGCCATAAGAAAATCCGTCTGGGAAAAAATTCCTTATCGACACGTTGTGGCCCTGGGTGAAGACCAGTTTTGGGCCAAGGATATATTATTCGCCGGTTACAAAAAAGCCTATCAGCCAAGCGCTAATGTTTACCATTCCCATAATTTTGGCGTTTGGGGGCAATTCAAACGCTGGTTTGATGAATTCTACCACCATAAAATGGTGCAAAATTATGTCGGGGTTTCTTCCCCTTGGAAGATTTTGCCGCTCGCTTTACGTTTATGGCTCAACGATGTAAGATACATAAAGAACCAAAAAGAATATAATTTTGGGCAAAAAATTTATTGGATGATGTGGATTTTTTTTATGGACTTAGCGCGGTTTATGTCGGAATATTTGGGCGCCCGCTACGAAAAATTACCCAAATGGCTGCAAAATAAGTTCAGTATGCAATATCAGTTAATACATAAAAAGTAAAATGGCGTTATTAAAAAAAGCATTCAAAACACTATTCACCGAGGGACCCCTCCCATTTATCAAAAAAACTTTTAATTTTATCAAAAGAGCATTTTATGGCGTGCCGGCGCAAGTCAACCCCGCAATTTATAATTTCACCCTTGATTATTCGCGGCCCGCGGTTGATAAAAAAACGCTGGATGAGAGGTTTCGCTCGGGGAACAAAGATAAAATGGCCATTAACTGGATAATTCCCGACATGGGAGTCGGTTCGGGGGGGCACACGACTATCTTCAGAACAATCAAGCATCTGGAAGATTTCGGCCACAAGAACCGAATTTATGTCTTTGGTGGAACAAAACACGGTTCAAATAAAAAACTGAAGAAGTTTATTAATGAAAACTTTTTCAATCTTGAAGCCGAAATTTTTAACTCGATTGAAAACATCAAAGACAGCGACGCGTTAGTCGCCACATCATGGCAAACGGCGTATCCGGTACGAGCCATTCAAAATACCCGAAAAAAGTTTTATTTTGTGCAGGATTTCGAGCCGTGGTTTTATCCGATGAGTTCGGAATATCTTTTGGCCGAAAATACCTACAAATTCGGCCTTTACGGTATTTGCGCCGGTCCGTGGCTAGCGAAAACGGTCCGCGAAAAATATGGAATGAACGCCGATTTTTTTGACCTGGCGTTTGATCCTAAAATATATTATCCGCGAGAGAAAATCGTGTCGGCAAAACTGGAAACCAGTGACGAACACAATTCAAAAAAAACCATGGTGTTGGAGACGGCGAAAAAGCCAAAGATTATTTGCTATGCAAGGCCGGTTACGCCGAGAAGGTGTTTTGAATTACTTATTCAGGCACTTCGCGAGCTGTATGTGCGCGGCGTTGATTTCGATTTAAGTTTTGTTGGTTGGGATTTATCACCCTACATCATACCGTTTGAATTCAGAAACTTAAGAATTTTAAAGCACGAGGGACTGGCAAAGCTTTATTCGTGGGCGGACGTCGGGATTGTTTTTTCGCCGACCAATTATTCGCTTTTGCCACACGAAATGATGGCTTGCAAATTGCCTGTTTTGGAAATGAAAAGCGAAACCACCGAAACAGTTTTTCGAGACGGCGAGAATATAGTTTTGGCCGACCCCGACCCGATCGCCATTGCCGATAAGCTGGAATGGCTCCTGAATAACTCCGTGGGACGAAAGAAAATCAGCGAAAACGCGTATGAATACGTTAAGCAATTTTCTTGGGAGAAATCAGGAAAGAAAGTTGAGGAAATACTTAAGCGCGAATTGGGGAATTGACTACTGCTAACCGACTACTGACTACAGCAAAAGAAAAAGTGGCGGTAGACGGTAGTCCGTGGTCAGTAAGCAGTTTTTATGAAAACATTAGTTACTGGCGGGGCAGGATTTATCGGTTCTCATCTGGTAGATGAATTGATAAAACAAGGATACGAAGTCATCGTCATAGATAATCTGTCGAACGGAAAGAAAGAAAATCTGAACCCTAAAGCCAAATTCTATAAAAAAGACGTCAGGGATCTGAAAAGCATCGCGCCGCATTTTAAAGGCGTTGATTTTGTTTTTCATCTGGCCGCTTTGCCGCGCGTTCAGTTTTCCATCGAGCACCCCATTGAGGCGAACGACAACAATATAAATGGCACACTGAATGTTTTGGAGGCCGCCAAACTGGCAAAAGTAAAACGGGTTATTTATTCATCGTCTTCCTCCATATACGGCGATCAGCCGAAATATCCCTATAAAGAAAATATGCCCCCGAACCTGATGTCGCCCTACGCCCTGCATAAATACGTGGGCGAGCTTTACTGCAAAATGTATTCGTTCCTCCACGAGTTGGAAACGGTTTGCCTAAGATACTTTAACGCCTATGGTCCGCGCGCATCTACGGAAGGCGCCTATGCTTTAGTTACGGCCGTTTTTTTAAAGCAGAAAAAAAACGGCGAACCCCTGACCGTTACCGGCAACGGAAAACAGTCGCGAGACTTCACTCATGTTTTCGACATCGTACGCGCCAATATATTGGCGGCGCGAAGTAAGAAAATCGGCAAAGCGGAAGTAATAAATATCGGTGGCGGAAATGACCAGCAAATTATAAAGGTTGCTAGATTATTTGACGGGCCAATCAAATTTATCCCCGCACGCATTGAACCTAAAAAAACATTGGCCGATATTCGTTTAGCTAAAAAGCTGTTGAACTGGGAACCAAAGGTTAAGTTTGACGACGGAATCAGGGAATTATTAAAAACGATATAAATCAGATGGTTTCAGTTGTTGTTTTGACTTATAATGGCGAAAAGACGATCGGGGATTGCCTGAATTCAGTTTTGAACCAGACTTATGATAATATTGAGGTCATAGTTGTTGATAACGCGTCATGGGACAGGACAAAAAAAATAGTTTCGCGATACGGGGAGAACGGATCTCCAAAAATTAAGACGGTTGAGAACTCAAAAAATACCGGTTTTGCGGGACACAATATTGGCATAGAGAACAGCGTGGGAGAATTCGTTTTATGCATGAATCAAGACGTTATTTTGGATAAAGAATTTATTTCCGAGGCAACGACGCTAGCTCAACAGGACGAAAAGATTGGAGCAATACAGGGAAAGTTGTTGAAGAAAAATCTGGAGGGAGGTAGTGAAAAAATAATCGACACAACTGGCCACTTGATTTTTAAAAGCCGGCGAATGGTTGACAGGGGACAGGGGGAGAGCGATAAAGGACAATATGACAAACCGGGAGAAGTTTTTGGCGTCAACGGCGCGGTAGCCTTTTTTAAAAAAGCCTGCTTGGAAGATGTGAGGCTGGAAATTTGCCGAGGAACGGCCTCGGCAACCCGCCAAGGTCGTTCCTCGGCTTGCGCAGAGTACTATGATAGAGATTTTTTCATGTATAAAGAAGATGTGGATTTGTCTTGGCGAATAAGGTTATACGGTTGGAAAATCATGTTTTGCCCGACGGCGGTTGCTTCTGTTGAGAGAACCTCAAGGCCAATCAATGAAACGAGCAGCGCCATACAAGAAGTAATAAAAACCCGAAGAAAACAAACACAATTTGTTAAAAATTTATCCTTTAAAAACCATCGGTTGGCAATAATTAAAAATGATTTGCCGTGGTTGTTCATAAAACACTTGCCATGGATTTTACTAAGAGAGGTTGGCGCTTGGTTATATGTTTTATTTTTTGAGCCGAAAACTTGGCCGGCAATCATGGGCTTGTTTCGACAAATGCCGCGGGTCCTGAGAAAGAGAAAAATCATAATGAAAAATAAGAAAGTGGGGACAAAAGAGATGGAGAAATGGTTTGTCTAGGGTTGCGGAATACGAAAAAATACGAATGTACGAAAACTGTTTCGTATATTCGTATAAAATTCGTATTTCGTAGTAATTATGGATTATCTCGAACAACAACACGATAACATTCCTTCCGGGAGACAGATTCTGATTGAAGAAGAACCCAAACGATCATGGTTGAGGCGTTTCTTTTTGTTAATTATTTTTGTGGTGATCATCGGCAGCGGCCTGACAGTTTTTGCGCTAAAAACAGGATTTACTTTTTCACAAATAAGCATTAACTCGATCCTTGGAGGCGGCAGACTACCGGTCGAGCAACCGATAAAAGAAAGAGATCCCAACCGAATTAACCTTCTGCTTCTGGGAATGCGGGGCGAAGGCGACCCAAACGGAGGGCTTCTGAGTGACAGTATAATATTAGTCAGTATCCAGAAAAGCACGGGGAAGATCGCGCTGATTTCTATTCCCAGAGATTTATACGTAACAATCCCCGGCACCGAACAAAAAGCGAAAATAAACGCCGCGCACGCATATGGCGAAGAAAAAAAGCCCGGCGGAGGAGGCATTATTTACAGCAAAGCGATAGTCTCGGAAGTAACCGGTCTTTATATTGACTACGCCGTTTCTGTCGACCACCAAGCATTCAAAGAAGCAGTCGACGCTATTGGAGGAATCGATATTTATTTAGACAAACCATTTATTGAAGACAAACAATTTACCAATGAACTTGTTCTAAACCTGCCCGCCGGCGAGAATCACCTGGATGGAGAAACCGCCCTTTTTTATGTTCGCTCCCGCTATACTACCTCTGACTTCGACAGAATGAAACGGCAGCAACGGGTTTTGGTGTCGGTAAAAAACAAAGTTTTATCAATGGGGGTTCTGGCCAACCCGGTTAGAGTTTTTAGCCTTTTGGATATCTTGGGCAGAAACGTGCGAACGGACATGGGCGCGAACGAAATTCAGCAAATGATCAGTTTCGCGGCAAAGGCAGACGCCAGTAGCATCAAAACAAGGATTTTCGACACAACGCCCGAAGGATTTCTTTACTCAACCTATGCCGATAACGGAGCGTATATTCTCTTGCCAAAGTCCGGTGATTATTCGGAAATTCAAAACGCTTGTAAGAATATTTTTAACTAAAATGGAACTCTCTGTTATTATAACCCACCATCGCGAGTTGAATCTGCTAAAAAAATGCCTCCCCCTGATCCGTGAGGAGATAAAAGGGATGGAATCTGAAATTATTGTTATTCTGAGCGAGTATCAGGAGGAAACGCTGAGCGCCCTGAAACAAGAATTTAACGATGTGATATTTCTGCCATTTGAAGAAAATCTCTATTTTGTACGTTCGATCAACCGAGGCATTGAACGAGCCAGCGGTAATTATATCTTGCTGATCAACGATGATGTCATGGTTTCTCCCGGCTCCATAAGACAACTGATTGACTTTTTAAAAACCAACGAAAAGGTGGGATTGGTCGGACCAAGAGTGCTATATCCCGATGGCAGCAGCCAGCCTTCTTGTTTTAGATTTTACACACCCCTGACTATTGTCTGCCGCCGAACCATCTTGGGGAAGATCGGTTTTTGCAAGAAAATTAATGATAATTTTTTATATAAAGACAAGGACATTTACCGGGAGAATGGTCTGACAGTTGACTGGTTAATGAATGGCTCTGGCGTATTGACGAGAAAGGAAGACCTGGAAAAAGTTGGACCGCTGGACGAACGGCTTAAGCATTATTTCAGCGATGTTGATTGGTGCAGAAGATTTTGGCAAAATGGTTTTAAAGTAGTATACTTTCCGAAGGCGGTCTTTCGTCATTACCACGGGAAAAAGAGTCGGGGCAGGGGACTATTAAGCCTTTTAACGAATCGGATGACTAGAATACATGTGGCGGATGGAATGAAATATTTTTGGAAGTGGGGATTTCGCAACACCGACTATCGATAAATTTTTTTTAAATCATTTATGAATAAAAAATATTTAGTGCCTATCCTTGTGGTTGCAATAATGGCTAGTTTTGCCGCCGGTCTTTATGTTGGAAAATCCGGCGAGTCGTCAGCTAAAAATATTAATTTGGCGACGAACCAGGAATTAGGCAAACCCCAGCCGGTTGATTTCTCGTTATTCTGGGATGTTTGGAACAAAGTTGAAAATGAATACGTCGACCAATCTAAGCTTGACGCGAAAAAAATGCTTTATGGAGCAATTTCCGGCATGCTGCGTTCCATAAATGATCCATATACTCTGTTTTTGCCTCCCGACGAAAGCAAAAAATTTCAGGATGATATGAGAGGTGATTTTGAAGGAATCGGCGCCGAAATCGGCCTTAGAAAGGATATTTTAACAATTATCGCCCCGATTGAAGGAACCCCGGCCCAAAAGGCCGGATTACAACCGCAAGACGTGGTTTTAAAAATTAACGATGCGGCGACAGACAACCTGAATCTCGACGAAGCCGTCAATTTAATCCGCGGCCCGAAAGGCACCGCGGTGCGCCTTTTGGTTATGCGCGACGGTTGGAATGGGCCAAAAGAAATTGAGATCGTGCGGGACAAAATTGCCGTTCCAGTGTTAAAATTAGAATTTAAAGATTCTGACATTGCTTATGTCCGCCTTTATCAATTCACCGAGAATTCCCCGGACGAGTTCAATAAAGCCGTCAAACAAGTCTTAAAATCTAACGCCAAAGGAGTTATTCTTGATCTTAGAAATAATCCGGGCGGCTACCTTGAAGCGGCGGTTAATATCGCTGGTTGGTTCTTAGAAAACGGCAATGTTGTGGCCATTGAAGACTTTGGCAACGGGCAAAGGGTTGAATATCGGAGTAGGGGAGACGGTGGCCTAGGCGACCGGCCAGTAATAATTCTGGTAAACCAGGGGTCGGCCTCAGCATCGGAAATTCTTGCTGGCGCCTTACGCGATGATCTAAAGTCAAGATTAGTCGGGCAAAAGACCTTCGGCAAGGGATCGGTGCAACAGTTAGACAATTTAGCAAACAGCGCCTCATTAAAAATTACCATCGCCAAGTGGCTGACTCCGTCCGGCCAGTCGATAATGAATGAGGGGTTGGAGCCGGATGTTACGGTGGATATAACCGAAGACGACATTACCAATAGCCGCGATCCGCAACTGGACAAAGCCTTGGAAATGCTGAAATGATGAACATGAGAGTAAGCCTTAAAATTAACAAACTAAAGTTGAAAGAATTAATTGATTGGTGTTACAATATACCCAACACATAAAAATTTAAAGTAAAACATTAAATACTATGACAAGTTATATAGTTATTAGCTCTTAATTGGAATCAGTTTTACACTAATTCTGGATTAAAAGGACAGTTGTTCTTTAAAACATGGTAAATAATTTTGGTTAATTTGTTGGCAGCAGCCGTAAC
>Ga0210016_1001878_pt1 | contig 19363 bp, 25 predicted proteins | sample CryGeyCG2014_300_FD_185454 | JGI IMG/M metagenome (GOLD analysis project Ga0210016, IMG submission 185454) | Groundwater microbial communities from aquifer - Crystal Geyser CG02_land_8/20/14_3.00 (SPAdes) (version 2) | ecosystem: Environmental > Aquatic > Deep subsurface > Groundwater | place... | reverse complement strand
CCCGTGGTCAAGAACTCGGTGGCGACGCTGAAGTCGGTGATCACGGTGGGATCGAGCGGCGGTGCCACGCTGGCTGGATCGGGCGGCGTAAACGGGACGATGCAGGCCGCGTCGAGCACGCCGTCGCCGTCTACATCCTGCGCCGGCTGACAAGGCTGCGATTCGCCTTCTTCGAAGCTGCTGATGAAAAACGTGTCACTGGCACGCGGAACCGGAGTTGGAATGGGAGCAGCATTGGCCAACTGCATGAACGCAGCCAGCGCCAAACTTATCGGGAGACGGGAGACGGGAGACGGGAGACGGGAGACGGGAGACGGGAGACGGGAGCATGAGCGGGCAAGTCCTGGTGGTGACCGGCGCGCAAGATAACTTTTGTCACACCGATTAGCAAGGGAAATCCATTCCCGGCCTCTCAGACCTGGCATGACGACAGGCTGGATCTGCTGCGACCGCCTATCGCAACGACAAGCGGCGCTCCCGCAGCAACGGCACTCTGGCAATGCGTGACAACGCAAACAGCCAAGGCCGCTGGTGGCGGCCTTGGCTGTGGTAGTGCGGGCTTTTCGCCGGAGCGATCAGCCGATCAGCGCGCCGAGCGGGCGGCCAGATCTTCCTTGATGCGGGCTTTCTTGCCTTCCAGATCGCGCAGGTAGTAAAGCTTGGCGCGACGCACGGCGCCACGACGCTTGACCGTCACCGATTCGATGATCGGCGAGTGGCTTTGGAACACGCGTTCCACGCCAAAGCCATGCGAGATCTTGCGGACGGTGAAGGCCGAGTTGAGGCCGTCATTGGCCTTGGCAATCACCACCCCTTCGTAAGCCTGCACGCGCTCACGGGCGCCTTCTTTCACCTTGACGTTGACGACGACCGTGTCACCAGGGCCGAAGGCGGGGAGCGTGCGGGTGATTTGGCGCTGTTCAAACTGCTGCAGAATATTCATCGATTAACTCCGTTGGCCTTGACTTGCTTTGGGCATATTAGCCGCCGGCCATCCTTGCCGGGCAGTTTCATGATCGGCCAGATATTCCTGCCGAAACGCTTCCAGCAGCTTCCGAGCTGCCTGATCCAATTCCATCCGGGCCAGCAGATCGGGTCTGCGTAACCAGGTTCTACCGAGCGACTGCTTGAGCCGCCATTGTGCGATCAAGGCATGATTGCCAGACAACAGCACCGGCGGTACACCGGCGGTCTGCTGATCTTGTGCACCGCCGCGCCGACTGCGCGAATAGTGCGGACAATCCAGCAGGCCGTTGGCGAACGAATCCTGTTTGGCAGAATCCGCATCGCCGAGCGCTCCATCGTGCAAGCGCCCAACCGCATCAATCAACACACTGGCCGCCAATTCGCCACCAGATAAAACGTAATCGCCGATCGAAAGCTCTTGATCGACGATCTCGTCGAGCAAGCGTTCATCGATCCCTTCGTAGCGACCGCAGAGCAAAATCATCCGTGGCAACTGCGACAAACTTTCCACTTTGCGCTGGGTCAGTCGTTCGCCCTGTGGGCTGAGATAGATCACCGGCGCCGGTGTCGCCTCGGCTGCCTGTGCCTGCTTCAGCACGCTACGCAAGGGCTCCACCGTCATTACCATGCCCGGACCACCACCGAAGGTTCGGTCATCCACTGAGCGATGCAGATCGCTGGCGGCGTCGCGCGGATTCCACGTCACCACCGATAACAAGCCGCGTTCCTGCGCCCTGCCCACTACACCAATCCGGGTTGCCTCGGCAAAAAACTGCGGGAACAAGGTTACGACATCGATGCGCATGCGCTACTCAGAAAGACGCGTCCCAGTCCACCACGATCCGCTGGTTTGCCAGATCCACTTGCTTGACGAACCGATCCCAAACATAGGGCACCATGCGTTCGCGTTCGCCGTGGATCACCAACACGTCGTTGGCGCCGGTCGCGAACAGGTGCGACACCACGCCGAGACGGGTTCCGTCAACGGTGAAGGCTTCCAGTCCTTCCAGATCGACCCAATAGTATTCATTGGTTGCGGGTTCCGGTAGCTGATTTCTCAGCAACTGGATTTCCGCACCGACCATGAGTGCCGCCTGATCGCGATCATCCACGCCGTTGAACTTTACTACCCAAACCTGACCGTGTTGACGGTGTTGTTCGACGCTCGCCCGGGTCACCGGGGCATTGTCCAATCGCCAATCACGGTAGCTAAACAAGTTGCTCGACGGCTCGGTGTACGAGGCCACTTTCAGCCAACCTTTGACACCAAACACGCCGACAATCCGGCCCATTGTCACCAGCCGGTCAGCGTCCACCAATTTAGGCAGCCACGGTCTTTGCCGCTTCTTTCAGCAGGTACTTGACCTTCTCGGTAGGTTGCGCGCCTTTGGCGATCCAGGCTTGAATGCGCTCTGCATCCAGCTTGAGTTTGACTTCCTGGCCGGTAGCAACCGGGTTATAGAAGCCAACGCGCTCGATGCTGCGGCCATCACGCGCGCTGCGGCTATCGGTCACCATGACATGGTAAAAGGGGCGCTTCAGGGCACCACCACGGGAAAGGCGAATCTTGACCATTGGACTTCTCTTGACGAGTGAAGCCGGGGAACCGGCTGCGGGTGAGCCGCGCATTATAGCCACGCCGGCGAAAAAATAAAGCGGCACGGAAAATCAGGCGCAATGAGACGGGAGCCCCGAGTCGTCCGACGCTCGAGCCGACCGAGCGCACTGGCTGCGAACCATCCGCGTAACCACGCTGCGGTTGCAAGCTGTCATAGTAGCGGCACCGTCCACTGTGAGCATTGCCGATATGGCCAAACCCAACTATTCGTTTGAAAAGCGTCAAAAAGAGATCGCCAAGAAGAAGAAGCAAGACGAAAAGCGCGCACAAAAACTGGCTGGCCGCGCCAGCGAAAACGGCGAGCCGCAGACCGAAGCAGCGAACGATTCGGCGAAAGCCCCGCAACACCCCTAGGCGCCGATCAAAACCGCCAGCAAACCGCCGTTTTCGGCGCTGCCAGCCCAGTGGTCAGCAGGCGCAGCAGACTGGCCGATTACAAGTCTTGTTTGTAGCGCACGTAGGGGGTGCGCGCGGCGCCGGCGTCGATCACGTTGGCTTGTGGCGTTGGCAACAGCACCGGGTCGCCATTGGAAATGACATTGTGTGTGCCGACACTGAGCTCGGCGCGCCATGGGGTACGCCAGGAAATTCCGACATCGAGGCCACTGAAAGCCGGCAGCGGCAGGCTACCCAATTGCGGCCCGATCGATGACTGGGTGTGGCCAGTGACGGTGCCAGACAGCGCGCCAAACACCAACCCCAAGCCAATCTCGGTGCGATCGAGTTTGATCGGCGCGGCAATCGGGTTGTCCTGCAGGCGCAATTGGTTGATCGCCGCGTTGAGCTGCAAAGCGCTGGCTTCGGTCAGACGCCATTGCGCCGCCATCGCCAAACCTCGGCGATCCAGACGCTCCAGATCATTGGGCGCAATGGCGGCGGTGGGCAATCTGGGCGCGGTTGACCCGGCATAGGTAAGCCAGGGCGAGGTGGCGTCCTCCAGCCAGGTTTGGCCGTAGCTAAGACCAAGCTCCCAGCGTTTGCCCTCGGCCGCGATGCCGACTTCTGCGGTCGCGACTTGACCCGGCAATTCCAGTTGCAGGGTGCCTTGCATCAGGCATTGCTGGCCGAGCGAACCAATCCGGAGCAGACCCGATGCCTCGGCACACCAAGGCACGGTGGGCGAATTGCGCAGTGCCGGTTCGGCTTGTGCCGAAGCAAACAAGCTGATGCCACCACCCGCTCGAAATACCATCCCGCTGGGCGGTGGTTCCGTTGCCGGGTCGAGGCCGGCGACCCCCGACAGCCATGACCCCGCGCGATAGACACCGGATCGGGCCGTCCACAAGCGGTGGCTTGAACCTTCCGGCGCTGGATTGCTGGGCAGGACCGCATTGGCCTCGAGCGGATCGGCCGCAACGCCACGCCAGCCCGGAAGGCATGCCGCCAAAACGAGCAAGGACAATCGAATGGTAAGGGTCAGTGGCTTCATGGTTGCGCGGCTTGGACCCCTGAACTCCCGCAGGGTTCCGTAGTGTCGATCCGGTAATTTGTACGTTGTAGCGGGAGTCTACCGGGCTTTTATAGAACGTGGAACCACCTCGTAATCGTGATCCGGATCGCGGTATCCAGTGTTCGCCATGGTTGTTGACCGGACTTGACCGCCACCAGCGTGCTTGCTGCACGCGCATCCGGGTCGAGAAACCGTTACCGTTACGCTCGTAGACGCGCGCCCGCTTATCGCCCGCCTTGAGGGCGAACCAGGGATGCACCATGCTGGCCATGTCCCTCTTGGGGATGGCGTCCAGAATGTCCGCAATGAACAAATCCCCCTGCCGGTGCCGGTGCGGCACAAGGTGAGAAAACTTCGCCAGCGCCTTCGGCGACGGACCGGCGGGGCGAGTCGATCTGGTAGCTGTATTCGATCATTGGCGGTAAACCTTCTTGCGATTGCCGATGCGCATAACGAGGATGCGCAAAGCGCCGTCTTCGATGCTGGCAATGATTCGCCAGTCCCCAACGCGGTACTTCCAAAAGGCTCCCAGCTTGGAGCCTTTGAGGGCTTCCCCGATGCTGCGTGGGTCGTCGAGCTGGGCGACACGTCCATGCAAGAAAGCGAGGATGCGCCGCGCTGTCTGCGGGTCGATCTTGCCCAGCTCGCGCTCGGCTATTCGGTCGAGTTCAACCTTCCAAGCCATAGCGTTTCATCACTTCTTCAAGCGGTACGGTTTGGGTTTTACCTGCACGAATGTCGATTAGGCGCTGCTCTGCAAGGTACAAATCTTCGAGGTCGTCCAAGTGTTCAAGGATGGCTTCGCGGGCATAGAAAGTTTTGGTGCGCCCGGTGGCTTGCGCCAGTGCTGCAAGGCGGTCTTCCACTTCGGCGGGTAGTCGGATGGCAAGCATTTTTGGCTCCTGTTCTTAAAACGCTTTACACGTATATCATAGCCGCCAAGGAATGCTAGGACTCATGCTCCAGCCGGTCCGCAGAATGGCTGTCGGCCTAACTCATGCAGCCGAGGGGCAACGCCGCCCGATAGGGCTTTCACGTTAAAGCCATCAAAAGCATGGGGTTGGTGCAAAACGCACCCACGACCCCTGCCTGACTTGCCTGCCCTCCGCAGCGGGTTGGCTTGTTCCCCCCCACACCAGCAACACCGCTACGCCTGCTGAAAGCATTCTCGTTGTCGGCCTCGTTGTCGGCCTGGCGATCCCCTCTGCTGATGGCTATATTGCTGCCTGCGCCACCGCCGACCGGTTTGCCGTTGCCGATCACGATAGCCGCCGACTTCAGGCGGTTGCCTGACGGCCATCGGCCTTGAGCGCTTTCACTTCCAGCAGTAGGCCATCCATGAAGGTAGAGCAGCCGTCCCCATTGGCCGCGATGGCGTTGCCGTGGCGGTAAAGCCCAACCGCGTCCATCAGCGCCGCGGGCGCCTGCGGAAATGGCTGCGCGGCGCGCTGTTTCTTGGCTTGGCGCTGGCCGCTTGCAGTCTGCTGCTGGTGCTCGGCTTACGCTTTCTGCCGCCGCCGACTTCGGCATTTATGCTAGCTCGCCAATTTGAAGCGCTGCGCCACGGCGAATCGCAGTTCGTCCTGAAACACACCTGGCGACCACTGGCACAACTGCCAGACACCTTGGTATTGGCGGTGATCGCCGCCGAAGACCAGCGTTTTCCGACCCACCATGGGTTTGATTTTGAGCAACTGCAAAAGGTACTGGAAGATAGCAGCGACAAGCCCCTGCGCGGCGCCAGCACGATCAGTCAACAGCTCGCCAAGAACCTGTTTCTCTGGTCGGGTCGAAGCTTCGTTCGCAAGGGGCTGGAAGCCTGGTTTACGGCGCTGATCGAAGTGAGCTGGCCCAAGCGGCGGATCGTTGAGGTGTATCTCAATGTCGTTGAGTTTGGCGATGGCATTTACGGCGCCGAGGCCGCCGCACAAACCTTTTTTCAGCGTCCAGCCAAGCGTTTGAGCACCGCCCAATCGGCGCGGCTGGCCGCCGTATTGCCCAGCCCGCGCCGATTTCATGCCGCCCGCCCGAGCGCTTATGTGCAACGCCGCCAACGCTGGATCGAGCAGCAAATGCAGCAGCTTGGCGGCACCAGCTATATCGCGCCGATGCTGGGTTCGCATTGACTTTCCGGATCAGGTCCTCAGGTCGGCCAAAGCCGCGCTAGACTTATCGCAACCCGGCAAGCGGAGGCGGCGATGACCAAAGTCAGAAACCTGCTCGAACGTAAAGACCAAGTCTTGTACGCCATCGAACCGGAGGCGCCGGTGTTGGCGGCCATCGAGCAAATGGCCACCCATTCGATCGGCGCGCTGTTGGTCATGCAGGGCGAACAACTGCTCGGCATCGTTTCCGAACGCGACTACGCCCGCAAGGTGATTCTGCTTGGGCGTTCCTCGGCGGAGACACCGGTGTGGATGATCATGTCGGCGCCGGTCACCCAGGTCGCACCGGACGAGTCGATCAATACTTGCATGTTGCTGATGACCGAGAAAAAGTTTCGCCATCTGCCGGTCGTCGAACACGGTCGCGTCATCGGCATGTTGTCGATTGGTGACCTGGTCAAGCGCATCATCGACGACCAGGCCACCGAGATCGATCAACTGCAACGCTACATCGCTTCTTGAGTACGCCGGGAGCCGACCTCCCGCCATCGCGTCTGCCGCGAAAGCAAGTTGTGGTTTGTGCTGACGCCGAATAAACTGCGCGGCGGCTCGCTCAAGGCTGCTGGTTGACCGCCGACGCCGAGAGCCGCTACCGCCACCGTTCGGCCTGGATCGGCAAGCCCGCAGCGGCGGTCCGCCAGCTTCCTGCCCGCAGCAGGTTATTCGATAGCGCAGGGAGGGACCATGCTGCGACTGTTCACCATCGACCACCGCACGATCCGCGAAATGGCACTGCCCGATGCCGGCCTGGAGCAGGCGATCACCGAAGCCAGATGGATCGACGCGCACGAACCCAGCGATGAACAACGCAGCCTGCTCCAGGGCTTGTTGCGCACCGAGCTGCCGGAATCCGACGAGGTCGAGGAAATCGAGTTTTCGGCGCGCAACTTCAGCGACGCCGCCGGCATCCATGTGCACTCGCTGTTTCTCGCCACCAGCGACGGCCGCCACAATACCGAGACCGTCGCCTGCATCCTGCAACCGCAGCGGCTGATCACCATTCGCGAGGGCGAGTTGGCCGATTTTCGATTGCTGCGCATGCGCGCGCGCCGCGGCCAGGTCGAGAGCGGTTCGCCGCAAGAACTGCTGATCACCCTGCTCGAACAGAAAGTGGAAAACCTGGCCGACGCCCTCGAAGACATCCATCGTGGGCTCGAAAAAGTCGGCTACATGGTGCTCGAAGAAAACAACGACCAACTCGAAGCCAGCATCGGCGAGCTCGCCGAACTCGAAGACAGCAACGGCAAGATCCGCCTGTGTTTGATGGACACGCAGCGCTCGATTTCGTTTCTTCAGCGGCACATGCCGAGCGAAGCCGAATCGCGTGAACGCAGCCGCGAGATCATGCGCGATATCGAAACGCTGATGTCGCACACCACATTTCTGTTCGACAAGATCAACTTCCTGATGGATTCCACCCAGGGCTTCATCAATATTGAACAGAACAAGATCATCAAGATTTTCTCGATTGCCGCCGTGGTGTTTTTGCCGCCAACGCTGGTCGCCAGCATTTACGGCATGAACTTCCAGCACATGCCGGAGCTGGCGTGGATGATCGGCTATCCGGGGGCATTGGTGTTGATGCTGCTGTCCGGTATCGCGCCCTACTTGCTGTTCAAGCGCAAAGGCTGGCTCTAAGGCGTCGCGCAGAAATAACTTACCCATCTTGCTGGTCCTTATCGCCCGCCTGCGTCGTTGCACAAAGCGTCACATAGTCCGACTATGCTCCCCTTTGTGCGCCTTGCAGGCGAACGAAAGTCCGGCGCAATCTGCGCAAGTTATTTCTGCGCGACGCCTAAGACAGCGGCCGTAAGCAGCACCCGCCAACGACCGATGGACGCGGCCACTACCCGGCGGGTTCGGTCGCAACAGACTGTCGATGCGTGCGTTCCGGCGGCCCCAAACAGAGCAACACACGCTCGCGCCACGTCCGGCCCGGGCCGAACAATTCGCGCACCATCGCCAGCCACTCGTGAAACGTCAGGGTGATCGGATTGTGCGAGTGAATCTGCCCAATGATCCCGTATTCACAGGGAATCTGCGGGTCTTCTTCGGTGTAGGTGGCAAACCACTTGTCCCAGACAATCAGCACGCCGGCGTAGTTGCGGTCGATGTATTCCGGGTTGCGCGCGTGGTGTACACGGTGGTGTGACGGCGTATTGAATACCTGCTCCAGCCAGCCGAGCTTGGCCACCGCCTGGGTGTGCACAAAGAACTGCATTCCCAGGTTGATGGCCACCACCGCGATGATCTGCTCGGGCTTGAAGCCCAGCCAAGCCAAGGGCAGCCAAAACACCCACATGCCGGATATCGGATAGAGCATGCTCTGGCGAAACGCGGTCGACAAATTGAGCCGCTCGGACGAATGGTGGGTGACATGCGACGCCCACATGAAACGCACGCGATGGTGAGCGCGGTGAAACCAGTAGTAGACAAAATCCTGCGCCAGAAACAAGGCGAACAGGGAGACCGCCGAAGTCTTCAAGTCAAACAGCCGGTGGCGGTAGACCCAGACATAGAGCCCGATCACCAGCATCCAGGCGAGCGCATCCGCGGCCTGATGCATCAGCGCCAGCGCGACATTGGCCAGGCTGTCTTTGCCGCTGTAAACCGCCCGCCGACCCCGCCAGTACCAGGCCTCGGCGAGGATCAGGACGACAAATACGGGCGCCATCAGCAGCAAGATCCAGCGTTCCATTCAAACCTCGTTGGCGGTGGGTGGGCGTGCGGACAGTTCGCGCGCCATCGCGCGCAGGCAGCGCGTCATCGCACAGCGCATAAAGATTTTCAGCAGCGGCCAACCCAGTGGGTAGGCAAAAACGCTGGTGAGGGTAAACCGATAACACCAGCACACCTCGGTACCGGCAGCGAGCTGGCGCAGGCGCCAGTCGGCTGCGCCGCTGTGCACCAACCAGGAAAACGGCGGGCGAAATCCGCTCAGCGTGTAGGCGTGGTGCTGCGGGCATTCAATGACCTCCAGGCGTTCGCCAAGCACGCTGCCGTCGGTGTTTTCGATGCGCCGAACACTACCCACCTGCACTGGTCCCAGCAGCTCGATGCGGCGGATTCCCGGAATCGGCCCGCAGCCACGAAAGCACGGCGCAAAGCGTGCGCCATCGAGCAACAAACCGAATACCAGCTCCGGGGTCGCATCGAATGGCTGACAAACCCGTTGGCTGATCTGCATAAGGCGGCCTCATTCCGCAACGCCAATCCGCTGCCTCGGCAGCCACGTCCAATCGCGGGCAAGGCCTGGCGTCAGCCGGACCGCACGACCGACGCACCGGCTTCACGCCATCTTGAAATCTTTGCCCAGATAGACATCACGAACTTGCTTGTTATCCAGCACCGCCGCTGGGGTACCCTCGGCCAGCACTTCGCCCGCGCTCAGAATGTAAGCGCGGTCGCAAATGCCGAGCGTCTCGCGCACGTTGTGGTCGGTGATCAGCACGCCGATACCGCGGTCCTTGAGGTGCACGACGATGCGCTGGATTTCGTTCACCGAAATCGGATCGACCCCGGCAAATGGTTCGTCGAGCAACATGAAACTGGGTTTGGCGGCCAGTGCCCGCGCGATTTCGACCCGCCGCCGCTCGCCACCGGACAGGCTCTGTCCTTTTTGCTTGGCGATGTGCTCGATCTGCAAATCGTGCAACAACTGCTGGCACTCGAGTTTGCGCTGTTTGCGGCCCAGTCCGGGGCGCAGTTCCAGCACGGCAAATAGATTGTCTTCGACCGACAGGTGACGGAACACCGAGGGTTCTTGCGGCAGATAGCCCAGACCCAGGCGGGCGCGTGCGTGCATCGGCAAGTGGGTGATATCGCGTTCACCCAACAGGATGCGACCGGCGTCGCTCGCGATCAGCCCCACCACCATATAAAAACACGTCGTCTTGCCGGCGCCGTTGGGCCCGAGCAGGCCGACACATTCGCCGGGATTGAGATCCAGCGAAAACGACTTGACCACATCGCGCTGTTGATAGCGCTTTTTCAGATTCCGGGCGCTGAGCATCAATGCGGATCCGGCGTCGGCGGGGTGGTCGGCGCTGCGGTAGCGGTTTTTGGCTTCGGCTTGATGGTCATATGTACCCGACCACCGGGCACGCCAGCATCGACAAAGCCGGTATCCAGAAAGTACACAATGCGCTCGCCTTTGATCGTGCCACGCGGCCGATTGATGACCACGCCACCGGTCAGGATGACTTTTTTGTCCTTGACCAGGTAGTCGATTTTCTTGGCTTCGCCACTGAGCAGTCCCTTGTCTTCGTCCATCGCCTGTTGCAGGGTGGCCGGACTGCCATTAAACACCACCCGCTCGGTCTCGCCATCGGCCTGATCGACCTTGGCGTGCTCGGCGCGAATCTTCAGTGTGCCCTGATCGATCTGCACATTACCGAACAGCTCGGTACTGTCCAGCGTGCCGGAACTGCGATCCGCTGCCACCAGAATTTCCTGGTCACGATCACTTTTCAATGCCAGTGCGCCAGTCGCAACCAGCAGTAAACCAAGAGTGAAAACGCTGCGCTTAATCATGAGGGCCTTCAAAGTTACCGCGCACCTGGGCGGCGAGTGCAAATTGATTCAGGTCGAGATTGGCGTGCAGGCCAATGCCTTTGAGTATAGAGCCGGGCCGCGACAAGGTCACCGCCAGCGCGCTGGTGACGATCTTGGTCGCCGGATCGGCGTCCAGCGCCTCGGTGGTCAAAATCCAGGGGTCGGCATCCGCACCGGCTTCGGGCGTCACTTCGACGCCACCACGCAGCGCCACCCGCCGGGTAGGAATATCGACGACCGCGCGATCGGAATCGGCACGCCACGATCCCGCCTTGCTGTCGTAAAAACGAAACGTCGGCTGATCGACGTCGTAGCTCTGGCGCTGATCGTCGTGGATCAAACGCGGCGCCTTCAGGCGAAACCCCAGCTTGCCCAGCGCATCGAATGAGTTGAGTTCAAAATCGGCGAGCGCGTAATCGGCGCGGGGCGGGCCGACAAACTGTGGCAGCGGCTCCGGTTCACGACTGGCATACAGCAACCAGCCGGTGTAGCCAACCGCCAGCGACAACACCAACAAGAACAAAAACTGGCGCAGGTTCATCGGGCCACTCGCTCGGCATCGGCGCCGACGTCAGCCCCTTGTGCAGCCAAAATCCACTCGCAAATTTCGCGCACGGCACCACTGCCCCCGGACAATCGGCTGACCCAATGCGCCGCCTGTTTGACCGGCGATTGCGCATTGGCCACGGCGATCGCCAGACCGGCACGCTGCAGCACCGGTAGATCCGGCAGGTCATCGCCAACATAGGCCGCCTGCGCTGGCGACAGCGCCAGCGTAGTCAACAGGCGATCAAACACCGCCAGTTTGTCGGCGGCGGCCTGAAAGACATGAACAATGCCCAGTTCCCGCGCCCGCGCCGCCACCAGTGGACTGCTGCGGGCACTGATCCAGGCGACGGCAATACCGTGCGCCACCAGTCGTTTCAGGCCAAGGCCATCATGAACATGGAACGCTTTCAGCTCGCGACCGTCTTCGGCAAACCAAAGTTGGCCGTTGGTCAGCACGCCATCGACATCGAAGCAGGCCAGGCGCACCCGCGCAGCACGCTCGCCAATCGCGGCGGGAAGCGCGGTCGGATCGGCCGCCAGCGGGCTTTCGGTCATTGCCATCGTTGCGCCCAGTTCCGAAGCGCCCGCACTGCGGGCAAGTAAAGAAAATTGCGACCGCAGGAGTGGCGCCAAGCCACCGGGTCAAACCACCCGTGCCCGCAGCAGATCGTGAATGTTGAGCGCGCCGACCAAGGTGCCATCGGCATCGACCACCAGCAGAGCGTGGACTTTGTAATCTTCCATGAGGCGCGCGGCTTCGACCGCCAGCCGATCCGGCAACACGGTTTTCGGCTGCAGCGTCATCAATTTTTCGACCGTGGTAGCGCGCAGATCGATTTGCGCATCATCCAGCGTGCGGCGCAAATCACCATCGGTAAACACCCCCAGCAGATGCTGTTCGGCATCGACCACAGCGGTCAGACCAAGGCCTTTGCGGGTCATCTCGACCAAGGCCGTGGACAGGCTTGCCGATTGCAGCACCACCGGTACTTGCGCGCCGGTATGCATGATGTCGGCGATCCGCAACAACAAGCGTCGTCCGAGCGCGCCGGCCGGATGCGATCGCGCGAAATCATCGGCGGTAAAACCGCGTGCTTCGAGCAGGGCGATGGCGAGCGCGTCGCCCATCACCAGCGCGGCAGTGGTGCTGGAGGTCGGCGCCAGATTGTGTGGACAAGCCTCGGCGGCGACGCTGACATCCAGATGCGCGTCGGCCAGCCGCGCCAACGAGGACTGGCAGTTGCCGGACATGCCGATCAACGGCACGCCGCGCCGACGAATCAACGGCAGGATGGTCAGCAACTCGTCGGTTTCGCCGGAATAACTGAGCGCCAACACGACATCTTTGTCGGTGATCATGCCGAGATCGCCGTGGCTGGCTTCGCCGGGATGGACAAAAAACGCCGGCGTGCCGGTCGACGCCAGCGTGGCCGCAATCTTGTTGCCGATATGACCGGATTTGCCCATGCCCGAGACGACCACGCGGCCGCGACAGGCAAGCATCAAGGCGCAAGCGCGAATAAAGTTTTCGTCGATCTGTTCGGCCAAGCGGCTGATCGCCGACGCCTCGACGGCGATCACCTGGCGCGCCGTCGCCGCCAGCGCGTGCGCGTCCAGAACCGGCACGTTGAGTTTTACGGGTGCGGACTGCAGCAATGCGTTCATGCGATTTGGGTGCGGTTCCTTGGCAAGGCTTAAAGACCGGGGCACGCCGCTGCCGAGCGCGTGCGGATATGAGCTAAACTGCGCGGCCCGATCGACCGCGCGGGCATTTTAGCCACGAACCCATGACCGGGTCTCGAATTTCCACCGCAGCCGCCCCGAAACCGCCCGCCAACGGACCCCACAAACCCATGGATAGTGAACACATTCGTGCTCTGATTGAGGCCGGTCTGGTCGGTGCCAGTGCGCAGGTTGGTGGCGATGATGGTGTGCATTTTCAAGCGCGTGTGGTCTATGCCGACTTCGCCGGCAAGCTGCCGCTGGCGCGGCACCGGATGGTTTACGCCACCCTGGGCGACGCGCTGGGCGGCGAAATTCACGCACTGTCGTTGCAAACGCTCACCCCGTCGGAAGCCGCCAGCGCCTAACGTTCGAGCTAACCTACCGGTTACGGCAAGCGCTGTAGCGGGTGCGGTTGAGCAAGTGGTTGGGCGTCTGTGTGCGGTGGATCGTCTGCGGCGCTGGCAGGAGTGATAAACTTTTTCCCATGAATGCTCGTGCCGACCTCCTCATCGACGAAGCCCTCGACTTGTTGCCGGAGGAGCGCTCTGCGGTTGCGATGGCGCTGATCGACAGCTTGGAGGGCAGCGATGACCGAGGCATTTCCGCTGCTTGGCAGACCGAGCTGTCGCAGCGCCGAGAGCGACTTCGGTCGGGTGCCGTGCAGGCGGTTCCCTGGGCTGAGGCACGCTCCCGGATGACTGGCTGGTGACTCGGTTCACGATCGAGATTCTGCCAGAGGCGGAGGCAGAGTTTCGCGAGGCGTTCCTCTGGTACTTTGAGCGCAGCCCGATCTTCGCTAATGCCTTCCGCACGGAAGTGTTGGAGATGATCGATGGGCTGCAAACCGCTGCGGACGCCTGGCCCAAGGGCGAAGACGGCATCCACTACCGAATTCTCAAGAAGCGTTTCAAGTACACAGTTCACTACGACCTCGCCGACGCGTTGGTCACGGTACTTGCCATCGCGCCCCAACGCCGAGAACCTGGGTATTGGACTGGGCGCCAGTCGCATGAGCGCGGAGATGCCGACGCCTAACCACCGGTCGCGCCCAACGACCCAACCGACAGGATTTGTGCCATGGCCAAGATTGTGATTTCCGGCGGCGTGCCGCTGAACGGTGAAGTGTGGATTTCCGGCGCCAAGAATGCGGTATTGCCGATTCTCGCCGCCACCCTGTTGGCCGATGAACCGATGTCCATCGGCAACGTGCCGCACCTGCACGACGTCACCACCACGATGGAACTGCTCGGCCAGATGGGCGTGCAATTGGTGCTGGACGAGCGCATGAAAATCCATGTCGATTCACGCCAGGCCCGCCATTGGGTGGCGCCTTATGACCTGGTCAAAACCATGCGCGCCTCGATCCTCGTGCTCGGACCACTGGTCGCCAAATATGGCAGCGCGGACGTCTCCTTGCCCGGCGGTTGTGCCATTGGCTCGCGCCCGGTCGATCAACATATCCGTGGCTTGCAGGCCCTCGGCGCCAAGGTCAGCGTGGAAAATGGCTACATCCGGGCCCGCGCCGACCGCCTCAAAGGCGCGCATATCGTGATGGACATGGTCACCGTTACCGGCACCGAAAATATCCTGATGGCGGCTACGCTGGCGCGCGGCACCACGGTGATCGAGAACGCCGCGCAAGAACCCGAAGTCGTCGATCTGGCGCGCTGCCTGCTGGCCATGGGCGCGCAGATTTCCGGCATCGGCACCAGCACCCTGGTCATCGATGGTGTCGAACGATTGCACGGCGCCCATTACGAAGTGCAGCCCGACCGCATCGAAACCGGCACCTTCCTGGTCGCCGGCGCCATCACCTCGGGCCGGGTGTTGGCCAAGCGCACGCGCTCCGACAACATGCAAGCGGTACTGCAAAAACTGGAAGAATGTGGCGCCGAAATCAACACCGGCGCCGACTTCATCGAGATCGACATGAAAGGCCGCCGCCCACGGGCAGTGAACATCGACACCGCGCCCTACCCGGCTTTCCCGACCGACATGCAGGCGCAGTTTGCGGCATTGAACTGTGTTGCCGAAGGCGTCGGCGTGATCACCGAAAACGTCTTCGAAAACCGCTTCATGCATATCCAGGAGTTGCAGCGACTGGGCGCCGACATTCGCGTCGATGGCGCCCGCGCGATCATCCACGGCGTCACCGAAATGACCGGCGCTCCGATCATGGCCACCGATCTGCGCGCCTCCGCCTGTTTGGTACTGGCAGGCTTGGTCGCCAAAGGCGATACCTCGGTCGATCGCGTTTATCACATCGACCGCGGCTACGAATGCATCGAAGAAAAACTCAGTGGCTTGGGCGCCCGCATCCGCCGCCTGGCAAACTGAACGCGCCCAACCCCCAACCAGCGCATCGCCACGAGTATCGCCGCGAGTATCGCCGCGAACATCGCCGCGAACATCGCCGCGACCTGCGCGTCGCTCCGACAAGTTGTTTGGACGAATCAATCGTGGCAGCGAACACCGATCATGATCTGAAACTACCTTCAGTCATTCAGAATCGGTAGTTGTCTCAAGGGACATTGGCTCGGGGGGAGTGATCACCTGGCATCATCGGTGGCTCGTGAGGCGGAGGTGGTAATCGTCAGCAGTCGTGCCGCGTGCCAGATGTTGGGCATCGCTGCGCTCACCCCAACCTATCGCGCTCGACAAAAACCTCAACTCCCTGCTCCCGCATCACTGGACCCCGCCCACCAAAACCGCAGCCACTTCAACACCGTCCTCGGCTGCCGGGTAGATGGTCTGGGCCGGACGCTTACCGCGCGTTAGCCTGGCCCTGCCTTGCGCCAATCAACGCCCCGCGTTTGCGTAAAAGGTGATTGGCCCAGCGACACCAAAACCCGTGGTGCCGTAGCTACACCGCAACGCCCGCCGCGTGTCCGGAGGCCCAGGCCCATTGAAAGTTGTAGCCGCCGAGCCAGCCGGTGACGTCGAGCACTTCGCCGATGAAATACAAGCCAGGCACACGTTTGGATTGCATGGTGGTGGACGATAGTTCCCGGGTATCGACGCCGCCGAGGGTGACCTCTGCGGTGCGATAGCCTTCGCTGCCACTGACTACCAGCGGCCACTGTTGCAAATACTGGGCAAGCTCGCGCAGTTGCGGCAGATTGAATTGCCGCATGGGCAAATTGGGCATGCCGGTTTCACACAGCCGTTGCACCAAACGCTTGGGCAGCAGCTCGGCCAAAACCGTTTTCAGTTCGGCAGCGGGGCGCTCACGCTGCAGTTGTTGCAATCGATCCAGCGCATCCAGCGTCGGCAGCCAATTGAGTTGCAGCGCGTCACCGGGGCGCCAATACGAAGAAATTTGCAGGATCGCCGGACCACTGACACCGCGATGGGTGATCAGCAAGGAATGGCTGAAACTCATGCCCTTGCAAGTCGCGGTTACCGGCACGGACACGCCGCTGAGATCGGCCAGTTGCGCCAGCGGTTTGCCAGTCAAGACTAGCGGCACCAGACCCGCACGGGTCGGCAATACGCTATGGCCGAACTGGCGCGCCAACTCATAACCGAAACCGCTCGCCCCCATGCGCGGAATCGACAGGCCGCCGCAGGCCACCACCAACGCGTCGGCGGCAAAGCTGCCACGGTTACTGTGCAGCGCAAAGCGGCGGTCGCCGCCTGCTTCCTGCTGCACGGCAGTGATCTGACAACCGGTGACCACGCGCACGCCCGCGTCACTACATTCCGCGAGCAGCATCTGCACGATCTCCAACGCGGACTCGTTGCAGAACAATTGGCCGAGTTCTTTCTCGTGGTAGGCAATCGCCTGCGCCTCGACCATCGCGATGAAGTGGCCGGGCGAATAGCGCGCCAGTGCCGACTTGCAGAAATGCGGGTTGGCCGACAAGTAATTGGCGGGCGTAGTGCCGGTGTTGGTGAAATTACAGCGGCCGCCGCCGGACATCAGAATCTTTTTGCCCACCCGGCCGGAACCTTCCAATAGCAGCACGCGCCGACCGCGCTGGCCGGCGGTGAGCGCACACATCAGGCCGGCGGCACCGCCGCCGATCACGATGACGTCGAAGGTCTCGGCCATGCCGATCAGCGTTTCAAGCCGTGGCCGATTTCATGCGCGGATTCACCCGCAGCTGCACATTGCTGGTATCGCTCATCAACTGCACCTCACCATCCTGCAGCAGGCAGTTCAGCCGCATGCCGCGTTGGATCAACGCGGCCAACTGGTCGACACTGACCGCCGGGATATCGATCACCGTCAGGTTCTTCAAGCGCACCAGTGACGCCGCGATCTTGTTCCACCAGATTTCGGCGGCGCTGCCGCCATAGCTGATCACGATCACTTGCTGGGCACGCGCGCAGGCTTTCTTGATGCGCGATTCGTCGGGCTGGCCGAGATCGATCCACTGCTCGATCTGGCCGGTGTAATCGCGTCGCCACAAATCCGGTTCGCCCTCGGTGCTGATGCCCCGGCCAAACGCCAGCCGTTCCTCGGCGAACAACGCGAACGCCAGCAAGCGCACCATCAAGCGCTTGTCGGTCTCCGAGGGATGCTGCGCCAAAGTGAGGTTGTGGACCGCGTAATAATGCCGGTCCATGTCGCTGATCTGCAGCTCTACTTTGACGATGGTGGACTGGGGTGCCATGGCGTGAGCCTTGAAAAACTGCGGCATTGTAGGGTGGATAGGTACCGCGCATCCATCCACACCGCACCGAGCAAAGCGGCGGCAAGCCGCCGCACTCCAAAGGTGGATAAGTACCGCGCATCCACCAACCGTCGTATTAGCGCGAGGTGGATGCGCTGCGCTTATCCACCCTACAAAAATGCCCGGATTGGGCGAACCGACAGCGCTGAGTTTTCAGACCGCGAGTTGCTGCCAGCGTCCCTCGCGCCAACACTCAATCGGCCGATAGTGGTTCTTGTAATGCATCTTCGGATGGCCATCGATCCAGTAGCCCAGATACAGATGCGGCAGCGCCAGGCGCTTGGTCCATTCGATCTGCGCCAGGATGGCGTAGACACCCAGGCCACGCGCTGACTGCGCCGGATCAAAAAAGGTATAGACCGCCGACAAGCCCACCGGGGTGACATCGGTAACCGCAATCGCGACTAGCCGATCACCCAACCGCAGCGTCAAAAACGCCGTGCCACTCCACTCGGTATACAAGCTGTGGACAAAATCCTCCGGGGTCGGCTGGTCCATGCCGCCACCCGGATGACGCTGTTGCAAATAGCGCTGATACAACGCAAACGCCTCGTCGCTATAGCCTGGCGCTTCCACCCGCAAGCCGAGATCGGTATTGCGCTGCCAGCATCGACGCTGACTGCGGCTGGGCTGAAATTGCGCCACCGGCAAGCGCGTTGGCACGCAGGCCTGGCAGTGGTTGCAGTTGGGCCGATAAACGTGGTCGCCGGAACGCCGAAACCCTTGCGCCAGCGCCGAGGCATACAACCTGCCCAGTTGCGGCGCCTGCGGATCGAGCACACAATTTTTCGCCAGCCGGTCCGGGTAGTAACCGCAAGCATGTTCGACGGTGCTGAACAGACGCACGGTTTCACGTTTCATGGCGCGCCGCGACCATCAGACCGCACCCGCCGCCGATGGTTGGTCTGGGCAGACATAAGCTACTCGAACACCTCGGCCACCGGCACAATGTGGATGCGGGCGCGCGGGATAGCCAGTCGCAGCGACTCGATGCGACGATCTTCCTGGCGCAAATCGGCCGGCTTGCTGGTGTTGTATTGAATCGGCGAGGCGCGATCACTGGCCAGTGCCGCCGCCAGGTCTTTGGCATCCTTGCTGACAAAAACGAAGTGCGCATTAGCCGGGTTCAGGTACTTGCGGATCGCCGCGTTGACTTGATCGAGATCGAGTTCGGCCAGGCCTTTGCTGACGTATTGCGGAAACGCTTCGATGCCAAAAAACTGCGAATCGATGAAATACCCCAGGCGTCTAGTCTGACTGGCGACCTGGGTGAGCACGTTCTTGCCGAGGAAGCGTCGGGTCGATTCGAAGGCGTCGGCGGTCATCCCGTGCTGGTAGAGCTGCTGCAATTCGTAACTCGCCACACGGGTCGCAAACAGCGCGTCGTTGTTGTTGCGCAGTGGCCGCAACCAGACCTGGAACAGATCGTTGCTGCGCGGCATATTGGGTTCAGGCTGCATCAAAAACATGCCGTTGGGGAAATATTCGATGTAGGCATAGTCGCCATAGTTCAGGCCGCGCAGTTCGCGAATGCGGTTGTACAACTGGGCGCTGGAATTGCGGTGCTCACCGAGCCACGACCGCACCAGCCACAGCGCCAGCCAATCCGGATCACCGCGATGCACCGCGATCGGCCAGCCGAACGACACCGCCACCC
>Ga0210016_1001875_pt1 | contig 19396 bp, 19 predicted proteins | sample CryGeyCG2014_300_FD_185454 | JGI IMG/M metagenome (GOLD analysis project Ga0210016, IMG submission 185454) | Groundwater microbial communities from aquifer - Crystal Geyser CG02_land_8/20/14_3.00 (SPAdes) (version 2) | ecosystem: Environmental > Aquatic > Deep subsurface > Groundwater | place... | reverse complement strand
CGTCTTATGAGTACTTCGATTTTCAAGCCATGAAAGTACAAAAGATAAAAGTTTCTACCTAATAAATTCAATGACTATGTGGCATGAACACAAGTTTTTTTTCACGACTTTTTGGCATGAAATAAATACCTATATTTGAGACTGATTAGTTACCTTTTATTTTCTTCGATATTAAATTTTTAATTTTTTTAGTGTAAAGTTTGAAACCCTTATTTTGCGATAAAACGCCTATCTTTGTTGCTTATAATTTCACGGCAAATGGACTTAATCAAAGTAAAAGAAGCTATAGAAATCGTTATAAATAATTCACAAAATTTCGGCAATGAAGAGGTAGATTTTTTGAATTCCTGCGGAAGAATTTTGAAGGAAAATATTTTTGCCGATCGCGATTTTCCGCCGTTTGATCGGGTAAGTATGGACGGAATTGCCATTTCCTCGAAAGCTTTTAACGCCGGACAAAGAACTTTTAAAATTGAAGGAATTCAGGCTGCAGGAAGTGCACAATTAACGCTTCAAAATTCGGCAAATTGTATGGAAGCGATGACTGGCGCCGTGTTGCCTAAAAATACCGATGCCATTATTCAATATGAATTGCTGACCATTGAAAACGGAATTGCCACCATAAATTTAGAAGCCTTAAAAAACTTACAAAATATTCATTTAAAAGGAACCGACAAAAAAGAAGGTGACTTGCTGATAAATGAAAACACCCTCATTTCTCCTGCCGAAATCGGCATTTTTGCCACCGTTGGGAAATCTGTTGTAAAAGTGGCGAAACAGCCAAAAGTAATCATTGTTTCCACGGGAAATGAATTAGTGGAGGTTGGCGAAATTCCGGCCGCCCATCAAATTAGGAGAAGCAATGTTTTTACCTTGGTTTCCCTGTTGGAAAATCTGAAAATAAAAGTGGACTCTTTGCATATTTTGGATGATAAAAAAGTGTTGCTGAACAAAATTGAATCGTTATTGAACAATTATGATGTGCTGATTTTTAGCGGTGCGGTTTCTAAAGGAAAATTCGATTTTATTCCCGAGGTGTTAAATGAATTGGGTGTAAAAAAACGCTTTCACCAAGTAAAACAACGTCCGGGAAAACCATTTTGGTTTGGGAAAAAAGGTGATAAAACCATTTTTGCTTTCCCCGGAAATCCGGTTTCAACTTTTGTAAATTGCGTAAAATATTTTTATCCGTGGTATTATAAATCCGTTGGATTGAATTTTGAAAACAAACAGCAAGCCATTTTAAGCGAAGATTTTTATTTTAAACCTGAAATGACTTATTTTTTGCAGGTAAAATTAACCCAGGTTGAAGGCAAATTGATGGCAACGCCCATTTCAGGAAATGGTTCAGGCGATTTGGCTAATTTGGCTTTGACCGATGCTTTTTTGGAATTACCGGATAATCGCAGTAATTTTACCAAAGGTGAAGTTTTTCCGATACTTCGGTATCGGAGTGTTTAATTTTAAGTGAATAGTTATGGGTGAGAGTATTATTAAAATAAAAGTTTTCAATTTTCCTTAAATATAATTGAACTTTATAAAAAGTTAGTAGCGGAAAAAGAATATATTATTTCAAGACAATTACTCAGAAGCGGAACTTCAATAGGTGCAAATATTGAAGAAGCGTTGGCAGGTCAAACTAAAAAGGATTTTATTGCTAAAATGTCAATTTCTTCAAAAAAAGCAAGCGAAACCAAATACTGGTTGCGTTTATTGAATGAAAGAGACTTGACTTCAATATGTGTAAATAAACTGTTGGTTGATGTAGAAGAAATGATTAAGATGTTAACGGCAATAGTTAAAACTTCTCAATTAGGTTTAACTAAAAACTAACAATTAAAAACTTAAAACTTTGAATAAATTTTCTCATATCAATAAAAAAAATCAGCCAAAAATGGTCGATGTTGGCGATAAAAAAGTCAGCAACCGCGCAGCCACCGCAAAAGCGACGATGTTTTTGGGCGCAGACATTATTGCGCATTTTGAAGGCAAAGAGTTAATCACCAAAAAAGGTCCGGTTTTTCAAACTGCCATTATTGCCGGGATTCAAGCGGTTAAAAAAACTTCGGAACTGATTCCGATGTGTCATCCATTGTTAATCAACGGCGTTGACATTGATATTGAAGTTATTGACAATGAAAATATTGAGATTTTTTGCACCGTTTCGATCGAAGGAAAAACCGGTGTTGAAATGGAAGCCTTAACTGGCGCTGCTATTGCGGCATTAACGGTTTATGATATGTGCAAATCCATCTCACAAAAAATGGTGATTAAAGAAGTAAAATTGGTAAAAAAATCGGGCGGAAAAAGCGACATAAAAAATGAGTGAGCACACAAAACACGCAAAACTTAAATTAAGAAACAACGACAATTTTGCGCCGAATGAAATTGCCATTGTTGGCACAAAATGCAGTGTAATTGCTGATTTGGTTCAGCAGGTTTCTGCAAAATTAGCAACTTATAAATTAGCTTATTTAGATGCCTCACATGCCGAAGAAATTGGTCAAAAAGCTTGCGATTGTTTTACTTTTCACCCCTCCGGAACCGCAGCTATTTCTACAATAATTGGACGCAACAAATTCAACCAGCGCATACAGTTTTCACCTTATGATTTATTGTTTATTAACGGAAATCATTACGAAGGGGCTAAACAAATTTTGATTTTAGACAATGATAAAGAAGCCTCTGTTTTAAAAAGATTAAACCAATTAAACAACATTCAGTTTGTCATCAAATTAACCGATGATGCCAAATATTTCAATTTTTTGGAGGAAAAAAATCCACAAATTAAGAATTTACCGTGTTTTCATATCGCTGAAATAGACAAAATTTCAAAACACATTGAAAATTTAATCAAAGAAAAAATAGCGCCCATTCACGGATTGGTTTTGGCCGGCGGAAAAAGCACCAGAATGGGAACCGATAAGGGATTGCTAAACTACCACGGGCAAGCCCAACGCGACTATCTTTTTGAACTATTAAAGTCCGTTTTGGGCAAAGAGCAATCTGTTTTTTTATCCGCAAGAGCGGAACAAAACATTGAAAACAAATCTGTTATTAACGATACGTTTATAGGACTTGGTCCTTTTGGTGCGCTATGTTCGGCTTTTATGCACAACCCAAACGCTGCTTATTTAGCGGTGGCTACCGATGTGCCATTTGTAAATCAATCTGTTTTAAACCTGTTAATTAGCAAACGAAATCCTCATAAAATAGCCACGGCTTTAAAAGGAAGAAGCAGTGAATTTATGGAGCCGCTTATTTGTATTTGGGAACCAAAAGCCTATCCCATTTTACTCAGCTTTTTAGCGCAAGGCTATTCTTGTCCACGCAAAGTTTTACTCAATTCCGACGTCGAAATTGTTGAAGTAGCTGACGATTTTATTAGAAATATTAATACACCAGCCGAATTTAACCAAGCTAAATCACAACTAAAATAATGGCTCAAGCACAGCGCTACCAACGTCAAATCACCTTGCCCGAAATTGGTGAAATTGGGCAACAAAAGCTCAACGAAGCTAAGGTTTTAGTCGCCGGATGTGGCGGTTTGGGAAGTGTGGCGGCGGTTTATTTGGCGGCAAGTGGCATTGGGCATTTGCATTTGGTCGATTTTGATGTTATTTCGCTTAGCAACTTGCACCGCCAAGTTTTTTATAAAACCAGTGCTATTGGCAAGGCTAAAGCCGAGGTTTTGGCAGCCCATATCAATGCGGTAAATCCGGATATAAAAGTTACTTTTAGCAAGGTGGCACTCACAAAAGCGAATGTGTTTTCGCTCATTGCCAATTTTGATATCATACTTGATTGTACCGATAGTTTACCCATAAAATACCTGATGAATGATGCCTGTGTTTTGGCTGATAAAATTTTGGTTTATGGTTCTTTATATAAATTTGACGGCTATGTTGCCACCTTTAACGCACCAGATGGAACAGAAAATAGAACTGCTAATTTGCGCGATGCTTTTCCTCAAATGCCAAAAAAATACATCCCCAATTGTGCCGAAGCGGGAACTTTAAACGCTATTGTTGGCCTTATCGGATTGATGCAAGCCAATGAGGTTTTAAAATTAGTTTGTGGGATAGGTGTTCCCATTCAAAATCAATTGCTTATCTATAATAGCCTTTTCAATTCACAATTCAAAATGAAGCTAGAGCCGTCTTTTGATAAAGAGCATATTAAATTGCTGTTTGAAAAGGAACCTTATGCCGATGTGTCTTGCAATCTTCAAGATGAAACGCTTTTAATTTCGGCTTCAGCCTTAAAATTACAACTGCTAAATTCTAGAGCGCAGCTCTATTTAATTTCGGTAATAGAAAACCTAAACACACCCCTTCCCTTTGAAGTAGATGCCAGAATTCCGCTTTCAAAATTCAAACCTAGCGATTTAAAGATAGACCCTTTAAAAAGTTATATTTTGATTTGCCAACGAGGTATCACCAGTTATACCGCCACTTTGCGCTTTAAAGAAGTTTATAAAAAAGTCGTGGCTTTGAGTTTAAAAGGTGGAATTGAAAATTATAGCAATTAAAATGACGAACAAAAAATCCCGTTTTAAATTTTAAAACAGGATTTTTTTTGGTGATAAAATTTGATTTATTGCTCCAAAAATGGATAGGTATAATTTGATGGTGGCACAAAGGTTTCTTTAATAGTTCTATTAGAAACCCAACGCAATAAATTCCACACAGAGCCTGCTTTATCATTGGTTCCAGAGCCTCTAGCACCTCCAAAAGGTTGTTGGCCAACTACCGCTCCTGTAGGTTTATCGTTAATATAAAAGTTACCGGCTGCATTTTCTAGGGCATTGGTTGCGAAGTCAATCACATAGCGGTCTTGACTAAAAATAGCACCCGTTAAAGCGTAGCCCGAAGTTTGGTCAAGGGTTTTTAATGACGCTTTCCAATCGGCATCTTCATAGACATAAATTGTTAAAACTGGGCCAAATAACTCGTTACACATAGTGGTGTAGTTGGCCTCTTTTGCAAGGATAACAGTTGGCTGGATAAAATAACCAACGGAATCATCGCATGTGCCACCGATAATGACTTCGGCATTTTTATCTGCTTTAGCTTGAGCGATATAATTTGAGAGTTTTTTAAACGCACGGTCATCAATTACGGCATTGATAAAGTTAGCGGTATTGTCGGGTGCACCCATTTTCATTGAAAGGATATCGGCTTCTAAATAATTTCGAACGTCGTTCCATTTACTTTTTGGGATATAAGCTCTTGAAGCGGCAGAACATTTTTGTCCTTGATATTCAAAAGCACCTCTTGAAAGGGCGGTAGCCACTTGTTTTGCATCGGCACTTGGGTGCATCCATACAAAATCTTTACCACCGGTTTCGCCCACAATTCGTGGATAGCTAATATATTTTGGAACGTTTTCGCCTATCAATTTCCAAAAACTTTGAAAAACGGCGGTAGAACCTGTAAAATGGATTCCGGCAAAATATTTTGAGTTTAAAAGCACATCTGTAATCACGTCGCTTTGCCCCGTAACCATATTAATTACGCCATCGGGTAAACCGGCAGCTTTAAACAATTCCATTAAAACTTGTGCCGAATAGACTTGCGTTCTAGCAGGTTTCCAAACCACCACGTTACCCATAAGGGCAGGCGAAGCTGGCAAATTACCTGCAATTGAAGTAAAATTAAAAGGGGTGATAGCATAAACAAAACCCTCTAGGGCGCGGTATTCCATGCGATTCCAAATGCCCTGAGAAGATTGTGGTTGGTTGCTGTAAATTTCGGTCATAAACTGAACGTTAAATCTAAAGAAGTCAATTAATTCGCAGGCGGCATCTATTTCGGCTTGAAACACGTTTTTAGATTGTGAAATCATGGTGGCGGCATTCATTTTTGCTCTAAAAGGACCCGCCAATAAATCGGCTGCTTTTAAAAAAATGGCGGCGCGATCTTGCCAAGGTGTTATGGCCCATTTTTCGCGGGCTTCTAGGGCTTTTTCAACGGCTTTTTTTACCAAAGCGCTATCGGCAGTATGATATTGACCAACACAATGGTGGTGGTCATGAGGTGGATAAATTTTGACGGTGTTGCCCGTTCTAAGTTCTTCGCCTCCAATATAAACAGGAATATCAACCTGTTCTTGATACATTTTTGCGTAAGTTGCTAATAATTCAATGCGTTCTGGGCTGTTAGGCGCGTATGATTTTACAGGCTCATTAACAGCGACGGGTACTTTATAAAATCCTGAAGCCATTTGTTATGTTATTTAGGTTTATTCGACTATTTTTGGGCTACAAAGTTAAGACTTTTTTTAGCGATTAAATTGCTATTTTGGCCATTTATCCATAATGAAACGCCTTAAAAAACTTTAAATAATTCATTAAATCAGCCAAAAATGTGCACGGTAACCTATCTACCATTAGATAAAAATAATTTCATTTTAACTTCAAATCGCGATGTGCCTTTTGATCGCAAAAAAGCGCTAGCACCCCTAACTTATTTAGAAGATGGTGTAAAGTTAACTTATCCCAAAGACGGCGAAGCAGGGGGCACTTGGATTGGCATTAGCGATAAAAATAGGCTGATATGTTTGCTCAACGGCGGTTTTGAGTATCATACTTCAAAAGCTAATTACCGAATGAGCCGTGGGCAGATTTTAAAAAAGCTTTTAAAAGCACCTGACTTACTTGCTTATATTAATGAAATTGATTTAATTGATATTGAGCCATTCACTTTGGTGATGGTCAATTGGCAACATGAGCTACAACTATTTGAATTTGTTTGGGATGGCTCACAAAAACACCTCAAAAAATTGCCACAAGAACCGCAAATTTGGTCGTCGGCTACTTTATATGACGCTGGGGCAAAGCAACTCCGTCAAGCGTGGTTTAAAGCCTGGCAGTTAACAAATGATTTTACCAAAAAGGCGATTTTAAAATTTCATCACACCGCTGGAATTGGCGATTGCAAGATTGATTTAATGATGAATCGCGGACTTGGCGGCACGGTTAGTATTACAGCAGTTGAAAAAAACAAGGATTGTTTAAGTATAGATTATGAGGATGTTATAAGTCATAAAAGTACACACTTTAAACTTTTGACTATTTAAAAAGGGTTAAAAAACAGGTCACTAATGCACCAATGAATAGATTCTTTTATAAATTAGAATTATCAAATGGTTATAAGTTTAATTTCATGCATTCGCAAAAAAATCATCTTTTCAAAGCAAATGCTAAATGAAGTATATTAGTTTTCAAACCTAATTTGAAGTTTGAGGTAAACTCAATTGAAAACTCGGAATGATGACTTTAAAATGATTATTAGTAACTAGGTTAATCATATTATAAAAACCCTGCATAGAGCCAAGTGGGGAAATTAATTGACAACTAGAACTGTAAGTAAATGAACTATTGGGCATTATAATGGGTTTTTCGCCAATAACGCCTTCGCCATCAATAATTTCGACTTTTTTTAAAGTGTCAAAAAGCTCCCAATGCCTGCTTAACAATTGCACAGCATCTTTACTTTGATTTTCGATGGTAATAAAATAACTGAAAATATAATGTATAAAAGGTCCTTGACTGCTAATACCTTGATATTGCGAGATAACTTTTATTTTTATACCCTTAGTAATTTGTTGTACCATAACCACAAAGAAATTTTATTAAAAACAAATATAATAAAATATTGTCTAGGTTGAGTGTGTTTTTAATCTAAAGAAATAAAATAAGTTCCTTTGCGAATATCGTTTGCAAATTGTGTAATGGTATTGTTAGACAATTGTGTAAAAATATCATTTTTAAACGGTTCAACAATGTGATGAACAGAGCAAGGTTTGCTGCTTGAGCAAGTACGTAATCCTAAAAAACAAACATTAAAAGCATCTAAACCATCGACACAAGATACAATATCTAGAACCGAGTTGTTTAAATTTTCATCTGTTAAAAAAAAGCCACCCTTAGGTCCTTTAGTCGATGATATTAGATGCTTTCTGGTAAGTTCTTGTAATATTTTTGCCAAAAAAGCCTGCGGCATATTTAATTTTAGCGCCACTTCTTTTGAGCCAATTTTCTTGTTAACCGTGCTATTAAGCGCTAAATAAATAACAGATCTGATAGCATATTTACAAGAATTTGACAACATTTTTTAGTATATTTACGAGGCAAATATAAAAATAAATATTATTTAAAGACCTTTTTATCTTTTATAATAAAAAATATTTATCTTTGTAACCTAAATTAATTAACCCTATATTATGAAAACAAATAAATTTATTGTGCTTTTTGTCTTAGTGCTAAGTTTTGTGTTGTCATCTTGTGGCAACAAACAAACAGATGGTGTTAAACAAACGGCAACCGAACCCGTAACAGAAAGACATGGACAATCTACAGTGATTGATGGTGAATCTGCAGCAAATGCGCTGCAAGTAGCGCAATCATTAGATGATTTTAAAACCCTTGTTGTTGCCATTAAAGCAGCAGGTGTTGAAGACGCGGTAGTAAATGCCGGCCCCTTAACAATTTTTGCCCCCGTAAACAGCGCTTTTGACAAGCTTCCTGCCGGAACAGTAGAGACGCTTTTAAAACCCGAAAACAAAGCAAAATTGGCTTATATTTTGGTAAATCATGTAGCTCCCGCAAATTATACAATTGAAACTCTTGAAAAAAGTGTGAAGAAAGGCCGTAAACTTTATATGGCTTCAGGCAAATACCTTACAGTAGAAAAGAAAGGTGAGGACCTTTTTGTTGGAGGCTCAAAAATTTTAAAATCGGTAAAAGTTAGTAACGGTTGGATTCACGTGATTGGTGATGTACTTGTCCCATCGGAAGATAAATCAGAAAATCAATAATAAATATAAACTCAAAATGAAAAAAATGAAATTAATAAGCACACTTCTTTTAACAGGTTTATTTTTAGTGAGCTGTGGGGGCGATAAAAAAGACAATGCAGCCTCAGAAACTAAAACCGAAGCGGTTAAAACCGAAAACTTAGACCCCATGCTCGACAAAGGCGTTGGACCAATAACGCGTATTGAAATAGGGGCTTTAGACCAAGCTTTAGCCGATAAAGGCAAGGCTATTTTTACCGCAAAATGTACTGCGTGTCATAAAATTGAAAAAAAATACATTGGACCAGCTTTGCAAGGTATTACCAAAAAGCAATCACCTGAATGGATTATGAATATGATTCTAAATCCCGAAAATATGTTGGCTAATAATGCCACTGCTAAGGCTTTGTTAGCCGAGTTTAATGCGCCTATGGCAAATCAAAATTTGACACAAGACGAAGCACGTGCGGTTTACGAATATTTTAGAACTCAAGAATAACAACCTAAATTATAACAAATGAAATCAATAGTTAGAAATGCCTTTTTGGCAATGGTAGTCCTTTCATTTTTTACGGCTTGTAATAAAAGCGGTAAAAAAGATGGTCAAGCAAATGGAGCTTTAGCATCAAATGCTGCCGAGCGCGTTTATGTAGCCCCAGGAAAATATGATGAGTTTTATGCTTTCGTTTCTGGCGGATTTAGCGGTCAACTTTCAGTATATGGTTTGCCTTCAGGCAGATTGTTTAGAGTGATTCCTGTTTTTTCGCAAGACCCTGAAAAAGGATACGGTTATAGCGAAGAAACCAAAGCCATGATGATGACCTCTCACGGTTTTGTGCCTTGGGGTGATGCACACCATCCTGATATTTCACAAACTAATGGTGAGCTTGACGGCAGATGGGTGTTTATCAATGAAAACAACACACCTCGCATTGCGCGTATCAGTTTAAAAACTTTTGAAACCTCCGAGATTTTAGAAATTCCAAATTCGGCTGGTAATCACACGTCGGCTTATGTTACCGAAAACACAGAATATGTGGTAGCAGGAACACGTTTTTCGGTTCCAATTCCTCAAAGAGATATGCCTATAAAAGATTATAAAGGCAATTTTAAAGGCGCTATTAGTTTTATTAAAGTAGATCAAGAGTCTGGTCAAATGGATTTGTCTTTTCAAATTATGATGCCCGGCTTTGATTATGACAAAGCACATCCCGGACGCGGAAAATCTCACGGCTGGTTTTTCTTTACCACCTATAATAGTGAGGAAGCCAATAGTTTACTAGAAGTAAATGCCTCACAAAATGACAAAGATTTTATCGCTGCCGTTAACTGGAAAAAAGCGGAAGAATATTTAAAAGCGGGAAAATTTACCACCATGCCCGTAAATTATGCCCATAATAATTTTAATGAAAACACGCATACAGCTACCACCACTTGGGGTAAAACAGTTCGTGTTTTAAACCCTGCTGAATGCCCCGGTTTGGTATATTTTTTACCGACTCCAAAATCACCACACGGTTGTGATGTTGACCCAACAGGCGAATACATTGTTGGCAGTGGCAAATTGGCGGCGAGCATTACGGTACATTCTTATACCAAAATGATGGCGGCTATCGAAAATAAAAAGTTTGATGGCGATGCCTATGGCATTCCAATTTTGAAATACGAAGCTGTTTTAGCTGGTACTGTTGTGCAACCTGGTTTAGGACCACTACACACCGAATTTGATGCAAATGGAAATGCTTATACATCGTTTTTTATCTCTTCTGAAGTGGTAAAATGGAAATTGGGAACTTGGGAAGTGCTTGATCGTCAGCCAGTATTTTATTCAATTGGTCACTTGATGATTCCAGGTGGAAACTCACGTAAACCATTTGGCAAATACTTAGTTGCGATGAATAAAATTACCAAAGACCGCTTTTTACCAACTGGTCCCGAAGTGAGTCAATCGGCTCAATTATTTGATATAAGTGGTGATAAAATGCAATTGTTGCTAGATTTTCCTACCATTGGAGAACCTCATTATGCCGCCGGAATTCCTGCTGAAAAAATTATGGCAAATTCTCAAAAGATTTACAAACTAGAAGAAAATAAACATACGAATGCCATTAAAGGAGAATCAGAAGGAAAAGTGGTGAGAAAAGGAAACGAAGTACATGTTTATATGACGATGATTCGCAGCCATTTTGCCCCTGATAATATTGAAGGCGTACAAGTAGGCGATAAAGTATTTTTTCACATTACCAATCTTGAGCAAGATTATGACGTGCCTCATGGTTTTGCAGTGCTTGGAAACAATAATTCAGAATTGTTGATTATGCCTGGTAGAACCACCACTTTGGTATGGGAACCAAAAGAAGTAGGTGTATGGCCATTTTATTGTACCGATTTTTGTTCTGCTTTACATCAAGAAATGCAAGGTTATATTCGCATTTCTCCAAAAAATTCAAATGTGCCCATTTCATATACCTTAGATGGTGATAAATTAGGCAAATAAAATCTGTAAAGGGCAGTAAAACTGCCCTTTATTTTAAAATAAGTCCGCATGAAAAAGTCTAAAATCATGATGCTCGTCGGTTCTGCATTATTGTTGTTATTATTTGTTTTTCCTTTATGGAACATTACACTCGAAGCACCTCAATATCCCCAACCCATTGGGATGAATATTTTTATTACCAAAATTGTAGATGCCAACCCTAACGACATCCAAAATATCAATTTAATGAATCATTATGTTGGGATGAAACCAATTCCAACCGAAATGACTGAATTCAAAATTTTTCCTAAAGTTATTATAGGCATGGTAATTTTGGGATTATTAATCGGCTTCAAAGCCCATTACCAATGGTATTTGGTATGGTTTATTTTAATGCTGATTTTGGGCATAGCAGGCATGTATGACTTTTATCTTTGGGAATACACTTATGGTCATGATTTAAATGCAAAGGCGGCTATAAAATTTTTAAATCCAGATGGTTCGCCATTAGATTACCAGCCACCGTTGTTTGGAACGGAGCTTATCCTGAATTTTAAGGCACGTTCTTATCCTAGAACGGGCGCTTACCTCCTTTTTTTAGGAATGGCATTAACTCTAATAGCCTTTTTTATAGGACATAAAGAATCTAAAAAATAGCCCCCCAATTTTAAAACGCGTATTTTTTAACACCTAATTACATACGCGTTTTTTATTTAGATTTACAAACTTTAAAAATTAAAAACATGACTACAAAATTTATTTTGCCGGCTATTTGTTTCCTTTTGTTATGTTCGTGTACCATGAAACCTGAGGCAATAAATTATGGTAAAGCCCATTGCCACTTTTGTGAGATGACCATTGTAGATCAAAATCACGCTTCATTTTATATGACAAAAAAAGGAAAGCAATTTAATTTTGACAGTATTGAATGTATGATTAATGAACTTAAATCGCAAGATGAAAAATCTCTGTCAGTTATTCAAGTAGCTCATTTTGGAACTTCCAATCAATTTATGGATGCTAAAACTTCTAGTTATTTGGTGAGTTCTGCCATTAAAAGTCCGATGGGTGAAAACTTATCCGCTTTTGGCACCTTAGCAGAAGCACAAAAAATGCAATCCGAAAATGGCGGTGAAATTTTCACGTGGCAAGAAATAATTGAAAAAATCAAAAACTAATGGCTAAAAGAGCTTTCCTTTTTTTATTGCTTGTCCCTTTATTGACTTATGCCAATATTATAAAAGTATGCAAATCGTGTAAAGAAACCGAGCTCTCATCCGCAATAGCGCACGCACAAAAAGGCGACACCATTTTGATTTACAGTGGCGTTTACAAGGCGCGCAACCTCATTATTAAAATACCTTTAACCATTATTGGCATTGACAATCCAACCATTGACGGTGAAAATAAGGGCACTATTTTGAGTGTTAATACCGATTATTTTAGCATTCAAAACTTAACGATTATCAATGTAGGACGCAGTTTTACAAAAGATTATGCGGCTATTTTAATTGCTCATAGCAAACATTTTACCATAAAAAATCTAAAACTTCGGAATTTATTTTTCGGAATCTTAATAGAAAAATCGCATTTTGGATTGATAGAAAACAACCACATTTCAAGTGTATCATTAAGCGAAGCTGGCTCGGGGAATGGTATTCACATGTGGCATACCTCAGATGTTATTATAAAAAACAATGATTTAAGTGGGCTTAGAGATGGCATTTATCTAGAATTTGTTTCAAATAGTGTGATTTCAAATAACAAGAGTTATCAAAATTTGAGATACGGTTTGCATTTTATGTTTTCGGATAAAAATGAATACCATCACAATCTGTTTAAAAATAATGGTGCTGGTGTGGCTGTGATGTTTTCTAAAAACATTAAAATGCATGATAATGCCTTTATTCTCAATTGGGGATCAGCTTCTTATGGATTATTGCTCAAAGAAATTAACGATGCCGAAATTGTAAATAACACCTTTGAGCAAAATACCATTGGCATTAATGTAGAGGGTTCATCGCGCATCAATTACAAAAACAATACTTTTTTGCGGAATGGTTGGGCGCTAAAAGTGCGTGGTGCTTGTTACCAAAACAAATTTACGAACAATAATTTTTTAAATAACGCTTTCGATTTATCGTATAACAGTGAATTAAACGACAATTTTTTCAACAACAATTTTTGGAGCGATTATACGGGCTACGATTTAGATAAAAATGGCATTGGTGATGTGCCTTACCGCCCCGTAAAATTATTTTCATATATCATCAATCAAACTCCCGAAACCATAGTGCTGTTGCGGAGTTTATTTGTAGATATCATTAATTTTTCGGAAAAAGTATCTCCTGTGTTTACGCCTGATAACTTGTTAGATGAAGCTCCTTTAATGCGAAAAAAATCATGATTAAAATAGAAAATTTACATAAGTCATTTGGCAAACTTAAGGTTTTAGATGGCCTAGATTTAGAAATTAAGGCGGGTGGAATATTTGCCATCCTCGGGCCAAACGGCTCGGGAAAAACCACATTAATAAAAAGTATTTTGGGCATGGTGGTTCCCGAAAAAGGACTTATAAGTTTAAATAATGAAAATATTATTGGAAAATGGGCTTACCGAAATCAGATAAATTATTTGCCACAAATAGCCAATTTTCCGAGCAATTTAAACGTAAATGAACTCATTGGTATGGTCAAAAATTTAAGACCAAAATTAGCGAGTGAATCCGAATTAATTAGCGCCTTTGGCTTAGCGCCATTTTTAAATAAAAAATTAGGAACCCTTTCGGGAGGAACCAAACAAAAGGTCAATTTGGTTTTGACCTTTATGTTCGACAGTCCTTTGATAATTTTAGATGAACCTACAAATGGTCTTGACCCCATTTCTGTAATTCACCTAAAAAAAATCATCCAAACAGAAAAAGAAAAAGGTAAAACGATTTTAATTACTACACACATAATGAGTTTAGTTGAAGCCATTGCCGACGAAATTGTATTTCTACTTGAAGGAAAAATATACTTTAAAGGTTCCGTAATTAAACTAAAAAAACAAACAGGGGAACCTGATTTTGAACGCGCCATTGCTAAATTATTAAAAGATTAAGTCATGATAAAAATATTAAAATACAGTTTTTACGATTTAATGCGCAGCCGCTGGAGTTACGTTTACTTTTTTTTCTATTTGGTATTGGGTTTTGTGTTATTGTTTTTAAATAACGATGTTTCTAAAGCCGTCATTACACTAATGAATATTGTCATTGTGTTAACACCGCTTATTGCAACTATTTTTGGTGTGATGTATTATTATAATTCACGCGAGTTTACCGAATTACTTTTAGCACAGCCCATTAAACGTAAACAAATTTTTATAGGACAATATTTAGGCGTTGCCATTTCGTTGAGTTTGAGTTTGGTTCTGGGTTTGGGAATTCCGTTTATGGCTTATGGTCTTTTTCAATCTGCCGCAATTTTTGATTTTATTTTGCTCATTGTTGTAGGCGCTTTTTTAAATTTTATTTTTGTGGCACTATCCTATAATATTGCCCTTTCTAATGAAAATAAAATCAAAGGTTTTGGATACGCCATTTTAATGTGGCTATTTTTAGCGGTTATTTATGACGGAATTTTTTTGGTGTCGTTAGTGGTTTTTAACGATTATCCCTTAGATAAAATAGCCCTTTTAGCTACTATGTTAAATCCAATCGATTTATCGCGTATTCTCATCATTTTAAAACTCGACATTTCTGCTTTGTTAGGTTATACAGGTGCGGTTTTTAAACAATTTTTTGGCACAAACTTTGGTCTTTTTATAGCACTGGGTCTATTGACAATTTGGATAATACTCCCTGTTTTGCGGATGAATTTGAAAGTTAAAAAGAAAGATTTTTAATTACCGGCTTAACAACTTTAGGATTAAACGCCTTATATTTAATTTTTTAAACTGATAATTGTCATTTAATAGTTTCAAATTACATCTTACCTTTAGGTTTTAACTTAAAATAGTGTATTATGGAAATCAAAAAAAATGCACGCGCAAGATTAGAAAATTATTCTGTTCTATTCTTACAACTTGGTTTAGCACTCGCTTTATTGGTTACTTACTTGGCGTTAAACATCAAATCTTTTGACCGTGGAATTGACATGGCAACTAATTATTTTATGCCATCCGAAATTATTGAAGAAATTCCGTTGATTCAAAAACCAGAAGAAATCATCACCCCGCAAGCAACGCCTATTGCGCCCGAAATTATAGAGGTTGTAAAAAACAACACCAAAATCGAGGAGGCTATTTTACAATCAACCGAAACAAATGAAAACGTAGCTATTAATCAAATCGTAAAATCAGATAATATTAACGAAGTTGTTGAAGAAGAAGTTGTTGCCGAAGATATTCCCTTTGCCGTAATTGAAGAAGTGCCTGTTTTTCCGGGATGTAAAGGTACAAAAGCCGAAAAAAGAGATTGCTTTAACGCGCAAGTAAATTTGCTAGTTCAAAAAAATTTTAAAAGTAATCTCGCTCAAGATTTAGGTTTAGCGCCCGGAATAAAAAAAATATTTGTACTTTTTACCATCGATAAAAACGGCGATATTGTAAATATAAAAGTCAGAGCGCCACACAAAAGTCTAGAAAACGAAGCCGAACGCGTTATTAAATTACTGCCAAAAATTACCCCCGGTCGTCAGAGAAACCGCGCTGTTAATGTGAGCTATGCCTTGCCGATTGCCTTTAAAGTATTGGAAAATTAATTCTGAAGGTTTCTTGAATTTGCCAATCCAATTCCGATAAGTTTATCATAGCGACTACCAAATTCCGAAAAGTAAACCAATACCGTATAATTGTTTTCGGTTTGATAAAAACTGCCCGAAATGGCATTTAAATTCAAAGTATTTAGACCGCTTTCAACATACTTATAATTATAAAACCCTTGTTTTAAAAGCAATTTGGTTTCATAAACACCAGAAGTTTGATTGTAAGCCATTTTTTGGTCTTCTTGCAATTGCCAGTTGTTAAAATTACCATAAACATAAATCTGATTTTCTGGCTTGAAATCTAGTTGCAAGCTAAAATAAATCCAAGTATAATCGGCTTCGGTAATGGCGGTTTCACCACTCAACGACCTGATTACAAAATTGCCGTCTATATCTGGATAATAAGTGTAGGGTTTATGATTTTGCCCTTCATCGGTATATAAATAGGTGTGATAAAGGTCTTTTAATGCGATTTTAAATACATGATCTGTGGCCGTTCTGATGTTTTTAGTGTCAAAATTTAAAAATTCATTTCCTCCTTCAAACAAAGTTTTATCGGCATACCTATAAATAAGCTGATTGCCGGAATAAAATTGTGGTTTTAAATTGTTAATTGCGGTATTCCAATCGTTATTTTGATATAGGCTTATTTTAATTTCCTCACCTGGATTATTAATTCTAAACGCATGGGCATTCACCGTAAATTCTAAATTTTGGTGTGTGTTAAAATTCGCAATCAACTGGCTTTTATGCACGCTCACACCAACAGTAACTTGCGGGTCATAAACCATAAAACGCCTTGTAAAAACAAGCTCATCTAAGTCGTTTTTAACTTGAATGATATAATTTCCACTAATTTTAAGTTTCGTTTTCTCGTTTGGAAGGTTCATTTGGTAATGGTTATAAGCTTGATAGGTGTTAAACGAACTGCTATAATCTCTAATATTATCGGTCGCAAAGCCATCTATATATTCGGTAGTGGCAATCCTCGAAGGCTCCCAATTGTAATTACAATGTATAATGGTATAGGTATAATTTTTACCGATCGCTTCAAGTTGGTCAAAAGAAAGCACTAAAGACTCACCCAATTTTATAATTGGCGCATAATTGTTAGCGCTTAAAGGTCTTAGTTCAATACTTTTTATGGCTGCCGGTGCGTTATTTTTTTCAAAAGTTTGGGCGTAAACATTTAAATTTAAAAGAATTAGAGTAACTATTAAGTAAAAGATAATTAAGTGGTTTTTCATACAACTTTTTAAGAGGTTTAAAACTAGTAAAAAAACAGTTGTTATTTACAAAACAGTGTTTAAAATAAAGCTAAATTTAAGAATGTTTATCAAGATATTTTTTACCTTTGCGCCACTTATCAAATCTTGTATAATTTAAATGTACTATATGTCAAAAGACATTCATATAAAGAGGGGATTAAACATCCCTTTGCAAGGAGAATCGGTTAAAAAAATAAGTAGTTTCAGCCCCACTACGCATTATGCAATTCAACCACCAGATTTTCATGGTTTAACGCCTAAGTTAGCCGTAAAAGTTGATGATTTGGTCAATGCAGGAGATGTTTTGTTCTTTGATAAAAATCAAGAACAAATCAAATTTACCGCCCCTGTTTCAGGTAAAATTGCCGATATAAAACGAGGTCCGAAACGAAAAATTTTAACCGTTGAAATTTTAGCCACTGCTAAAGTTACCTATAAAGATTTTGGCAAAGCCGATGTCGCTTCCTTAAACCAAGACCAAGTTAAGGCAAAATTGCTTGAAAGCGGTTGCTGGCCTTATATAAAACAACGTCCATACGAAGTTTTTGCCAATCCTAATGTGCAACCTAAGTCCATTTTTATTTCGGCTTATAACACCGTGCCACTTGCGGCCGATTTTGCCTTTGTTTTACAAGACCGAAAAGAAGCCTTTCAAGCGGGAGTTACCGCCTTGTCAAAACTTACAACAGGTAAAGTAAACCTTGGCATTGGCGCAAAAGATGCCGAATTTTTTAGCTTTGTAAAAGACGCTGATGTTTACCAAGTTTTTGGCAATCATCCTGCCGGAAATGTGAGTTTTCAAATTGCAAAAATAGATCCCATTAACCAAGGCGAACACGTTTGGACTGTTAATCCTCAAGATGTTGCCATTATAGGCGACTTGTTTTTAACAGGTCATTACCTAGCAAACCGCATTGTTGGTTTTGCGGGTACCGGCGTTAAAGAGCCTCAATATTACAGCTTACTTACCGGTCAAAACTTAGAAGAATTGTTTACTAAAACCCTTGTTGAAGGTGATTTTAGAATTGTTTCGGGCAATGTGCTTTCGGGTGTTAAAATATTAAAAAATAGTTATTTAAGATATTTTGCCAACACCATTTGTGTGATTCCCGAAGGAAACCATTACGATTTTTTAGGCTGGCATCCCTTTGTGGGAAACAATAAATTGAGTTTGTCTAGAACTTTTTTCTCTTGGTTAACACCAAATAAAAAATACAATTTAGACACCAATTTAAATGGTGAAGAACGCGCTTTGGTGGTAACCGGCGAAATGGAACAAGTTTTTCCAATGGATGTTTATCCAATGCAATTGCTCAAAGCTGCCATGATTGACGATATCGAAAAAATGGAATGTCTTGGCATTTACGAAGTCGCACCCGAAGATTTTGCGTTAATTGATTTTACGAACACTTCTAAACTTGAAGCCCAAACCATTATCCGCCACGCCATGGACGTGATGATAAAGGAAGTAGGTTAATAATTAAGATATTCTATGAAATTTTTAAGAAAAAAATTAGATAATATAAAGCCTAACTTTGAAAGAGGTGGCAAATTTGAAAAATTTGCTCCAGCCTTTTTTGCAATTGACTCTTTTTTGTTTGTGCCTAATCACACAACAAAAACAGGTGCGCACATTAGAGATGGCGTTGATTTAAAACGGGTAATGTATACCGTTATTTTAGCTTTACTACCAGCCTTATTCTTTGGCATGTGGAATGTTGGTTACCAACATTTTTCACAAATAGGTGGCGATTTGTCGTTTTTGCATTTGCTGGGATATGGCGCTACCAAAGTATTGCCAATGGTAATTGTTTCTTATGCCGTAGGTTTAGGAATTGAATTTCTATTTGCCATTAAACGCGGTCACGAAGTTAATGAAGGCTATTTGGTAACCGGTATGTTAATTCCACTTATAATGCCAGTAGAATTGCCTTTATGGATGTTGGCGCTTTCTGTGGCTTTTGCCGTAATTTTAGGCAAAGAAGTTTTTGGAGGTACCGGAATGAATGTGCTTAATCCCGCCTTATTGGCGCGCGCGTTTGCCTTCTTTTCTTATGCTCCTTATATGTCGGGTGACCAAGTTTGGGTTGCCGATGCCGCTAAAG
>Ga0210016_1001856_pt1 | contig 19518 bp, 18 predicted proteins | sample CryGeyCG2014_300_FD_185454 | JGI IMG/M metagenome (GOLD analysis project Ga0210016, IMG submission 185454) | Groundwater microbial communities from aquifer - Crystal Geyser CG02_land_8/20/14_3.00 (SPAdes) (version 2) | ecosystem: Environmental > Aquatic > Deep subsurface > Groundwater | place... | reverse complement strand
TTTATCCATTTTTTCTGGCAATTGATAATGATATAGACTTTGGGATCGTCGGGGAGTTTGATAAGCGTGTTATCGGGGAGACAGCCGCTTGGCGGAACAGTAACAGCTTCGCTGATGCTAAAGAAATTATCACTATAGTCAACCACAGATTGGCCGGCCACCCCGCCGGTGGAGCTATCGTATATCACCGCAATTTTATAATAATTTGATTTAGCGGCGATACTCGTCGGAATCGCCCAAGAAACCCATCCGGATTCAGCAGGCGCTATGCCAGCAACATTTTCAAATAATGGCGGAGTCAGGTCTTTTTGATAGAGCGCCACCCTGACGTTTTTTCCGCTCATGCCCTGCTGTGTCCAACGGAATGTATAGACATTGCCCTTGAGCAATGTCTCCCCGCCATTGGGATAAACAATGGTAATTGATGTTGCGGACGATGCACCATATAAGGTGAAATAATTATCGCTTTCGTCAAAAACTGAAGTGTCAGATGTGTCAACACAAACTATTCTAATTTTATATTTCCCGTTGGGCAAACTGCCTGGCAACCAGCTATAAATTCCGGTATTTGTCAGGTTGCCAACAATTAAATTGTAGTCAGTTGGTACTGTTTCAGAAATATAATAGATATTAACTTTATTTATGACGCCCTGTGTCTCCCAGGCAACAGTATTATTATAATAAACCGGCAAAATTTCACCGCCATTGGGAACCGTTATTTTCAAGGTTTTTAGGGAAGCCGATGAAACAATTGAAAAATAATTGTTGCTGTAATCAACAACTGATTCGTTGGGAGCGCCGCCAACTGAACTATCGTATATAACCGCAATTTTATAATCAGTGCCTGTATTTAATGTTGTAGGAACAGTCCAAATATACGAACCAGTCAAGGCATAAGCAGTTCCAATATTATCTAAAACAGGGACGGTTAAGCCAGATTTATAGAGTGAAATTTTTACGCTTTTGCCCATCAAATTGACACTAGACCATGTTATTTGATAAGCATTGCCTTTTTGCCACTGTTCCCCGCCGTTAGGCGAAGTTACGGTAATAGTAGCGGCAGACGCTGCCACAATACTAAATATCGCATCGCTGGAATCTTGTATATTTGCATTGCTCGCATCTTGCACCCTTATTTTGTAACTCGTTCCGCCTACGGCCGGCAACTGGCTCAAAGAAGGAATAACCCAGTCATAATAACCCAAAGAGGCTGCAATAGGAGTATTGTTGGGGGTGACATAAATAGTCCCGCCGCTCTCGGGTACGGTCGGATCATATAGATAAATTTGCACAGAATTGACATTACTGGAACTCCATCTTATTCTTTGGGTTTCTCCCGGGTGCCATACTTCTCCGCCGTTGGGAGAAATAACAGTAATCGTTTCACCACTTGCTAAAGCCGACTGAATCTTAACAAAAAAAATCGTGCTGATTATTAGTCCGATTACTAAAAATATGATTTTTTTGTTCATTTTTTTGAATCAAATTTAAACACATAATCCAAATAAAAACAGGAAGAGTGTATTAGATTTGATTCATAATTAAATTAGTCTATTCTTTTAATTTAATTATACCAGTCCGCCTTGAAATGTCTATCTAAAAATTGTATAATTATCCACAATCATGAAAAAAGTGTTAACCAAAAAAATCAAACAAATTCCGCAAAAACCGGGGGTATACCTTTTTAAGGACGCAGGTGGCCGGATTCTTTATATTGGTAAAGCGCGGGATATTTTAAAGCGCGTAAAAACACATTTTTCCAAATCATCTAACTTTTTTACGGGACAATTTATTGAAAAAATTTCTGATATTGACTGGATTAAAACCGAAAACGAAAAGCAGGCTTTACTTCTTGAAGACCAGCTCATAAAAAAATATAAACCCCGTTATAATATCCAATGGCGCGATGATAAGAGCTATTTTTGGGTTGTATTCAGCGAAGACAAATGGCCGAGGGTGGAGGTCGTACATAAGAATAAATTTAAAATTAAAAATTTAAAAATTAAAATTAATGGTATCGGGCCTTTTGTCAACGGACGCGAGTTAAAGCACGTCCTTCGCGTTTTGCGAAAAATCATCCCTTATCGCACCTGTAAAAACCCGTATAATAAACCCTGCCTTCAATGGCATTTGGGACTTTGTCCGGCACACTCCACCGTATTATTACCTGAGCAAGCCCAAAGGGCGCGTCGAAAGCCAGACCCTTCGACTTCAGCCGCCTACGGCGGCTTACGCTCAGGGAATAAATTAGAAAATTACTTGAATTCCTTAAATTCTCTTTCTCAATTTTTGCGGCTGTACGCCGGCGAGCCGATAAGAATTGAGGCATACGATATTTCAAATATTCAGGGCAAATTTGCCACCGGCTCAATGATTGTTTTTTATGGAAACAAGCCGTCAAAATCAGATTACCGAAAATTCCGTATTAAAACCGTCCGTGGCGTAAATGACGTGGCAATGATTAACGAAGTTTTGAAACGTCGCTTCGGCCATCCCGAATGGCCGCTACCAGATTTAATTCTGATTGACGGCGGAATTGCCCAGTTGAACGCGGCGAAATTGGAAATTGGAAATTGGCCCGCCCTCGGCCGAGCCGAGGCGAGGCCGGGGAAATTGGAAATTCCCCTTTTTGCTCTGGCAAAAAGGGAGGATGAGATTTATACTGAATATAGCAGTAAACCGCTGAAAATTTCCAGGCTTCCCGAATCTCTGCGAGTCACTTTCCAGCATATCCGCGACGAGGCCCATCGCTTTGCAATTTTTTATTATAGATATCTTCATGGCCAGGTAGTGAAAATTCGACAGGTTCGCCGTAGGCGAACAAAAATAAAGAATAATATGTGAATTATTACCTGGTTATTTTAAGGGTTACAGTTATTATAATTTTTTTAATATATTAAAAGTCGAATTTCTACTACCTGGCATGAAGCAAGAAACTTTAGAAGAATTAGAAAAACAGCTCGAAAAGCGAGCTAAAACCCGTGAAATTCGCAAAAAGCGCAAAATGGCGGTTTCGGGCAAAAGCGTTTTTGGGCTGCAAAAAATAATCAGGCGGAAAGCTTCTTAACTTGACTCATGTCCCCAATCTTGATAAGCTTATTAATGAAAGCTAAACGCTTTTTTAGTTTTTATGATGCGTTTTATTATCAGAATTTTAGCCAATTCGCTGGCTATTTATTTAGCCGCTTATTTTATTCCCGACGTCACAGTCAAGGGCGGCTGGAAGATTTTTCTTATCTGCGGGCTTGTGTTATCTCTTATTAATATAATAATCAAACCGATTTTAAAATTAATTTCCCTGCCCCTTATAATCATAACTCTCGGATTTTTTAGCTTAGTCATTAATATTTTAACAATATGGCTGCTGACAAAATTTGTTTCGCAATTGAGCATAACTGGTCTGGTTGCCCTTGTTTTAACCACGATTTTAGTCAGTATTGTAAACTGGATAGTCAGCTTTTTGTTTAAAAAGACACCGCAAAATTCAACTTAACAAATTCGCAGTCGAGGTTGACCCCGTAATACAACTTCGGTTGTCGTCAGAAGCAAAAATTAATTAAGTTTTTCATCAATCAATAATATTAAATAGTTTTCCTCCCTATACAGCACCTCAGTCTTTTTGCCGAAGTTGATATACAGGGTTGATATACTGGGTATGAATCAAATCATCCAAATTGCCCAAATTATTATTTCTGCGCTTCTTATCGCAGCTATTTTATTTCAGCAGCGCGGCACCGGCTCTTCCGCTATTATGGGCGGGAGCAGCGCTTCTTATTATACCAAGCGCAGTTTTGAAAAATTTCTTTTTGTCAGCACGATTGTTTTGGTTATTCTGTTTTTAGCAGCTGCCGTAATAAATATATTGCTGACCTGATCTAATTTTGCCCTAAAACCATTTTTAATTCCTCGAAAAATTTCAATCAAAATTCCAGATGGCCATCGTCTTTTCAATGGAGCCAGTTTTTTAAGATCATCAGCAAAAAGGAACGCAACCTGATTTTTTTGTTTATTTTTTTATTTTTTCTTTCACTGGGTTTTGCGGGCTTCCGCCTTTATATAAAAAATACCCAAGTTGTTCCCGCCGTCGGCGGTTCTTTGAACGAAGGAATCATCGGGTCTCCCAGATATTTGAACCCAGTGCTTGCGCCGGCGAACGACGCTGACAGGGATTTAGCAAGGATCATTTTTTCTTCTCTTTTGAAATACGACAGCCAAGGCAATTTAATCCCTGATTTGGCGGAAAGTTATGCCATCGGCGATTCGGGCAAAATCTACGATGTTTTTTTGAAAAAGAATGCATTTTGGCATGACGGCAAACAAGTCACGGCCGATGACGTCATTTTTACTTTGCAGGTTATAGAGGACCCGGATTTTCGCAGCCCTTTGCGGGTTAATTGGGTCGGTATAGATTTTGAAAAAATTGACGAATTCACAGTGCGCTTTAAGCTAAAAAACGCTTATGCCCCTTTTCCTTATAATCTGACATTCGGAATTCTGCCGAAACACATCTGGCAGAATATTTCCGTATCAGACTTCGCTTTAAATGAAAAGAATTTAAAACCAGTCGGTTCAGGCCCTTATGTCTTTAAGCAATTAGAGAAAAATAAAGACGGCACAATAAAATCAATTGAATTGGCCGCATCAAAAAACTTTTATCTTAACGGTCCATTCATAAAACAGCTAATTTTCAGATTTTACCCCGATGAGGAAAAAGCGGCTTCGGCTTTGCGAAAATCAGAAGTTCAGGGCTTAAGCTACATTTCACCCGTCAATTATTTGAATCTTAAAAACAGCTCTACAAACGGGTTTAATATTTTTGAAATAACATTGCCGCGATATTTTGCTCTCTTTTTTAATCAATCGGAAAATAAAGCGCTCGCCGACAAAAATGTCAGGATAGCGCTTGCCCAGGCGCTTGACAAAGATAAATTAATTAATGATATCCTTTTGGGATTTGGGAAAAAAATTGATTCGCCTATTATTCCGGGGATGCTCGGCTTTTCAAATGATGTAAAAACTTATAGTTATGGCTTGGAGGCAGCAAGCAGCACTTTACAATCCGCGGGCTGGGTGGATAATAACAATGACGGAGTCAGGGAAAAAGACGGTCAAAATCTGGAATTTACTTTATCAACCATTACTTGGCAGGAGCTTTCCAAGACCGCCAATTTCCTAAAAGATGCGTGGTCTTTAGTCGGCGCGAAAGTTAATGTTGAGACTAAAGAGACAACAAGCTTAATTCAGGAAAACATCCGGCCTCGCCAATATCAAGCTCTGCTTTTTGGCGAGCTTTTGAATATTGACCCCGACCCTTTTGCTTTTTGGCATTCTTCCCAAAAAAAAGACCCGGGACAGAATTTATCCCTTTATGAAAATGCCAAAGTAGACGCAATATTGCAGGATGCAAGGCAGGATTTAAATCCGGCTTCAAGAGCAAAAAAATATCAGCAATTTGACCAGATTGTTGCCGAAGATTTGCCCGCCATATTCCTTTATGCGCCGGATTATTTGTATCCTTTATCAAGCCAAATAATGGGAGCCGATTTTAAAATAATGGTCGCTCCCTCCGACCGTTTCTCGCAAATTGAGAACTGGTATATTACAACAAAAAGGACCTGGAAATAAAGAGGTTGGTACCCCTTTGCTGCCTGCGACGCCTCGCCTTGCCGAAGCCTTCGGTCGCACGTCGCCAAAGGCTATGGCCGACGGAGCGCGAAGCGCAGGTCGGGAGTAAAAATGTTTGCGCTTTTACTCCCTCGCTATCCTCGGCATAAAAACTCTTGAGTATTTCCGGCGCCAAAAATGCATGTTAAAATCAAATAAACAAGCTCGGTAATAGATCCCCTCGGCCTAACGGCCGAGGTACTGCGTACCTGCCGCAATTTTGCAAAAATATTATGATTTTGCTTTTGCAAAATCTTTTGCAAAATTGCGGGGGTCTATATATTTTCCTCCGCTCGCCCCGCTTCGCCCAGCTTAGCTGGGGGCTTTACGGGACTCGCTCCGGGCTGGCATTCATCCGCGGACTTACGTCCGCGGTGTTCTGCCAGAAATTATAAAATCCAGACGTATGGATATTTTTGAAAAACAGCAAAGGCTTGAAGCGATCCAAAAAATTGTTAAAGTTCGCTGGTTTAACGCTGCCGTTATTATTAGTTTAGGGCTGATTTTAAAAATACAGTTTAGCGGATGGGCGCCCGGATTTGAATATGTAAAAATCGGCTTGCTGGCCGTTGTCGCTTTCGGTTATAATTTTATCTATTGGTTCTTTATCCGGCGGCCGGTTGAAAAAATTAGCGACCGAACTTTAAATATAATTGCTTTATGTCAGGTGGTGGTGGATCAATTCATGTATGCATTGGTTTTCTACTTTACCGGGACAGTAGAAAGCATTGCCTTTTTGCTTTTTTACATTACTATTTTAGTTGCCAGCAGCCTTTATAAAACCAGAGGCATTATCTTAAGCGGAATATTGGCAGTTATTTTACATAACGGGACATTGATTATTGAGTATTATCGTTTAATCCCGCACATTACGGCTTATCCGGGCACGGTTTGGTTTGGCAATTCTGAAATGACCAGAGGCAAAGTTATCGGCTTTACTTTCTATATGGCCGTGGCCGTCGCTTTTTCCGTTGTTCTTTCCAATTTGATTAGGAATCGAGAAGCAAGGCTTAGACAGGAGCGTGACAAAGTGAAAGAGCAGTCAAATGTTTTAATGTTGCAAACCCAGGAGCTTAGCCAAACCAAAGACTACCTCCACGAAGCCCTGACAAAATCAGACGCAGCCAGAGTTGAAATAGAAAAAACTAAAACAGATCTTGAGAAAGCCAACCTTGAGCTTCAAGCCAAACTTAGAGAGCTTGAAAAATACGGCCAGGTGACAACGGGCAGGGAGCTTAGGATGATAGAATTAAAAGATAAGATTAAAACCATGGAAGCGAGAATGAAAGAATTAGAGCTACAAATAAATAAAAAACAATAAAAAATGGATATTTTTGAAAAACAACAAACAATTGAGGCAATAAAGACGGTTGTTAAAACTCGCTGGTTTTTCGTTTTAATAATTGTCGTCCAAGCAGTAATCGTCAAAATATTTTTCAAAGGAGTGCCCTTGCCTACAGCCTCTATTATTTTTTTAGTGGCTGTCATTGCTCTTCTTTTTAATTTCGGTTATTGGCTTTATCTGCGCCGGCCAATAGAAAAAACAACCAATCGCAGTTTGGAAATTATTAAATTTCTTCAGATAGCCGTAGACCAAATAGCATACTGGTTCATTCTTTATTTTTCCGGCACTGCCAATAAGATGCTATGGGTGGCGTATATTTTAGTAATTATGATTTCAATAGCTCTTTATGGCAAGAAAGGGGTTTTCTTGACAGCCATAGCAGGTTCAATTTTATACAGCGGGCTGGTCATAATGGAATATTTTGGTTTGCTTCATGCCATGCCTCCAGAGGTTTTTGTTAGATCGCCTACGTTACCGCTTAAAGGCGATTGGTTTATGACAGCAGGGCAATTAGTCGGTTTCAATTCATATTTATTCGCGGCAACCGCAATTGCCGTTTATTTGGGAGGCCTTTTTAAAATACGGGAAAAACGCCTGAAAGAACAGAAAGACGAACTGGCAGTCAAAGCTCAAGTTCTCACCACCCAAACCCAGGAGCTCACCAAAACCAAAGATTATCTCCACGAGGCCCTGACCAAATCGGATAAATCAAGAGTAGAGCTGATGGCCGCCCAGAAACAGCTGGAGGCCAAAATCCGGGAACTTGAAAAATATGGCGAAGTAACCACCGGGAGAGAAATCAGGATGATTGAACTTAAACAAAAAATTAAAAATCTTGAAGAAATAGTTAAAGATTTGCAAAATCAAATAGCCAATAAGTAGCGTATAATATAAAAGATTTCCCCGCCGCTCCGTCGGCGGGGGTCATTCTGAGGCGAGCGCAGCGAGCCGAAGAATCTCTCGCAGGCGAGACCACATTGCCCCGCAGATGCGGGGAGATTCCTCGCTTCGCTCGGAATGACAACGAGGGGTCGGTTGGGAAATCCCCGAACGCTTAAGTCGGCGGAGTAGTTTAATGATTGATCTCCAAAAAAAATTAGACTTACCCATCTTTCTTGGCGAAAAAGGGTTTTTGGAATTTCATGAGCCGCTATTGCCGATGGCGCCAAAAAAGCGTACGCTGGCTGAAATGAAAGATTATTTGGCTGACCCGGAGGCAAAATTCAGCGGGGATTCGGTTTATGATATGTATCGGGGTGTTCATTTGCCGCAGGATAAGCAAAATTTCAAAAACACCGGCATAAGATTTGATATCACTGTTTTTCATCCCGGAATGCTCGGCAAAGAATTTTGCAAAACAGCGGGCCATTTTCATCCGTTCAAACAAGGAACCGCTGTTCGCTATCCGGAAACCTACGAAGTAGTCAAGGGCAATGCTTTGTTCCTGATGCAGAGAATGGATAATCTATTTGAAAAAGTTATTAATTTTTACGCGATAGAAGTCAACGAAAGCCAAGACGTCATATTTTTGCCCGGCTATGCGCATTTTCTGATAAATCCCACGGAAAACATTTTAATAACATCAAACTGGTCTGCGGATAATTTTAAGTCAGAATACGAACCAGTGGCCAGATATCACGGAGCTGCCTATTATGTTTTAAAAGGCGCCGACGGCAATCCCGAATTTGTGCCCAATCCGAATTATTCAAAAGTGCCTAAATTGAAATTCCTCAAACCAAGGCAACTGCCGCAGTTTGGCCTGATAAATAATCAGCCCGCGTACAGGACTGGACAAAAATCTCCAGATATGCTACAATTTCTTATTACACCAGAACTCTATCTAAAACAGCTAACCATTGAGAGTTGTTACTCTTTGCTATAAGCGCTTCTTTGCTTCTCTGCTGATTACGGATTATTTACAGATATACAAATATTTAAGTCTCGGCTGTTGGTCTTGGCTGCCAGTTTAGTTATTGATTTTGGTCTTTGGGTTCAATGCCTCGGACCGAGACCAAGACCAGACCGGCTGCTATGACTAAAACCCATGACCAATTAATTTTATCCGTATATCCGTACTGATCTGTATTCTGTAGACTATTAATGGTCTCCGATTATAAACCTATAACAGTGGCTATTTCAGGATATTTCAACCCTGTTCATTTGGGCCATTTAAGAATGATCGAAGAGGCAAAAAAGCTGGGCGATGTCTTGATTGCCATTATTAATAACGACCGGCAAGTTAAACTAAAAGGCAGCGTGCTTTTTATGAACGAGCGGGAAAGAATGATGATTGTTAAATCATTTAAAGCCGTTGATAAAGTCGTTTTATCAATCGATAAAGACAGAACCGTTTGCAAAACCCTGGCAAGAATAAAACCGGACATTTTCGCCAACGGCGGCGACAGGGCATCAACCAAAGATATTCCCGAGGCAAAAATTTGCCGGCGACTGGGCATAAAAATGATGTTTGGCGTGGGCGGCAAAAAAACAGCAAGCTCATCAGCCCTTATAAAAAACGCGGCAGAAAATCATTTAAAAAACTCCGCCGTCAGAAGGCCTTGGGGCTCATACACTGTTTTGCTTGAAGGACAAGGTTATAAAATCAAAAAATTTATCGTCAAGCCAGGCCAGTCGCAAAGTCTGCAAATGCATAAGCACCGTTCTGAGCACTGGGTCGTTGTCGCAGGACAGGCAAACATCCAATGCGGCAATAAAAAATTAGTTTTGAAAGCGGGCCAAAGCACGTTTATTCCGTTAAATACAAAGCACCGCGTTGCCAATCGGAAAAAAACATTGCTTAAAATAGTTGAAGTGCAACGCGGTAAATATTTGGAAGAAGACGATATTATCAGATTTAAGGATAGATATGGGAGAATATAAAAATCTTGAAAAATGAGACCAAAAGGAAAAAATATCATTTGGAATTGTGATATAGCTTATGTCGTCGGACTCATAACAACTGATGGAAGTCTCTCAAATGACGGTCGGCATATAGATTTTACGTCTAATGATACACAGCTGATTAAGACTTTTAAAAATTGTTTAAAAATTAAAAATAGGATAGCAGCCAAGATTAGCGGCTATACCAGAAAGAAAAGTTCTTTCCGTATACAATTCGGGAACATAATATTATATCGCTGGTTGGTTAATATTGGCTTAATGCCAAACAAAACAAAAAAATTAACGACATTAAAAATTCCTGACAGATATTTTTTCCATTTTTTACGCGGACATTTAGACGGCGACGGCTGCATTCGTAGATTCCAGGATCCAATTTATCCAAATAGCCAACGGCTTTATATTCTTTTTAATTCTGCGAGCTTGGTGCATCTTAAATGGATTCAAACTACAGCAAAAAGACTTATAAATATTAACGGTTTTTTTCGAAAAAGTGAAAGTATGCATATTCTTACTTATGCGAAGAAAGAATCACTCGCTCTCTTATTAAAACTATATCCGAATTCAAAAGCTCCCTGTCTAAAAAGAAAATATAAAATTATTCATGATTTAGTGAAGATGCCGAGGTGATGAAATTGGCAAACATGCACGGTTCAGGGCCGTGTGCCTTTACGGGCTTGCGGGTTCAACTCCCGCCCTCGGCACAAATTAATTCAAAATTAAAAAATCAAAATATAAAATTGTACAGTAAAATCATCAAAATGATCTAGTTTAAAATTTTAAATTGTCATTTTGATTTTTGCACTTTGCATTTTTAATTTTTACTGTGGTTACACAAATAAATAGACGCCGCTATTCTTCTGGTCAAACATTCAGGAGAAGCGGCAGACAACAGAGCTCTGAGCGCGGACCAATGGAACAGCCAAAAGCCCGTTCACCGCGCCAACAACAAAATATACTAAAGATTATTCCTTTGGGCGGCCAGGAAGAAGTCGGCCGAAATATGACGGTTTTTGAATATGGCGATGATATCGTTATTTTGGACATGGGACTACAGTTTCCCGAAGAGGATATGCCCGGAATTGATTATATTATTCCCGACGCAAGGTATCTCAAAGGAAAAGAAAGAAATATCCGCGGGGTGCTGCTATCGCACGGCCATCTGGACCATATCGGCGCCATCCCCCATCTTATGCAAAAGCTTAACTGGCCGCCGATTTATGGCGCAAAAATGACTTTGGCGCTTGTGCGCAAACGACTTGAGGAAGCGCAGCTGACTAAATTCCTTAAAGCTTATGAGATAAAATCAGAGAACGAAAATTTGTCTCTGGGTAATTTTAAAATCAACTTTTTTCCCGCCACCCACAGCATTATGGATGCTCTGGGCGTAATCATTGGCACGCCTATGGCCAATATTATTCATATGGGCGACTGGCGTTATGACCTAAACCCGGTCTCAGGCCAGCCGACCGATTTTTCGCATTTAGCCCGCTGGAACACAAAAACAGTCCCTTCGGTCTTAATGATGGAAAGCCTTGGTTCAACCAAAGAAGGCCACCAAATACCGGAGCAGGAAATTTATGAAAATATTAAACAAATTTTCCAAAAAGCGCCCGGCCGCATCATTATCGCCACTTTCGCTTCCATGGTAGAACGCGTTGCCTGGATTATTGATATTGCGGAGAAACTCGGCAAAAAAGTGGCGATTGACGGCTATTCCATGAAGGTAAACATTGAGATTGCCAAACGATTCGGTTACGTGAAATTTAATCAGGGCACCTTGATTGACGTAAAAAGAATCCATGACTATCCTGATAATAAAATTGTTGTTGTCTGCACCGGCGCTCAGGGCGAAGACCGGGCGGTTTTAATGAGAATTGCCAACGGCGAGCATAGGCAAATTCATCTAAAAAAAGAAGATACGATTATTTTTTCATCTTCGGTCATTCCGGGCAACGAACGCTCAATTCAGCGCTTAAAAGACAATCTTTACCGCCAATGCGACAACGTTATCCATAAAGAGATAATGGACGTTCATGGCGGCGGCCATGCGCTAATTGAAGATATTAAGCTCTTAATCCAACAGGTAAAGCCCCAATACCTGATTCCCGTTTACGCCAATCATTATCTTTTGCGAGAAGGCGCCAAAGTGGCTGAATCAATCGGTTTTCCCCGCAAAAACATTTTTGTTTTGGATAATGGCAGCGTTGCCGAAATAACAAAGAACGGATTGTCTGTCACGGGCAAAAAAATTCCCATTGAATATGTCTTCGTTGACGGATTGGGCGTCGGCGATATCGGCAACATTGTTTTGCGCGACCGCCAGGCCATGGCCAAAGACGGAATGTTCGTTATTATTGTCACGGTAGATTCAAAAACCGGACACGTGGTTAACAGCCCCGATATAATTTCGCGCGGTTTTATTTACATGCGCGAATCAAAAGAACTGCTTTATGAGGTACGCCAGAATGTCAAAAAAATAGTGCATCAGGCAACCGCCCAGGGACATTCCCCTATTAACCAGACATATATCAAAGAAAACCTGCGCGACAAAATAGGGCAGTTTTTGTATAACAAGACGCAAAGACGTCCGATGGTACTTCCAGTTGTAATTGAAGTCTAGGCAAAGGCGACACAGATACACGGATTGCACCCGGATGACACGGATTTTATATCCGGGTGAGCGCGTCCGGGTAATGTCCTGAGCGATGTCGAAGGGCTTTGCGCTTTCCGTGTACTGTTGATAACTAATTAGCTTTGTTACTTACCGTCGGGCTATAATAAAAACAAGCATTGGCCTCCCCTCTTTAAAAAAGAGGGGTTGGGGGAGATTTTTAAAATAATTTCTTATTGTCATTCCGTGTTTGACACGGAATCCAGGTCTGGATCCTGACTTTCGTCAGGATGACACCACTAAAACATTATGAAAAAACGCATTTTCTCCGGCATTCAGCCGTCTGGAAATTTATATAAAGACAAAACTCCAAAAACAATCCAAGACAGGCAGGATGCGCTTTTTAAAAGTATGTCGGCCGGACAAAAGATTCATTTGGCCAGTAATTTTTTTAATTTCGCGCGAAATTTAAACGAATTAAATAAGAATGGAACAAGAAAAACTGCTGCAAGAATTAGGTAAAATTTTTGAAAAGTTGGAAATTCCGTATTTCATTACCGGCGGCATCGCCACTGTTGTTTGGGGACGTCCTCGCTTCACCGCAGATATCGATATAGTTATTCAGCTTGCTTTGCAAAAATTAGACCGGCTCGCCACTGAACTTTTGAAAATTGACAAAGATGTTTACTTGGATAAACATACGATGCATGAGGCGCTTCGTACGCAGGGTGAATTTAATTTTATTCATCCAGCCAGCGGATTAAAAGTTGATTTCTGGATCTTAAAAAATCAGGTATTTGAAAAAATCAGGTTAAAACGGCGTATCGCAAAAAAAATAGGCAAACAAACCATTTATTTTACCTCACCGGAAGACCTGATTTTAAGCAAACTTGTTTGGTATAAAGAGAGCCGATCAACTAGGCAACTTGAGGATGTTGAATCGGTTTTGCGAATTTCTAAGGTGGATAAAAAATATCTGAAAAAATGGTCGGAACTTTTAAATATCTCGCAAATTTTTAATGATTTGTTGAATAAAATTAAATCGACATAAACGCAAACATACTAAAATCCCGCGTATCAGCACGCCGGGTCATTATAAATACATGAAAAAACGCATTTTTTCCGGCATTCAGCCTTCTGGGAATTTGCATATTGGCAATTACCTTGGCGCGGTGCGCCGATGGGCGCCATTGCAAAAAGATTACGATTGCATTTATTGCGTGGTTGATTGGCATGCCTTGACGGTTTATCAAAAACCGAAAATTTTAAAAGAAAATATTTTTGATACGGCAGTCATCCTTTTGGCCGCCGGCATTGACCCGGAAAAGTCAATCATTTTCGTGCAATCCCATGTCAAAGAGCACGCCGAATTGGCTTGGATTTTAAATACGGTCACGCCCATAGCCGAGCTTGAAAGAATGACCCAATTTAAAGAAAAAGCTATAAAAAACAAGGCTAATATTAATGTTGGCCTTTTAGATTACCCTGTTTTGATGGCCGCTGATATTTTATTGTATAACGCCGAAGCCGTGCCGGTTGGCGAAGACCAGCGCCAGCATGTTGAAATAGCGCGCGTCATCGCCAGAAAATTTAATAATCTTTACGGCGAAACATTTAAAGAGCCCGGCGAAATAATCCAAAAAGAAACCGCGCGTATTATGAGCTTGACAAACCCGACTAGCAAAATGTCAAAATCCGACATAGACCCTGCCGGCTGTATATATTTGGTTGACACCGCGGAACAAATCCGCGATAAATTTAAAAAGGCGGTGACTGATTCCGAAAAAGAAATAGTTTTTCGTCAGAATAAACCGGCCATTTCAAACCTGTTAACGATTTATTCTGCTTTTTCTGGATTAACGATTAAACAATTAGAAGAAAAATATGCCGAGGCTGACGGTTATGCTGATTTTAAAGAAGATTTAGCCGAAGTTGTGATTCGGGGCCTTGCCCCCTTCCAGAAAAAATATAATGAAATAAAAAATAATCCCGAATATATTGAAAAAGTTATCAATGACGGCGCAAAAAAAGCCAAGGCTTTAGCCGAGCCGATGATAAAAAATGTCAGAAAGAAAATTGGACTGGATTAATTTTTTTGTTGCTCTTTAAAAACCTAATACCAATTAAAAGGAGGTGAGAAAAAATGTCGCGAGGAGATTATCGTCAATTTATCCGCGATCAAAAATGTCAAGCTGGCAAAACAAAATCGCGCATTTTGAATATTCTCAAAAAATGCGCCGACTCACGCGGTCAATTCTCAGCACGCTACATCGGTATGGCGCTTGAAAGCCTGAAAACCGAAGGTAAAATTGTAAGTTATTATTTAACTGACAAATGGAGCCGACAAGACAAACAACAAATTGACGCTGTGGTTTTCCGCCTTGACGGCACAAAGACCACCCTGCAAATCAAAAGCGACAGGACAATGGCAGAAAGATTTAAAAAGGAATGTGGAAATAATGAAATAAGAACGGTTTATGTAGATTATTTTTCTAATCAAAGTTTTGAGGCGTTGAAACATGAAGTCTATGTAAATATACTAAAGGAATGGCACTGGAATTGACGGACCGAGGAGAAAAAGACACAAAATCTAAGAAAAAAATACATTAAGCACCAAAAGGAGGTGAGAAAAATGGGATTTGAAGGAACTGTCCAACTAATTGCTCAACAGTTCATCCAGTTTTTAAAAGTCGACGAATTTTTAAAAGTCGACCGCTGCTCGATGAGATGGCCTGACGGCAAAAAAATTGCGGCTTACGGTACTGAAGCTGAAAATATGAAAGAGAAAATCATAATGGATGAAACGACAGTTGCCGGACAGGCTTTAATCACAAAAGATATTGTTATTACCGATATTACGAAAGATCCTCGTTATGATCCCGGTTATATTAAAAATGCCGAGCTTAAGTATTTGCTGGCTCTCCCTTTGATAATCAAGACAGACACTGGGGAAGATGAAGTTTTTGGAGTAGTTCAAGTGTATAGTAAGAATCCTTTTTCTGATACGCAAATTTCTACCGCCAAGATGCTTGCGCAAACCGCCGCCCCGACACTCTATCTTATTGAAAGCTCAAAAGAAAGCCGCAAGGCAATGCGGAAGTTACCTAAGGTGATTCTTCACTGTCGCTCTTTGGAAGAAATTTTTCTGCATTCGGTTGATGAAATTGCTGTTCGTTTAGGGGTTAAAAGCTGTTTGATTTATCACGTTTTCCCGAAAGACGGAGAGCAGTGGTGCAAAATTACCGCCGGTGTTCCTAAGGGAGAACATCAAATTGGTCTGTTGGATCCGCTAAGCAAGCACCCTGATATAGAACTCGCGGTAACAGAAAAGAAGCTTGCAGTGCGCGATCTTATGACAGACGAAAAAACAGCTCATCTGCACGATTGGGCCGAGAGAAAGGGAATCCGAAGAGGGATGTATTGTCCTTTAATCATGAATGTAGACGATAAGGACAAGGTGAAAGTGATTGGCGTTTTGGTGGCTGAAATTCGCAAAGATGACGATAAGGACAATTTTTCCGCAGAAGAAAGAAGTTTCTTTTATGATTATTCAATCTCAATTGCCGACCTCATCTGCCATGATGAGATTACCTTTCAAGAAGTAAGGGATAAGATTGTCAATCCATCGTCCTCAGCCGGCGGCTTCGCAAAGTTACTTTTTAAAGAAATGGCTTGGCTCCAAGAGAACATTGAGAATTTCTGTAAGAATAATCAAGGAACTTGTCCAGGAGCAAAAAAGATGTGTAAAAGCGCTGATCAGCTTCGCAGTTATGCAAAAACAATCTATACCAATGTGGAAACGATTCAGGAATCACTATCTGAAGTTAAACAAACTCACTCATAAGTTCGTTTTCCCTAAATTTTAAAAAGGATAAGCTTCTATTGCTTATCCTTTTCTTTTTCGCCCGAGTTCTTATTTTCTTAATTCATTATAAATTGATTGACTTACCTCTTCTTTTTTTTCGTCCATCAACTTTTGACTTTTAGCTTCTAAATTCAATCTTATTAGGGGTTCAGTTTCGGAAGCGCGCAGATTAAACCACCAATCGGGGAATAGCATGCTCAGGCCATCAATTCTAAAAATGTTTCCTCCTTCTTTTTTGTATTGTTCTCCCAATTTATCTAAGATTGCATTGACTTTTTCTTGTCCGCTGATCTTGAAATTAGTCTCCTCTATGATAAAATATTTTTTTCGGAAGTCATCAATTATTGCATCAACTGGCTCTTTCCTTTTTGCAATCGCGTTCAAAAAAGTTACCGTTGCCAAAGTGCCGTCGTCCGTTTTGTAAAGATCGGAGAAGACATAATGACCAGACGTTTCGCTGCCAAAAATAAAATTTTCGTCTTGCCACATTTTAAGCTTAATGGGAATCGTCCAACAGACCGTCCTTTCAACTTTTCCGCCAGCCGCCTCAACCCATTCTTTTACAACTTGAGAGGTTCTTACTTCAATTAAAATTTTATTTCTTGCCGAACCGGTTATCAAATATTGGGAGATTAGCGCCGAAACAAGATTTGGATCAATGACCTTGCCTTTCCTGTCGAAAAAATAAACACGGTCGCCATCACCGTCAAACATAACGCCCAGATCCGCTTTTTTTACAACAATTTTATCAATTAATTTTTGGCGATTGGCAGGTATTTTTGGATTGGCTTCGTGATTGGGAAAATTTCCGTCTGGTTGAAAGAATAAAGGAATAACGTTTATGTTAGTTCCCTGGAAAATTTTCTCTATGTATAAACCGGCCATACCGTTTCCCGCATCCATCACGACTTTTATTGGCGCAAAGTCTTCCTTAATAAAATTTCTGACTCTCTTTATGTATTCTTCCGAAAAATCTTTTTTTATTACTTTTCCGGCGTCGCTTAATATTTTAAATTTAGTTCCGATTGCAAGATTTTTCAGCTCAACTATCTGTTCCCTTGTCAAGGGGATATTGCCGCCAAAAACCGTCTTAAAACCGTTGAATTCTTTGCCCGCATGAGAAGCTGTTACCATAATGGCAGGAATCTTAGAAACCCCAGAGGCAAAATAAAAACAAGGCGTGCTGCAAAGGCCAATATCGATAGCTGCTACCCCCTGGCTGTTAATACCTTTAATTAAGGCGTCTATTAATGTCGGAGATGACAATCGTCCGTCTTGACCAACTATAATTTCTTTTGTCTTTGTGTAATTGGCGAAGGCCTGCCCGATTTTATAAGCTGTTTTTCCGTCTAATTCTTCCGGGTATTTCCCCCTGATATCGTAAGCTTTGAAAATATTTGGATTAATTTGCTCCATATAATCTTATTATATCATTTCTCTTGACCATTAAACAATATTCTGCTAAGATGGATTTGATGCCAGGTAGTGAAAATTTGGCAATTTAATAACCAAACAGAATTTTTCACTATCGGGCAACGTAGAGATTGCGATTTAAAACTATTTAAATCACAGCCAAATTTCTACTACCTGGGATGTACGAATTAACATATATAGTCAATCCGAACTTATCCGATGAGCAAATTGCCGCGCAAACAAACAAAGTGCGCAGTTTTATTAATGAGCTGGCCGGCGAAGTCAAGAATGAAAAATTATGGGAAAAGCGCCGGCTTGCCTATCCAATCAAAAAACAGGGGTATGGTTTTTATGTTACGGCTGAATTTAATATTGAACCTCAAAACATAATTGAATTGGATAAAAAAATTAAGCTGGAACAAAATATTTTAAGGCATCTTTTAATTACCAAAGAAAAAATAAAGGAACCGCACAGAAGAATAATAATGCCAAAACCGGCAAGAGAAAAAATCGGCATTGGGCCGCGACCAGAAACTTTACCGCCCGAAGAAAAAGTTAAAATTGAAGAATTAGATAAAAAATTGGAGGAGATATTGGAGGAGTAAAAATAACATACGAATTATGCAAATTTAATGCGAATCTACAAATATGCGAATTCGCATATCCGCAAATCCGCATAGAATCCGTAGATTCGTATAAAATATGAATTTTAATAAAGCCATAATTTTGGGCAACTTAACAAGAGATCCGGATTCAAGAACCCTTCCCTCGGGTCAGCCGGTTGTTAATTTCAGCATTGCGACAAACAGAACTTATACCGACCAGAGCGGCAACAAACAGCAAAATGTCGAATTCCATAATGTCGTAGCCTTCGGCAAATTAGCTGATATCTGCAGCCGATATCTCACAAAAGGCAAAATGGTTTTAATTGAAGGACGGATTCAGACACGTTCTTGGCAAGACCAGAGCGGAAACAAACGTTATCGCACAGAAATCGTGGCCGAAAATATGCAAATGGGCCCAAGAGGAGGAGATTCGGGAACTGCCGCTCCCCCGCCTCAAGCTTCATCTCCAGATGAAATCCCAATTATTGAAACCGAGGAACTGCCAAGCGCCGAAGAAGACAAAGAAGAAGGAGGCGTAAATGTAAAAGATATACCGTTTTAAGCAACTCGACACAAATACACGAAAATTTCACGAATGTCACAAATGGTATAAATTATTCGTGTAATTCGTGCTCATTTGTATATTGGTGGCGAGTTAAATAAATGATTCAAAGAAACCAGCCGCCAGAGCCAAAATCCTGCTATTTTTGCAAACAAGGCATAAATTATATTGATTATAAGAATGCCAATTTATTGCGCCAGTTTGTTTCCGGCCAGGCAAAAATCGCCGCCACAAAACGAACCGGCACCTGCAAAAAACACCAGCGAAGATTAGCCCAAGCAATCAAACGAGCGCGATTTATTGCGTTAATTCCTTATACGTTAAGGTAAATTCCTGTTGTAACATTTTCCCACGATCGTGGAAAAATGTTACATTTTACGCGTGAAGTCGCTATCATCCATTTTTTCCCATAAGCCTACGCCTGCCTTTAACAATAGACCAGACCGCGCCAGCTATAAAGAAACCCACCAAGCTGTTTGGCTAACCAAACCTTACCCGAACAATAATAGCATTAATCAAAAATTTCTTTATTTTCTTCAAAAGCCGCCGCTT
>Ga0210016_1001849_pt1 | contig 19541 bp, 17 predicted proteins | sample CryGeyCG2014_300_FD_185454 | JGI IMG/M metagenome (GOLD analysis project Ga0210016, IMG submission 185454) | Groundwater microbial communities from aquifer - Crystal Geyser CG02_land_8/20/14_3.00 (SPAdes) (version 2) | ecosystem: Environmental > Aquatic > Deep subsurface > Groundwater | place... | reverse complement strand
CGGCTATGGGGCTGGCGCTTGTTGCCTCCCCGCAGGGTGTAAACGATTCAATCAGATGTTGCATCAGTTCGCGGGCACGAAACAAGGGCCAGCTACGAACGGGGACATAATCACACGGGATGCAACAGCTAGTTGTCCAAATACCGGGTGAATACCTTGTATGAAGAGAAGTCAAACTTCGGATCGAGTGCGAGCACGCGATCTCGCAGCACTTTGTGATCATCACCCGCACGGCCACGGCTCCAAGTTTGATCGTTGCCTTGAATCCCTTCAATCAGGTCAACGCAATCGTCAAGCTCGTACTTGTCCAACAAAGGCTTGATCACCTCTGTGAAACGCCGATCCGCACCGTTGTAGCTCCCGCTGGCAACGTAGTACTTGTTCGCAAGGCGAATCACCATCTTGGCCCATTCTGGCGAATCGGATATTTCCTCGATGGCGTCCCAGGTTACGCGTTCGATTTGTGGGTAATCCTTTCCCGCAATCCATTCACCAAGTCGTTCCGAGTGCTCCTGAAGGTTCGCGGCGATGAACCATGCCAGACAGCGGGCAGAGGCATCACTCTCGGCCGCGTGCTGAATGGCCGCCTTGGCGTGATCTGCCAGTAGGCCGTAAAGTTGTGGCTCGCGAGCCAGGAAATGAATCAAGCAGACAACCGGGGCACCACCGGTTGATATCGTGCTGAAGTAGTCCTTGTCCGCTTCGATCTGCGTTTTGAACTGGCCGGGATTTCTCCCAAACAGCAACCGCAAAGCGCTGTAGTTGATCGCACGGTTCTTTTCGCACGGCTCGTCGGTCAGCCGAAATGCAAACTTCCAGAGGGCCTTGAAGACTGCCTTCTCCACTTCGGGATTGAACCGGTTGTAGTACTTGCTCTCCAGGTACGCCTTCAACCTCTTGTCATCAATCAGAATCCCGGATGCCTGTTCGAGATCACCGACGAGCTCGTTGACGATCTGCTTGGACAAGATCGGGGTTTTGGTCAGCACACCATCGAGGGTGTTTCGGATGAGAGCGCGTGCCATCTCGCGGTTCGGTCGATGCAGTTGGAAGTTCGCGTTGACCACCGGGTGAGCGGCGAGATGACGCTGACGCTGCAGATGCAGCAGGTTTTCCCGCTCGGCGATGTCAAGAAGCTGCGTCTGCTCGGCGACCGACTCGACGAGCTTCGTCTCCCAAATCGGAGATCGTTCGTTGTCCTGCTGCAGCTTACCGATGTCTGCAAGGATTTCCTTGGCCTTGGCGTCACCGTATAGATCGACGAGGTTCTGCAGCTTGAAGAGCAGGTCGCAGACCGCTACCGACCAAAGCATCACCACAGATGACCGGTAGTTGCCTGCCGAGTAGCAGCTCAGTACCTCGGAGAAATATTCCTTGGTTCGCGCATCGAAAATCTGCGTCGCGCGCTGCTCGATTGAGTATTCGTCCAGCATCACGCCCCCTGACCAACGATCTCAACATAGCCAATCAGTTCAGCCGAGTAGCTGCCATCGCCATTCGCCGCGCCCTTGTGCTTGAGCTCACGCTGCAGCGTAGGTTCGACGGCGCGTGAAAACATTTCGAGCCGCTGATCCGGCGTGAATCTCGGCGTGGTTATCGGAGACTGCAGGTAGCGTTCACATTGCCGCTCCACCGCAGGCACCCGTGTGCCGTCTTGCTTGACAGCAATTGGCTGAACCACCACGCGGCGCTCTCCGTTCTTGCCGGAGGTCTCGACCATCCAAAACGACAGCAGTACTGGATCGTCGACCTCGGCCGCAACAGCAATTCCAATATCTTCCGGCGGCACGATGCGCCAGCGACCAAGCTCTTCCTGCACCAGTGGGTGATCCAGCCCCATCAGCTCCACGTTGTCGTTACTCGTTGCCGTCTCTCGGTTCAATGTGAACCGGGCCTTGCGCGCACCATCGACGGTCACAAGGTCATAGGTCTGGTCGTCCACCTTGACGAGTCGCTGCTGTCGATCTGTCACTGCTGCCGACATGAACCGCACCAATCGATCCAGACTGGAGGACACATCAGAGAAGGGTTTGTAGTCGTCGAGGCTGAAGCCTTCGAGGTCTTGGAACAGGTCGAACACCACCTGCCGCGCTTCGCGCGAATTCGATAGCGCCGCCTCAAGCTCCACCTGGGTGCGCTTCAGCTCGGGGTCGGACAGTGCCTCTTGGTACAGGCGGTCGTAGTTGAGTCGCTCTGATAGCTGGCCAAGAATCTGCGCACGAAGATCTTCGGCGACATTCCCTTGATCATCCACCTTGCCGACAGTCCGCGCGATTTCGGTGAGCTTCTCATCCAGCATCAAGAAGATGCGGCCCTCAATGGTGTCGGACAGCACGAGGTTGTATACCTGCGCCGTGTGGTTCTGGCCGTAGCGATGGATGCGTCCGATGCGCTGCTCCACGTCCATCGGGTTCCACGGCAAATCAAAATTGAACAGGATGCGCGCAAACTGAAGGTTGATGCCCTCCCGTCCGGCTGCGGTGCAAACCAGTACGCGTGGCCCATCCTTCAGACGGAAGCGGCGCTCGGCCGCCAGCTTTGCACCGTGATCGCCTCCGCGTAGCACCGCCACTCCTTGACCGGGAAACGTCTGTTCAATCTCCCGTGCAATCAAATCCACTGTGCCAAGGTAGGTCGCAAACACCACGATTTTTTCGTTGGGGTTTTGCCGCCACAGGGTGCCAAGGCCATCGAGTAGCTTCTGTGCCTTGGTTTCTCGCTGCTGCGGGAAGACCTTGAGTAAATCGCCAATGCGGAGGCGTTCTTCCGGCAGATGCAGCTCAACAACTGCCGACGCGGCCTCTTCCGCATGCGCGGCCGAGTATTCGCTGCCGTAGGGATCGGAAGCGAGTTCCAGCGCTTCTTCGTCGAGTTTTTTGACTAGCCGATATTTGAGATCGGCCAGCACGCGATCCACCTCACTGCGACCAATACCGTCACGTGCTAGATTGAATTCTTGGTGGATCAGCTCGCGCGCTTCATCGGTCAAGCGTTCGCGGCCCTCGATGTCCAAATCCTTGTCGCGCAGAAAAGCCTCGTGCAAGGTCAACATCAATAGCCGTCGCTTCAACGTGCGTCGCACGGCTGCGAAGCTCGATGCCGCGATCTTCTGGAAGATCGCCATCAAGAAGCCGAGCGCTCGTCCTTTGCCACCTTGCCGTTGCGCCAGATTAAATCCGTCTTCCAGATACTCGCGTAGCTTTTCGTAGAAGCGCCGTTCCTCCTCGCCCATCACGAACGATTCGGTATGCACCCATCGCCGGGCGAACAGCGGCGATCCATCCGGTTGGCACGCGTCTGCCTTGGTGCGGCGGTACATCACCGTGTTCAGACGATGGCGGTTTTCCAACATGTCCTCGGGACTACCGAACAATGTCGGATTCAACAACTGCACCAACATCCAAAACTGGAAATGATTACCTTGGTGCGGTGTGGCCGAAAGCAGCATTAGATCGCGCGAGTGATCTTTCAGCGCTTCAGCCAGCTTGTAATTCTCGGTTTTCCTGACCTTGCCGCCGGTACGGTAGGCCGTGAGGTGATGCGCTTCGTCGAACACCACCAGATCCCAACGCGGCGCGTCCAGCAGACGCTTGATACGCGCCGGGCGCTTCAATGTGTCGATGCTGGCGATTAGCCGGTCGTGCTTGGCGAAGGCATTGGTCTTGCGGTCGGTGATGTCGCCCTCGGAGCCGAATACCTCGAAATCGAGATTGAACACCTCATTCAGCTCGCGGTGCCAGTTATTCACCAGTCCCGCAGGCACCACCATCAGCGCCCGTGTCAGTTCACCTCGACTCGCCAGCTCGCGCAGGATCAGTGCCGTCTCGATGGTCTTGCCCAGCCCCACCTCGTCGGCAATGAGGTAGCGCCGGGGCGATGCGGTGGCAATGCGATGCGTCAGCACTACCTGATGCGGCAACAGGTCGATCTTGGCCGAAGTCAGCGCCGATGCGCTTTCCATCACCGGTAGTGCGTGGGCCTCGTAGGAAAGCCACACCTTGCGTGCGCGCTCGGCGCTGCCGTCCACCGCGCGCAGAATGCGTTCGGTGCGCGCCAACTCACGACGGATCGAAGCAAGCGGTACGCTGCGTTCGCCGACACCGAAAAACGCGCGCAAATAGCCATCGTGCGCGGCATCGAGTACGACCCCTTGGCCGTACTCACGGTGGGTAATGCGTTCGCCCGGTGCAAAGCCTGTACCGACATCCTCCAGCATCAGACCTCCTGCGCCAGCGCTTCCAGCCGATCCAGCCAGGCGGCGAAATGCGGGCAGGCTGCACGAATGGCAGGGATGCCAATTTTGTCCATCAACATTGGGCCGTCCGACGTTTCCTTATACCCAGTTGCCATTGCCTTCAGGCGTGCCTTGGGGTGGGTGGTCTCGCCATGATTGATGAGCTCGGGCTCACCTGCATGGGCGACTGCCTGCTGAACATTGGCTGCCAGACTCTCGCAGTCAAAATGTGCCGCCACCACCTCGGGCGCACAGAACACCCACGCTTCAAATTCGTGCAAGGCGAGGAATGGAATGAACCTCGGGCGATTGATCTCGGCGACCAACTGTTCCTGTAGTGCAGCCACATTGTCGCGAGGATTCCCCGGGCCGCGCGCGACCTGATAGCCGGGGACATCGTCCGGCAAGCCATAAAAATCGAGTAGCGTCGTCACCCACGCATCCGAATCGAACGTCAGCGGGGCCAGACTTCGGCGAATCTGATGCCAGTTCGAGACGCCACCTCGGTAACCTCCACCAGAGGAAATGCGTTTCGTCCACAGCACAATCGGCGATTGCACATACACCCCACGTTCCGCCAAATAGGGTGCAAGCGTCTGCTTGACGAAAATCTCTTCTGACTGGCCTTCCACCAGCATGAGAAGCCGCGTCATGGGCGACCTCCCAGCACATTTTTCTCCCACAGCTCGCCAAGGCTGAATTCCTCCAGCCAATGCTTGAGTTTCTCTTCATCCAGTCGGTTGAATGTGGTCTTGAGCCCATCGTTTTCCGCCACGATGATGTCCTTGGGCTCAAAGTTATTCAGCAGCGTGACCGATTGCGTCGCCAGAATGACCTGCACACGCTTAGCTGCCGCTTCGATGATTTCCGCCAGTATCCGTATGGCAAATGGGTGCAGCCCAAGCTCGGGCTCATCGAGCAAGATCAGCGCCGGTGGTTTGGGTTGCAACAACAAGGTCGCCAGACAGATGAAACGGATGGTGCCGTCCGATAGCGAATAGGCATCGAAATACGCATCCGAACCCTTCTGCCGCCATTCCAGCTTGATCTTCTTGTCGTTCAGCCGTGACGGCGCGAGCTCGAAGCGATCAAAGAACGGGGCCACCAGCCGGATGTGCTCTTCGATATGGCGGAACTGCACGGGGTGCTTTTCCTGCAACCAATACAGGTAGGCAGGCAAATTCGCCGCATCGGGACGGAACGCGCGGTTGTCCGACACGTCACAGGTTTGCTTGGCCGGTGAGGTGTCCGAGGTGTCATGGAAGTGATACACGACCAGATTGCGCACCTTGGGGAACACGTATTGCGGAATCTTGTTGTGGTACGACTTCGCCGCCTCCTCGAGCTTGCTTTCCTTGTGCCCTACGGCGATGGGCTCACCGTAAATCCAGTAGCCGCTGTAATCGACGCGCTCGTACTCAAAAATCAGCGAGTCTTGCGCCGCTTTCAGCTTGAACCCGTAAGCGTTCTGGTCAAAAGTGAAATCCAGTGACAAGGCGGGCGTTTTTTTGCGCCCGTGATGCAGTAGCCGATCAGGCTCGCTTGCCACATACACCTGGAGGTTGTGGGACAGCACGCGCTCGAGCAACCTGAACACGCCGATCAAATTCGATTTTCCAGAGCCGTTCGCACCAATGACGACATTGAGAGCGTTCAGCGCCAGCTCGGCACTCTCAATCGACTTGAAGCCTTCGATTTTTACCTTGTGCAAGGTTTGCATCAGGCCTCCTATGTAATTCGCGAGTGAAACAAACCCGCAGACTTGCCGCCGTCGCGCAGCAAAATCTCCTGCGGATACTCATGCGCCTCACCCCACAAGACCCGGCCAAAATCGATGCGCTCGTCGGCGTTCGGGTGAGCACAGCGCCAGCTCACGGCGTCGGTGGCTGGGTTAACGGTGATTCGACCTGCACCCGAGGGCAGCCAGAAAATCAGCGCGGCCTGGCCTTCGTAAAACGCCTGAAAGGACAGAATGGCGTCTTTCATCTCGGAAGCCAACCAGCCTTCGGCATCCGTCGGGGTGAGCAAATCCAGACATCCGTCCAGCCCCGCTACCACCAAGGTGTTGCCGCCATTGCTCGGCAGGTCGTCCGGCCAGCTTCCTTTCGCACGGAGGAACTGCCGCAGGCTCCACACCTCGTTGGCCACACAGACTTGCGCCAGCGCCTCGGCATCCCACAGCCAGCTCGTACCACGCCGCTGCCAAACGGTATCCCTGAGTTGCTTCATAGCTCATACTCCTCGAACAGCGTGCCCTGCTTCGGCTTGGGAGCCTGCGTTGCCGCCCAGTTATTGAAAATCGACACCGCGCGCGACGCGGCATTGCGAGCGACGGGATTGGCAGCACGTCTGGACAACCAATCGAGCAAAGGCTTCAAGGCCACGTGGGGTTTGAAGTTGTCATTCTTGAGCGTGTCTGAGGCATTGATGCCGCTGCCGTCAAAGCAGGCGCCAATCAACACCAGCGCCTGGTCCAGATCGGAGGTGAGCTTGCGCTTGTGCTTGCCCTGCCAATCGCGCGCGAAGTCGAGCGGATCAACCAGCGTGAAAAGTTTGCTCTTTTCGCTGCACCAGCCGCGCTGCACAAATTCATCCGGCGTGGTAATCGAGCCCCGGAGAAACTTCTGCAACTGATCGCGGGCGATCTCGGTCTTGCCGTCGAAGGTGCGCAAAAATTGGCGCGTCATCGGCTCGGCATTGATGGGAGGCAGCTCTTTGCCCTTGTCGGAATCTTCGTCGATGAGCTGGTTGATACCCACCAGCGCATCCTTGACACTGATCGTGCGGCCCTCATCCACGTAGACCTTGCCGTAGTGGCGCGAGAAATACTCCAGCGCCTTGCCACGCCGGATGACTTGAATATCCGCTGCAGGCAGACCTTCCTTGGCGTGGTTCTCCAGCATCGCTTGCAGTTGGCGCACATCGGCCATCACCTCGCGGCGCATCCGGCCCCAGCTCACAGGCTTGGGCTCTTCGGTGCGCTTGCGGCAAACGTGGATGATGTCGTACTCGATGGTCTTGGAGCCGAACTCGCCTTCGCCCTTGGTTTCGTCGGAGCGAATCGGGTACGTCGCTTCGAGGTAATAGCCCGCATCGAACAATGACTCCAGCACGGCGACCCACGGTTCGTCTTCGCTGTGGTGAAAAGTAAAAGCGAGGATGGCGCCGGGCTTCAGGATTCGGTGTGCCTCACGCCAGCACTGGGTGAGCAGGCGCTGGTAAAAACCATCCGGGTCCTCCGGCTCACGAGCCTTGTTTGCGACTGCCTCCAGTGACTTTGGCGTGTATTCGGCGCGGAAGTAGTCGGGATACTTGTCCTTCAGCGCAAGGCGCAGCCAAACATAAAAAAAGTCGGATAACTCCGAGTAGTGAAGCAGCCCGCCGAAAGGTGGATCGGTGATCACAAGATCGAGGCTGGCAGTAGGGACATGTGCAAGGTCGGTGGATGAGCCGCAATATGTCTCCGCGCCTAGCAGGCGATCACCGGGTCGCACCTTTTCGCTTTTGCCAGAGATTTCATTGGCGATGCTCGGTGCGTGGCGCTTGAGATGTTCTACGCTGACAGCTTCCCACGGAGATTCTGCCCATTCACCACCCTTGAAGATGACTTCTACCGTTGAGGACCAAGGGCCATAACCCATCGGTGGAAACACACCGACTTCCACCACATTGTTTTTCGGATGGAAGTTGCTGTTGGACATTGCTGGCGCTAGCTTGTCGAGCTTCATGTGCCAGAACGCGAAGAGGTTCTGGTTCCGAAGGAAGTTCTGGAATGCTCCAAGCACGTACTCCCGAACTTTCCAATCGTAGTGACCTACGGTCACAATCGCCTTCAGAAGTTGCGCGTGAACAAGCAACTGCCGCGGATTGAACATCGTCCACCAGTGAGTAAACCCATAGTTCTCACGGAGTTCACTGTTGGCCATTGATGTCATAAAGCCAAAGGGAATCTCCGAACGAGGCCAATACTCTGACAGGTCGCTGTCCTTTCTTTCGTCCCATTCCTCGAGGGCTACGTCGTATCTGCGCGCAATGTCGTCATCGAAGGCCGAAAAGAAACGGCCACCATAAGAAGCCCTTGCCGCATCCCGCTTTGGCGAGTATCCCTGGACAGCATAGCCAGCAACCTGGCTACTTTTGTGTGTCGCCTTGATAGAGTTCATCACGTCTTGAACCGCGCCGCACGCCGCGCAGGCGAAGTTCGAGCGTTTCGGCACCGTGCCTTTTTCTGGCGCGAAGGTGATGTTCGTTTCTGGACAGGTCACTTGGTCTGGCAACGACCCGCGCACCTCCAGCAGCCGAATCTTGGCAGCGCGCTCCTGATCCCATCGCGTAGTAGCGGCCACATCGTCCTGCGCCGAGCCGCCATAGGGATGCCCGTTGGCATCCTGCCTGGGCGCACCGGCCAGCCATTGCGGATGCACCAGCAGACTTAATTCCACCTTCTTGTTCTTGCCCTTGCCGAGTTTGACCAGTGCGGTGTGGCCGCAATGCGGGCAAACCACGCCTTTTTTGCGGTCGAGCACAGAGAACGGGTACTCGGAAGGTGCCACGTACAGCGGCACATCCGGGGCCATGCGCGCCGCGTCGTTCTCAACGTGGAACGCACCGCCGCAATTACTGCAGGAATGCTCCCAGTGCTTGACGCTGATGCTTTTCACCGCCATCACCGGGCTGGTCATGATCGGCGTGCGGTGGCCGCAGCCCGTCACCTGACACGGGCCGTGCTTGGCCCAGAAGGTGTAGATGATCTCCGGGCCTTCGTAGCGGTAGTCCTTGCGCTCGTCGCGCGGGATCGTCAGCGGATCGAAATCGGCGGGCATCACCTTCTGGGTCGGCAGATGCGTCCACGCCCCTTTCTCACCTTCCGGCCCGTCGCAGGTGTAGTACGGCATGATCTGCGGCTTGACCTCGGCCTCGATGTCGGCGAGCAGGCGCTTCACCTCCTCCAGATCGACATTGGCCAGTTCCTGCTTGACCACGAACCACGCCACCGGATTCAGGTCGTTGCCGATCATCTGCATGCCAAGGCGCGAGCCTTCCACCAGCGTGGTGCCGCCGCCCATGAAGATGTCGGCCACCTTCAGGTGCTTGAACGCGCCTTTCTTCTGGTGGTTGGCGTAGTAGTTGTCCCACACCAGCTTGGCGGCGTGCGATTTGTCCTCGGGCGCTTTGGTGGCCGCCGCGATCAGCATCGAGCGAAACACGCTGGAACGCCGCCGCGCCCACCATTTCGACATCTGGTAAATCGGCTTGCCCGCGTTGCCCTCGATGATCGCCACCTGATTGACCGGCAGGATCGGGAAATCCACCTCCAGGCAAGTCTTGGGGCGGTTCGGGTCGTTGAAATCTACGGTCTCCATTACGACGGCCTTGCCTGCGCCCACGGCCTTGGCGACTTCTTGAGCAAGCAGTTCTTTTTTGGTGGCCATGTTCTTATGCGAGCCCTAGGGTTTGCTTGAGTGCCTGATCGATGGTGGGCATGGCGGGGCAGTGACCAATGGTCTTGTCGATTTCGCGATCCAGGACCGTTGCAAGGTTGTCAGCTACGACAACGGAATCGGAACGCAAGCCCATGGTTTGCCCTTCTTGGCTTTGCTGCTGAAAATGGACTCGCGTCGTGCCTGTTCGCGAAGTGTTTGATGTAATCAGAGCAATGATTTTTTGTGACAAGCCAGTTGCCAAACCATCGGCTTGCACCACCAAAGCAGGGCGCTTTTTATATGTTTTTAAGTCTGAATTCGGGAATCTCACAAGGATCACGTCGCCGCGCTTACAGGTCATCGTAAGCCTCCATACCAGGAGCATCCCAATCTTCGGCAAAATTGCGAAAGCGAAGATGCGTTTCCAGCGCCTCAATCGAGCTCCAGCCCAATTGCTCAATACCGGGTAATTTAGCCGTGTGTGTGGTGACAGTGCTGGACGCACCAAGTATGTAGTGAAAGCCTTTGCCAACCCTGTCCAAGTAGGATGAAGTTGGCGGCTCAGATGCCGTTTGAATGTGTTGAACAACCGGATACCTCAGAGGTGGGATATTCAGCGTGTCAATTGTGGTTGCCAACATGTCAGTACTCCGGTTCCATGAGCGCAATGGCGTCTGCTGTCAGCAGTTGCTGGTAGAAGATCGCCTTTGAACGGTCGTGAATCTGATCGATCTGTGCATGTACGTCTTGCCAGCTGCTCGGCTGTGAGCTGGAAAATGTTTCCAGATCAATTACTGAGCCTTGGAGTTTTCCTTCTGGTAAGTTGGCTTCTGCAGGAGTGGCAATTTGTATAACGTGATTGCAGTCGCCATCAGGTATCTCAACCCGCATTTGCAGTGGGCGATTCTGTAGGATCCATTGCCCAATCTGAAATTGGACTTGTAACGCCTTGAGGTCTGGTACTGGATCCAGAATAAGCAGGTCGATATAGCGTAATGAGTGGCGCATGGGCGTCGGCACCAAGTCGCTACTTTCTATCACTTCCAGAAGTTTCAGGATTCTTTCTTTGAATGCAGACCAACCCGCATAAGGCTTTCGGCAGTTCATGGTCACTATTCGATCGCCAACCTGAAACAGGAACGGGCTGCCGGGATCTTCCATTCGGTACTTGGCAGAAAACCGCAGGTTTGGATCGAACTGTGCGACAGGCGCTGGAATATCTGCAACTGGCAAGCGATGCAGTTGCAAATTCGGGTAATCAACCTTGAGAGCTGAATACAAGATTCCAGGTAACAGGTCGCCGACAGGCAAGCCTTCCTTGGGCTCGAATTGAGCTTGCCAAATGGCCTCGATCAGCGGTTCTTTATTCAGGCGTTTAGGGATTTGATTCATTGCGAGCCTCAGATTTTTGAAATTTCGATGAATGGCGATAAAACCTCAAGCAGCGAGAGGCCACCGTGCGTCAACGTCGGGTAGCCACCTTGACTCTTCCATTTCCAGCGGCCAACGGCCAGAAGGTGGGCGCCGTGGGGGCTGTTGATCTGGAGCGCCACGGGCGGCACGTAGGGGCCCGTATCACCAGCGCCGACTTTGCTGCGTCCGCTGGCGAAGGTTTTCTTGAGGAACTGGCCGACCTCGCCATCCGCATCCGGGAAGTAGCCGGTGGCGGCGTAACCGTGGTCGGAGGTAATCACCAGCCGCCGTCCGGTTGCCAAGCGCTCGACGAAGGCCCAAAAGTCGTCGCTGTTCAGTTGCTCGGCGGCATCGCGCGTCAGGATGTCGAGCCCCTGGCCAGCGCCCGAACCGTCGTGCAGCTTGCTGTCCGGCCAGTGATGCCAGAACACCCAGTTGGGCGAGGCATCGACCAGCCCAGCGCAGTCTTGCCAGGGCATATCGACGCATTCGGTCGTGGCCGGTTGCAGGCGGTGCGCGAGACCACCGCCATTGTTCTGCAATTGGCTGCGGCTGCCAAAGCCCAAGGCTCTGGCGAATTCGTTGGTTTCGCCGGGCAATTCGGACGCGTTGGCGGTGACCCCGTGCAGAGTGAAGCCACGCTCCTTGGCACCTTGGAGCAACCAAGGCAGTTCGCGTAGCGAGAGGCCATCGAGGATCAGTACTGCCTTGGCGCTGTAGGGCTCGGCCCACCAACGCACGAGCCGATCCGAGGTGCGCTCTACCGTGTCGCCGAACGCCTGCCACAAGTCCCATCCGCTTGAAGACAGAAAGTGATCCAGCACGCCGATCTCACGGTCGCGCTTGGTGACCTCGCTGGGCGCGTTACCCGCTGCCAGCGGCTTGGATGCGATCTCGACCGCCTTATCGATGATGACGCGCCAGGCATCCCCGGGCGTGCCCTTGGTCAGACTGTGCAGAACTTCCGCGTCGAGTGCCATCAGTTGTCTTCCTTCTCAAGGCTGAGCTCGAAGGTCATGCCGTCTGGCAGTTTCTTGAGCATTTCCTTGAGCTGGGCTCCGGTTGCGGCGGACACCTTGATCGATACTTCAGCGACTGGCGTGGCTGGGCCAATACCCCAGCCTTCGAGCTTGCCGATGAGGTTCAGTGCCGATGTGGCGGGGTTGTTCAATGCGATGCGGGGCTTGCCGCCGGAGGTACCGGGTTCCCCGCCGAAAATCCCGCCGCCGCTCGGTGGGGGCGTGGTGAAGCCGCCGGACGGGGTGTCGCCACCCGCGGGCGATGTGGTGCCACCAAACAGACCGCCAGCGGGGTCACCGGCTGGCGGCGGCACCGGAGGAGTCGCCCCACCCGTGGTGGGTACGGCCGAGGGTTCCATCACGAAAACCTCGTCAAGTTGGCGTCCGGTGTAGGACAGCTTGGGGCGCAGCCGCCGCCACGCCGTTTCCTCATCCTCTCCCGGCTGCGCTTGCAGGAATTCCATGCCGCGCACGTTGATCGCGATCTTGCCTCGCGCGCACAGGCGCAGGATGCGTTCCTTCATTGAGGTTTCGCCCAGCCACGGAATGCAGTCTTGTCCCACGGGACGCGGCTCTTGCAGTTCGCGCAGCAGTTTGCCCACCGGCGAATTCTCGCCCGCAGCCTCCTGCACGAGGTCTTCGAAGTCTTCGGGTACGAACAGATCGTTGATGAGCGCCTCTTCGATGCCCTCGGGAATTTGCGCGCCTTGCTTCTTGAGGCTCTCGACGCTGAACAGGCATTGGCTCGGGTCGGTGAAATTCCACCGATGCAGCACGGCAAAGCGGTCGAAGCGCTTCTTCAGGATGTCGCGCAGCTCGCCCTGATATTTGGTATGCAGCTTTTTGTATTCCGGGCTCTGGCTACTCCATTCCAACGCCTTCATTTCGGCTCGTGCAAGGATCAGCAGATCGCGATCCTGAAAGGCATTCGATGAGCCGGAGCGTGGCAGCAGGAAACGGACGGTATTGCGGCGTTTCTGCAGGTGATCTTTGAGCCAGCGGCCAAGGCCCGCACCGAGTATTTCGGGTTCCTCGGGCAGCACAAGGATGGGAAGCCGGTCGTCCCAGCGGTCGGGATGTTCTGATTCGTCGATTGAGCCCCATGGGTCTGATGTCCACGCTTTCGGCAGTGCAATCACGCGGAAGGTCTTGGCGACCTCTTCGGTGCCGCCGATGACGTAGCGGACTTCCCTCGCGAGTTGGGCGAGGTCGGAACCGTCGGTGAACAGCTTGTCGTTGCGAGCACAAGCCATCAGCTTGGCGCGAGGGTTCTCTTCCTCCTTAAAGACGAGCCGGGGGTCGTCTTGGTGGATGTTGAAGCTGTTCTCGACGATGGTCGCCAGCTCCACCTGGAACGCGTTGTCGTCGACGGCCTTGGTGCGCGTGATGTCGACCTGCAGCGTTGCCGGTTCGGCTCCAGCCAAGTTGCCGACAGCAATGGATCGCAGCCACAAAGCGCCCACGATTTCCTGGAGGTGCGGGGCAAGGTTGGCGTGGTCGGACACCGCCTCGGTGACCGAAATGATGTTCTGCTGGGCCTTCGCGCGCAGTGTGCGGTGGTGCTCGTTGGAGACGGAGTCGAGCAGCGCGCCGATGCCCGAAGCATCGTCATCAAGACGGAAATCTGCAGCCGTGAGCACCGGGGCCACGTCACCACGACTCTTGTAGAGGTTGGCCAGGATGCGAATCATGTCCCGCGTTTCCTGAGCGTCGGTGGCAATGAGTACCTGTTCTTCAAGCAGGCGCAGCAGATGCGGGGCAAACGGCCAAGAGACCAGGAATTCCTTGCGCTTGCGCTCGTGCTCAGCGGTGGGCACCTCCATCAAACGCAAGCTCTCCGTCACGTGAGATTCAATGAGCGAAGCGATCTGGGGCTTAGTGATCTGTAGCCGGTTGGTGAACAGACGATGCAGCAGCATCCGGCGTCGATCCTGCTGGACCCGCTCGGGGTTGCCGCCCGCCATGAAGTCGATGGCGACCGGATTGACGCGATGCACTTGTTGATAGGCGTCGCTGCCACCGTTGCGAACCGAGATCACGAGCACTAGCAGTTCCGGATGCTCCTTGGCGATCTCGGACAGGATCTGGATGAAGTTGAACGCCCAGTTCTTCCAGGGGTACTGCTTGGTGTTGGTCAGGCCGTCGTACCAAGTCTGGAATTCATCTAGCAGCAGCATCGTCGGCGTGTGCTGCAACAACTCGAGGATCAGCTTGTCAGACGGGATGTCGGTTTTGGCCGCGCCCATACCCTCCCACTTGCCCTTGATGTAGGTGCCGTGGGGATGGCGCTCGAACAGCAAGTCCCAAAGAAACTTGAAGCGCTGCCGGTGAAGGCTCTCGCCGATCACCGTCATTCCGCTGCGCAGCCCGATCTTGCTGATCTGCGGATCACCCAAGGTGGTGGCCCAAGAGTTCAGCCACGCACCCGTCGAGGTCGCATCGTTGACTGCGTGGTACAGCGCGGCCATCAAGTGAGACTTACCGAGGCCCCGCTCGCCGATCACCACGACCGGACGCCCTTGGTTCGGGCCGACCGCCTCGATCCCTTTCAGCAGATCGTGGGTCGGATACGTGATCTCCAAGAACTCCTGGGCTGCGATCTGAGTCGCGCCGGTGTTCGTGTCGTTGGAGAGCTCAATGGCTGTCCCTTTGAGGCGTTTGCCCCGAAATTCTTCTCGTAGAGTCAGTCCAAGCATTACTTTCGCTCCCCATTGTTCGGTTGGCCAGTGGCGTCGCCATCTTGTTCACGGCTGGTTTCGAGCCCCTCCATCGACTGCTGCTTGATCCAGCTATCGATGTCTGCTCGTGAGAACCGCCAGCTCCCACCCACCTTGAAGGCAGGGATCTGCTTGGCGGCTGCCAACCTGTAGATCGTCCGCTCCGTGACCTTCAGGTAGTCGGCGACCTGCTTGATGGTGAGGATATCGCCCTCGCTGGTACTTTTAGACATAGTAATCGCCAATTTGGAGCAAGCCACGACAGGATAGTGCAAAATTTTCAAGGCAGCAACGCAAAATAGCTGATTTGCGAAGAATTTTCCAATAAGACAAGCTCATAGGGTGAGCCAGACAATGGTCGCGGGGATCGGACGTGAGTTCGATTCCGCGTTTGGAAATTGAACCGGCGTCCGCAAGTTTCGCGTTGCTCGAGGTGTGATTTGCCGCTTCTGGCGGGATCGGCCTACAATCTCTGCCGACTGGTGTTCCAGGAAATTCATTGCAGCCGTGGTCGGCCGCGTGGAGTCGCCTCAGCTCCTGGAGTGGGATCGCATCGAACCAGACTTCCGCAAATTGGCTGCAGCGGCGGCGGCGTTAAACAGGCAGATCCACGACAGCCCGCTGCTTGGCTCGCAGTACGAGATCGGGCACACCTACTTGCTCGACGTGGTCGTGTTCCTGCGTAATTTCCTCGGCACTCGACCCACGCGCAAGCAGAACTACCTCTGGAACAAGAAGGGTGAAGCCCTAGAGCCCGTCGTGCAGGTGTGGAACCTGTCCCTTCGCCCGTTGCTCGAGCAGTATCTCGCCGGTCTGGACGCGACCGCACGCAATACTGAGCTCGACAGGCTATCCAAGGTTCTGCTCAAGCCGTCGGTGGCCGAGTGAAACTAGTCGCGCGTGACTGCTCGCCGCTTGTCCCGCAACCGACAGCGGCAGAGATGAACTGGCTCCGTAAGCTCGCAACCAATGTCCGAGCCTCGAATCTTGTCGTTCCCATCTCCGCCGAAAGGGATGAGGACGAACCCATCGTCTACTGTGCATGGGACGGCACTTGGTGGGCTGGCCGGTACGTCGGCTCAATTTCCTTCGAGGGGCACAGCCTGACCATTGAGCCACGTTTTGGTCTGGCCATGCTTCGGAATTGGCTATTTGAAGCAACGTCGGTCGTGCTGACCGAAGCGCCCGGAAAGCTCCGGGAGGACGAATCGTTCATTGCCCAACTCCTCGCGTCCGTTTGGGCTCACGGCTTCGTCGAGGCGGCGCGGCATGGGCTGCCTGCGCTTCGCCGCGAAGTGGCGACTAAAGGCGCGACGGTTAGGGGGCGGCTTGACGTCCCCAAATCACTGCGCTTGATCGCCACAGGCGGAGGACAGATCGTTTCCATCCGCTCAGAGCGATCGCTGGATCACGCAGCGTCCGATGCCATCGTCGCCGCCTATGAGGTTCTGCGACGGTGGCTCGGGGTGCCAGACGAAAAATGGCTGCCTACGCGTGCCAAGGAACTCCTTCCTCATCTGATGGCTGTCACCGGTGCGCGACCACGCGTGCCTACGAAGGCCGAACTGGACCGGATTCGCTACACGCCGATCACGGCGGGCTTCGCACCCATCGCGGAGCTTTCGCGGCAGATCGCCAACCGCAGAGGCCTAGCTGCGGACATCGATGCCAGTGGTGAGGCAAAGGGCGTCCTGCTTGACGTTGCGGAGCTGTGGGAGATGTACGTACTCAGCGTGTTGCGCAAGGCTGCCGCACCGCTAACCGTGACTCACGGTACCCGGGAGAAGGCAGCCACTAAGAAACTGCTCCACAGCGATGTCTCGGGCCAAGGTCTGGGCACATTGATACCCGATGCCATCCTGCTCTCAGGCTCTGCCATCAAGGGGGTAGTTGATGCCAAGTACAAGTCCCTCCATCCATCTGCCAGCTCACCAAATGGGCCGCAACGCGACGACCTGTACCAGATGGCCGCCTACCTGGGACGCTTTCAAGCACCCGTCGAAATAGAGACCTGGGGCCTCTTGGCGTATCCCTTCGACCTATCAAAACCTGATACGCCCAATGCCGAGCAGAACAGCCCATGGAGCCTTGATCACAGGAAGAAGATCAGCTTTGCCACTTTGCCCCACAACCCCACCGACGCAGTGGCCAAGATGCGTGCGCTGATCTCGCAAAGTGCCAAGTCCGTCGCTTTATCAGCCGCGTCGTAGATTTTTGGTCACCATTAGTGCCTCGATCTGGTGCGGATCTGGCCTCTACAAGTCTCGGTGACTACAGCCTCAATCGCATCATTTTATTGAAAATTCTCTTTTAAGCGAAACTATTTGATGATAGAATCCGCTTGAACGAAATCTGATGACGGAGTTGCCAATGGCCCTGCCGAACCAAGAAACGATCCATGACCTGCTCGTGAGGAATATCCCGCGTGAGCTTGTCATGGGCCTCGAAGAAGCCAAGCTGGTTGGCGCTCAACGTGCCTTTGCCGCAGCGCGCGGGATGGATGACGGGCACTTGCCCAGCGTGGTCGGTCAGTTGCGTCACTTCCATATGAATGAGTCGTTCCATCGCGCACTCGCCGTTGCGGACGCATCTCCTTCACCGCTGCGAGGCAATCAGATCGTCACGGGCCGGTCTGGTATCTTCACCTTGGCACGGTTCAACACCAAGTATGGGGTCTGGAACAGCGGGCGGCGTAGCGAAACCCGAAGACAGATGTCGCTGGCAAACGCGGCCATCGAGCCACTGGTTCAACCCGGGCTCTTTTCAGGCTACGTGGAGCCATCCCAAGCAGTTGTATTCGTCGTGGCCTGCTTTGCAGGATCGCTGCACAGCCAGCCGGACACACCCGTCTCCATCGAAATCGCGGTCCCAGATCGCCACATGCAAGGCTGGTTTTTCCGGGAACCCATTGACGCATTCATCAAGCGCTACGACCAGCAGTCGACAGCAGGCCAGGACGATTTGGCTGTGCCGAAGCTGAAGAAGAACATTGGCAAACAACAAGACAAAGACGGAACAGGATCATGAGCAGGGGCGGTGTACAAGGATTTCAGAAAGATCGACTTAGCCAGATTCTTGCGGCCCGTCGTCTGACTCAAGTCCAGCTGGCCTCGATGGTCGATGTGTCTCCGGCGACCATCAGTAAGTGGCGCGCAGGAACGCAAGCGCCCGAGCGTGACGCGCTTGAACGCCTTGCTGGCGTGGTCAACGTCACGCCGGAATGGTTTACGCGTGCGCCCGGGGCGAAGTTGTCGTTGCCGCTTTTTCGCAGCAACGCGTCAGCACACGTCGCTGCACGAGCCATGCTTGAGGCCCGCATTGAGTGGGCCCAGGACGTGGCGGCTGCCCTGATGGAGTACGTTGACTACCCCGATGTCAATTTGCCCTCTCGGGATTACACCGATCCAGAAGAGATCACTAACGAGGACATCGAGAAGGCTGCCAGCGAATGCCGGGACCTGTGGCGTTTGGGCCGTTCGGCGATTCAAGACTTGGCGCTGGCAGTGGAAGGCGCTGGAGTGATCGTCGTCCGGGAAGAAACCGGCATCGCTCAGATCGAAGGGCTATCGGCTTGGAGTAAAGCATTGGGGCGACCGCTCATTCTTTTGTCCGCCGACAAAAACAATGGGTACCGCAGTCGCTTCGATCTTGCCCACGAGGTCGGGCATCTGATCCTGCATCGTCACATTCAGCGCACGACAGACAACGCGCGCCACAAAATGATGGAAGCGCAGGCACACCGTTTCGCAGGCGCATTTTTGCTGCCCGCCGAAACGTTCGCCAGCGAAGTTCGCGTGCCTCCGACCCTGGATGACATGTTGCTGCTGAAGCGCCGTTGGGGCGTATCGGCCGCAGCGATCATCATGCGGCTGAAGGCTCTTGAGATGCTGGATGAAGATGGCGCTCTGATGCTTTTCAAGCGCCGCTCTGCTCGGTGGGGTGCGAAATCGGAACCCGGAGACGAGGACCGTCGACCGGAGCAGCCACGTCTGCTTCGTCGCACCATCGATCTATTGGTCGAAGAGAAGGTCATGCCTTTGGACGCCATCCCGAGGCACATCGGACTGGCTGCGGGCGACGTGGAAGCACTCGCCGGATTGCCCGAAGGTTACTTCCAGGGCAAAACCAATGTCGTGGAGTTTGCGCGACTGAAAGCAACCCAGAAGCAGGTTGATGACCAACCAGCCCAAGGTAATAAGGTGGTGCCGTTCCGGCCCGTCTCCAAATCCTGATGTAAAAGGAGCAGCGATGTCCAAGAACACAAAGCAGACGTCCTCACGAATTGGTCGGCTGGCGTCGGAAACGCTGAAAAGCAGCAGTTCGTCGCAAGTGGCCAAGAGTCTGGCCGCTTCGGCACTGTCTCAGCGCAGCGGCGACAAACAGACGGGGGCCAAGATGGAAGACAAGGCCGCACGCGTTTTGGCCAGCGACCGATCCGCCAAAGAGACGAAAGAACTGGCGGCCTCGGTACTGTCCCAGGCCAATAAGCAGCGTTGAGGCTGGAAGACGACGCCTGTCGAAATGGCCAAATCGTCGAATCCACGCCATCAAGGCCCGTGCGTTACTATCTGGTTGAGAGTGCGGACGCGGGTTCGGTTCCGTTTTCCACCACCATTATTGAAGCCCCAACTGTTCTCAGTTGGGGCTTTTTTTCGTCTGATGGCTACAGTTCCCGCGTGTTTGCGCGGGTTCTTGCGGAAACCTGCGGACTTCGCCGGTTCGCCATCTGGCCCGT
>Ga0210016_1001848_pt1 | contig 19545 bp, 24 predicted proteins | sample CryGeyCG2014_300_FD_185454 | JGI IMG/M metagenome (GOLD analysis project Ga0210016, IMG submission 185454) | Groundwater microbial communities from aquifer - Crystal Geyser CG02_land_8/20/14_3.00 (SPAdes) (version 2) | ecosystem: Environmental > Aquatic > Deep subsurface > Groundwater | place... | reverse complement strand
CAAGCGGATGACGTTGCCGGTATTGGGCGGAATCTCGGGCTCGAAAAGAATGACATTGAACATGTGAAAAGTCGTGAAAGGTCTTGTCAGATATAGGGAAAACGGCTAACTTCCGCACCCGATTGGTTGCAGTCTCGAAAAAATCTTCAGGGGGAATTATGGCGCGTCCGGAAAAAGTTCGCCTCGGCGACTTGCTGGTACAGCAAAAACTCATCTCGCTCGAACAGTTGCAGTTTGTGCTGGAACAGCAAAAGCGCACGGGACGCAAAGTGGGGCGCGTGCTGGTGGATAACGGCTTCATCACCGAAGATCAGATCTCCGAAGCGCTGGCCAAACAGCTCAACATCCCCTACATCAATCTCAAGTATTACAACCCCAACCTGGAGGTCGTGCGCAGTCTGCCCGAGAATCAGGCGCGACGCTTCCGCGCGCTGGCATTGGAAGAGCGCAACGGCGCGATTCTGGTCGGCATGACCGATCCGACCGACCTGTTCGCGTTCGACGAGATCGCGCGCATCCTCAAACACGATATCGACGTGGCGGTGGTCACCGAGGGCCAGTTGCTGGAGACCATCGATCGCGTGTACCGGCGTACCGACGAGATCAGCGGCCTGGCGCGCGAGATTTCGGAGGATCTGGGCGAGGGCTATATCGACTTCGGCGCGCTGTCCGACACGGTCGGTACCGAAGAAGCGCCGGTGGTCAAGCTGTTGCAGACCATGTTCGAGGATGCGGTGCAGGTCGGCGCCTCCGACGTGCACATCGAACCGCAGGAAAACCGTTTACAGATCCGCTTTCGTATTGACGGCGCCCTCCACCTGCAAACCGAGGCCGACAGCAAGATCGCGGGTTCGATCGCGTTGCGCCTGAAGCTGATGTCCGGCCTCGATATTTCCGAAAAACGTCTGCCTCAGGATGGTCGTTTCAACATCCGCGTGCGCGAACAGGCAGTGGACGTGCGGATCTCCACCATGCCCACACAATATGGCGAATCGGTGGTGATGCGCCTGCTCAACCAGAGCGGCAGTTTCCTCACTTTGGATAAGCTCGGCATGCCGCCGGATATGCTCAAACGCTTCCGCGAGATCATCCAGCGCAGCAACGGCATGGTGCTGGTCACCGGTCCAACCGGATCGGGCAAAACCACCACGCTGTATGCCGGACTGGCCGAGATCAACACCATCGACCAGAAGATCATCACCGTCGAAGACCCGGTGGAATACCGCCTGCCCGGCATCAACCAGGTGCAGGTAAACGAAAAGATCGAGCTCACTTTCTCCAAAGTGCTGCGTGCCGCCTTGCGCCAGGACCCGGACGTGATCCTGGTCGGCGAAATGCGCGATGCCGAAACGGCACAGATCGGCATGCGCGCGGCGATGACCGGCCACCTGGTGTTCTCCACCCTGCACACGCGCGATTCCGCCGGCACGCTGTTCCGCCTGGTCGATATGGGCGCCCCGAAATACATGGTCGCTTCCTCGGTGCAGGTGGTACTGGCGCAGCGCCTGTTGCGCCGCGTGTGCGAAAGTTGCTGCGAAGCGCACCCGCCAACCCCGCAGGAAGCCGAATGGCTGGAAGCGGAAGGCGTGGCGCGTAGCGAATGGGGGAACCTGTTGCACGGACGCGGCTGTTCGCACTGCAACGGCACCGGCTACCACGGCCGCATGGGCGTGTACGAGATGCTGGAGATGACACAGGAGATGGTGGATGCCGCCGCGCACGAAAATAACACGCACTTCCTGCAGGCTGCGCGCGATCACCTCAAAGGCAGAACTTTGCTCGATGCCGCCCTGCATGAAATGAAACTGGGACACACCAGCATCGCTGAAGTGATGCGTATCAGCAACCAGGTCGAGGATTAAGCGTGCCGGTTTTTAACTACAAAGGCCGCAGCAATCGCGGCGGCGAACTGATACAGGGCACGCTGGAAGGCGCGGACAGCGGCGCCATCGCCGACCAACTGCTGAATACCGGCATCACGCCGACCGAAATCAGGATTTCGCGTAACAGCCGCACCACCAAGACGCAGGAGATGACGCTGTGGCAGCGCCTGTCGCAGAAGCAGACAGTGGATCCGCTGGAGCTGATGCTGTTCTCGCGCCAGATGTACACACTGCTCAAGGCGGGGGTGCCCATCATGCGCGCCCTGGCGGGCTTGCAGGAGTCTTCGCGCAACCCGGCTTTCACCGCCATGCTGCAAGACTTGCGCGAGAGTCTGGACAGCGGGCGCGAACTTTCCACCGCGATGCGCCATCACCCGAAGATATTTTCACCGTTCTATCTGAGCATGGTGCAGGTCGGCGAAATGACCGGCATGCTGGATCAAACCTTTTTGCGGCTGTACGAGCATCTGGAATTTGAGAAGGACATGCGCGAGCGCATCAAATCGGCGGTGCGCTACCCGATGTTCGTGGTCGTCGCCATGGCGGTCGCCCTTGTCATCGTCAACATCTTCGTTATCCCGGCCTTCGCCAAAGTATTCGCGGGCTTTCACACCGAACTGCCGCTGATGACCCGGCTGTTGATGGGTTTCTCCAACTTTATGGTGAGCTCGTGGCCGTTCCTGCTGGCGCTGTTGATCGGGGCGGTGGTCGCTTTTCGAGCCTGGATCAACACGGTGGAAGGGCGCTACAAATGGGACCGTCTCAAATTGCATCTGCCGATCGCGGGTGAAATCATCATGAAAGGCACCCTGTCGCGGTTTTCCCGCAGTCTGGCCTTGTCATTCAAGAGCGGCATTCCCATCGTGCAGGCCCTCAACACCGTGGGCATGGTGGTGGATAACGAATACATGCGCGGCAAGATCGAACAGATGCGCGACGGCGTCGAGCGCGGCGAAAGCATCCTGCGTACCGCCAATGCAACCGGCGTGTTCAACGCCACCGTGCTGCAAATGATAGCGGTGGGCGAAGAAACGGGTGACATGGACGGGCTGATGTTTGAAGTCGCCGGCCTGTACGAGCGCGAAGTCGAATACGAGATCAAGAACCTGAGCGCCAATATCGAGCCGATCATGATCGTCGCCCTCGGCGTGCTCGTGCTCATCCTCGCCCTCGGCATCTTCCTGCCGATGTGGGACCTCGGCAAAGCGGCGTTGCACAGATGATGACTCGGGATTCAGGATTCGGGATTCAGGATTCGGGGCGCGGAGGCGAGGGGTTCACTGAATCCCGAATCCAGAATCCCGTATCCTCAAAAGGCTTTACTCTGATCGAACTCATCGTCGTTATCACCGTTATCGTGATCCTGGCGGGCCTGTTCCTGGTTCGTATCCCGGGCTACCAGGAGCAGGCAGAGAAGGCCGCCATGCAACAGGTGGAAGGGGCGCTGCAAACCGCGCTGGTGATGCGCTACGGCGCCTTGATGACGCGCGGTGCGGCGAACGAAAAGGAGTTGAGCGCCCTGACCGCCGACAATCCGATGAACTGGTTGCAGAGGCTGCCGCCCAACTACAGGGGTGAGTACTACGATCCCACGCCGCGCACCGTCGCGCCGGGCAACTGGATGTTCGACCTCAAATCACGCGATCTGATCTACGTGGTGGATCACGGCGACGCCTTCACTCCGGGCAAAGACGGCAAAAAATGGATCCGATTTCATGCCCGACTGGGTTATGCGCCGATGCCGGGACAGCCGCAAGCAGGCAAGGAATTGGTCAGCACCCTGTTCGAGCCGACCGAGCCTTATCATTGGCTGGATTGAGCTTTCCACCCATGCCTCCGCTCATCCAATCCTGGTTGCTGCAGTCCGCGGTCATCTTTCTGCTTCTCGGCAGCCTCGCCGGGCTGCTGGTCGGTGTGCTGCTCGTGTTCCGCCCGCAATATTTTGAGCGTCTCGGCGTGCGGCTCAATCGCTGGATCTCCACGCGCCACCTGGATACCCTGCTCGAACGCAACATTGCCCTTGACCCCTGGTTCTACCGTCATCGCATTGTCAGCGGCGCGCTGATCCTGTCGGGTGCCGTGTACGTGCTGGTTTTCTTCATTGTGACGCTGGAGCGTGAACCGGCCATTGCCGGGCTCGCCACCCGGCTGGATTATCCGCCCGCGCTGGCGGGCGGCTTGCTGGATGCCGTGGTGTTGAGCGCGCTGCTGGGCGCGCTGTGTGCGGTCCTGGCAGCGCTGTTCATGCTGTTCCGCCCCAGTCTGTTGCGCGGTTTCGAACAGGATGCCAACCGGTGGCTGTCATTGCGCAAAGCGCTCAAGCCGATGGAGATTCCGCGCGACACGCTGGACCGCTTCGTCCTGCGCCACACCCGCCAGGTCGGCGTATTCCTCATCCTGGGGGGGCTCTATACGCTGGTGTTCCTGCTCGTCTGGCTGGGCCGGCAGAGCTAATAAAACGCTGATTAATCCTCCGTTCGTGGTGAGCCTATTATGCTCATTCTTTGGTGTAGAATCCTTCGCACATAGCAAGCAAAGGAGGGACGTGAACATGAATCAATCCATCACACTGCCGCAGACATTGCTCAAGCGGCTTGAAAAAATCACCGCAGGAACACGCCGCACCCCGCAGACCATCGTCAAGCAGGCAGTTGCAGACCGTCTCGAGTACGAGGAATGGAAACGTGAGCAGATCCAGGCGGGGCTTGCCGACATCAAGGCGGGGCGCACCTATTCAACCGATGAAGCCTATAAGAAGCTGGGCATGGTTCGGGATGTCCGCAAAAAGGCTTGAATTTTCTGCGCGTGCCATTGCCAACATGGAGGCGATCAAAGCGCATATCTCCAGTGACAATATGGCGGCGGCGAACCGTGTCATTGCAGGCATACTTTCTACCGCCGGGGAATTGGCCGATTTTCCCATGATGGGGCATCCGGGCGAGATTGCGGGTATCCGAGAGTTGAGCCTGTCGAAATATCCCTACACCCTCATTTACCGCCTGACCGCTGAAAAAGTGCTGATTGCCGCCGTGGTTCATCAATCCATGAAACACCGTTCTTAAACTATCCCGTCCGCCTGATTTTCCGCAACGTTATTCCTGCCCTTCGACAGCCAGGACAGACTGGCCTTCGGTCAGGCGAAAATGACGGATCAAAGAAAATCGAAGTTGTTCCACGCCACCGTTCGTCGCCAACCCCCTACCGTTCGTAGATTTTCCCCGACATATACTTGCTAAGTCAGTGTTTTATCAATTACATTAGCGTCCGCTTGTGTAACGCCCTGCTGCGGCAGGGCCCAAAACGGGCAGGTAAGTCAAGCTAACGGAGCTGCGGCTCCATCAACTCTAGGAGAGTGAACAATGAAGAAACAACAACAAGGTTTCACCCTGATCGAACTGATCGTGGTGATCGTGATTCTGGGAATTCTGGCGGCGACGGCGTTGCCGAGGCTCTCCAACCTGCAACACGATGCGCGTGTGGCCAAGGTGCGCGCCCTCGAGGGGTCAATGCAGGGCGCAGTTGCCATGGCGCACGGCACGGCGCTGATCCGTGCCGGACAGGGGGCATTCAATGGCTGCACGACTACGGCTGCCGGGGGCGGAAACTACGCGATTGAGGGCAGCACGGTTGCTCAACCAAGATGTGTGGCATTGGCCAACTACTATCCGACCGACGCACTGAACGGCATCGCCATGGCTGCGTTGACCGTTCCGACAGCGGCTCTGACCGGAGTGCCGACAGTCGCCGAACTGAATGCCCAGGGCTATTCGTTTTCAGGTGCCAACGGCATGATGGTATCCAACGCTGCCGGCGGGTACAACGGAACTTGCGCCGTACCCTACACTGCGGCGCCTGCTGGTGGCGTCCCCATCATTGGGCCGGCGGTCACCACCGGTTGCTGATCCCGCGCAGGATGGGTTGAGCTTGTGTTACCCATCATCGCAATGAACAAGGGGAGGCTGCGGCCTCCCTTGTTTTTTGGCAGGCGCTTTGGGGTTTTTGTTACACTCCGACCCGCGTCATGACACACTTCAGAAAGCCATCGGCTATGCGATCAAGTGCCCTACAAATCGAAGCGATCAAGCAGGAAACCGAACATTTCTTCGGCGCTCAGGTCGGGGTGTGGTTGTTTGGTTCGCGCGTGAAAGGTCAGCGCGGTTTTACCCTGGTGGAACTGATCACCATCCTGGTCATCGCCGGCATTCTGGCGGTGGCCGCATTGCCGCGCTTCTTTGACAACAATGCATTTCAGGAACGGGGCACGGCAGACCAGGTCGTGGCGGCGTTGCGCTACGGGCAGAAAGTCGCCATCGCGCAACGCCGCACGGCGGGGGTGACCGTGACCATCAGCGCGGCGCCAACGTCGAATTGCGGCACGCTGCTGAACGCCGCAGGCAATGTTGATTGTGTGATTCTGAATAGCGTGGCGGTGGCGCCGGCCTTGCCGCAGGCGTTCGTCTTCGATGCGCTGGGCCGGCCGGTGCCGAATGCGGCGGCTTCGATAGTGGTCGGCACGACGACCATCAATATCCAGGCGGAGACGGGTTATGTGCATTAAGTTGGCGGGGCATCCTGTATGAACATGTTCGATCTCATCAAGTTGTTGATACAGTCCAGGGTTGATTTTGTGCTGGTGGGCGGGTTGGCGGTTGCCTTGCAGGGATATCAGCGGGTGACAATGGATGTTGATGTGGTGCTGGCGATGGATGAAGCGAATCTGCAGAACTTTATTTCTTCCGCCAAATCGGCGGGTTTGCGCCCGACTATTCCTGTCCCAATTGATTCACTGGCGCAGCCGGAATTGATTGACCAGTGGTTTCGGGAGAAAGGGATGCTTGCGTTCAGTTTGCGGACCAATGAAACGAGAGCCTTGGTGTTGGACGTGCTGGTTAAACCTGTGGTGTCGTTTGCAGAATTGCGGCGAGATGCCACGATGGTCAAGGTGGGTTCGCTCGAAATTCCAGTGGCATCAATTGCTCATTTGATTGAGATGAAATCGGGAACAGGGCGCAGCAAGGACATGATCGACGTCGAAGAGTTAAGGAAGATTCAGTCCCAAAAATGACGACAGCAGAACAGAATTTCCAATTGCTGCAAGAGATCGGGGCGAACCGAGATTTTCTCTTGAGTGCCTACGAGCAGAATCCAGAATTGCTTAAACATGCCGAGCCGCGCATCAAGCAATTGTTCGATAAGACATGGGCGCAGAAAGAGGGGTTTTCTGAACAGTTGCCATTTGGTGTGCAGCGCGGCATCAGCCTGATCGAGCTGATCATGTTCATCGTCATCATCAGCGTGGCGCTGACCGGTATCCTGCAGGTGATGAATCAGGTGATGCGACACAGCGCCGACCCGCTCATCCGCAAGCAGGCGATGGCCGTGGCGGAATCGCTGCTGGAAGAGATCGAGTTGCAGGATTTCATTTCGGCGGACGGCACGACCGTGGCGGCGACGCCGGCGAATCGCGCGTCGGCGTACCACATCGTTGCCGACTACAACGGATTCACCACAGGGGGGGCGGGAATCTCCGATATCAACGGTGTCGCCGTGCCCGGGCTGGGCAGTTACAACGCCAGCGTCGTCATCGCCAACGAGGCGTTCAACGGCATTGCGGCAGCCAGCGCGGTGCGCATCACGGTGACCGTGACCGATCCCGAAACCAACCCGATTGTCATCGACGGTTACAGGACGGCTTACTGATGAGCGATACGCAAACTTTAACGGATACGAGTGGGGGCTGGAATCAAAAAGCGCTCCCTCATCCCCAGCCCTTCTCCCGTGGGGCGAAGGGGGTGAACTCCCTCTCCCGCCGGGAGAGGGTTGGGGTGAGGGAAAGCGGTTTCACTCTCGTCGAAATGGTCACCGTGATCGTTATCACCGGTATCATCGGCGGCATCGTGGCGAGCTTCATCAAGGCGCCGGTGCAGGGCTATATCGATAGCGTGCGCCGCGCCGAATTGACTGACATTGCCGACACCGCCGTGCGCCGCATGGCGCGCGATATTCGCACCGCCGTGCCGAACAGCGTGCGCATCGCCAACTGTGGTGCGACACCCTGTGTGGAATTCCTGCCGACCAAAGACGGCGGGCGCTATCGTGCCGACACGCCGGGCAACGTGCTGAATTTTGGGGTGGCGGATGGCAGCTTCGACATCGTCGGCACGGCGATCAACTTTGCGGCGAATGATTTCATCGTCATCGGCAGCACGCAGTCGGATGGCAATCCGCCCTACAGCACCGCGGCGGCGGGTATCTTGCGGGCATACACCGGTGTGGCCGGGGCACAAACGAGCGTCAATTTCAACGCGACGGCCTTGCCGGTCTGGGCGGAGTTGCCGTCGCAGCGCTTCGATGTGGTGGATGGTGCGCAGCAGGCGGTAACCTATGCGTGCGAAAACTTGGGGACGGATGCCAACGGGGAGGGGACGGGGCAGCTCAGACGCTATGCCGGGTACGGTTTTAATGCGGCGCAGGCCAATCCGCCGGTGGGGGGTGCGAGCGCGATCCTTGCCGACAGGGTGAGTGGCTGCGCGATCGTTTATGATTTGCCCAGCCAGCGTTTTGGTCTGGTGTCTGTGCGCCTCACGCTGACCCGCAGCAACGAAAGCGTGAGCCTGTACAACGAAATTCATGTGAACAACGCGCCATGAGAACGAATCATCCAGCCCGTGTGAACGAGAGTTGCTGCCGTGCCTAAACTCTACGAATACTTTGGCTTGGTCGTCATGTTTTATGCAAACGAACATGAGCCTATTCATGTGCATGGCAAGTTTCAAAGCCGCGAATCGCGCGCGGAAATTATTCTGGTGAATGGTGAGGTTGCAGAAATTCGATACAGCAGAGTGAGCGGGCGCGCATCGCTGGGTGAGAATGAAATGCGATATTTCGAGGAGTTGGTGGCCGCGCGCGCAACGGAAATCGTGAGCAAGTGGATCGACTTTTTTGTTTTACATAAATCCATCGTGCCCGAGCACATCACAAGGAGGCTCAAATGACACCTGAGATCATCAACATCGTTTCTGCCATACAAGCGGGTGACTTTGGCATCCGTTTAACTTTTGACGATGGCACTGTGCAAACAGTCGATTTCAAGCCTTTTCTGTTGCACGCGCGACATCCCGAAATTCGCCGGTGGCTTGATCCTCAACGTTTTGCGTCATTCCGTCTTGAAAACGGGGAATTGATTTGGGGCGATTTCGATCTGTGTTTTCCCATGATTGATTTGTACCGCAATCAGATCGAGCACAATGCACACATGGAAATCGCCGCATGACCAACAGGACGAATACAGTCAAAGTGATGCGGAAAAAAAGGAAAAAACTTCAGCGCGGCTTCAGCATCGTCACCGCCATTTTTCTGCTGGTGGTGCTGTCCTTTCTCGGTGTCGCGATGGTCACGTTCTCTGCCGCCCAGCACCAAAGTTCGGCGCTGGACGTGATGGGCTCGCGCGCCTATCAGGCGGCGCGCGCCGGTATTGACTGGGCGGCGTATCAGGTCGCGACCAGCCCGGTCAGCGCACCCGCCGCCGCAGCGTGCGCCACCAACTTTGCGGCAGGTAGTTTGGGCGGCACGCTGTCGGCTTTTACGGTGACGGTGAATTGCGCGCCGCAGTCATTCGTCGAAGGCGCATCAACCATCTGGATTTACGATGTGACCGCCACTGCCTGTACCGATCCTGTGTGCCCCAATCCCGCGCCCGGCCCGAATTACATCGAGCGCATGATTAGTGTGAAGTTGGGCAGGTAAGAGATACCCTCAACCAGGGAGTGTCTCTAAAATTCAATGTGTATTGAGCGAAATGATGCGAACCCGGACGGAAAAAACGGGGGTGTCTGAAATTCGCCATGAAGATGCCGGAATTACGGCAGTTAGCTGTCAAAATATCCTTGACAGCAATAGGTTGGTCGATTAAGTTCGCGCGGATTATGCAAATGCCACAATTATTTTCCTTGTTTAACCGCAGCAGCCGCGAAACCGGTTGGATTTCTGTGTCCTTTGGCAACAAGGGAGTGTATATCGCGCAAGCCAAGTATGTGGGTGCTCGCCCGCAAGTGACGCGATGCGCGTTTTACCCTGCCAACGAGGTCAATTCCGCCACCCTGGAAAAGATTCGCAAAGAGGCGCAACTCGAAGGCGGTCGCTATACCACGGTGCTGTCGTCCAACGAGTACCAGTTGCTGATGGTGGAGGCGCCCAGTGTGCCGGTGGACGAGCTGAAGACAGCGATACGCTGGAAGATCAAGGACTCGTTGAGCTACCACGTGGATGACGCCACGATTGACGTGTTGCAGATCCCCGCCGGCAAATACGGCAGTGATCGTCCGCAATCGCTGTACGCGGTGGCAGCCTCCAACGAGACCATCCGCAAACGCATCGCGCTGTTTGAAAAAGCCCGGATTGATCTGGCGGTGATCGATATCGCCGAGACATCGCAGCGCAACATCGCGGCCTTGTTCGAAACGGAGGGGCGCGGTTTGGCGTTGCTGGCATTCGATGATGAAGGCGGGTTGCTGACCATGACCAGTGAGGGCGAATTGTTTCTGGCGCGGCGCCTCGACATCTCTCTCGGCCAGTTGACCGATGCGGATGAAGGGATGCGCCAGCAATATCAGGATCGGGCGGAATTGGAAGTGCAGCGCTCGCTGGATTATTTCGACCGCCAGTTCCACCATATTCCGCTGGATCGCCTGCTGGTTTCCGTGCCGGCAGAATCCACGCTGGTGCAATCGCTCTCGGACAATCTGGATCTGCAAGTCGGGGCGCTGGATCTGGCACAAGGTATGGATATCGTCGGGGTGCCGGAATTGGCTGACCGCGAATTCGCCTGCTATGCCCTGCGTGCGCTGGGTGCCGCGCTGCGCCAGGAGAAGAAGGCGCTATGAGCCAGCAGATCAACCTGTTCAACCCGATCTTCCTCAAGCAGAAGAAATATTTCTCCGTGGCAACGATGCTGCAAATGCTTGGCCTGATCGTGCTGGGATCAATCGTGTTCTATGGCTATGCGTGGTATCAGGTGCAGCAGATGGACAAGCAGACACAAGAGATGACCCGGCGCTACGAAGCGGAGCAGAAACGGCTGCTCAACTATGCCGACGAATTTTCGCCCCAGCGCTCAAATCAGATGTTGAGCGATGAATTGAAGATGCTGGAAGCACAAGCAGTCGCGCAGGGCAATGTGCTGGAGATACTCAATAGTGGCGCAATCGGCAATACCCGGGGCTATTCGGAATACCTGCGGGCGTTCGCCCGGCAATCGGTTAGCGGCCTGTGGCTCACCGGGTTCGAGCTCAAGGGCGGCGGCGCGCAGATCAGTCTGCAAGGCGCGGTGACGAACCCGCAGTTGCTGCCGACTTATATTCGGCGCATGAACAGGGAGGCGGTGATGCGCGGCAAGTCGTTCTCGGCGTTGCAGATGAAGCGCCCCGCAACGGCCGACGGCAAGGATTTAATCCCCGCTTATGTCGAGTTCAGCCTGCAATCGACCGCAACAGAAGGAGCGGTAAAGTGATGCGCGAACGCTTGCTTCAATTCATCGGCAAAGTGGACGCCATGTCGTTGCGCGAACGCGCACTGATCTTTGCCGCCGCCGTCTTTGCCCTGGTATCGCTGATCAATGCATTCTTTATTGACCCCTTGTTGGCACAGCAGAAGCTCATCTCGTCGCAAGTGGTGCAACAGCAGGAAAGGATGAAAGAGGTGCAGGCCCAATTGAACGAACTGCTGGCGGCCAAGCAGGCCGATGAACATTCGCCGCAGCGCGAGCGTGTGCGCCAGCTGCGCGAACAGATCGGCCAGGGCGACGCCTACCTGAAAGAGACACAGGGCAAGCTGGTGCCGCCGCAACGGATGGCAGTGGTGCTGGAGCAGGTGCTGAACAGGAATACGCGCCTGCAATTGGTGGCGTTGAATACGCTGCCGGCATCGTTGTTCATCGAGCCTGCCGCAGATGACCCGGCTGGCGAGCCCGCCGTTGAGGGCACAGTCAAGCCCGCCGGGACTGAAACACAGATCTACAAACATGGCGTGGAGATGACCGTACGCGGCAGTTACGCCGATCTGCTGCAATATCTTGCCGCCCTGGAAAAGCTGCCAACGCAGATGTTCTGGAGCATGGCCAAAATGAATGTGGTGAAATATCCGGAAGCGGAATTGACACTGACGCTGTACACCTTGAGCTTGGATGAGACATGGCTGCAAATTTGAAGCGTGCCCTGAAGAATTTGCTGTGGCTGACCGGATGCATGGTGTGCTTTACCGGCGAACCGCTTGCGGCAGAACAACTGACCGACCCGACGCGGCCAGCGATCGGGCTGGTTCCCGGCTTGTCCGGCGAGGCCTATGGCGCGAATCAGGGGGCACCCGCCCCCGATTTGCAATCGGTGATCATTTCGCGCAAACACGAGGCGGCCATCATCAATGGCACTGAAGTCGGGGTAGGGGAAAAATACGGTGATGCTGTGTTGACCCTGGTGAACGAGACCTGTGTCGTGCTGATGGGGCCGCAGGGGCGTCAAGTGATGCATATGTTCCCGACGGTGAACATGAGCAAGGACGAGTTGGCCTGCGTCAAACGCCAGACGCTGCAGCCAATCAGTAAGCCGGCAAACAAAGCCAAAAAAATTACCAAAGCCAAGTCTGTCAAGCGCGCGGTGATCTGTGCGCCTGATGAGACCAAGAACGGGAGTGGGAAATGAAGCGAATAGCCATCTTGTTGTGCGTGCTGTCGGTTGCGGGTTGTGCCGGCAGCGGCTCCAGGCAGAGCGTGAAAAATCAGATCGACAAGGAATTGGATGCGGCGGTCAAAGTGGAGACCACGCCAAGCAAACAGGAAGAAGTGAACAATGCGCTGCTGCCGCCGCTGGCAGTTCCCGGGCGGAAAACCGAGGAGGCCCCGGCCGAGACCAAGTTCGATCTGGTGGTGAGCAACACGCCGGCACAACAGGTGTTCCTCGCCATCGTGTCGGGTACGCGCTACAGCATGTTGCTGCATCCGGAGGTCAGCGGCAGCATTTCGCTCAATCTGAAAGACGTGACCGTATTCGACGCGCTCGAAACGATTCATCAGATGTATGGCTACGAATACAGGGTGGACGGAACGCGTATCTACATTCAGCCGCTCGGTCTGCAGACCCGCATTTTTCAGGTGAACTATCTGACCGGACAACGCGAGGGGAAATCCAATTTGCGCGTGACCTCCGGCTCGGTTTCGGATAATTCCCCGGGGGCATCGACCGGCACGAGCACCTCGACTGCCGGCAGTTCGACCAGCGGCCTGCAAAGCAGCCAGGTCAGCATGACCAGCAAGGCGGATTTCTGGGACGAATTGAGCAATGCGCTGGTTGCCATCGTGGGGAGCGAACCGGGGCGGAGTGTGGTGATCAGCCCGATGTCAGGGGTGATCGTGGTGCGCGCCATGCCGGATGAGATGAATAATGTCGCGGCATATCTGAAAGCCTCGCAAATATCCGTCGAGCGCCAGGTGATCCTGGAGGCCAAGATCGTCGAAGTCCAATTGAATGAATCGTTCCAGTCCGGTGTGAACTGGGCAGTCTTTCAAAACAACCCCAATAGTCTGCTGTCGACCGGGGTTGGGGCTCCGGGCAGTACGCTCAGTCCAATCTTGGGGGGGGCTGCGACGGCTTTATCGAGTAATCCGCTGGCCGCAACACCCGGCGCCACACTGTTGCCAAGTGCGACGGGAGCGGTCGGCTCGCTGTTCGGCCTCGCTTTCCAAACCAGCAATTTTGCGGCGTTGTTGAATTTCCTCGAGACTCAGGGTGATGTGCATGTCTTGTCCAGCCCGCGCATCGCGACCTTGAATAACCAGAAGGCAGTGCTGAAAGTCGGTACCGACGAATTTTTTGTGACGAATGTATCCAGTACGACAACGACCGGCACCGCGACCACCACCACACCGGAGGTGACCTTGCAGCCTTTCTTTTCCGGAATCGCGCTGGATGTGACCCCCCGCATCGACCAGAACGACGAAATCATCCTGCACGTGCATCCCTCCGTGAGTCTGGTGAGTACCGTCAACAAGATAGTCGACGTGGGCGGTGTGGGGGGTACATTGAATCTGCCGCTGGCATCCAGCTCGATCTCGGAAACAGACAGCATCGTCCGCGCCAGAGACGGCCAGATTGTGGCGATCGGCGGTTTGATGCGCCAGGCGACTTTTGACGATCAATCGGGTATTCCGGGATTGCCGAAGTCGATCTTTGGGCAAACGAGCAAGACAACCCAAAAGCGCGAGTTGATCATTCTGATCAAACCGACAGTGATCAACAGCGACAGCGACTGGTCGAACGACATCGCGCGCAGTCGGGATCGCATCAAAAACATGTCCCGTTAAGCTGACATGTATCTGCAGCATTTCGGACTGCGCGAACCCCCGTTTTCCCTGACGCCGGACACCAGCTTCTTTTTCGCCTGCAGCAGTTACCAGGAGGGGCTGAACACCCTGCTGGTCGCCGCCCGCAATGGCGAAGGTTTCATCAAGATCACCGGCGAAGTCGGCAATGGCAAGACGCTGCTGTGCCGCAAATTCCTCGCCACGCTGAACCAGGGGCGTCAAGCCACCACCCTCATCGGCACTCAGGATGAAGATGCCGATGCAACAAGCGGAGCCCGCTTCGTCACCGCCTATTTGCCCAATCCCTATCTTGAACCGCGCAGCCTGTTGCTGGCACTGGCGGATGAATTTCGCGTTGAGCTTGACAGCGATATCGACCAGCACCATCTCCTGAAAGAATTGACTCGCGCCATGCTCAACTTCGCGCGCGAGGGGAAACGCGTGCTGGTATGTCTGGATGAGGCGCAGGCGATGCCGCTGGAGAGCCTGGAGGTGCTGCGCCTGTTGACCAACCTTGAGACTGAAAAGCGCAAGCTGATGCAGGTCGTGCTGTTCGGCCAGCCCGAGTTGAATGAGCGATTGCGCCACAATTCGATCCGCCAACTGCGCCAGCGCATCAGTTTCCAATATGAGTTGAAAGGTTTGTTGCGGGATGAGCTCGAACGTTACCTGCGCCACCGCATGGCCGTAGCCGGATATAGCGGAGATACATTGTTCAGCAAGGCGGCAGTGGGCAAGCTGCATCGCATTACCGGCGGCACCCCGCGCCTGGTTAATATCGTGGCGCACAAGGCGCTGATGCTGGCGTTTGCCGAGGGGCGCCAGCAGGTGACCTTCAAGCATATCGGCATCGCGGCTGCCGATACGCCGGAAGTGCGCCGCGACTGGTTGCTCTGGACCGTGTTCGGCGCGGCAGCGGCACTGGCAGCGATCATGGCCGTCTGGGTGTACGGGCGATGAGTCTTATCAACCAGGTGCTGAATCGATTGGAGCAGCGTGGCGTGGGCGCTGCGTCGGATCAGATGCAAGTGCGTGCGGTGCCACCGCAAGCCGGATATCGCCGGATCAAGCCAATGGTGCTGGCGCTGGTGTTGGCGGCAGTGCTTGCGACTGCCGCATGGTTGCTCGCGGCATTCCAAAAGAAACCGGAAGCGCAAACCGCCGTCCCGCAACGGGCGATGGGCGAGTTGGTATCACCCGGCGCGGTGACGCCTGTGCGCATTGAAGAGGGGATTGCCGCGAAGAAGAGTTTCGAGCTCAGTGCCCTGCCCTTGCCTGAAACCCCGCCAGAAAGTAAAACGGCAAAGCCGCGCAAACCGGTCGAGGATCACCCGGCGGGCATGGTTCGGACACCGAAACCCGTACCAACTGTGCCTAAACTGGCAATGCCTGAAACCGCTGCGCCCCGTGCCGCCGCCACAAAAACATTGCCGCTCAAACAGGTCAGCCTTACCCAGCGTGCCGATGCAGAATATCGCAAGGCTTTGGCGTTGCAACAGCAGGGGCGGGCTATCGAGGCGCTGGCCGGTTATGCGGCGGCATTGGAATTGAATGCACAGCTCGAAGAGGCGCGTCTGGCACAGGCTGTGTTGCTGGCGGAAAACAACCGTAGCGCTGATGCGGAGCGCCTGTTGCAAGAGGGATTGACGCTCAAGCCCGCCCATACCGGATTCAGCATGCTGTTGGCGCGCGTGCAAGTCGAGCGCGGGGATTCGGTTCGGGCGCTGGAAACCTTGCAAACGAATTTGGTTAAAGCCGGCGATAGTCCGGACTATCAGGCGTTCTATGCGGCGCTGCTGCAGCGTGCCGGGCGCCACGAAGAAGCCGTGACCCACTATCGGATTGCCGTGCAACGCGCGCCGAACAACGGAATATGGCTCATGGGGTATGGCATTTCATTGCAGGCAGTGCAACGCAGCGAAGATGCCCAGGCTGCGTATCGGCAGGCACTCGCCTCGCGCAGCCTGAGCCCGGAATTGACGGCTTTCGTACAGCAAAAGCTCGACGGATTATAGTTTCAGACACTGCGCGGCAGTGTGCGCGCCACCACCCACGCGCTGACCTCGCCCGCACCGGCTTGCTTCACGGCCTCCGCCAACGCGCTCATCGACGCGCCGCTGGTCATCACATCATCCACGAGGGCGATATGTTGGCCGCGCCAATCAACGTCCGCGGTAACAGCGAATGCCTTGCGCATGTTTTTGTCGCGTTCCTGCCACGGCAGTGACGATTGGGGCGGCGTGTCGCGCACGCGCTGGCACACATTCGTGAGCAGGGGAATAGCCAGACGGCGGGCGATGCGCGCCGCCAGCAACTGCGATTGATTGAAGCCGCGCATCCGCAAGCGCGCCGGATGGAGCGGCAAGGCCATGATGAGGTCAGGACGCGACACGATGCGCGGGATGAGGGCGTCTGCCAGAAAATCCGCCAACACCAATTGTTCGTGGAATTTGAGTGCCTTGATGAGCTGATTGAGCGGGAAGCGGTAACTGAAGGCGGCTACGGTGCGGTCGAAGTACGGCGGATCGCGCAGGCAGCGCCCGCATACTTCGCCTGCCAGGGTAGGCAATGCGCAGACCGGGCAATGTGCCGTGCCAAGGCGGGGCAATTCGGCATCGCATGCCGCGCAGCACAGGCCGTCGCGGCTTAATCCGCCGCATAGCTGGCAAGGCTGGGCAGGCAGTTGCCGCCCTAATCTTGAGCCGATGTTCAGTATTGCCGTGGATAAAATTGACAAGCCAATGCCCTTTCCATGAAGATGCAGCCCTTCCAATTTACCGCCATTGTGCCCTTCCGCAAACATGAACCTGCAAACCCGCCCCATTGCCCTGATTCGCCCCGCAACCGTCGATGCCACGGCGCGACCTTGGAGCGTCGCCGCCGTTGAGGAATTATTCAAGCTGCCGTTCGCCGATCTGCTGTTCCGCGCACAGCAGGTGCATCGCGCGCATTTCGATCCGAATCAGGTGCAGCTTTCAACTTTATTGTCGATCAAGACCGGCGGCTGCTCGGAAGATTGCGGCTACTGTCCGCAATCGGCCTTTCACAACGCGGGGGTGGAAAACCGCAAGATGCTGGAAGTGGAAGAAGTGGTGAAAGCCGCCAAGGCGGCGCAGGCGGCGGGCGCCGACCGCTTCTGCATGGGCGCGGCATGGCGTGAACCTTCCGTAGAGGACATGGCGACCGTGGTAGAGATGGTCAAGGAAGTGCGCGCGCTGGGCCTGGAGACCTGTGCCACGCTGGGCATGCTCAACGACGAGCAGACTGAACAACTGCGCACGGCCGGCCTCGATTACTACAACCACAACCTCGATACCTCACCCGAGTTCTATGGCGACATTATCAGCACGCGCGATTATCAGGATCGCCTCGACACACTGGAGCGCGTGCGCCGCGCGGGGATGCATGTATGCAGCGGCGGTATCGTCGGCATGGGCGAGAATCTGACCCAGCGCGCCGGACTGATCGCGCAACTGGCCAACATGGAACCGTATCCAGAGAGCGTGCCGATCAACCACCTGGTCAAAGTCGAAGGCACGCCGCTGGCGCAGACTGAAGAACTCGACCCGCTCGATTTCGTGCGCACCATCGCGGTGGCGCGCATCACCATGCCGACGGCGCGCGTGCGCCTCTCGGCGGGACGCCAGCAGATGAGCGACGCCGTGCAGGCGCTGTGTTTCATCGCCGGTGCCAACTCGATTTTCTACGGCGACCAGTTGCTGACCACCGGCAATCCCGATGTCGAGCGCGACCGCGCGCTGCTGGACAAGCTGGGGATGTACCCGTTTGCCGATAAAAATTATTAGCCACAGAGTACACAGAGATCACAGAGAGAACGCAGCTCTGTTTTTGCTTGTCTCTGTGTGCTCTGTGATCTCTGTGGCAAGAAATGATTTTTCATCAACTTGAACATGACCTCGACGAACGCGCTGCACGCGGCCTGCTGCGTCAGCGCCGCACGCTGGAATCGCCGCAATCGCCGCACATCGTGGTGGATGGCAAGCCGTACCTCGCCTTCTGCAGCAACGACTATCTCGGCCTCGCCAACCACCCGCAACTGATCGCCGCCTTGCAGCAGGGCGCGCGGGAATGGGGTGCGGGCGCGGGCGCGGCGCACCTGGTGAGCGGGCATTTTGCGCCGCACCGGCAACTCGAAGATCGGCTCGCCGCCTTCGTCGGCAAGCCGGCGGCGCTGTTGTTCTCCACCGGCTACATGGCGAACCTTGGCGTGGTGCAGGCGCTGGCGGGCAAGGGCGATACGGTGTTTGCCGACAAGCTCAACCATGCGTCATTGAATGACGCGATGCTGTTGTCGCGTGCGACGGTGAAACGCTACCGGCATGGCGATACGGCACAGTTGGCGCAATGGCTGGCACAGACGAAAAGCGGCAGAAAACTGGTCATCACCGACGCCGTGTTCAGCATGGACGGCGATTTCGCGCCCTTGCGCGAATTGTCGGCCTTGTGCGAGCAGCACGACGCGTGGCTGTACGTGGACGATGCACACGGTTTTGGCGTGTTGGGCGAACAGGGGCGCGGTTCGCTGTTTCAAGCCCCTCTCCCTGCGGGGGGGTTGGGGTGGGGGAGTTCGCCGCGCATCATTTACATGGCGACGCTGGGCAAAGCCGCCGGCGTGTCCGGCGCCTTCGTCGCGGCAGAACAGGCGGTGATCGACACGCTGGTCAATCATGCCAACAGCTACGTCTATACCACGGCAGCGCCCCCCGCCTTGGCGGCGGCGCTGCTGCAAAGCCTGCAACTGATCGAACAAGGCGATGCACTGCGCGCGAATCTGCACAACTTGATCGCACAACTGCGCAACGGTCTATCTGATCTGCCGTGGCCGCTGATGCCGTCGGAAACGGCGATCCAGCCGCTGCTGATCGGCGACAACCGGCAGGCCCTGGCGTTAAGCGAAGCACTGCGCGCGCGCGGCATCTGGGTCGCGGCGATCCGCCCACCGACCGTGCCGCAGGGCACGGCACGCTTGCGCATCACCTTGTCGGCGGCGCACTCCGGGGCGGATGTGCAACGATTGATCGGGGCGTTGCATGCGCTTGCATGTTGAAGTGAACGGGCGCGGTGCGCCGCTGGTGTTGCTGCACGGCTGGGGCATGCACGGCGGCGTGTGGGGCGATGCCGTGGCGCAATTGGCACAGTCATTCACCGTGCACACTGTCGACCTGCCGGGTTGCGGCCGCAGCCCGGCTCTGGCCACAACCAACCTCGACACGCTGGTTTGCGCATTGTCCGAACATTTTGGCAAGCCGGTGTCTGTCTGCGGCTGGTCGCTGGGCGGGCAAGTGGCGC
>Ga0210016_1001839_pt1 | contig 19596 bp, 16 predicted proteins | sample CryGeyCG2014_300_FD_185454 | JGI IMG/M metagenome (GOLD analysis project Ga0210016, IMG submission 185454) | Groundwater microbial communities from aquifer - Crystal Geyser CG02_land_8/20/14_3.00 (SPAdes) (version 2) | ecosystem: Environmental > Aquatic > Deep subsurface > Groundwater | place... | reverse complement strand
TCAACCAACTTCAGGACAGATTGAATATAGACCTTGAGAAAGAAGAAGAAAATCTCAAGAATCAACTTAATGCCAAGGAGAACGCTTTAAATTCTTTGATGCTGCAAAAGGACAAGCTGAACGCACAGTTGGCGGCCTTCCTGGACACACGTATTGTGAAAAAAGTGGGTTATGGCGAAAATCCCGAATCGCCAAATAAGAAGTTCAATATAGTTTTTGCTGGTATAATTAGCTTTACTGCTTTAATTTTCAGTGTTTTTGTAATGGATAATCTGAAAAAGTCTGTTAAGAGTAATTGAGTGTGAAAATGGCCAACAATTTTCAAAAGTTTTGGTAGGCATTTAAGCAGGATCTAAAGAAGCCGGTGATACAACATCGTGGGAAAAAGCAAGGAAAAGAGGGGGCCTTTTACAGGGATTTATCCTCATTTAAGATAAACTTATTAAGACAAGGCGCATGGACTTCTTTCGGAAAGGTGATAGCATCATTAGGGACGCTGATAGGGGTACGACTGCTCACGGAGGTCGTTTCTAAAGAAGTTTATGGGATCGTAAGCCTGCTTTTAGGCCTCATGACCTTGGGTAGCAACCTTTTTGTTGCACCTTTTATGTTGACAGCCCAGAGGTTGCATTCTGAGAAAGCCCTGGCGGGAGAAGTGGCACGGCTTCGGTATACAACTGTTGGCATTTTGAGGTGGACGGTGATTACGCTCGTTGTTATTATCTTGACGGGGGGTGCTTTTTATTCCCGGTACAATTCCATGTCCTATCTTGTCTTTCCTGTGTTATCTGCGTTTCTGGTCGTCCAGGTTATGCGTATCCTCGAGACCACTCTTTTTGTTGCCGCCCGGCGACAGAAAGAGGCCGCTATATGGGATATGGCAGAAGCCTGGGCCATGCCAGCTCTTGCCATATTGACTGTACTCTTGGTAGGGGTGTGTCCTGAATCCATCCTTTTTGGATATTTAATTGCAGCCGGAGGAATTCTGTTTTGTTTTTTTTTATTGCCTGTAAAAGGGGAGGGGAAGGACACTACGAAGAAGATTTACCCACCCGACAAGAGACTCATGAAGGATATTTGGAATTATGCTATTCCGCTCATTCCGCTGGCGATAGTTGGTTGGATCAATACTTTGAGTGATCGCTATATCATCGGGGGCTTATTGGGGACTGGCGAAGTGGGTATTTACGCAGCCACGTATGGTCTGATTGGAACACCTTTCCTCATAGTGGGCAGCACGATCAACCAGACTCTGCGTCCTTTGTATTTCCAGACGGTATCTGCTGGCAGCAAAGTTCTAGAAAAGAAGATACTTTTTGTGTGGATCACAATCACGGTTATCGTTTGTGCGTTTGGGGTAATGGCCATATACTATTTGAGGTACTGGATTGCAAGACTACTTCTTGCTGAAGAATATAGAAGCGGCACGGTGCTCATGCCCTGGATCGCTGCTGGGATCGGATTTCAAGTAATCGCTCAAGTTTTTGAGGGGCTTCTCTTTGCATACAAGCGAACCAGAATAATTCTCTTGATTCACTCGATTGGGGCGGTGGTTTGTCTCTTGTCTGTTTATCTTATGCTTAAACAATACGGCTTGATTGGTGCAGCCCAGGCATGTCCTATTTATTATTTTACCATGGTTATCCTGGGCATGCTTCTTGTACAGCGATTAAGACTTACATCACAATGATCTACAAAATTGGTAGTAAACGGGGAGAATGTCTGGATAACCAGCCGAGTGATCATCCTATGCGGTTCTCGGATCGGAAATGACTCCGTGATTGGAGTTGGAAGCATAGTTAACGGGGAGATTCCTGCGGGTGTTCTTGTAGCGGGTGTGCCCGCTCGGCCGATTCGCAAGCTATCAAGGGGATTGCAATAATGACGTCAGTAACAATGATAACAGCTCAGAAACATGCAAATGGGAAGGAACGGCTCATTACGGATGGGTGACCTTACATATCATAACCAGAATTCAATAAATGCCAGCGATCAATGGTGGTACAGCCACCAGGTGAACATGCGATCTAAAGATACTCAAGAGATAGAAAGTGACTTCTTGCACTCGGCCCGTTTCTATAGTGTCTTATTGAGGGATCATCTTCCGGCTCACAAGAACTGCGTAGTACTAGACCTTCCCTGTGGTGAGGGTAGAATGGTTTATGTTTTGAAAACCATGGGGTACGAAAATGTTTCGGGATATGATCTTGATCAAGAACGAGTCGAGACTGGCCGAAGACTGGGCCTACCGGTTCACTGCGGTGACATTCTTGCTGCTCTGCGAGAGCAAGCGGATAATTCTGTAGACTCTGTTTTTTCTATGGACTTTCTCGAACACATGGAGAAGCAGGATGTGATCCATTTCCTGGAACAGGCACATCTAAAGATTGCTCCAGGCGGAAAACTGTTCGTTCGTACTCCCTGCGCAGACAACCCACTCGGTATCCAGCATATCTACAACGACTTTACGCATAAATGGGCTGCTACCTCCGGAGTGTTGGAGCAATTGCTTCATTCGGCCGGATTCTCAACCATTGAGGTTTTTGGGGAGGAACCCAATTTAGGCATGAGATATGGTTTCTTTCGTGTAGTGCTATTCTCCCTATCCAAGGCAGCGGGAAATCTTTTCTTAAGAGGCTTGGGGCAATACCCCCTGAAAATATGGACACCGTCCATGTGGGCTGTTGCCAAGAAAGGGGACAAGCATTCCGCAGAAAAAGGCACGGTCTTCGGTAGGGTTTTGTCCGAGATATGAACGGGGTAGGAAATGTGGCCCGTCACAATGTTTGAGTCCAGAGGAATGCTGTTTCGCGCAATAGCAAGAACGTCAGTCAACAGGGTACTCCGAAAAGTTGGACTGAGGCTTGTCAGCTCATCTTGGGGTCCAAGGGGGGTCCTGGATGCGTTGTCCCGAGTACAGAAGCAAGGTGTGATGCCACGGCAAATAGTTGATGTTGGAGCATCAAGTGGAGCATGGACTCGAGGCTGTCTACAGGTATTCCCTCGGGCCAACTATTTTCTGATTGATCCGCTCGAAGAAAACACTGGTTCCCTGCAGCAATTGGAGAGGGAGTATCCTCAGGTCAAGGTGGCGATTGGCGCGTTGGGAGCAAAACCCGGTAAACTCTCCTTCCACGTTCATGGCGATCAGTCGAGTTTTCTCAACAGCGAATACTCAGACAGGGCCGCTGAAAGTGTCCGATTTGTTGAAGTTAAACCAATGGATTGGTTTCTCAATAACGGTGTGATCGGGCAGCCCGACATGATCAAAACAGACGTTCAGGGTTATGAGTTAGAGGTTCTCAAGGGTGCAGAGCGATGCCTTACAAACGCACAGTTACTTCTTCTCGAGGTCCTCTATAGAAGGCTTTATGAAGATTGTCCCCTAGCACATGAAGTAATATCTTATGCCGGATCAAAGGGTTTTCGCATATATGATATCTGCACATATGTAATGAGACCGAACGATGATGAACTGGCCTATTCCGATATTTTGTTTGCAAAAGAAAACTCGCCCCTCTTTTCCTTCGAAGGATGGAATAAGGCATGAACTTAGAAAAGTCAACTTCTGTAAAACTATTCAACCTGATTCCCAAATCGAGATAGATTTGTCCAGATGGCAGTTCTCACAAGATAGAAGAGATATTCTCAGTCGGGTCTTCAAGAATCTATATGGGTTTTTATTGACGCTGCCAAATTTGCAGTTTGAATACCAGAACGTATGAAAAAGCTCCTGAAAAGGATTCCGCTGATTGAAGAGGTCAACTCAATAATTAAGGCTTCTCTGCAGGAACAAAAGGCGAGGCTTAGATCGAGGCGTTATTATGCAGAGGCGGCCAAGAAAAACATTATAAGTCTAGAATCTGATGAGTTGAAGCAGAGCCTCCGCCGCCGCCTCGTTACACGGCGGTCGGGGTATCCACCAAAGCGCAAAGGGCATTTGCATATTTTTCTTCCTTATTGTGTCTCAAATTGGGAGGCCATACTTCCACGGGTTTTGGAACCATTTGGAAAAGTTAAGGTGTTTGATTGGCGAACACACGGCTTTGATGACGAGAGGCCTGATTGGTTGCGCCGCCGAGATCAGATGAACATGGCTATGCTCGATGCATATTATGAGGCTAATAGCGAGGAACCGATAGACGTTGTTGTAGGTTATCTGTCTGGTCGCAATACTAATCCCGAAACGCTTCATGAAATGGCCCGGTCAGGCTCTGTGATCTTCAATTTCTGCTGGGACGATAAGCTGCATTTCCCCGGGAAAGAAAGGGGCGGGCGATACGACAGCCCCGCCGCTATCGCGCAGGCTGTGGATTTGAACCTGACAAACGCACCGGATTCCGTTGTAAAATATGCTGTGCACGGGGGACTGGCCATGTTCTGGCCCGAAGCAGCCCATCCGGATATCCATCGGCCGTATGACTTGCCATTCGAATTCGACATAAGTTTCGTGGGAGCGTGCTATGGTTGGCGCCCAGCCTTTATCCGGCGTCTCAACAGTGCTCTTGGAACTAAGGTGGAGTGCTTTGGAAAAGGCTGGTCAAACGGTTACTTGTCTGGAGAGGAAGTAGTCAAGCTTTACTCTCGCAGCAGGATCAATCTTGGCTTTGCAGGTGTGGGGCACTCTACAATACTCATGTGTCTTAAGGGCAGAGATTTTGAAATTCCAATGAGTGGCGGACTCTATCTGACTCAGGATAATCCAGAACTTTCTTTAGTTTATGATGTTGGGGAGGAAATCGTTACTTACAAAGATTTACAGGATTGCGTAGGTAAAATTAAATGGCTCTTGGAAAATCCAACCAAAGCAGAAGGCATACGACAGTCAGGAAGAAAAAGAGCATTACAATGTCATTCATGGGAGAAGCGTTTTGGCGATCTGTTTGAGTTTTCAGGGTTACTAATTGCACATAACTCGTAGTGCATAGGGGGGGAATTGCCATTGGCTTCTCTGTTTCATAAATTATTTCAACTTATTCCCAGCAATAATGCGTTGTTATTTCGATTTTGTAATAAATATATAAATGGTTATCGAAACGAAAATAATGGAGATATGGCGAGCAATGGCGAGCTTTTCTTGTTGCGTCGAATTTTGGATTGTATACGACAGGACGACGAGTTTGTCGTCTTTGATGTCGGCGCCAATGTAGGCGATTGGACAGCTTCCTTGCTGGATATAATAGAAAATCAGGGGTCTCTTCTCAGGAAAACGGTTTACTGTTTTGAACCGTCCTTATTTGCTTTTTCAAGCCTACTGGCAAATTTTGCCAAACAACCAATAGATCGAGACATTCATTTTGAGAATCTGGGGTTGAGCAATACTCCCGGAACTGTGACACAATTTATCAATATGAATGGTGCAGGAACCAACTCATTTTATAAACGTCGGACTGAAAGCATAGGCATTATCTATGATAAATCCGAAGTCGTTCAGACAACAACAGTGGATATTTACTGCCGGGAAAAGGGGATTTCTCACATTACCTTTTTGAAAATCGATGTTGAAGGCCACGAGTTGGCTGTTCTACAGGGCGCTGTGGATATGCTGAAGCGTCGGGCTATCGACTATATTCAGTTTGAATATGGTGGTTGTTGGATTGATTCCAGGAACCTCTTGCAAGATATGTATGACTTGATAACTTCTTATAACTATACTATTGGTAAAATTCTACCCAGAGGGATTGAGTTCTATGAGCAATATGACCAGCGCCTGGAGAATTTTCAGATGGCAAACTTCTTAGTTTGTGACCCCGATCAGACAAGTCATTTCAATCGAGTTAAACCTTGGTGGATGATGCGCGATGCAATGAACTTTTGAGAAGGTAGCCAGGTTTTCAACGCTGGGGTTCGTCCTGATCTGCGCAAGTACTTACGGGTCTATTTGTAGAAATTTATTGGGGAAACGGCTATGACATTCTTTGACGCCTAAAGCGACCTTGTGTGGTGATGCCAGAGCATAATGCAATGACATATCATGGGATATCTGCGTCCCTCAGTAATATACCATGTCGTTTTATTCAAGGTATTTATTGAACCGATTTCTTAGTATAGCTCCTAAAATCGAGCTCCTTCATATTGGCGAGACGGTACACATGCTACGAAGCCCAATAAAGAAGAGAATTGTCTTCAACGTGTGAGTGACCATGTCCTTGAACAATGAATAAAACCAAAACGACGCATACTTACCGGAATCGTATATATGAGCACTATGCTGCTCATTTCCAGGAGCGCACAGCTAAATTCAATAAGGAAGAATCCCTGTCATGGTGCAAACCGTATAAATGGTGGTTGCGTCATTGGTTACCTGTAAGTAAAAATGCCAACATTTTAGATGTAGCCTGTGGGAGTGGAATGTTACTTGATCATTTCAAGAACCTTGGCTATACGAATCTTTGGGGTGTTGACATTAGCCCGGAACAGGTTGCGCTCACAAGGCAGGTGATCAAGAATGTAACATTAGAAAATTGTATTGATTATCTCGAAGGCCACCCGGGGGCCTATGATCTCATAGTGGGTTTGGATATCATAGAACACTTTTATAAAGAAGAAGCAATGCGATTTTTAGATAATTGTTATTCTGCCCTGAAGGAAAACGGAAGATTGATATTGCAAACTCCAAACGCAGAAAGCCCGTGGGGTTTATCGATCAGATACGGTGATTTTACGCATGAGGTTGGATTTACTTACAAGTGCTTACGTAGGATGTTAATGTTTGCTGGATTCACAGAAATAAGAGGTAGCGAATGTAATCCGGTACCCATAGGAATTATTAGCACTATACGTTTCTTCCTCTGGGAAATACTGTGGCTGGGGTTAAGTGCTTACAATTATATTGAAGCAGGAGATAAGGGGAGTGGAATTTATACAAGGGTTTTTTTAATTACAGGTAGAAAACCTTAAGAGTCCGAATTCATATTTCATGCCAGGATGTTCTAAGCACTCAGCCCTTATTAAGTCATACGATATGGGAATGCAAGTATCATGTTGCATGCATACCCAAAATCAGGAGAAAGATACTATGGACAGACCCGAAGATATTTCGGAGAGGCGTTGAGAGATCTGGCGGTTCAGAAGGAGAGCCGCATATTGGAAGGTCACGTAAAAGCGGACCATGTGCACATATTGCTATCGATTCCTCCGAAGTAATGGGTTTCTCAGGTGGCGGAATTTATGATGGGAAAGGGTGCGATGCACATAGCCCGTTTTAAGTAAGCTGGAGACAGAATTTTTCAGGGGAGCGTTTTTGGGCACGAAAATATTTTGTCCCGACGGGGGGAGGAAGGAAGATGCAGTGCGGAAATATATCGATCAACAAGAGGCCCTGGAGAGGTGCTATTGGATTCGGGGAGAAATAAGGTCGGCTCTTGGTCCGGGAAAGCCAATGCCACCCGCTATGCGGGTGAGGAATCGAACCGAGCATTGTGTGACAAGCCAACGCGAATGATGAGCCATGATAGGAAGGTTATGTATGTGGGCGACCATTACAGAGGAGGGACATGTTTTCAACGCTTGCGGGCAATGAAAGATGTAGGCTTTCAGGTGACTTCTATAGATACAAAACCGGAGGAAGTTAGGAAGAAAGAGAACCAATTGTTTTATAGACTAAGACGAAAGTTTTTTGGCCCTTCAGATTTGGCAGGCGCTAATGAAAAAATGTTACAGCTTCTATCAAATGATTATCACCACCTATTGTGGATAGATAAGGGCATGACTGTAAAACCAGAAACACTGCGAACTGTAATAAAAATATCTCCAGAGACAATAATTGCAGGTTATTCTCCCGATGATATGCTAAATCCTGATAATCAATCAAAGCACTTTCTTGAAGGATTACAATATTATGATATTTTCTTTACGACAAAATCCTTCGGAGTGGAAGAATTAAAAAAACTTGGCTGTAAGAGAGTAGAATTTATTGATAATGGTTATGATCCTTATACACACAGACCTGTGGCTGTTACCAAAGAGGATAGGTCTAACTTTGGCGGTTCAGTGGGCTTTATAGGCGCTTATGAGCAAGAAAGAGCGGAATCAGTTTATTTCCTTTCAAAGAATGGGATTACTGTTAGGATATGGGGCTCGGGGTGGCGTAAGAAAAAACATGCCTCCCATTCAAATATAAAGATTGAGAATATCCCTTTATGGGGAGATGATTACGCAAAGGCAATTTGCTCATTTGATATTAGTCTGAATTTTCTTCGAAAGGCAAACAGGGATTTACAAACAACTAGAAGTATCGAAATAGCGGCTTGCGGTGGTTTTATGTTGGCAGAACGCACTACTGAACATCTTTCATTATTTAATGAAGGAGTTGAAGCCGAATTCTTCAGTAGTAATGAAGAATTATTAAGAAAGGTCCGGTATTACTTAGAACATGATGAGAAACGAAAATCGATTGCTTGGGCCGGTTATAAACGTTGTATTAACAGTGGGTATAGAAATCAAGACCGTTTGAATAAAATGATAGATTATGTTCAATCGGAGTGTAGCTGTACGAAATAAAATCTTTTATCTATAAGTGAATAAAAATATGAATACAGAAATTGTTTTAACTGGTGGAGTAGCTCTGATATTATGGATTTTTATCTGGCTTTGTGCTTCTTATCGTAGTCCGTTAGGTTGGGCATCTCCTACATCTCTATTCGCTGTCGGCTTGCTTTCCTTCTATATTGTTCCTTCTCTATATTGGCAGTTTAGACCATGGAATTACGTAATACCTTCATGCTTTGAAGGTCTTCCACTTGTTCTTGAAGGCGCGATAGTATTAGGTTTGCCCTTCGTGATATATTCTGTAGCAGAATTGGGCCAAAAGAAGGTAAATAAACGCATATTTCAACCTCGTAATGAAATTTACAATAAACAGCTTTGGATAATGCTTTTCCCGATCTCGATTGGTGTAGCTTGGCGTATGTATCTTGTAACTATAGGTTGGCAAGGACGTCTTGCGCGTGATAACCCAAGTCTATTGGGGTCAGAAAGCCTTGCGCTTATCATTAATAACTTCTGGTATTATTATGCAGCCTGTTATTTCGCTCTCGTTGCTGTTGGTAATAAGAGCCAGCGAAGAGCGGGTATAGTTCTATGGGCATTAGATGGCTTGTTTCAAATTTATTTACTACACCGATATTGGATTCTTCTATTCGTTTTTCGCTCAGCTGTGTTCATGACGCTTCTTAGATGGAAACTAAAACTCAGGCATTGGGTCATTGCAAGTATATTTGGGATACTTGTTCTTTCAATTATTGGGCAAAGCCATATTTTCTCTAATAAACTGGTCTATGGCGACAAGAGATATTTAACAGCAGGTGAAGTATTAGAAGTACTCCATAGAACAGGAGTTGGTTATGTTGAAGGAGTTTTACAAGATAGAGGGAATGCATCAACTGAAGAAAATATGCTCCTGAGATTATTAGATGACACAATGTTTCGCCTGTACGATGCAAGGTCAGCGTCAGCTGTGATGATGAATGTCCCAGATGTAATCCATTATTTCTATGGCGAGACATTTCTTCATATGTTTTATTCCCTTATACCCCGCTACCTATGGACTGAAAAGCCACAGCTAAGCGATATCCATCGTGTGACTATTCAGGTGATGCCTAATGATTCAGGTGTTAATCCTGCCGGTACAATTGCAGAGTTCTATATGAACTATGGATTTTTTGCAGTCTTGTTTGGTGGCATCGTATCCTTTATCCTTTGCCAGTGGAGTGATCATATTTTGACAAGAAGGGTGGGAGCAGGCCCGACGTGGCTGTGCATGTATCCTTTACTAGCCGAACAGTTTATCGCAGCAAATAATAATTTTACACAGCGAATCAGTGAGAGCATCCATTGGGGATTAGTTCTGTTACTTATAGCTATATTACTTCAATTTGCCAAAAAACAAATTGTTATAATAAAAGGACTAAACACAAAACATTCTCATGCGTTGACAAAACTCGTCTCGGAGGTAGAAAAAACAAATCAATAAAGATGTATACTTCTTTGTGGTCAAGAATTATTATATTTCGTCAAGGTCAGTTTGGTGATACACTTGTAACATTTCCGGTAATAGAGGCATTACATCATCTTCATCAAGAAATACCCTTCGTTTATTGTACCAACCACTTCAAATCAAACAAATATGTTCAAGGACGAGATGTGGCATTATTAAATCCGCATATTAAAGAAATTATTACATATAATGTTGAAGATTCTGTTATAGAGAAGTTTCTGAAACTAAAAATATGTTTAAAAGTATGTAAAGATGACCTATTGATTTATTTACCATACAGTACGGTTAAACGCTATCAAGTAGTCAGGGATTGGATTTTTTTTAAGGCATTAGGCTTTAAAAACATGATCTGTTTTAGGGAAACATGGAACTGGACATATATATATGAAAAAAAAGAGAAAGATTTGCCTAAAGAATCAGATAGGATGTTGGATTTTCTCAATTCAGCGGGAATGCCAGTAAAATTTTCAGGGAGTTGTTCTTTGAATTATGATAGAGAGTGGGCTGAACAAAAATGGAAAGAGTGGGGTCTTAATGGTAGGGAAGTGCTAGCTGTATGTCCTGGAAGTAAAATGCAAAGCAAACGCTGGCCTATGGAACGTTATATTAATGTCGGGCAAGAGTGGCATAAACGTACAGGGATGGCATTAGTTATTGTTGGTGGTCCTGCGGAAACTGAATTGGCAAAACAGATTTTAAGCCATTGGCAAGGATATGGTTTTTCTATTTGTGGGGCAACTCTCAGTCAGTTGGCTGGTGTTTTAAAAAAAGTGAAAGCCTATTGCGGTAATGACACCGGCAGTATGCATCTAGCTGCCTTGCTTGACATACCCTGCGTGGCCATCTTTTCTGCCAGGGCTCGGGAAAGACTCTGGCATCCTTTCGGAGGTTGGAATGCCGTTCTCAGGACAGATGTTCTATGTTCAAATTGTATGCTAGAAGACTGCCATACTTCTCCTCCCACGTGCCTTGAGAAAATTTCCGTGGAAGATGTCTTGGGTTCTTTGGAAGCTATTTTACTCTAACCAATGGAGCAGTCCCTGAAGTTTCTTGAGAAAAGAGGGGTTTTTCCCAAAGACTTTGTAAAACAACACTGTTACGACTTTCTAAATGGGAAACAGGTCTGGAGCCGTGCCTGACAGGAGATATTGTTTGTGCTGGAGCAAAAACTGTCATGAAATTGTTGCTTTACTCTACGTATATTCCAGGAGGAACCGATGGGACGTCCAATACTTCCCGTCAACTTGTTCCTGCTCTTGAGGAGAAAGGGATAAACGTCACGATGTGTACATCAAGTGTGGGCTGGCCACCTCCTGAGATTTCTGCACAGCGATCTGAAAAAGTAAGAATCTATAGGTCGTGGTTCAATAGTAGTGCAGATTTTTGTCCCGGGATATCTTTGTATTTCAGGAAGAACCTGCAAGAGTTTGATATCGTTCAATTGGACGGATTTTACAACTTTCCAACAATACTTGGATCTTATTATGCTAGTAAGTACAAGATCCCATATCTGATCTGTCCACGAGGTGCAAGAATACCAACTAGACAGATCGAAAAAACTATACGAAGACCCAAAGTAAAATCTTTTGTTTTTAAGCTCCTTTCCAGGAGGACCTTGGAGGGAGCAAGATATATAGTTTGTACGAGCAGAATGGAAGAGGAGAGACTATACGAACAACTGGGTCTCAACAATTATACTTATATCAACAATGGATTGGATGTGGCATATTATTCTAAGCATGTAAATCGAAGTCTGCTCGAAGATAATATTGGGATTGCCCCTCAACGGCCTATTTTCTTGTTTCTGGGCCGTTTGGCCTACGAAAAGGCTCTCACATTTCTTCTTGATGTATGGAAGATGGTGGTAAAAAAAATTCCAGACGCATTACTGGTGATGGCAGGAAAAAGTTATCAAGGATATCAGGAAGTTCTCCTGAATCGTATTGCGAACATACGATGTTCCGAGAGCGTAGTCTTGTCCGGCAGCGTGAGCGGAGATTTAAAGTTAGCATTGCTTCAGTGGAGCCGCTGTTTGCTTCTTCCATCCTATGCTGAAAGTTTTGGGAATGTGGTTCTTGAATCTCTGGCGTCAGGGACGCCCGTCATTGCCAGTGTTGGCACACCATGGAAAGAGCTTGAAGATAATCAATTTGGGAAGTGGTTGATGTGGGATGCTGAGAGGTGGGCAGAAGCTATGGTTACTATATCAAGCGATGAAAAGTACCAAGATGAAAATTTTCGTAAACGTAGTCAGCAATGGGTGGCAGAAAATTATAGCTGGTCTAAGGTTGCGGAGAGATATGTTCAGCTTTATGGGCGTGTTTTAAAAGGTGATAATACGCATTAAGGCATAGTTCTCAATATTCGAAGAGGACTTGGGTCACAAAAAATCCGAAAACATAAATTTATATTGTTGGATCTCCAATGGTTATGAGCATGGCAAAATGTTTTTTATTCAAGGAATGACTCGGTTAAATCACTTAAATCATGTTTCTGTTGTTTCTGTAATAATTCCTTGCCGTAATGAGGAAAATTTTATTGGGAAATGCCTTGACTCTATAATTGCCAATGATTACCCTAAAGATAAGTTGGAAGTACTGGTCATAGATGGAATGAGCGAAGATGGTACAAGAGCAGTTTTGAAGCAGTATACAGGGCTTTACCCGTTCATAAGAGTTTTGGATAATCATAAGAAAATAACCCCAAGTGCATTAAATGTAGGAGTCAAGAATGCTAAGGGCGAGATCATTATCAGAAAGGATGCACACAGCACCTACGAAAAGGATTATATATCTAAGTGTGTAAGATACCTCAGAGAGTATGATGCAGACAATGTTGGCGGGATATGGATTACAGTTCCAAGAAACGATTCCTTGATGGCGAAAGCAATAGTCTTTTCATTGTCGCATCCATTTGGTGTTGGAAATGCCCATTATAGGATCGGTAGACAGACGGAGCCGAGATTAGTCGACACTGTTCCTTTCGGCTGCTTCCGTAAGGATGTTTTTGACCGAATTGGGCTTTTTGATGAAGCCTATCCAAGAAATGAAGATATCGAATTCAACACCAGACTGAGAAAAGCGGGAGGGAAGATTCTACTTGTTCCCGGAATTGTAGTACATTACTATGCTCGATCTACTTTTCGAGCATTTTGCATACATAACTTTGACAATGGACTAAAGGTCATCGATCTACTGAAATTCGATAGGCGGCTGGTTTCTTGGCGTCATTTAACCCCTCTGGTTTTTACCTTCAGTTTAGTTGCATCAGCAGTATTGTCTCTTTTCTCCACGGCCTTCCTGTTGGCCTTCATGGCTTTATATGGTTTTTATATGTTTGTAAATCTCTGGTTTTCCATCGAAATCATGTTTAGAGAAAAAAATATAAGATTTCTGTTCCTTATGCCGCTCACGTTTTCTGTTCTTCATCTTACGTATGGATTAGGGTCAATCTGGGGTATAGCAAAAAAGGTTGGGCGCGCTGGTCCCAGACTGCACAATCTATGAGGATCAGGGACCTTACCCGGCATTCATGCCCTCGGCGGGTTTTGACAATGATCTTAACCAAAGACGTGACTGACTCCGAGGAACTAAACCTAAAACCGGTGTGAGAAGATCTTAACTCTTACACTTCACTCCAGGAAGACTAGGGTGGCTTATATGAACCTGCGAAGTTTGCCAAGCAATTATTGAATTAGCCAGTCCGAAGTATAAGAGATAGAAGTCATGAAAAAGTCGATAGACTATTCACTGATAACCGAATCACCTGGTCACAAAGCCACAAAAGAACAGGTAGAACGTCTTGGGCAAAGGTATTGGTTTGCACGGAATTGTGGTGACTGTCAACGTGTCCTTGAAGTTGGCTGCGGCACTGGCATGGGCCTCAATTATCTGACCCGTGCTGGGAAATCCTGGGTTGTAGGAGGAGACGTGGATCCTGGAAATCTTGCCATGGCCCGCCGACTTCTATCTTCGAATGCAAACATCGCACTTGTAAGGCTTAATGCCCAAGATATGCCTTTTCGTAGTGCTTGCTTTGACAAGGTGGTGTGTTTTGAGGCGATATATTACTTCCCTGACCCTACCCGCTTTGTCTCTGAGGTTGTACGTCTATTAAGGCCAGGAGGACTGTTCGTGCTGGGAACCGTGAACTGTGCTTGGCCGGATTTCCATATTTCACCTTATACATATCGATATTTCAATAACCTTGAACTCGTTCGTCTTTTGAGTCCACATTTCTCTTCCGTCGAAATGTATGGAGGATTTCTCGCCCAAGAGAAGGGGGCTCGTGCTAAGATGCTTTCAGTATTGAAACGGGTTGCCATAGCTGGCAACCTTATTCCAGGCAGTCTCCAGGCTAGGGCTTTGCTGAAGCGCATGTTCATTGGGCCTCTTGAGGATCTACCAACGGCAGTGACTGATAAGATAGTGCCGGGAACGGCTCCTGAACATCTGGATACCGAGACTATGGAAACAAGGCATAAGATTCTTTATGCTGTTGCTCAGAAAACCATTCGAGTGTAAGTCGTTATTTTTGGGTTATCAAGCCCGACGGATCCCTCTTCACGAGTCATGAAACGGAGTCTTAGAATACTTGACTGCAATCCGTTCCTTGAGTGTTATCCGTATCATATATAGTTATCAAATTTTGGCGAATACTTGGCAAGGTTGCTAATCCTGAGGTTTCTAATCTAATGAATATGAGAGGGATAGAATAATTATGAATGCTGACATAAAAATTCCTTATTTCAATTACCCCCACGTGTTCACGTCACATGCCGAACGGGTTCTTTCTATCGTCGAAGATGTTGGCCGTCGTGGAGCCTTCATCATGCAAAAGGATTTGATAGATTTTGAGAAGAACTTGACATCTTTGACGGGAGCTAATTTTGCGATCGGGGTGGCCAATGCCACCGATGGATTGCATATGGCTCTCATGGCTGCCGGTATAGGAGACGGCGATGAAGTTATATTCTGTTCACACACCATGGTTGCGACAGCCTCTTCCATCCATTTTACTGGGGCAACTCCAGTCCCGGTAGATGCTGGGCCCGATCACCTCATGGCTCCTGACTGTATTGAGGATTCCATTACACAGAACACAAAGGCTATAATTCCGACTCAGTTAAACGGACGCACCGCGGAAATGGATGCTATTCAGGTAATCGCGAATAAACACAATCTCATGATTTTTGAGGATGCCGCACAAAGTCTTGGTTCAAAATTCAAAGGGAAGTCTGCGGGAACCTTTGGTGTGGCCTCCTGCATTAGTTTCTACCCCGCAAAAAACCTTGGTTGTCTTGGGGACGGGGGAGCAGTGCTGACCAACGATTACAATATATATCGCAAACTCTTGTTGCTCCGTGATCATGGGCGTGATGAAAACGGAGATGTGGTTATGTGGGGTTTTAATAGCCGACTTGACAATCTCCAAGCGGCTTTTCTGGATTATCTTTTGAAGGAATACGATGAGGTAATTGGACGGCGTCGGTGTCTTGCCGATCTCTATCAGGAGCGCCTTAATCATTTGGGACAGCTGATTTTACCGCCTGCTCCGGACAGTGACTCGAATCACTTTGATGTCTTCCAAAATTACGAGATCGAAGCGGAACAGAGAGACGAACTCAAGTCATATCTTGCCCAGAAAGGGATCGGAACTTTGATTCCATGGGGTGGAAAGGCGGTACATCAATTCACGAAGTTAGGCTTTTCGAAATCGCTGCCCTACACGGAATACCTTTTCAACCGCGTGCTAATGCTGCCCATGAATATGTCCCTTACAGAGGATGATTTAAACTTCGTATGTGACTGTATTGAATCTTTTTACACAAGGTGAGAAATGATGTTCGATACCGTTGAATTGGCAAAACGCATTCGGATTCATGCCCTGTACATGACAAGCCGCGGTGGGAGCTCACATATAGGTTCTGCACTCAGCATGGCTGATATTCTGGCAGTACTATACGGAGATGTCCTTAATATAGATCCTATTAATCCTCGTGACTCAAAACGAGACCGCTTTATATTAAGTAAGGGACACGGAGGTGTGGCAGTTTACGCTGCACTAGCTGAGAAGGGATTTATGAATATTGACAAGCTGAAGACGCATTATCAGGATTCTTCTGATCTATGTGGGCATGTGAGCCACAAGGGTATTCCTGGCGTAGAGTTGTCTACAGGCAGTCTTGGCCATGGACTCAGTGTTGGTGTTGGGATGGCTCTTGCTGCTAAGCTTGATGGCCGTAAGAATCGGGTTTTTGTGTTACTGTCGGATGGAGAGTGCGATGAAGGATCCAACTGGGAGGCTATACTTTTTGCAGCTCATCATAGCTTAGATAATCTGGTTGCTATCGTCGATTATAATAAGATTCAAAGCCTTGATTGGGTTTCAGAGACGTTGCGCTTAGAACCCTTTGCCGAAAAATGGTCAAGCTTCGGCTGGGGAGTAGGCGAAGTAGACGGACATGACCACACTCAACTTAAGAAGTGTTTCCAAGAGATTCCTTTTCGGCCAGAACATCCTTCGGTAGTAATAGCTCATACAGTTAAGGGAAAGGGAGTATCCTTTATGGAAAACAGTGTCCTCTGGCATTATCGATGCGCTAAAGGAGAGGAGTTTGAAGCAGCTTTGCGGGAACTCGAAGAGCAGCAATGAGAGATGTTTTTGTAAAAAGATTATGTGAGCTAGCTGAACACAACGATCGTATCATGCTTGTGACAGGTGATCTTGGATTTGGCGTACTTGATGAGTTTCGTGCTCGGTTTCCGTCTCAGTTCCTAAATGCTGGAGTTGCAGAGCAAAACATGACCGGTCTCGCAACAGGTTTGGCCCTCGAGGGGAGGATTGTCTTTACTTATTCCATAGGGAATTTCCCGACCTTCCGGTGTCTGGAACAGATCCGCAATGATGCCTGCTATCACAATGCCAATGTGAAGATTGTTTCGATCGGAGGAGGGTTCAGTTACGGTGCGCTGGGCATTAGTCATCACGCTACTGAGGATCTGGCCGTTATGCGCAGTTTGCCTCAGATTACCGTACTCTCCCCATGTGACCACTGGGAGGCTGCAGAGGTAGCAGGCGCTATGGCGGAGACTCCAGGAACGTGTTTTGTAAGATTGGACAAATCTGCCGGCCGACCCACTGTGCAACCAGACGAACGTTTTCAGATGGGGAAGGCGAGGGTAATACGTAAGGGCTCCGATATGACGATCGTGGTGACTGGCGGTATCCTCGATGAGGTACAAGAGGCTTCGGATAGGTTGAGCCAGGATGGAATTGATGTGCGCATTCTGAGTATGCATACGATCAAACCTTTTGATTCGGTAGCCGTTATTTCTGCAGCGCGTGAAACAGGAGGTATTATCACGATTGAAGAGCATACCATCCACGGCGGGCTCGGTGGCTGTGTGGCAGAGACTCTTATGGATGCCGGTATTTCTCCTCGAACCTTTCGACGCATGGGGCTGAGGGCAGGGTTCTCAAGCATTGTCGGATCTCAGGCTTACCTTCGGAAACGTTACGGGCTCGATGCAGACGCTATCGAGCATGCGGTGAGAATGGATCTGAAGAAGGTGACGTAGAGCGGATGAAGCAATTATTTGACGTCGTTGTTTCCTTTATTGGACTGATAGCCTTATCCCCAGTTTTGCTTCCTATTATGCTGATGATCTGGCTCCAGGATTTTCACTCCCCTTTTTATATTGCCCAGCGCGTGGGACGGAAAGGGAAAACATTCCAGATGGTGAAGCTTCGTTCTATGGTTGTTGGAGCTGACCGAAGCGGTGTTGATTCAACTGCTTCCGATGATCAGCGAATTACTGGTGTTGGGCGTTTTGCCCGGCGATATAAGTTAGATGAAATTCCCCAACTATGGAATGTTCTGTTAGGGCAGATGAGCCTGGTAGGTCCCAGACCTAATGTTGCCCGAGATGTTGCCCTTTATACAGAAGAGGAGCAACATCTCTTAGATGTTAGGCCGGGAATTACTGATATTGCATCAATTGTATTCTCTGATGAAGGCGAGATTCTTGCCGGCAGCGACGATCCTGATCTCAAGTATAATCAGGTTATAAGGCCATGGAAGAGCCGCCTCGGGCTACTTTACGTTACACATTCCTCTCTCATTCTTGACGCTAAAATTATCGGATTAACCGCGCTCACAATTGTCTCGCGTACGAGGGCTTTATGTGGTGTTCAGAGGTTGCTGAAAGAACTCAATGCCGACGAGCAATTAAAGCGTGTGGCCCAACGCAAGGCACCGCTTCAGGCGTATCCGCCTCCCGGGTCGGATTGCATCATAGATGTGAATCCGCCTGGGAGAATGGGTTAAAAGCGGATATTGGTTTTTTTTCTGGCAATGGCGGAATTTTAGGTTTTTCAATTGGAATAATGTAGAAAAGAATCCTAATACGGAATCGAAAAGAGGGCATTGCGCATGTCTCTGCAAACAGGATTGCAAACTCATAGTATTTCGTTAAAGACTTTTCGGAATCTAGATCAGTAATTATTACAGGTATATTATTAGAGTTTTATGCTATACACAAGTTGATGAAGAAAACGAGCCCAGGTTTTACACCGCTTGAAATATGGTGTATAGTCTCTGCACACGATTACCAGCAAAGGTTTGGGAGACGTGCTTTGGTTCAGGAGGGGGCAAAAAATGATCAAATCATTTCTGTTGAAAAAAACGAATTTCAGAAGAGCTGTATTTTTTCTGGTTTTGGATGGGCTCTGTCTGTCCCTCTCGCTGTATCTGGCTTTTTATCTTCGATTTGACGGGAAGATTGAATCTCAATACTTGGAGAGATTCCCAGCCTATCTGTTGATATATTTGTCTCTTAAGTACGCGGTTTTTGCCTATTTCCGGCTCTATCAAATGAGTTGGTCGTATGTGGGATTCTACGAACTGGTGAACATTCTTAAGGCAGAAGCAACAAGCTTTCTCCTGTTGCAGGGGATCGTCTTTATGCTCTGGACACACGGTCTGTTCCAGGGATTCCCCCGTTCGATTCTGCCCATTGATTTTGTTATATCCCTTGTCTTAATTGTTATGTTCAGATCATCGAAGAGATTTTATAAGCAGATATTAAGTGACAGACATCAGGAAGGCACCAAGAGAACTCTGGTTATTGGCGCAGGAAATGCCGGGGAGCAGATTGTCCGGGACATGCGAAGACAGAATGCATGTCCTTACGTGCCTGTTGGATTCATCGATGATGACCCTACAAAAAAGGGGGTTTATATTCAGGGTGTAAAGGTACATGGCAATCGGGAAAACATTGAAGATACGGTGAAGAATCTGAATATTGAGCTTGTACTCATTGCTATTCCATCGGCCCCATCCGCACAAATTAGAGAGATTCTTGCTGTTGTGAGAAAATCTCAGGTAAAGGAAATTAAGATCATTCCGGGTCTGAATGAACTGGTGCATGGGAAAATTTCCCTTTCGGATATCAAGGAGATCAAAATTGAAGACATTCTTGGCCGGGAGCAGGTCACCGTTGATAGAAAGAGTGTGTCCGGCTTTATCAAGGGCAAGATCGTGTTGGTTACCGGTGCAGGAGGATCCATAGGCTCGGAGCTGGTGCGGCAGGGTCTGT
>Ga0210016_1001834_pt1 | contig 19626 bp, 17 predicted proteins | sample CryGeyCG2014_300_FD_185454 | JGI IMG/M metagenome (GOLD analysis project Ga0210016, IMG submission 185454) | Groundwater microbial communities from aquifer - Crystal Geyser CG02_land_8/20/14_3.00 (SPAdes) (version 2) | ecosystem: Environmental > Aquatic > Deep subsurface > Groundwater | place... | reverse complement strand
TTTTCTTCAAGGCGGCCTGACGAAGAGACCTGACTTGCTGGGGTGTTTGATTGGCGCATCAAGAAACTATATCTTGGGAGCTGGGAATTATCAAGCCGGTGGTCTTCCCAGCCTGGCCTTATTCAGAAATCTAAAGGGAATGGATAAGCGTAAGGCCTTTTCATTTTGCCGGGGATGTTGTATAGAAAAAAAAGGTTAGGTCAATGGGAAAAAGCTCTTCTTTGACCGGCTTCAAGAAAGGTGCTAACCATAGCATCATGAACATCGGGATTTCCTCTTTTTTGGAAAGAGGGATCGGAAGGAGGCGTTTTGATGGCGGAGAAAAGGAATTTTGCCAGGCGCAGGGTGGCCTTCGGTTTGAGCGCTCCCGGCTCGCGCGAGGTATTCCTGGTTGGGGATTTCAATGGTTGGGACAAGACAAAGCATCCCATGAAAAAGGATAACGAGGGCCTATGGGGCAAGACAGTCATGATTTTTCCCGGCAGATACGAATACAAATTTTTGGTGGATGGGGAGTGGCAGAGGGATCCTGTCAATCAGGAGGTTTGCGATAACGACTTCGGAACCCTGAACAGCGTGATCTTTGTCAAATAGGCTTTTTTTTTGGGGCCCGCATGCCTTAGATTTGAAAGTGGTAGTGCCCATTTCCTGTTTCGACGTTTATTAGGCTCTGTGGGTTTATAGGAAAATAGATCGTCATACCGGTGAAGGCCGTTATCAGGTCTTTTACACCTGGATTCCTGACCGGGTCCGGAATGACAGGGGCATTTTTATGCTTCGTTGTGCCCTGACAGGGCATTACCGTTACGCGGAGCTATGCATTGATTCTGCGTGAGCGAGTTGATATCTGATTGCTGGAGGACTAATTAGGTGGATAAGTTGAGCTTTGGTATGACTATGTTGATCGTGGGGATGGGAGGCACCCTGGCAACTCTGACCTTCATGAGCCTTGTAATGGTGTTACTTAAGAGGCTCTTTCCCTATAAAGGCGAAGAAGAGGGAAAATAGAAAGGAGGCAGTATGCAGGAAGCCATCATAAACGGACTGTCAGGCCTCGCGGCAGGCACCTTGAATCTCCAATGGTCCAATCTTGTCATGATCGGGATTGGATTGATGTTGCTTTATCTCGGAATAAAGAAGGGCTTTGAACCCCTGCTGCTTGTCCCGATAGGGTTCGGAGCTATACTCGTCAATATCCCCCTTGCCGGGCTGATGGATGAACACGGGTTCCTCCGGATCATATACGATGCCGGAGTTATCACAGAGCTTTTTCCGCTTTTGATATTCATAGGAATCGGGGCCATGACCGACTTCGGACCGGTTCTTGAAAACCCCTACACATTTCTCCTGGGGGCGGCAGGACAATTCGGGATATTTCTTACTCTGATTCTGGCTCTCCTCCTGGGATTTGAGGCCATGGACGCGGTTACAATAGGTATCATAGGAGCTTGTGACGGGCCTACCGTCATATATGTGGCGTCTCAGTACGCCCCCCATCTTCTTGGACCGGTGTCTGTCGCTGCCTATTCTTACATGTCTCTTGTGCCTCTCCTTCAGCCGCCCATAATGAAGGCCCTTACAACGGAAAAGGAACGTATCATCATCATGAAGGCAGGCAGGAAGTCGGTTTCCAGAACGACAAAGATACTTTTCCCTATTGTCATCACCATACTGGGCGGGCTTATAGCGCCAATGGGGCTTCCCCTTCTGGGAACCATCATGCTGGGAAACCTCATGAGGGAGTCGGGCGCGGTTGCAAGGCTTACAAAGGCGGCTGAAAATGAGATTGCAAGCGTAGTAACCCTGCTTCTCGGTATATCCATAGGCGCAACTATGAGCGGGCCAGTCTTTGTCCAATCCAAGACCCTTATAATCCTGGCCCTGGGTCTTCTGGCAATTTGCCTGGACACCGTCTGCGGGGTGCTTTTCGGAAAGCTCCTATGCGTCATAACCAAGGGAAAAGTAAATCCTCTGATAGGGGCCGCGGGTATCTCTGCCTTTCCAATGTCGGCAAGAGTGGTGCAGAAGGAAGGATTCAAGTACAATCGCAAGAACTACCTCCTTATGCACGCAATGGGTGCTAACGCGGGAGGGCAGATAGGATCGGTCATGGCGGCGGCAGTTATGCTCTCGGTTCTCAAAGCGATGGGAGTGATATAGGTGGCTGAGGCTCATACCAGGATTGGTACCATAGAAGGATTCAGGGCGGCTTATGATGCGGAGAGCGCTCCAGTTAAAATAAGAGGGCGCTCATTCAATTTCTTCGTGCCCAGAACCATAGAGCGGTTCATTAATCAAGAGGACGTCTTTCAGGGATTTCCTCTATGGGCCAAGGTCTGGGAGGCCTCCCTGGTGCTTGCGGACCACCTCGCATCCAGAGATCCGGTTGAGGGCCGCAGGATACTTGAAATAGGCGCGGGTATGGGAGTGGTAGGAATAGTAGCAGCCGCCTTCGGTCACCAGGTGACCATAACGGAATACAATGAGGACGCCCTCAATTTTGCCAGGGCAAACGTCCTGCTTAACAGAGAGGGCATGGCATTAAAACCGGCTGTTCTGCCTCTTGATTGGCACTCGCCTCAGATGGAAGGGAGCTTTGAAATCCTGGCCGGAAGCGAGGTTGTTTACAGCCAAAGGGACTTTGAACCGCTTAATCGCCTGTTTGAAAGATACCTGGTTCGAGGAGGGGAGATCATCCTCGCAGAGGGAATAAGGGGAACGACGATGGAGTTTTTGAAGAAAATGAGCCTTACTTATAAAATCTCAGCCAAAAGGAAGGTGCTCCGCTCAGTAGAAAAGGAAATCCCTTTGATCCTGGCCTCCATGAAACGGGCCTGACAAACCTTATCAGGCCATCTTCTCCACTACCCTTCCCATTATCAGGTCGCGGATTTGCGCGAGACGATCCTGATTTGCCGCTTCAAAACGCAGGACCAGCACGGGTTGAGTATTGGACGCTCTTACAAGGCCCCATCCGCCATCCATGATAACCCTGGCCCCGTCAACATCAATCACCTTGTAGTCCCGCTTGAAATCCTCTACCAGCTCCTTGACGACCTTAAACTTCTTCTCTTCAGGGCAATCCATCCTGATCTCAGGGGTGTTGATCATTCTGGGCACCCCTGCAAGAAGGGCGGAGACCGGACGGTCGGTGGATGAGAGTATCTCAAGAAGCCTCGCGCCTGCATAAACGGCATCATCGAAGCCGAAATATCTTTCAGCAAAAAAGATGTGGCCGCTCATCTCTCCCGCAAGGAGGGCCTTTTCCTCCTTCATCTTGGCCTTTATGAGCGAATGTCCCGCCTTCCACATTATGGCCCGTCCGCCGTTTTTTTCGATGTCGTCGTAAAGGGCCTGGGAGCACTTTACCTCTCCAATTATGGTGGCCCCGGGGTGGCGTGCAAGGAGGCTGCGGGAAAATATTATCATGAGTTGATCCCCCCAGATTATCTCTCCTTTTTCGTCAATAACTCCAATACGGTCGGCGTCTCCGTCAAAGGCGATACCCAGGTCGGCCGAACGCTTCACCACCTCCTGCCTCAAGGAATGGAGATTTTCAGGAATAGTGGGGTCAGGGTGATGATTGGGAAATGATCCGTCAGGGTCGCAAAAAAGGCCTGTGATATCACAACCGAGGTCCCGATAAGCCTTGAGGGCTACTTGGCCCCCGACGCCGTTTCCCGCGTCAATGACTGCGCTTATCTTTCTTTTACCCATGCTTGTGCGCCGCAAGAGTTCATCTATATATGAAGCAGTGACACTTGCCTTCGTCAAAGAGCCGCTTTGCTCATAGAACCTGCCTGATTCAAAGATGTCTTTTATCTTCTGAATTTCTTTTCCGTAGATGGATGCCGTCCCCAGACAGAGCTTAAAGCCGTTATACTCGGGAGGATTGTGGCTTCCCGTCACCTGAATGCCGCCAAGCACATCGAGGGTGTGGATGGAATAATAGAGTAGAGGTGTGGGGACTACTCCTATGTCGCAAACATCAATACCTGCGCCAAGTAGTCCCTCTGTCAGGGATGATGCAAGCCCGGGTGAACTCAAGCGACAATCTCGCCCGAGGCTTATCCTGGCTGCGCCCTTTGATACCAGATAAGTCCCTATGGCCCTGCCGAGTCTTAGAGAGGTAACGTCGTTCAGGTCTTCCGGAACAACTCCTCTTATGTCATATTCCCTGAAGATGTGGTCTTTCATAAAAGGTTCCCTTCTCCAGCGCCTTTGAGTAGCTCTACTATGCCTTTAATGTCCTGTGATCTCCTGATGTCTGCTACTAGAAGGGCATCTGCAGTATCTATTACAAGGCAGTCTTCAAGACCGAGGCATGCGACCTTTCTCTTTCCCCTCTGGGCGATAAAGCTCTTTTTGCAATCCACTAAAATGGGGTTTCCCTCCTTGAGGTTTCCCTCAAGATCATGTTCGGATGCCCTGAGTTCATAGAGCGATAGCCAGGAGCCTACATCACTCCATCCGAATCGTGATTCAACGACCTTCACATCCCTGCGGGTGTTTTCCATAATTCCGTAATCGAAGGATATGGACGGGAGTCCCTGGTAAATCCTGCTGATGGTTTCGTCAAAGGAATCGGTCTGAATCGAAGCGCCTATCTCCTTTAGCCCCTGTGACAGTAAGGGGAGGTGCTCTTCTATCTCACTGAGTATAACATCCTGCCTGGCAACAAAGATTCCGCCGTTCCAGTAGTAAGTCCCTTCTGCGAGATATCTTTCCGCAGCGGCCAAATCCGGCTTTTCGACAAACTCGGCGACTTGAAAGGCCGACTCTCCATTGATATCTGTGGGGCCGCCTTCTCTCTTTATGTACCCGTATCCTGTCTCGGGCCTTGAAGGGACGATCCCGAGAGTCACTATCGAACCGTCCTCCGCAAGGCGCGCTGCGGCTTCAAGTGTTCTTAAGAAGCCCGGCACATCGCCTATGTAATGATCGGCCGGAAGGAACGTAACAGGGCCCGTTAGCCCGAGATGTCCCAGATAAAGGGCCCCAAGCCCGATACAGGCCGCAGTGTTCCTGCCTACCGGCTCCGCCAGCAGATGGATATCCTTGCCGATGAGGAGACCTGCGGCTTCATCCAGATGCTCTTCGCCGAGCACTACCACGATACTATGCTCCTCAACCAGAGGAGAAAGCCTCTCGACCGTTTGAACCAAGAGAGGTTGTCGGCCCGTAATTTGAAGAAATTGCTTAGGTTTGGCCCTCCTGCTCACAGGCCAGAATCTCGTGCCGGCGCCGCCTGCCATTACTACTGCCTGCATATACATCTCCTTATTGCGTGAAAGATCGGAATGTCTATAAATCAGGTCCTGTAGCTCGCGTTGATGGATACATATTCGTGGGTAAGGTCGCTTGCAAGGAGCCTTTCGGAAAAACCGCCCTCGTTTAGATCAATGGTTAAGGTAAATTCCCTGTTGTGCATCCTCTCACCTGCGAGCCTCTCAGCCTCCAGGCCCTTTCCCATACCGCCCTCGACTATCTTTACGCTGTCTATCCAGATATCAACCTTGCTCTCAGTCATGTGAATGCCGCTTCTTCCAAGCGCAGCCATTATCCTGCCCCAGTTGGGGTCCTGACCATAGAAGGCCGTCTTGACCAGACTTGAATTTCCCACCGTGCGGACTGCCCTATCCGCGTCCATGGGATCCCTTGCCCCATTGATGGTGATCCTCACAAGTTTCGAGGCTCCTTCTCCATCCTTTACTATCATTGTGCAGAGTTCATCCATCACCTGCGCCAGAAGATCACTGAAGACAACGGCCTCCTCCTTTGATACAGGCAACGCAGAAGAGGCGCCGTTAACCAGGAGAAGCACCGTGTCGTTGGTGCTGGTGTCGCCGTCAACGGTAATTCTGTTGAAGGTCTTGTCTGCGTTTTCCTTAAGTATCCTGTTTAGTTCCATCCCTTCCGGATTGATGTCGGAGACTATGAAACAGAGCATGGTAGCCATGTCAGGCATGATCATTCCGGCGCCTTTTGCAAAGCCTGTTATCCTGAAGGGCTTTCCCCCTGCAACCGATTCGCGCATGGAAAGCTTTGGAAAAGAATCCGTTGTCATGACGGCCCTTGCGGCATCCATAAGACCCTTACTTGACAGGTTTTTAATCAGCTCGGGAACCGCCTTTGAGACAATATCCATGTTCATCTGCTGGCCTATCACACCGGTTGATGCGACCATTATCTCACCTTTTCCGATTCCCAGTGCCCCCGCGATCAGCTCCGCAGTCATACGGGCGTTTCTCAGACCCTCTTGCCCGGTGCATGCATTTGCGTTGCCCGCGTTTGCAACTATAGCGCGGGCCTTTCCGCCCTTGATGTTTTCCCTCGTCACCAGCACAGGGGCCGCCTTTACCTTGTTGGTGGTAAATACCCCGGCAGCAGCGGCCGGCAGGTCGGAGTAAACAAGGGCCATGTCAAGTCCGCCGTGTTTCTTCAGACCTGACTCAATGGCAGATGCCTTGAAACCTTGAGGTAACTTAATTTCATTTTCCATAATTATTTATAAATAACCCCGCTCAATGATTTTTATTTATCCGGTCAGCGGCCTTTTTTAAAAGGCTTTCAGGCATCCGTATAGGGTTGGTCAGCCGTTTGCCCCGCAGCATTTCTTGTATTTCTTGCCGCTGCCGCAGGGGCATGGATCGTTTCTTCCCACCTTCTTGGTTGTTCTTCTGATGGTGGCAGGTTTGGATCCCTCGTCTCCCCGGTTGAGGCGTATCGGCCTCCTGCTGTGTTCAGGTATCTCAGGGGTTCTTCGAGCCGGCTGTATCCTCATAACAGTGCCTAAGGTCTCTTCCTTGATCCTTTCCATGAGACCTTCAAAGAGTTCGAATCCCTCCTTTTTATACTCGCGCAGGGGATCAAGCTGCCCGTATCCCCTAAGCCCTATGCCTTCCTTGACTTGTTCCATGTCTTGAAGATGCGCTACCCATTGGTTGTCTATAATCTGAAGCATTATAATCTGAGCTATCTGAACAAAATTATCGCTTCCGAAGAGCTTTTCCTTTTCACCATAAACCTCCCTGGCCTGTTGAGCTGCTATTTCAACAAGGGCCTCAGGCCTCAGAGTCTCTCCCTGAGTGTCTTTACCTTCTTCCACCCTGAGGACAAAGCCCATAAGGCGCAGGATTGCCTCCTTCAGACCTGAGATATTCCAGTCGTCAGGGTGTTCTTTGGGGTCTATGTGCTTGGCGATAAGGGTTTCCAGCTTTTCGTCTATCATGCCTTCAACGACCTCTCTGATGCCTTCTCCTTCAAGGATCCGCCGCCTCAAGGCATAGACGATCTCCCTCTGCTTGTTCATGACATCGTCATATTCGAGGAGATGCTTTCGCATGTCGAAATTGTGGGCCTCAACCTTTTTCTGAGCGTTTTCTATGCCCCTTGAGATAAGACTGTGTTCGATAGGCTCTCCTTCCTTCATCCCCAGCTTATCCATCACTGAAGAGATCCTTTCTGAGCCGAAAATCCTCAGGAGATCGTCTTCGAGCGAAAGATAGAACCTGGAAGACCCGGGATCGCCCTGCCTGCCTGAGCGGCCTCTCAACTGATTGTCAATCCTGCGGCTTTCATGCCGTTCAGTTCCAAGAACATGGAGCCCCCCGACCTCCCTTACCCCCTCTCCGAGTACGATGTCCGTGCCTCTTCCTGCCATGTTTGTAGAAATGGTGAGAGTCTTGGCCTGACCTGCCATCGCTATTATCTCAGCCTCTTTTTGGTGATGCTTCGCGTTCAGGACAGAATGTGGAATACCCGAGCGCTTAAGCATTTTGCTGAGCATCTCGGATTTTTCTACTGAGATGGTTCCCACAAGGACAGGCTGGCCCTTCTCGTAAAGCTCTTTTATTTCTTCAAGGACGGCTGTGAATTTCTCCCTCTCCGTCTTGTAGATGACGTCAGGATGGTCCACTCTGATCATTTTCTTATGGGTAGGAACGACCGTTACGTCGAGGTTGTAGATGTTTTTGAATTCGGCTGCCTCGGTGTCAGCCGTACCCGTCATGCCTGCAAGCTTTTCGTACATGCGAAAGTAGTTCTGGAATGTGATAGTGGCAAGTGTCTGGTTCTCTTCGGCGACTTTGACGCCCTCCTTGGCCTCTACGGCCTGATGCAGACCGTCGCTCCAACGCCTTCCGGGCATCATACGGCCGGTAAACTCATCTACGATCAGTACCTGATCGTCTTTGATTACGTAATGGACATCCTTTTCAAAAAGCCAGAAGGCCTTGATAAGCTGATGGGTTGTATGCAGTATTTCAGATGTCCTTGCATAATGTTCCTCGGCCTCTTTCAGGCGCTCAGCCTTTTCTTCGGGGCTGAGACTTTCATCCTCCCTTATATTGTGGCTTATCTCGTCAAGATCCATGGGGACAAAATCGCCCAGGGAGTCTCCAAGATGTTTAAGCCCCTTTTCGGTCAGTTCAACCAGATTTCCTCTTTCATCTATGGTACAGAAGAGATCCTGATCAATATCAGGGAGGAGCTTTTGAGCCCTCAGCATGCTCTCCAATCTGTCAATTTCTTTCTTGAGGCTGGGGTTATGGGCGACCATTTCGAGAAAACCATGGTTCTTAGGATCCCCTCTCTTTACCTGAAGGAGCAGTTCAATTGTCTTGTCGTCCTCAAGCCCTTTATCAAGACGGTCCTTGGCCTCCCTCAAGACCGACCGGATAACTCCCTCTTGTTTCTTCTTGAGGTTTATTACGGTCGGTTTAACTTCCATGTAAATCTTGTTTTCGCTGTGAAGCACGGGACCGCTTATGATGAGAGGCGTCCTGGCCTCATCAATGAGGATGCTGTCCACCTCATCTACGATTGCGTAATGGAAGTCCCTCTGAACCAGTTCCTCGGTGTGGAACTTCATGTTGTCTCTTAGATAATCGAAACCGAATTCGTTATTGGTGCCATAGGTTATGTCGCAGCCGTAGGCCTCTTTCCTCTCGCGATCATCCATGCCGTGGACTATCACGCCCACACTCAGCCCAAGGGCCTTGTATATGGCCCCCATCCACTCGGCGTCCCTGGTCGCGAGATAATCGTTTACCGTTATAAGGTGAACACCACGTCCGGTAAGGGCGTTCAGATATATAGGGAGGGTAGCGGCGAGCGTCTTTCCCTCGCCTGTTTTCATCTCCGCGATTTTGCCTTCATGCAGCACCAGACCTCCGATAAGTTGAACGTCGAAGTGGCGCATCCCAAGTTCCCGTACCGAAGTCGCCCTGACAGCGGCGAAAGCCTCAGGCAGAAGTTCATCGAGAGGCTGGCCGTTTCTTATCCTCTCCTTGAACCGTTCGGTCCTTTCCCTGAGTTCTGAGGGTGAAAGGACCTGGCATTCAGGCTCAAGCTGATTGATCCTGTTTACAATGGGAGCCATTCTCTTAAGTTCCCTGTCGTTTTGACTCCCGAATATGCTCTTAATGAAATTCTTAATCATTTCAATATCCAATCATTGTATTTTTGCTTTTCTTGGTGGCGTATTAAAGAACTTCGCACAGGAAAAATCAAGCTATTCCGGGCTAGCATCACTTTTTGCCCTTCTGTATAGGCATATCCTTCTTGCCGTTTCAATACCTATCCCGGCAATGGAGGCAAGCTCTTCTTCCCCTGCCTCAAGTACGGAGGAGGCGTCTCTAAAGGCTGAAAGAAGAATATTCCTTCTCTTCGGGCCAAGCCCTTCTATGAGATCAAGTTCCGAGCCCTTAAATTTCTTTCCCCTTACCTGTCTATGAAATGATATCGCCCTTCTGTGCACTTCATCTCTTATCCTTATAAGTAGTTTTAAAGCGGTGCTGTCACGGCCCGGGGTTATAGGATTTCTTCTCCCCGGGACATATATCTTTTCAATCTCTTCGCCTCTGGATGGGTCCGGTTTTGCTATGGCTGCAAGCGCGGGCGGCGATTCCTGAATCAAATCCTTGACCACACGACTCACGGTCTCAAGATGCCCCCTTCCCCCATCCACAATTATAAGATCAGGAAGGTCGCCCTCCTTTATCCTTCGTCTTATGACCTCAGCCATCATGCCGTAATCGTCGGGGCCTTCCGTCTCCCTGATCTTGTAGCTGCGATAACGGGAAACCAGCGGTTTACCCTCCGAAAAGGCAACTATTGCTCCTACTGCCTCTCTGCCGCTCAGAGATGATATGTCAACGGCCTCTATAATGCCCGGCCTGGCGCTGAGCCTCAGAAGCTCCTGCAGGTCGGATATTATATCCTGCTCGGTCTCCTCCGGGACTGATCTCAACAGACTCCGGGCATTGGCCACTGCTATGGAAACCAGCCTTTTCCCTTCTCCCCTCTTGGGCTGGCGTATATTTATCCTCTTTTCGGCCAGATCGGAAAACCATGACGCGATTGAACCTGCTTCCTCCAGTTTAATGGAGACCAGGATTTCGGGGGGTATGAAGGGGGAGCCTTCATAGTATTGCTTCAAAAAGGATTCCATGACCTCTTCTTCAGAGCCGCCCTGACTTCTCCACCTGTAGTTGCGGCTGCCTGTGAGGGCTCCCTTCCTCACAAAGAGGATCACCAACTGGAAAAGAGCACCCTCTGAGGCAAGTCCTACAATGTCCAGGTCAAGCATCCTGGGAGACGTCACATTTTGCTTTTCAGCGGTCTTGCGAACCGCGTTTATCTGGTCCCTGAGCCTCGCCGCCTTTTCGAAGTCCAGGTCCTCTGATGCCCCGGCCATCTCTGATTGCAGCCGTTTAAGAAGTTCATTGTTCTTGCCTTCAAGGAAAAGCCTTACCTTTTCAACCACCTCTTTATATATCTCGCTTCCTATCTCATGAGAGCAAGGCCCGAGACATCTGCCTATCTGATAATTGATGCAGGGTCTGAGCCTCCTCTTGACCGCATCCCCCTTGCATTTTCTCAGAAGAAATATTCTGTCAACTGCCCGCAGGGTCTCACGCACCGCCATGGCGGAGGAAAAGGGGCCGAAATAGATTCTGCCGTCCTTTTTCATCTTTCTTGTCACCCTAAGCCTCGGAAATGGATTTTTTATGTCCAGAACGAGACAGGGGTAACGTTTGTCATCCCTCAGTACCACGTTATATCGAGGGAGATGCTTTTTTATCAGATTGCTTTCCAGAAGGAAGGCTTCTTTCTCGGAGGAAGTTATTATTGTGTCCAGTCCCTTTGCTCTGCTTAGCATGAGCGTTGTCTTCGGAGAAGGGCTGCCATGGGGTCTTAGATAGGACAAAAGCCTTTTCTTGAGAGACTTTGCCTTTCCTACATAAAGCACCCGCCCTTTTTCGTCTGAAAAAAGATAGACCCCGGGTTCCTCGGGGATCAGACGGGAAATGCCTTCCTGGTCGATACTGAACTGGGCTGAATAAGGTTCCATCATAACTCTTCTTGTTCGGTGTGCCCTTCCTTTAATTGCAGGTTGCCTACTCTGAGGTTAAATGATAGATAAAGAAATAGTCAACTGACTCAAAAAATAGGCATCATTGGTAAAAGTTCATGCATTTTCTCCTTCTAATAGCTTTTGGGCTCTCAGCCTGCTCCTCTTTTCTGCCGGCCCCGCAGGCGCCCAGTCTTGTTCAGGATGGTTTCAGGCTCACTGAGGCAAACCGGCCCGGCCAGATCGTCCATTTGAAGAGCGGGCGCCTTGTTTCTTTTTCTCAGCTTCAACAGGAACTATCAAAGGCAAGATTTATATTTGTAGGAGAGGTGCATGATGATCCTGAACATCACCTGATCCAGACTCAGATCCTTCTTGCCCTTCTCGGGGCAACGGCTCACGTTCACGTGGGAGTTGAATATCTTGATGCCACGAGCCAAAAGGCGGCAGACGATTTCGTGGCAGAAAGGATATCTGAAGATGTTTTTCTCAGCAGAGGAAACTGGGAAAAGAACTGGGGTTATTCTTTCTACCTCTACAGGCCCATTTTCCAGGCTGCCCGCGGAAAGGCTGAAGGGCTTGTCGCCCTTAACGCACCCAGGAGGATCGTTTCGAAGGTGGGCAGGTCGGGCATCAAAAGCCTGAATGAGGAAGAAAGGCGCATGATAGCATCGGATATAGACCTCGGAAACGATCGCCACAGGCGTTACCTTGAGAAGGTTTTTAACAGACACCCCTCCTTTCACCCGGGTCGCTTTGACTTCTTTTATGAGGCTCAGTGCGTTTGGGAGGATACTATGGCAGAGCGGGCCGCAAATTATATTAAGGAAAAACAGGGGCTTATGATCATATTTTGCGGTAACGGCCACATCGCCCACAGGTTCGGAATACCCGAGAGGTTGAGGAGGAGGGCGGGGGGTGAGATACTTACGGTATTTCCTTTCAGGATGAGCGGGGGCGCAACAATCCCTCCTGATCTTTGCGATTATGTCTGGCTTACCGGAGGTAAGGAGATTTCGCGGACTTCGCCTTCTTCGAGATGAAGACGAAAGGCTGTTTATTTGCGCAGATGCAGGCTAAGCTCGTTTAGCCATAGGTAGTGTCCATCCGGAAATGGCTATTTTCACCGATTTCGGCGTTGGGCTCAAATTTTAATCCTCGAAATACGTCAATGTATTCCTGTGGTTAAAATTATCGCCCGCCTTGAACTCTACGAAACTATCTCATTTCCGGATGGACACTAGGTATAAGGGGCTTGCCTATTGGAGGAATGTATATACAGTGGGTTGCCATGAGGTTTCTGTAAATTTCTGCCCTCAATGCGGCGGAAACATGCTTCTTAAGAAGCTAAAGATCAATGAACCGGAGAGGTCGGTTTGCAGCGTTTGCGGAGTTGTTGCCTACAAGGATCCAAAGGTAGTCGCCTGCTCTATGATCGACAGGGATGAGAGGGTTGTCCTGCTCAAAAGGGATTTGGAGCCGCAGAGATCAAGGTGGGTGCTTCCGGGCGGCTATGTTGACAGGGGTGAAACTGTAAAGGATGCGGCAGCGCGGGAAGCAAAAGAGGAATGCGGCCTTGTTGTGGAGCCTCAAAGGCTGCTTGGTGTTTACTCCTACCCTGGAAACATCCATGTAGTTATTGTATATGTGTCAACCTACATCGCAGGGGATCTGTCGGCGGGTGATGAAACTCAGGAGGCCGCATGGTTTTCAGAGGAAGAAATCCCATGGGATGGCCTGGCCTTCAACAGCACCTCTGATGCCCTAAGGGACTATTACAAGTCAAAGAAAGGTTATCAAAAATGATAATTGAACCCAAGAGGATCGCTGAACTTGATTCCAAAGAGCTTGAGGCGATCATGAATCGCTCAATGGATGATATTTCCTCAGTATATGAGCATGTAAGAGATATTGTTATGGATGTGAAACTGGGGAAGGATGAAGTACTGCTTAAAATGTCCGGAGAGTTTAAGACAGATGTTTCAATCGCCGATCTTGAGGTTGACGCCCGGGAGATAAGGAATGCTTATGATGAGGTCAGCCCGGAGGTGGTGGAAGCCCTCAAAACAGCCGCCAGGAATATCTCTTTTTTCCATCGCGCCCAGAAAGAGAGGGAGATGTGGTCGGTCGAGATCAGGGAGGGTATAATGGCCGGCCGCCTCACAAGGCCTATTGATCGTGTGGGCTGCTATATACCCGGTGGCAGAGCCGCCTATCCCAGCACAATTCTAATGACTGTGATCCCGGCCAGGGAGGCCGGAGTGCTGGATATCGTGGCGACGACCCCTGCCGGAAAGGATATGACTGTAAATCCGGTCACGCTTGTGGCAGCGGATATAGCAGGCTGTGACAGGGTATTCAAGGTCGGAGGCCCGTGGGGCATAGCTGCTATGGCATTCGGGACCGGAACCATTCCGCGTGTTGATAAGATAGTGGGTCCTGGAAACAAGTATGTGACTGCGGCCAAGATGATTGTTTACGGCCAGGTAGATATAGACTCCCCGGCCGGGCCGAGCGAGGCATTGATCCTTGCAGACGAATCTGCAAACGCCGGTTTTATAGCCGCGGACTTTCTTTCCCAGGCAGAGCATGATCCCGATTCTGCCGCTGTTCTTGTCACCACATCTTCCGACATAGCCTCACAGGTGTGCGCCTTAATTGAACGCGAATATCCCGATCTGCCGCGCAAGGAGATATTTAATTCGTCTCTGTCAAGACACTCATGGGTTTTGATAGCCGATAATATAGATGAAGCTATAGATTTTACTAATGATTTTGCTTCAGAGCATCTTCAGATCATGACCGAAGACCCCTTTATGACCTTGAACCGCATAAGACACGCCGGTTCAATATTTCTGGGACCATATTCGCCGGTTCCGGCAGGGGACTATGCCTCAGGGACGAATCACGTCCTTCCTACAGGCCGGTGTGCGAGGATGTTCTCGGGGCTCTCTATGGACGATTTCATTAAGAAACCTACCTTCCAATATCTGAGCAAGAGCGGGCTCGCCCATCTGAAAAACACAGTGGTCACGCTCGCTGAGGCGGAGGGGTTGCCCATGCACGCCCGGGCCGTCAAAGCCCGATTTGTTCAACGGACTTGATTTGAGGCCCCGGAGTTGCTATGAGAGCAACAGGGTGCTTCACTCATATCAAATAAATAGGAGGATCATGCTGATGGCTGATATCAAGGGCTATAACATGCCCGACGAACTTTATTATCACAAGGAGAATAGCTGGGCCAGGGTTGAAGGGACCAAAGTCACGGTTGGAATGACGGACCTTTTTCAGAAGGAGGCTGGAGACATAGTATTTGTGGACCTTCCCGATGAGGGAGATGATGTGAGCCAGGGTGAGGTCTGTGGAAAGATCCAGTCAAGGAAGTGGATCGGAAAACTTGTAAGCCCGGTTTCCGGGGAGATAGTCGAGACCAACGAGGACCTCGACGACGACACAGGGCTCATCAACCAGGATCCATACGGCAAAGGATGGATATTGAAGATCGAGGCGAGCGATCTCGAATCGGAGCTGGCGAATCTGATGCAGGGGCAGGCTCTGGTAGCCTTTGTTGAGGCGGAGATCAAAAGGTCTGAGGAAGAAAAGGCAAAGGCAAAATAGGAAAGAGATAGACCTGATCATGGGTGAACAGTGGCGTCTTTTCAGGCATGAGGGTGTTTCGGTGCCGACCGCCGAGGGGCTTGCGCTGGACGATACGCTCCCCTGGGCGGTAGTCAACCAGTCCTCCCCTCCGATCCTGCATTTGTATAATTTTGTGCCGTCTGCGATTGTCGGGAAATACCAGGATATCGAGGCGGCTCTGCGTCTGGATCGCTGCCGGGCCAGAGGTATCGAATATAACAGGCGGAGCACGGGAGGTGGTACCGTTATAATGGGCCCCACTGTGGTCGCGCTGGGGCTCGGGATAAATGTGGACTACCCCGGACTGAAAAAAGGTATCGGGGGTGTATTTGAGTCGCTTGCATCAGTGCTGATAAGCTCTATGGAGACCCTTGGGGTCAATGCCGGGTTTCGTCCAAAGAACGATATCGAAGTTGGAGGTAGAAAACTCGCAGGACTTTCAGCGGCATCTGAGGAGGGCAGGGCGCTTCTTTTCCATACGAGTCTATTGGTTGACTTTGACGTTGATCTTATGACTGACATAATGAATGCTCCCGTTATCAAGTTGCAGGACAAGGGCTATAATTGCTTCAGCCAAAGGATGACCACCATAAATGAGCTTGCCGGCCGCGCCGTTCCTATGAGTGAGGTTATGGACGCCATACAGGCCTCTTTTGAAAATGAGTTCAAGATATCATTCCGCCCTGATCGGCCTAATGAAAAGGAGCTTGAGGCCTTGGAGGGATTTATAAAAAACCGTTACACAAAAACGGAGTGGATATTTTCAAACAGGCATCCCAGGACAAGAATGGGGGTAGGCCAACTAAAGACACCGGGGGGGCTGCTGGAGGTCTATCTATCCCTGTCCGGATCATCAATAGAAAACCTCATGATTACAGGTGATTTCTTTTCAACCACTGAATACATAAATCTACTTGAAAACACCCTTAAATGGACTTCTGCGCATAAGGAGAGCATCATAGCCAACCTCGAAGCTGTTTGGAAAGAGGGGGCTATCCACGGCGTGAGTATGGATGCGCTTGTGGATGCCATCCTCAAGGCTAAGGAGGGCCAGGTGAGGCTCTAGAGATATCTGCGCTTTGTACGACTAACCCTCATGCCCTATCTGGGCACATCGAATAATTAAAATCTTCTCCTTTCCCATATCCTTGACCTTCGAAAGAAGAGGGAAAGGATGTGGTTATTTTCATATAAAAGGTGGACAATGGAAAGAAACAACGGCGGGCAGAGCCCCGAATTTGTGAAAATAAGCTATGCAACGGCAATTTCACTTGGACTGTCAAGAGGATGGATGCATAAGGGAGCGGTTAACCGTTGCGTTAATATCCTTGTTCATTACAAGGAAGGATGCAGCGCCAATTGCGCTTACTGCGGGCTTGCAAAGAGACGGCCCGGGACCTATCAGGAGAAGAGTTTTATCCATGTTGCCTGGCCGGTTGTCAATACTGATGAACTTGTAAAGGCGATGAAGGTTGCCCCGCCTTATGTGCGAAGAAGTTGCATCTCTATGATAACAAACGGCAAGTGCACTGCGCATACGATGAAGTTGGCGGAAATTTTTCTCCGGGAGACCTCTTTGCCTGTATCCGTTCTCCTAAGTCCTACCGTAATGGCGGCGGATGACCTCGTTGAGATGAAGAAAGTCGGGGTTGACAAGGTGGGGATCGCCCTTGATCTTGCTACTGAGGAGCTTTTCGATAGATACAGGGGAAAGGGTGTGGGAGGCCCTCATAAGTGGATGCATTACTGGGAAATTCTCCACAAGGCGGTCGAAATTTTCGGGGTGAAAAACGTAGGGGCGCATCTCATGGTGGGCATGGGAGAAACCGAGGAGGATATGGTAAATCTCATGTCCCGGTTGTATAGAGACGGGGTGGTAAGCCATCTTTTCTCATTCTTTGCGGAGGAGGGATCTGCGCTCGGCAAAAGGCCGCAGCCGCCTTGGCCTGTCTATCTCAGAATACAACTTTCGAGATACATGATAGAGGAGGGCATGTCCGATTATTCAGCTATGCGTTTTGACAGAACGGGTCGTATCCTGGATTTCGGGATTGAGCCTGCTGCGGTAGAAGAAGCGATTTCCGGGGGCGCTCCCTTTTTGACTACAGGGTGTACCGGAGGTGATGGAAGAGTCGCCTGCAACAGGCCTTTCGGTAATTGTCTCCCGGGTGAGAGGCAGTGGAACTATCCCTATCCGCCTGATTCGGATGAAATTGCTCTTATCCGGAAATATCTCATGGACCGTTAAAAATCTTTTGACATCTTCGATACGGCGTGTTATACAAAAAAACTTTCGGGCCGTTAGCTCAGTTCGGTAGAGCAGCGGACTTTTAATCCGTTGGTCGTGAGTTCGATTCTCGCACGGCCCACCATAATCATCAAGGCGGGGTCTTTGGTCGGGGTGAGCCGGCGAAATTTGCTGTGATACTCTCCTTAATAGATGCCCGCGCTTTGTCCCCATCGTCTAGCCTGGTCCAGGACACCGGCCTTTCACGCCGGCAACACCGGTTCAAATCCGGTTGGGGACGCCAAATAAAATCAATAGGTTACGTTGAAAAACGTAGCCTTTTTTAGTAAGGGTTCACAGGTTCTGGGTTCAACGTTCAGGGTTGGGGACAGGGATAGAATTGAAGCCCTGATCGGCTGATAAACCCTGTTAACTTTGCCAAATAGCGCTGGATCGGGTGTCCATCTCCGGGTCTCAAACGGCGGAGCCGGGGAATTCTCATGCAAAATACCGCCCAAAGATCGGATTAGCGGTCAAAAACGCAACATTGAACCTCTCAACCTTTGAAACCGTGAACGGTTACCTTTTTTATTTGCGATTTTCCTTTTTCCAATTGTATTCCAATCCAGCAATATAATTCTTCAGAAAGAATTCCCAATCTTGATTGTACAGTAGTTGAAACCAGGATATTTTTGCTATTAGACGCAGGATGAGATGAAAAACCCCCTATTGCCTTCGCTGCCACCTGATAAGGCAAAAGCTAAGGGGGCGGCTGTGAGATTGTAATTACTGCTGAATCCAGTGTTACGGGCCCCTTTGGACGGGGCCCGATTCATAAGGAAACCTGAATGGATTTGCTGTAGAAGGCTACTCTGACTTTTCTTGGCCCTCTTTATTGATCTTTAGGTCTTTAATTTCTTTTCTCAGGGCATCAACTTCATCTTTGAGGTTCTTGGAATCGTCAAATTTTTCTGAGGACTTTTTGTCCTTCAATTCTTCAAAACCCAGATAGGCTGCCAGCGCTCCCCCTAAAATTAGCATTATGGGAACTCCGCCCATCAGAAGGCTCAGAAAGTGTGACCACCAGATTACTACCCCTATGACACCAAGTATCAATGCCGCCAGTCCCCCTGCCAGTGCTGCCATAAATTACCTCCTAACGAACATTATAGTTTTAGACATTGTATCCCCAATCCTTGAACCGTCCACTTATCACAAGCGATAGAATAGTTCAAGAAGTTTATGGCAAAAGAGGCTCCGGAAAAAAAAGAGTCCGTAGAAACATTGAGTTGCTGATCGTCAATCAAGCTAGTGCCCATCAGGAAATGGCTATTTTCACCGATTTGAGAGTTGGGCTCAAATTTTACTCCTCGAAATACCTCCATGTATTCCTGCGTTTAAAAATTATCGCCCGCCTTGAACTCGACAAAACTATTTCATTTACGGATGAACACAAGCTATGGAACGAAAAATGGAGATTGTGAAAGAAACAGCTCGAAATGACGAACATGGATTAAGATATATATTTTTAATAGTGAATGAAGCCTATATTATCCCCAAAACAAGCTCCGACAGATATTGTCTCCGGTAAATTTTTGTATTAAAATTACGTTTTACGTCTTAATCCAAGGCCAGCGTAGCTCAGTTGGTAGAGCAACTGACTTGTAATCAGTGGGTCGGGGGTTCAATTCCCTTCGCTGGCTCCATTTGGCGGATTATATAGCAGCAGGGAAGAAAACAAAAGGAAGAAATGGCATTGGTGAAAGCGAATTTTTATGGAGAGGTTCCCGAGCGGTCAAAGGGAGCAGACTGTAAATCTGCCGGCGTGGCCTTCGGAGGTTCGAATCCTCCCCTCTCCACCATAAAATGGCTTTGATCGTTGCGTGCCTATTCATGAAATCGGGTTTAGCCTTTCATTCCGGGAGAGCGACCGACAGGTCAAAGCGCGGGAATAGCTCAGTTGGCTAGAGCGTCAGCCTTCCAAGCTGAGGGTCGCGGGTTCGAATCCCGTTTCCCGCTCCAATTTTTTTGATCTTCAGGTGGTAATCTTTTGGCATCTCTCACCTGCTTAGGTGGGGAGCTTACGCGGCGGACAAACCATGCGAAGGCGTGTCCTGGTAGGTATCTGTTATAAGCTGTGCCCACGTAGCTCAGTCGGTAGAGCACATCCTTGGTAAGGATGAGGTCACCGGTTCGATCCCGGTCGTGGGCTCCACTTCATTGTTGTGATTAAAGCCGACAATGTACGGGTGGCCTTAGAAACACACCGGTATGCATTTTTGAGGAGGGAGTGAGATGGGTAAGAAGAAATTTGAGAGGAAGAAGCCGCACGTAAATGTGGGGACGATAGGGCATATAGACCATGGGAAGACGACGCTGACGGCGGCTATAACGAAGCATTTAG
>Ga0210016_1001822_pt1 | contig 19675 bp, 23 predicted proteins | sample CryGeyCG2014_300_FD_185454 | JGI IMG/M metagenome (GOLD analysis project Ga0210016, IMG submission 185454) | Groundwater microbial communities from aquifer - Crystal Geyser CG02_land_8/20/14_3.00 (SPAdes) (version 2) | ecosystem: Environmental > Aquatic > Deep subsurface > Groundwater | place... | reverse complement strand
ATATTTTCTGCCATAATGTCATTAACTATTTCTAATCGCCTGTGTATATAATACCGTTGCTGGCATTGAATTCTTTTCTCCACTACAATCCCCTAATGTCAAATTTACTGGGGGTTCAGGATCCCTGTACCTATAATTTAAATGCATAGGAATTTCCTTTGTAAGTACTTGTAGGGGCGACATTTATGACGCCCGCTTTTCGGGTCGGATGAATCCGACCCCTACAGGTTCGCACCGAAGGTGCGCTAAGTTCTTGTATGGAATTTCAAAGTTTCCCCTCACCTACGTTTCCTCTCCCCAAGGGGAGAGGATGGAGGTGAGGGGGCTAATTTAATCATTGTAAAGAAGCGTTAGGGACACTACACTAGTAGAGCGTTCTTCAAATAATGTTGTTATGGTTTGTCATTGCGAGCGACAGCGAAGCAATCTCATATCGTTATCCACAAAGGGATTGCGGAGCTTGTTCCGAGTGAAACGAGGAATCTCCGAGTTTGCTTCGGCTTCGCCTCGCAACCGTTTTCACTCCTCGCAATGACAGCATGGACTGCAATATTAATTTGGAAACCTTCTACTAGACAGTTTAAACCCAATTTCAGAGAAGGGCTTGATACCAAGAGCAAAAGAGTATATGAATTTTTTTAAAAAAAGATTGAATGGGAAAGCCTCGGTTTACCTTTCCGATACCCAGGGTCCATTTGACCTTGCCCATTTAATCAGGGGGGATGAAATATTTACCGATTTCTATGATGACCCGGGTTTTGTCCGCCATTTGATGGAGCTTTCTACCTATGTTTATATTGAGGCAACGAAATATTTAAAGAGGGTAATTGATGAGCCTTTAAATGCAGGCTACCATAGCAACTCCCTCTATATGGAAGGCTGTGGGGTGCGCTAACTACCCTTCTCTCTCCCGAGATTGTCAAGGAATTTGTCGTTCCCTATATCAAAAAAGCATTGTCTCCTTTTGAAGGGGGTTGGGTTCACTTCTGTGGTAAAGGGAATCATCTCCTTGATATTTTTTTAGAGATACCCGAGGTTAAGGGAATTAACTTTGGCAATCCGGAAAATTATGACCCGGCCGAAATCTTACCAAAATTAGAATCTAAAGGGAAAGTTTATTATGGTTCCTTTCCCAGGAAAGAAAAAGAAGGAACGGAAGAATACTTTGCAAGACTTTTAAAACCTCTTCACAAGAAGGGAACCCTTCTTCTTGTCTTCAACTTACCCGAGGGGGAAGGGTCACCATCAGTCCTTTCTCTCTGGCATTCAGTTCAGGATAAAATGTTTGGTCGAAATGACTCCCAGAGAAAGATTTAGGGAAACATTATTGTTTGGAAAGCCGGATAAGGTGCCTCTCTCTCCGGGAGGAGCAAGAGAATCTACTTTAACCCGCTGGCATAAAGAGGGTCTTCCCGGAGGAAAAAACTATTCTGAGACTCTTCTTGAAATATTGGGGATAGAGCCGGAACAAACAAAACCCCAGGTAAGTTTGGGCGTCTCCTTCCAGATGATGCCTAAATTTGAGGAAAAAATTCTGGAACACAAGGATAGGCATTACATTATATCTGACTGGATGGGAGCAATCACCGAGATTTCGGATAAATATGATTACACCTATATTAGAGCAGCCAAGGACTTTGTCACCAGGAAATGGCATAAATTCCCGGTAGAAAATAGAAAGGACTGGGAAAGGATGAAGGAAAGATATCACCCGGGAACACCGGGTCGTTTCCCGGATGATTTTGCGGAAAGATGTAGAGAATTGAAAGATAGGGATGATATTGTTAGTCTCGGAGTTAACGGCCTATTCTGGCAACTGCGGGAATGGTGCGGATTTGAAAATCTCTGCATCCTGATGGCTACAAAACCGGATTTTGTGGCTGAGATGATTGATTTCTGGAGCGAATTTGTCTCGGAAACATTGACCCCGATTCTAAAAAACGTTGAGCTTGACCGCATCTGTATCTCCGAGGATATGGCTTACAAAGAGCATAGTATGATTTCACCAAAGATGGTCAGGAAATTTCTCCTCCCGGTCTGGAGGAAATGGAGCAATCAGATTAGGGAAGGGGGTTGTCCGATAATTGACCTGGACTCCGATGGCTATATTGGTGAGTTAATTCCTCTCTGGATTGAAGCCGGGATTAATTGTTGTTGTCCAATGGAGGTAGCCGCCGGAAATGACATTGTGCAATACCGGAAAACCTATGGTAAGCAAATAGCTTACCATGGAGGGATTGATAAGCGCGCCATCGCCAAAGGCGGGAAGATAATGGAGAAGGAAGTGATGCGGGTAGTGCCCCCATTACTGAAAGAGGGAGGATTCATCCCTTCTTGCGACCATGGCGTTCCTTCGGATATCTCCTGGGACAATTATATTAAATATTCCAGACTATTGGCAAAACTAACCGGTTGGCTGGATTAAGAAAGGGGGAAAAATGCGATTAGGGATAGTGACTTATCAGATTGCGCAGGATTGGGACTTAGATACGATAATTAAAAAGTGCAGTGAATTGGGCTATGAGGGAGTGGAGTTAAGAACTACCCATTCCCATAAGGTAGAGGTTAATTTATCTGGCGAAGAAAGGAAAGAGGTCAAGAAAAAATTTGCGGATTCCCCGGTGGAATTGGTTGGTTTAGGCTCAGCCTTTGAATACCACAGCCCGGATAAAGAGGAATTAAAAAAGAATATTGAAGGGACAAAGGAGTATATTAAATTAGCCGCGGATGTGGGAGCTGAAGGAGTAAAAGTTAGACCGAATGCTTTCCCCGAAGGAATTTCCCGGAAAAAAACTCTTTTCTCTTCTGAAGGATAGCGGATATGAGGGGTTCTGTCTTGCGGAAATTCCGGAGAGTCCAGAGCCGGAGAGGTTTTTGCGTTACTACAAAGCATTATTTGATGCTTGTAGTAAATAAGGAGGAGTTCGGATGAGTACCAGCTACTTTGTTCCCAGTGATTATCATTTGAAATATCTTGCCTCATTGAAACCGGAGATGGCCTATAAAAAGGGAGAAGAGCCTGTTTCCTGGCAGAGAAAATTCCGGGCTCGTTTAAAGGAATTGCTGGGGGATTTCCCAAAAAAGAAGGCTCCTTTAAAGCCCAAAATTTTGGAGCGCAAGGAATTTCGCGACTACTTCAGAGAAAGATTGGTCTTTACCAGTGAACCATTTGCCGATGTCCCGGCCTATCTTCTTATTCCTAAAAATGTTTCTCTTCCAACTCCGGCGGTAATCTGCCTGCAGGGTCATAGCCCGGGGATGCACATCTCTATCGGTGAGGCAAGGAGCAAGCATGATAAGGAATCAATTGCCGGGGACAGGGACTTTGCTATCCAGAGTGTAAAAGAAGGTTATCTTGCCTTAGCCATTGAACAGAGATGTTTTGGCGAGAGAAAAGAAACAAAGCAGAAAGCAAGATCTTCGCATGGCTGTGAGGATGCGGCAATGCACTCTCTTATTTTAGGTAAAACCCTGATTGGAGAACGAGTCTGGGATATAGTAAGAGGAATTGATTATCTGGAGAAAAGAAAAGAGGTTGATAAAAACCGCATTGCCTGCCTGGGAAACTCCGGCGGCGGCACAATTACTTTCTTTTCTGCCTGTATCGACAAACGAATAAAGGTAGCAGTTCCTTCCTGTTACTACTGCGATTTCTCTCATAGCATTATGCGGATTTATCACTGTACCGACAACTACGTTCCCGGAATAATGAGGTTGGCCGACATGGGGGATTTAGGCGGTCTCATTGCTCCCCGAGCATTAATCGTTGTTGCGGGAGAAAAGGACCCAATATTTCCTATTGAAGGGGTAAGGGAAGCATTTCGGCAAACCAAGAGGATTTATAAAGCATTTAAGGCAGAAAAGCATCTGCATCTATTAGTGGGTAAAGGAGGCCATCGCTTCTATCAAGACCTTGCCTGGCCCGTGATTAAGAAATATCTGTAACCGCAGATACACGCAGATATACACAGATTAAAAAACAATATAACCACGAAGACACGAAAATCTACAAACTCTTCTAACCACGAATTACACGAATTAAATCTAATTATAATTCGTGAAATTCGAGCAATTCGTGGTTGCTATTATTTTCTTTCGTGTTTTCTAATTTTCGTGATTTCGTGGTAAGCATTTATCTGTGTTAATCTGTGGCTAAAAATGAGATATCTGATTGGAATTGATGTCGGGACAACGGGAGCAAAAGCACTTTTAATCGATGAGAAAGGCAAAATCATTGCTAAGGACAGCCAGGAATACCCCCTTCTTACTCCAAAAATAGGCTGGGCCGAGCAGAACCCGGAGGATTGGTGGAAAGCAACGAGAAGAGCGATTGGTGAGGTTTTAAAAAGCTCTGGGGTAGATGCGACCGATGTAAAAGGTATCGGTCTTTCCGGCCAGATGCACGGGGCAGTCTTCCTCGATAAGAAAGGTAAGGTCTTAAGACCAGCCATCCTCTGGTGTGACCAGAGAACCCAAGAGGAATGCAGAAAGATTAATGAGATTGTTGGCGAGCAAAAGGTTTTAGAACTTACCTCTAATCCAGTTCTTACCGGCTTTACTGCTCCCAAGATTCTCTGGGTGAGGAAACATCAACCAAAAATTTATGAAAACGCTGACAAAATCCTTCTTCCCAAGGACTATATTCGCTATAGACTTACCGGCGTATTTGCCAGTGAGGTCTCCGATGCCTCCGGCACCTCCCTTTTTAATGTCAGAGAAAGGAAATGGTCAAAAGAGATGTTAAGGAAATTAGGGATTGATTCTTCTCTCCTGCCTCCGGTCTATGAATCAAAAGAGATCAGCGGCAGAATCAATAAAAGAGCAGCAATAGAGACGGCTCTTGCCGAAGGAACTCCGGTTGTCGGAGGAGCCGGGGATCAGGCCGCCGGCGGTCTTGGTAATGGCATCGTGGAGAAAGGAATAGTCTCCTTTACCATTGGCACCTCAGGGGTCATTTTTGCTCATTCCGAAAGAGCCAAAGTCGATCAGGCCGGCCGGGTGCATACCTTCTGCCACGCGGTGGAGAAAGCCTGGCATATTATGGGGGTGATGCTTTCTGCAGGTGGCTCTCTACGTTGGTTCCGGGATAATTTCTGTGAGGAAGAAATTAAAGAGGCAAGAATGAAAGGGATTGACCCTTACGAACTTATTACAGAAAAAGCAAAGAAGGTTTCCCCTGGCTCTCAAGGATTAATTTTTCTGCCCTATCTGATGGGCGAGAGAACCCCGCATAAGGACGCGAGAGCAAGAGGAGGATTCTTTGGACTTACCGCCTCTCACAAAAAGGAGCATCTTATCCGCAGTATTATGGAAGGAGTGGTCTTTGGCCTGAGAGATTCTTTGGAAATTTTAAAGGAGATGGGAATAGAAATTAAAGAAATCCGGGCCTCTGGCGGTGGAGCAAGGTCTTCTCTCTGGTGCCAGATAGCGGCAGATATCTTGGGCAAAAAGGTTTTCAGGACCAATATCGAAGAGGCTCCTGCCTACGGCGTTGCTCTTTTAGCCGGAGTCGGCAGTGGAATCTTTGAAAATATCCGGGAAGCCTGTAAAAGGACAATCAAGGTTACCGAGATAATGGAGCCCACTCCAGAAAATGTGGAGAAATATAAAAGATATTACCCAATCTATCACTCCCTCTACCCTATTTTAAAGACCTCCTTTGATAAGGTATAAATTCCTATCGGCTCAAGATGGAAAGAGATATTTTTGCGGAATTAACTAAATTGAAAAAGGAGATGGTCATCAGCCTGATGGAGTTGGTTAAGATTCCGGCCATCAGCCCAGAATCAGGAGGAAAAGGCGAGGGGGAAAAGAGCAAATTTGTAGAAAGTTTATGCCGGGAGATTGGCTTTGATAAGATTATTCATTACGATACTTTTAGCCAGGGGGTGAAACGGCCTAATCTTGTTGCTAAAATAAAAGGCAAGAAACCTGCCCGGCTCTGGATTATCACTCATCTGGATGTTGTTCCGGTCGGCGACCTAAAATTATGGAAAAGTTCTCCTTTTGCCCCGAAAATCAAAAATGGCAAAATTTTTGCCCGGGGAGCCGAGGATAATGGCCAGGATATAATTGCTGCTCTTTTTGCCGTTGAAGCCCTACGGAATTTAAATCTCACTCCGGAAAGAGATATTTATTTTGCGGCTCTCTCTGACGAAGAAACGATTAGCGAATACGGAATGAAATATTTAGTTAAAAAGAAAGTTTTTAAAAAGGGAGATGTCTTTCTTGTTCCTGATGGCGGGAGCCCGGATGGTTCTCTAATTGAGGTGGCGGAAAAGTCTTTACTCTGGCTGGAGATTAAAATAATAGGTAAGCAGTGCCACGCCAGTATGCCGGAGAAAGGAATCAATGCGCTTGAAGCAGGCTCTTATTTTATCGGCAAACTAAAAAATCTGAAAAAGGCTTTTGGCAAGAAGGACCCTTTCTACACACCTTCCTATTCTTCATTTGAGCCCACTAAAAGACTAAATAATGTTCCTAATATCAATACCATTCCTGGCTCCGACATCTTTTATATTGATTGCCGGATTTTACCCGGTTATAAAATCTCTGAAATTCTGGCCTTCTTAGAGAAAATCAAAAAAGATGTAGAGAAAGAAAAAAAGGTAAAGATTAAGATAAAAGTTATTCAGAAAGAAAAAGCAACAAAAACAGAACCGGGAAGTCCGATAGTAAAGAATTTGGCGAAGGCGCTGCAGAAGGTTTGCGGGGTGAAACCAAGAATAAAAGGGGTAGGATGGGGCACTTGCGCTTCTTTTGTGCGCAGGATTGACTATCCGGCGGTGGTCTGGAGCAAGGTAGATGGAGTGGCTCACCAGCCTGATGAGTACGCCAGAATTGAGAACCTTCTTATCGATAGCAAAGTCTTTGCTGATTTATTTTTACAACCAATCTAATTGCAGGAATTTCAAAGCGAACCTGAAAGGTTCGCACTACGTAGAACTAAGATGTAGTGCGAGGCTTTTAGCCTCGCTACGTAAGATCAAATGTAGTGCGAGGCTTTTAGCCTCGCTAACTTAAAATGGATATTAATGAGAAAAAAGAAAAGGATAAAAGGGTAATTGCTCTTTTAGAAAAAGAAAGGCTATACGGAGTTTTATTTAACCGGCAGCATAATTTTTCCTGGTTTACCGGAGGCGGAAGAAACTATGTTTCTACCGGTACGGAAAAGGGAGCAGTTTCTCTTCTTCTGACGGAAAAAAAGAAGATTCTTATTGCCAACAATATCGAAGCGCCCCGAATCTTAGCCGAGGAAATTAAAAAGGATGAGTTTGAAATAAAAGAATTCCCCTGGCACCAAAACCAAAACAAAGTGATTGAGAACCTTATCCGAGGGAAAAAGATTGGCTCTGATGACGGATTCCCGGGAACAGTTAATATTTCTAATAAGATAGACTCTCTTCGTTATTCCTTAACTCTTCCGGAAGTTGAAAGGTATCGGGCTCTGGCTAATCTTGTCTCCGCAGGAACAGAAGGGGTTTGCAGGGAAATCAATCCCGGGGAAAGAGAAGATGAGATTGCCGGTAAGGTTTCTGAGGTTTTGCTTTCCGAAGGGATTTTCCCGATTGTCCTTTTGGTCGGTTCAGATAAAAGAATAGAAAAGTTTCGCCATCCCATTCCTACCGATAAAAAAGTAAGTAGGTATTTTATGGTTGCAGTATGCGGAAGGAAATGGGGTTTGATTATATCTTTAAGCCGCCTGGTACATTTTGGAAAAGTCCCTTTAGAATTAAGAAAAAAACACCTTGCGGTCACCAGGGTTGATACTGTTCTTATCGCCAATACCGTTTTGGGAAGACCATTCGCCGAAATCTTCTCGAAAGGGATTGCCGCCTATCAAGAGACCGGATTTCCGGAAGAATGGCAAAACCATCATCAAGGCGGTCCTACCGGCTATCAAAGCCGCGATTATAAAGTAACCTTAGAAGAGGAAAGAAAAGTTGAGCCATCCCAGGCCGTAGCCTGGAACCCTTCAATTACCGGAACAAAATCTGAAGATACGATTATCGCTTTCCCAAAAGGACCAGAGATTATTTCCGTTACTTCCTCCTGGCCCAAGGTGAAGGTACCTTACGGTGAAAAAATCTGGGAAAGACCGGATATTCTTGAGGTATAATTAAACTTCACTATAACTATTGACAAATATCCTTTTTTATGGTAATATAAGAATATGAAATTGTCAACTTATGCTAAAAAACTCGGATTGACTTATAAAACTGTTTGGAGATTGTGGAAAGAAGGGAAACTGGATGCTTATCAATTGCCAACAGGAACGGTTATCGTAAGAGAGGAGATAAAAGATAAATTGCCTAATAAAATTTGTATCTATACCAGAGTTTCCAGCAGTGAAAATAAAGACAATTTAAAAAGACAGGCAGAAAGACTGAAAGAATATGCCATAGCCAGAGGCTATCAAATTTATAAAATAGTTGAAGAGGTTGGAAGCGGAGTAAATGATAACAGAAAGAAATTAAGTCAGATTTTGAAAGATAAGGATTATAATAAACTTATTGTAGAACATAAGGATAGATTAACAAGATTTGGGTTTAACTATATTTCAATTCTATTTAACCAGTTAGGAAAAGAAATAGAGGTGGTTAATGAAACAGATAATAGTAAACAAGATTTAATGCAAGATTTTATTTCAATAATAACTTCTTTTTGTGCAAGACTGTATGGATTAAGAAGAAGTAAAAGAAAGACTGAAAAAATTATTAAGGAACTAAAGGATGAAAAGAACTCTAAAATTTAGTTTAGGTTTGGCTAATACTAATAAAATAGAAGCATTAAAAGAGTTATCTAATGAATATAAAAAAGCGGTTAACTATTTCCTCCAAATCCTTTCCTCAGAAAATAAACATATTCTAAGAGAATCGGAGGTCAAATCCTTTAATTCCTCTCTTTCCTATCGTTATAAACAATGTGCTAAAAGACAGGCAATGAAAATCTGGAAATCTTGGAGAAGGAATAAAAAGAAAGGGCAAATACCTGAATTTGATGGAGCTTTAATCTTAGATCATCGTTTTATTAAAGTAGAAAAAGCAAAAAATTCCAGTTTCGATTATTGGGTAAGAATAGCCATTTTAAAAAAGGGATACCCTATCTTAATTCCTATAAAGTCTTATGATTATGCTAATAATTACTTTGATAATTGGAAATTGGTAAATGGAGGTAGGCTCAGCCGGGAAGATGATAATTGGTTTTTATTATTGACCTTTGAAAAAGAAACACCACCAAAGAAAAAAGAAGGGAAAATTATTGGAATAGACATTGGAATTAAAAAACTAATGGCTACTTCAGAGAAGGAATTTTATGGTAAAGACATAGAAAGGCTAATGGATAAGATACAAAAGAAACAACAAGGTTCAAAAGCATTTAAGAGAGCAATAAAGGAAAGAGATTATTATGTGAACAAAACAGCCAAAGCTCTATCCTTAAATAACCTCAAAGCAATAGTAATGGAAAACATCAAGAATATTAAAAGGAATACCAAAAAAGAAAGAAGGTTGAGAAAAGAATTTAGAAGTAAGTTTCAAAAATGGACTTATCCCTTATTATTTAGCAGGATAAATCAATTGTGTGAGATAAATGGCGTCCATTTCTTTACAATTGATCCTGCGTGGACATCACAAACCTGCAATAAATGTGGGTTTGTCCACGAGTTAAATAGGTGTGGCGAGATATTTTTGTGCAGGAATTGTGGCTACACACAGGATGCAGATTATAACGCATCTAAAAATATTCTTAAGACCTATTTAGCCCAGCAGTCTATGGTCGCTGGAAACATAAAAGCTAATAATGGAATATTTGTCCATTAAATTAGCAACTATGAAGGAGAGTAAATGGAAAAGATATTATTGAAGACGACCGAACATACGGAATTTCTGGAGGTTACTTCAGAGATTGAAGGAGTTATTAAAAGGTTAAAGCTAAAGGATGGAATCTGTTTTCTTTACGTTCCCCACACTACTGCCTCTATTTTTATCAACGAGAATGCCGACCCCTCGGTGAGAAAGGATATAAAAAACCATCTTGAAAGGTTAGTTCCTGAAAGAGGGAATTATCAACACTTAGAGGGCAACAGTCCCGCTCATATAAAGTCCACCCTTCTCGGCTCCTCTCTTTATCTTCCTGTTGAAGAAGGCAAACTCATTTTAGGCACCTGGCAGGGAATCTTTTTTGCCGAATTTGACGGACCGAGAAGAAGGGAAATCTGGGTAAAAGCAATTAAAACCTAACCTTATTTTAACGGATTGTTCTCTTCAACATATTCGCCTATTTCTTTAATTGCTTCAATCATAAAAGTTTAATCAGGTCTTCTTTTGTCAGGCCACATTGTTTGAGGATAGCGAGGAGAGTTCCTTTTGCAGGTATCTATGGCTTCCTTTTTGGTGGACAATTTCAAAGCCCAAATTTTCAAGAATTTTAATAAGCTCCTTACCTGAGATGACTGGTAACTTGGGCACTTTTCACCTCTATTGGGTAAAACATGACTTCTTCTTTAACTTCAGGGATGTCATCGGTCCCAAAGGCTTCCAGGTAACCTTCTACTGCTTCCTGAAGATTTGCTTTTGCCTCTTCAATGTTTTTACCTTGACTCACCACTCCCAGTTCAACGCAATGAGCTACATACCAATCTTTCTCTTTGGTAATCACGCCTGTAAATCTTTCCATCTCCCCTCCTTCCGCCTCTTCCATTCTAAAAAATACAAGACTTTTTTACATCTCTCTAATTCCGTATTGTAGCACATTTTAGGCGAAAAGTCAAACTGAGAAAAGGAAAAAGGAGATTGCTTCGCTAACGCTCGCAATGACAGAGGAGATAGCAGTTTCAGGTAATTTATTGTATGGAATTTCAAAGTTACCCCCACCTCTTTCCTCCCCCCTTGCCTGTCCGCCGAGTCTGTAATGGCGGGAGGGGGAGGATGTGAGGAGGGGGGGTATAATTTATGTTAATATTTAACCTATGAGGCAAAGGTTGGAGGAGATATTCCGGGGAGAAGGTCTTATTGCCAGGAAATTTCCTAACTATGAATATCGGAGCCAGCAGGTAAGAATGGCCGAAGAGATAGAAAAATGTATCGGCGAGGGAAGGAGTTTAGTGGTGGAACAATGTTTCAATCCTTGTTTTAATGGTTCGCTCTCTTCAACACACCAAAAAAATCCTGTCAAGTCTGATTTTTCTCCAGGTAGGCAAGGATTTGCTGGGCAAATTCTCTCAAGAAACCAGTCTCTTCTAACTTGGAAATAATCTCCTTTCTGCTCACTTCATAATAGAGATGAACCAATCTATTTCGGAAAGAGGCAAACTCTTCCATTACCGTCCCTAATTTTCCGGAAATGATGCCTGCATCCTTCAATCTGACGAAGACCTCCTTATAGGTATCGGCTCTTTTGAGCCCTAAGCCAGCAATCAGATGACTGCCAATATTGAGACATTCCTCTGTAGTAATCTGGAGGAGTCTTTCGACTGCCGGGAGAAGGGCTTTATCTTCCTCACCTTTTTTGAACCTCTCTTTAATATCTTCAAGTTCTTTTAAATACTCTTCTAATCGTTCTAATTGAAGGGCAATCTTCTCTCTATCTATACCCAAAGGTACCATTCTTAATCCTCCTTTCCAAGGCACTAAAATAGTCTTTTCTTAAAGGTGCGGTGTCGTAATAAAGAGTCTCATTTTTTGATTCAAATTCTATTTTCTTCCTCAGGTTACAGGCATAAAGACATCTGCCCTCTTTAAGGACGCGATGAATTAAAGTGAGAGGCGCTTTGCTCAAATCAACCAAGTCTATAGCTTCTTCTTGAAAAATAGTCTGAAGTTCAGCAAGTAGATTAAGAGTTTTATCCAAATTAAATTCCTCTTTGGGAAGGAAAGCGATATCAAGGTCACTTAATCTATTAGCATAACCTAAAGCATAGGAGCCAAAAAGGTAGAGGAGCAAAATATTGAACTTTTTACAGAGTTTATTTAGCGGAGACTCAATTTCGCTAAAATTGATGGGCCTGCCATCTCTTGAAGTTATAACTTTGAGAAATCTCATAGACTTTTATATTATAAGGGAAAATTGGAGATACGTCAACTTAGTAAGTGAAAGAGAGATTCTTCGGCTTCGTCTCAGAATGACACAGAGCAAACTTTGTCAGAATGATAATGATGAATGGATTAAAATGATAAAATGAGATTGCCACGAACCGATTCTATCGGCTCTCGCAATGACAAATGGAGGGTCGCAATGACAGAGGAGGTGGCAGTTTCGGGTAATTTGTGGTAATATTTAAGGGTATGAACCAAAGATTAGAAGAGATATTCGGGGAAAAAGGTCTAATTGCCAAAAAATTTCCCGGCTATGAATATCGGACTCAGCAATTTGAAATGGCTGAAGAAATAGAAAAAGCTATTGCTGAGGAAAAACATTTAGTGGTGGAGGCGGGCACCGGAGTGGGAAAGAGTTTCGCCTATTTAGTTCCTTTAATTGAATATATCAACCAGACCAGGGAAAGGGTGGTGGTTTCCACCTATACCATTGCTCTGCAAGAGCAACTGATTAAAAATGATATTCCTTTCCTGCAATCCGCCAAGATTCTGAGGTCGGATTCCTTTAAAGTTGCCTTGGCCAAGGGGCGTTCCAATTATCTCTGCCTTCGGCGTTTGGCCCGGACCTCGGAGTTCCAGGGCGAACTTTTTAAAAACCAGGATGAATTCGGTGATTTGGCTCTGCTTAAAGAGTGGAGCGCGATTACCTCCGAAGGAAGTCTCTCTGAACTTCCCCGGCTTTCTTCTCCCAAGGTTTGGGATAAGGTTTGCTGCCAACAGGATAATTGCCTGGGAAAGAGATGCCTCTACCAGGAAAGATGTTTCTTCAAGAGAGCGAGAAAAATGCTATATCAGGCGAACCTTTTTATCGTTAATCATCATCTTTTTTTCTCTGACCTGGCTTTACGGGCGAAAAAACAAAACCTTCTGCCTCTCTATAAAGTAGTAGTTTTTGATGAGGCGCATAGTCTGGAGAAGGTTGCCAGCGCACATTTAGGGATAGAAGTCTCCAATTTTCGAATAAGTTATCTCCTTAATTCCCTTTACTCCCGAAAAAAAGGATTTTTAACCACCTTGAAATTAAACCAGGAAGTTTTTAATTATATTGAAGAGACCAGGGAAGAGGCAGCCATCTTTTTTCAAGAAGTAGAAGGCTGGATGAAGAAAGAGGAAACCAGGAGGGTAAAGATACCGAATTTTGTGGAGGAGCGGGTTTCTCCTCGCCTGGAAGCCATTGCCAAAATCCTGGCTAAAAGAAGAATGATTGCCGAAAGCAAGGAGGAGGAAGTAGAAATTACCTCTTATATAAAACGCTCCTTAAGCCTCTCCTCGGAAATTAGAATCATTATCAATCAATCCTTAAAAGATTATGTCTATTGGGTGGAGGAGAGCAAAAGGGGGAAATATCCCCGGATTACTCTTTATTCCTCTCCCATTAATGTTGCCGAACATCTTCAGGAAGAGCTATTTAAGCCGATAAGACCCATTATTATGACTTCCGCCACTTTAACGGTAAATAATTCTTTTACTTTCTTTAAAAAAAGGACCGGTTTGAAAGAAACCAGAGAACTTTTACTGGGCTCCCCCTTTGATTATAAAAAACAGGTTAAACTTTATCTTTGCCGGGGGGTACCTTCCCAGAGTGAGCAGGAATATAAAAAAGTGCTTACCGAAAAGATAAAATATTATCTTCTTCTAACCGAAGGCAAAGCTTTCGTTCTTTTTACTAATCAGCATCTTATGGAAGAGGTCTATCAAGAGGTTTTGCCCACTTTACAGGAAAGAAGAATCAACTCCTTTCTCCAGGGGGATGGAATGCCCAGGCATAAGATGCTGGAAGAGTTCAGGAAGGATATAAATTCTGTTCTTTTTGGCAGTGAGACTTTCTGGATGGGAGTGGATGTAAGCGGAGAATCCTTAAGTAACGTTATTATCACCAAATTGCCTTTTGCCGTTCCCGACCATCCTTTAATTGAAGCCAGGATTGAAGCGATTGAGCAGAAAAACGGGAATCCTTTTTTGGAATATTCCCTGCCGGAAGCAATTATCAAACTCAGGCAGGGTTTTGGCCGCCTCATCCGCAATAAAACGGACAAAGGAATCGTAGTAATCCTTGACAGCAGAATTTTGACTAAATTCTACGGCAGAAGTTTTCTTTCCTCCCTGCCCAAATGCCGGATTATTGTGGAATAAAAATTTGTCAATCTTTCTTTAAATATGGTATGATAGAAGGTTATGGAAAAGCAATTGATTAAGATTTTTGATACGACTCTGCGGGATGGGGAGCAGTCCCCGGGAGCAAGTTTAACGAAAGAGGAAAAGTTAAGGGTTGCTCAACAGTTAGCCCGGCTCAACGTTGATATTATTGAAGCGGGGTTTCCTATCTCCTCCGAAGGTGATTTTGAAGCGGTAAAATTGGTTGCCCGGAAGGTTAAAGGTCCGATAATTGCTGCGCTTGCCCGGGCAAAAAAAGAAGATATTGACCGAGCGCTTTCTGCTTTAAAACCCTCTTCAAAGAAAAGAATTCATATCTTTTTAGCGACCAGTGAAATTCATCTGAGGTATAAACTGCACAAAGCAAAGGATGAGATTTTGAAATTAACTTCCGAGTTTGTTTCCTACGCCAGGAAATCTATTAAAGATATCGAATTTTCTCCTGAGGATGCCAGCAGAACCGAGCCAGACTTTCTTTTAAAGGTAGCAAAGACGGCAGTAGAGGCCGGGGCTACTACCATTAATATTCCTGATACGGTTGGCTACAGCATACCTGATGAATTTGGCGGACTCATCGCCTACATCAGAAAAAATTTGCCGGAAAAGGTTGTCCTTAGCGTTCATTGCCACAATGATTTAGGATTGGCAGTAGCAAATTCCCTTGCTGCGGTAAAGAATGGGGCGACCCAGGTGGAATGTACCATTAATGGTATTGGAGAGAGAGCGGGCAATGCCGCTCTTGAAGAGGTCGTGATGGCGCTGAAAACAAGGGAGAATTTCTTAAAGAAAAAAACCAATATTCTTATTTCCGAGATTTCTGCGGCCAGCAGGTTGGTTAGTAATGTCTGCGGCATTCCTATTCAGCCCAATAAGGCGGTGGTGGGAGAAAACGCTTTCCGGCATGAGGCGGGTATTCATCAGGATGGAATCCTTAAACATCGAGACACCTATGAGATTATAAAACCGGAGATGATTGGTTTAGGTGGGAGCGAACTTGTTCTGGGCAAGCATTCCGGAAGGCATGCTTTTCAGAAACAGGTAACCGAACTTGGTTATCGGCTCAAGAATGAAGATTTGGAAAAGACTTTTCTTCGCTTTAAAAAATTGGCGGATAAAAAAAAGGAGATTACCGATAGTGATTTGATTGCGATTTTGGAAGAGGAAACCACCCCTCTTCCGCAAATCTATACTCTCCTTTATTTCCATACCAGTTCAGGCACGCAAACTGTCCCTACCGCTACCGTCAGGTTAAAGAAAAAAGACAAAATTTTAGAGGATGCCGCTTGCGGAGATGGGCCGGTAGATGCAGTCTGCCGCACCATTGACCGGATGACCGGAGTAAAAAGCCAGTTGCTTGATTACAAGATAAAAGCGATAACATCCGGGAAAGACGCTCTGGGGGAAGTTTCTTTAAAGTTAAAATTTGGCAAAGATATTGTAGCCGGTCGGGCAGTGAGTACTGATATCATTGAGGCAAGCGCTAAAGCCTACCTTAATGCGGTTAATCGCTACCTGGCAACTAAAAAATGACAATATTCACCACAGAGTCACAAAGACACAGAGTTCACAGAGAAAAATAATTAATTATAAATTAGGAATTGTTTTCTTTGGTAATTCTTTGTGCCTCTGTGCCTCTGTGGTATAAAAAGATGACGATTACGGAAAAGATCTTAGCCAGACATTCCGGTAAAAAAGAGGTATTTCCCGGGGAATTTATCTTAGCTGAGGTTGACCTGGCTTTAGGTAATGATATTACTGCGCCGGCAGCGATTAAGGAATTTGAAAAAGCCGGTGGCAAAAAGGTTTTTGACCCTGAAAAAATAGTTCTTGTTCCCGACCATTTTTCCCCGGCCAAGGACTTAGAGAGTGCGAAATTAGCCAAAACATTAAAAAGTTTTTCTAAAAAATATAAAATTTCTCATTTCTATGAAATGGGTAGGATGGGCATTGAGCACGCTCTTATTCCGGAAGGGGGTATGGTTTCTCCGGGAAACCTGGTGGTGGGAGCGGATTCTCATACTTGCACCTATGGGGCGCTGGGTGCTTTCTCTACCGGGATTGGCAGTACTGATTTAGCTGTGGTCTTTCTTACCGGTAAATGCTGGTTTAAAGTGCCGAGTACAATTAAATTCATCTATTACGGAAAATTGCCAAGATGGGTAGGAGGAAAAGACCTTATCCTTTATACTATTGGCGATATTGGTGTGGATGGAGCGCATTACCAGGCGATGGAATTTACCGGTGAGACCATTAGAAGCCTCCCGATGGATGGACGGTTTACTATCTGCAATATGGCGATTGAAGCTGGAGCAAAAAGCGGAATTATTGAACCGGATGAGAAAACAGTTAAGAGTTTAAAGTTAAAAGTTAAAAGGGAAATGATCAAATCTTTAAAAAGCGATCCGCAAGACCACTATGCCGAGATAAAAGAGTATGATGTCCGTAAAATTGAGCCGCAGGTTGCTTTTCCTTCTTCCCCCGGCAATACCAAACCTGTCAGCAAGGTAGGCAAAGTTTTGATTGACCAAGTGGTAATTGGCTCCTGCACCAACGGAAGAATTTCCGACCTTCGCCTTGCCGCCTCAATTCTTAAAAGGAAAAAGGTTCATCGGCAAGTGCGAACAATTGTTATTCCGGCTACTCAGAAAATTTATTTAGAGGCGTTAAAAGAAGGATTAATGGAGATATTTATCTCCGCAGGCTGTATCATTAGTCCGCCTACCTGCGGTCCCTGTCTGGGAGGGCATATGGGCGTTCTTGACGAAGGAGAGGTTTGCCTTTCTACAACCAATAGGAACTTCGTGGGAAGAATGGGAAGTCCCAAAAGTGAAGTTTACCTTGCCAATCCTGCGATTGCCGCAGCTTCCGCAGTGAAAGGAAAAATCACCAATCCAGAAGAAGATTAAAAAAAGGAGACTATTATGCCAGGAGAACAAGAAAAAGTAAAGATAGTAGCTTTTATATCGGGTCATCGCGTTGAAGGAAACGTCTTTCTTTATAAGGAAGGCAGGCTTTCTGACTTTCTTAATGCGACTACCAAGACTTTCATTCCTTTGACCGATGTGACCATATATAATCAGCCCGGAAATGCCATCATCGCCCGTCCAAAGTTTATGGGGCTAAATAGGAATTCAATCATTATGCTCTATGAGAAAAAGGATGATGCGGGTGCTGCTTAAGGGGTTGTCACAAAATAATATTAACCATTTGCCAACCCCAAAAGGAAAAGTTTGGAAATTCGGAGACAATGTCAATACCGATGAGATTATCCCGGCGAAATATTTAGTTACCTTTGATGCAGAAAAATTGGGGAAACATTGCCTGGAAAGCGTTAACCCGGAATTCCCCAAAAAGGTAAAAAAAGGCGATATTATCGTTGCCGGAGAGAATTTTGGCTGTGGTTCCTCAAGGGAACACGGACCTCTGGCAATTAAGGGGGCAGGGATTTCCTGCGTTATTGCCAGGAGTTTTGCCCGGATTTTTTTTCGCAACTGCATCAATATTGGACTGCCCATTATTGAGCAGGCAGAAGTTTCCGGGTTTTGCCAAGAAGGCGATATCTTAAAAATTGACCTAAAAGAAAGAATTGTCAAAAACCTTTCTCGTAAAAAGGAGTTTGTTATTGATGAATTCCCGCAATTTCTTCAAATGATTATCCGGAAAGGAGGCTTAATGAAATGGGCAAAGAAAAATTCAAAATAGGCGTTATTCCCGGCGATGGTGTTGGTCCTGAAATTATCAGAGAAGGCCTAAAAGTATTAAAGGCTGCGGAAGAGAAGTTTAATCTAAAATATGATTTCATTAATTATGATTTTGGAGCTAAGCGTTATTTAAAAACCGGTGAGGTTCTCCCTGATTCCGCTCTAAATGAATTCAAGCAATTAGATAGCCTCTATTTGGGAGCAGTAGGTCATCCGGAGGTGAAGCCTGGTATTCTGGAGCAGGGGCTTTTATTAAAAATAAGGTTTGGTTTAGACCAATACATCAATCTTCGTCCGGTAAAATTGTATCCTGGGGTTGCTACGCCTTTAGCCGGGAGGAAACCGGAAGATATTGATTACTGCGTGGTGCGGGAAAATACCGAAGGCGCCTATTGCGGGATTGGAGGATGCTTTAAAAAAGGAACTGCCGATGAAATAGCTACTCAACAAAATATTAATACCCGTAAGGGAGTGGAAAGATGTATCCGCTACGCCTACCAACTTACCCAAAAGAGAAATAAAAAGAATGAACTCACCCTCTGCGATAAAGCAAACGTTCTCATCTATGAAGGCGATTTGTGGCGAAGAACTTTTCGGGAAGTAGGGAAGGAATATCCGGAAATCAAGCAGGAATTCGTTTTTGTTGATGCCACCTGTATGTGGATGGTAAAAAATCCGGACTGGTTTGATGTCATTGTTACTTCTAATCTTTTTGGGGATATTATCACCGATTTGGCTGCGGTAACCCAGGGGGGCTTGGGTATTGCCGCCGGAGGCAACATTAACCCCGAAGGAGTGAGTATGTTTGAACCGATTCACGGCAGTGCCCCCAAATATACCGATAAAAATGTGATTTGTCCTCTGGCTACGATTGCCGCCGGGGCAATGATGCTGGAGACTCTGGGAGAAGAGGAAGCGGCGAAAGCAATAGAGAAAGCAATAATGAAGGTAACCGGCGAGGGATATGTCAAGAGTTTGCAAGCCGGCAAAATGGGCCTTTCCACCAGCGAAGTCGGTGATTTGGTTGCCAAGTTTGTAAAGGAAGGCCAATGATAGTTACTTCGTTCTCTACGCTCTCGCGTATCCAAATTGACGAAGTCATTGCGAGGAGTGTTTTTTACGACGAAGCAATCTCAATGAGACTACTTTGTAATCACCATTGTCTTTAATGGAGCTTAAACCAAAAAGAGAGTAAAAAGTCAAGAAGAATTTTGGTTAATGTGACTAAATTGGAACGGATATCAGCCCAAGGAGAAGGATTTTTTTACTCTTTGTCTTTTGACATAGACGATTTTATTGGCGACGGAATTTGGTGGCTTCAAATCTATAATGACAATCGGGATCTTATCCATGATGAACCTTTTGCTTCAAGCATTAGTAGAATAGATGAGCAAAAGATTGTAGAAACTATCAAAGATAATTTTTTAACCTATTAAGGTACATTACTATGAAAGCTCATGTTTTTATAACAAACAAGGATACCTTTCCTGTAGTCAGAGACAATGGTTTTTGGGGTGTTGGAATTGGAGGGATTCCAGACACTTTTGAGAAAGTGATTAAGGAAAATTTGAAAAATGGTAAAAAACCATACTTTGGAATAGGGCTTCACGAAATTAGTTATTTAAAGAATTTCCCTCTCCCCTTTGGGGAGAGGGTTGAAGGGTGAGGGGGGCTTAAAGGATTATAAAGTGAAAAGAAAGAATATTGAAAGAAGCAGAATCCTTA
>Ga0210016_1001819_pt1 | contig 19684 bp, 22 predicted proteins | sample CryGeyCG2014_300_FD_185454 | JGI IMG/M metagenome (GOLD analysis project Ga0210016, IMG submission 185454) | Groundwater microbial communities from aquifer - Crystal Geyser CG02_land_8/20/14_3.00 (SPAdes) (version 2) | ecosystem: Environmental > Aquatic > Deep subsurface > Groundwater | place... | reverse complement strand
CCATTTCAGGTGTTAATGAATTGAACACGTGATTTACAGGGAATTTGTGTTCAATAAAACAATAACGGCACCTAAGATTACAGGATTCGGTAAGCATTAAGCAAAGGACGCCTATAATCTTTTTTTGAAGAAATTTTTTTGCTCTTTCTAGATCCCTAAAGGCTATCTCCTCTGTAGAAACAAGAATTTTTGCTGAACAAAGTTGACAAACAGTAGCAGATCTTACGCGGTGTATATCATTTTTTAATGCCTGAACTACATCATTCCTAACGACTACCATCCCCAGAGTAAGAGCATTGTAAAATACTTCATATTGAGTGTCAGATAAAGAAACCATGTGCACAAATGGAGAAATCTCAAAGTCAAAAGGTTTTTTATTCATTTTCGTTCCTCCTATAATTTTTTTGAAGAGTGATAGCTGTAAGATGCAACTATCACTCTTCATCTTCACGGCCTTAACGAAAAGTGGTTTCTCTTCTGGCGTCACTAACCAAACGACTTGCAGAGCCGATTCTACAATGTACACAAGTACAGATACAAACTTTGGTGTTACCACGAGTTGAAACCCCTGATCTTCCGAGCACTGATTCGTAATCTTTAGCGGTTGGTATGATTGACTCCACTTTTGTCTTCGCACTCAAATTCTTGCCCATTTTTTCCACCTCCTTTTTTGTTAAATTTTTAATTTAAGTCTATTTTATTTAGAATTAAATACTAACTTCAATAATAAACTATATCTACTCTTTTGTCAACTGTCTCATAAACACATCTCCCTCTTAATCCTCTTAACATCTCCCCTCCTTTTATTTTTAGAGAGCTATTTTTTATGCTAAAATTATAGCAAAAATTTTGATTTCGTTAATCATATTTATCTCAACTTCTTCAATTCCTCCTCTACCACCTCTTTATCACTCCAGGGAATCTTTTTTCCTTTTCTACTCATAATAGATTTTTCTACTCCTTTACCAGTAATAAGAATAATATCATTAACCGAGGCTAATCTTAAAGCTTTTCTGATCGCCTCCCTTCTGTCAAGAATTTTATAAAAATTCTTTTTGATTCTAATACCAATAGCAACCTGTTCGATAATTTCTCCTGGCTCTTCATCGTAAGGATCTTCATTGGTTAAAATAATCTCATCGGCAAATTTGTCAGCGATCTCTCCTAAAACCTTTCTCTTCCATTTGTCACGACCACCTCCACAAGATCCAAAAACAACGATTAGTTTCCCTCGCTGTCGATTTTGACAACTTCCCGGAAGGACCTTTTTTCCACCTTCGCGTAAAGCTTCGGTGGATCCGCCGTAGCCTTTGGCGAAGGCGGAAAAAAAATTATAAACCCCAAAAAGTTCATCAGGAGTATGGGCATAGTCAACCACCACCTTAAAAGGTTTGTCAATAATTATTTCAAATCGGCCCGGAATTTTTTCTACCTCAGCCAGGGACCTTTTCATTTTTTCTAAACTAATGCCGCAAGCGAAGCAAGTGGTAATGGCCGCTAAAGAATTATAAAGATTAAATTTAGACAATAAATTAGTTTTAAATTCTGTTCCCTTAATAATAAATTCTAAACCATTTTCTTTAATTTCCCAGCCAGGAATTGGCGAGATAACTTTTTGACAATTCTTGCTTTTATTATTGTTTGAATTCAAACTAAATCCGTAGGTCAGATCAGATTTAAAATTTAAAAAATAATCAGCCTCTTTGTCATCCAAATTTATTACTTTTATTTTTTTATCTTTTGCTACGCCAGATTTTGTCCTTCTGAGCACCTTGGCGAAGCCTTGCTGAACGAAGCGAAGCAATAGTGCGAAGAGGGAGCAAAATCTGGTTTCTTTTCTTTTCTTGCTCAAAGACTTAAACAAAAGCCCTTTGGCTTGCTTATATTGCTCAAATGACCCATGAGACTCAAGATGTTCAGGTAAAAGATTAGTGATCACCGCTAAATCATAATTAATACCAGTATGCCGCCATTGAATTAAGCCCTGAGAAGTAGTTTCAATCACTACATACTGACACTTCTCTCTAACCATTTGATGAAGCAATCTTTGTAAACAAAAAGGACCGGGCATGGTCATCCTAATTATATTTGGCCTCTCTTTTTTATTAATTCTAAAATTAGAGCTGCTGATCATTCCTACTCTAAAACCAGCGTCTTCGAAAATTTTAGTGATTAGATTGACCACTGTTGACTTCCCTGCCGTCCCGGTAACACCGATTACCAGCAATTTCTCTGAAGGCCAATGATAAAAAAAGGCGGCTAAATTTGCTAAAACCTTACGGTAAAAAGAGTAAGTTTTGGGGAATAACTTTTTAATTTTTTCTTTCCACATAATTCTTCCTCTCTGACCCTCCTTCGCGCAAGGCTGCTACATTATCTCGCTTTGCTCACCCTACGAAGCTTTATCGCACGACGCTACATAGCTTTGAGCGACGTAGCGGCGTAGGAGGGCCTCCCTGACAGGAATCGAACCTGCATTTCAGGCTCCGGAAACCTGCGCTCTGTCCATTGAGCTACAGGGAGATAAAATATGGGTGGAGTAGGATTCGCGAGTAGCTAATTTACTATCTCATCTTACCACACGAAGCTTTATCGCACGACGCTACATAGCTTTGAGCGACGTAGCGGCGAAGTGTGGTGGGTGGGGCAGGATTTGCACCTACGAAGGCCGAAGCCAGCAGATTTACAGTCTGCTGCATTTGTCTACTTTGCTACCCACCCGTAAAAAGCCAGGGGGGAGAATTGAACTCCCGACTTTCTCCTTACCATGGAGACGTTCTACCTCTGAACTACCCTGGCAAATTTTATAAACTCCACCACTCCAAATCGGAGGCCCTTTAGATCAGAGAAACTCTAAGCTGATTTGCTTCAGTATTTCCTCAACATTTCATCAAGCACTTTTTTTAATTTTGTATTATGACAAGATACTGTTAAAACTCCATATTTACATTTCTTTTTATACGTTCCTTTGCCCCGTGATGGTGTTACTATTGTTTTAGTAAATTGATCAACTGGTACTTTAAGATTATTTAACCAGAAATTAAAAGCTTCTTTAGGACTAACATCACTAAATATCTGCAATTGAAATCTAAGTTTTTTTCTCTTCACTCCACAAATTCTTTCTAAAAATTCTATAAACTTTTTAATCAACATTGGATCAGTGTTTCCTAGTTTAACCTCAAATCTAGCTGTATGGCATCCCTCGCCCCAAAACAAACCCAGCCCCAACCCTTTAAGTTCAACCTCTTTTTGGTTCAGTTTCTTTTTTATTTTGAAAGGATCACCATTCGGATTTCGCTTAACATAAGTCGCTTCGCTCCACGATCTTCTCGGTATTTTATATTTTCCAAAATAATATTTAAGTGTATGATAGTTTATTTTTAATTTATCAGCAATTTCTTGAATAGAAAAACCTTTATTGTATAATTTCGTCAAAAAATTTTTATTTAATTTATTCATCTTATAATTAAACTACCTTAGAAAGTATATCTGAAGTTTAATTTCAAGGTTCCTGAGCGAAGCGAAGGGTTCTTATTAATTCGTTTATTGTCTTTTTTTTAATTTGTTTTTCAGTACGATTAACTTATTTTTTAAAGAAGTGACTTGTCTATTGATAGTCCTTTGAAGTTGTTTTTTCAATAAATGTTTTTTTGTTTGCGCCATTTTTTCTTTAGGAATTTTTTCTAAATCAATATTAGCTACTAAAGGAAATTTTTTTATGAGAATAAAAAAGATCATTCCCAGAGAAGAACATAAAATAACCCAAAGAATTATTTCAGTAATTATTAATAACATTGCCCAAAAATTTCGATTTTTTTAATGACTAAATCTCTCATTGTTTCAATCGATGGTTTTAAAATTTTTCTAGGATCAAATTCATTAGTTTTTTGCGCTTCCGCCAAACTTTTTATCAGACTTTCTCTAAACACTAATCGAATTTCAGTATCTATATTAATAATCACGATCCCTAATTCTATGGCTTTTTTTATCTCCTCTTCTTTAATCCCTGAAGCACCGTGTAAAACAAGAGGAATATCAATCATCTTTTTAATTTTTCTTAATTGATCCAAAAAAAGATGAGGAACGCCATTTTTCATTTTATATGTTCCGTGAACATTACCAATAGAAATCGCTAAAGAATCAACCCCTGTTTTTTTAACAAATTCGCAAGCTTCTTCTGGTTTAGTTAAAAAATGTTCAGGATTTTCCTCCATTTTTTTTATCTCAGCAGCTTCTTTGACAATCCTGCCTACTTCTCCTTGCGCCCAAACCTTATGTCTATGAGCATAATCAACCGCTTTTTTGGTCAAAGCAACATTTTCATCAAAAATTAAATTAGAGGCATCCATCATAATTGAAGAAAATCCGGCTTCAATACATTCCATGACGGATAAAAAATTTTTTCCGTGATCTAAATGAAAAGCAATTTTTGCCTCTTTCGCCTGATTTTTCGCCACCGTTTTGACAATATGAGTGATCGCTTTAAGCCCGGCATAATCAATCGTCGTCTCGCTGACTTGAATAATGACAGCCGCTTTTTTTTCTGCGGCTGCTTCAGCCACGCTTAAAATTGATTCTAAATTAAAAACATTAAAAGCGCCTAGAGCAAATCCCTTCTTTTTTGCTTCTTCAACAATTTCTTTAATATGAACCAGCATACTCTTAGAGTCAAAAATTAAAAATCAAAAATCAAAACAATAAATTTCTATCAGTTTCGCGAAGCTAGTTTCTATGAATTTCTGAAACTTATAGAAACTGATGGAAATTAATAGAAATTATTTGTCCTAGATTCGTCCGAACGGATTAGAATCATTTTCCATTTTGATATTTACATTTTAAATTTTTTAAAGGAGAAGCAAGACTTATCAAAAAGCCTGTTCAAAAAGCAACCACTCAGCCCTTTGGCCGACCTACTTTATTGGTCTAACCTCAATCGCCTTCACCGGACAGCTCTCTTCCGCTGTTTTAGCACAACCTAACTTTTCTATCTCTTCTTGAATCACTTCTGATTTTCCGTCTTCATCCATTCTAAAAATTTCAGGGCAAATAGCTGCGCAACTGCCACAACCAATACATTTGTTTTTGTCTAATTTTATTTTATATTTCATAAAATTTTTTTAATTAAACTTACAAATTGATCTGCCTTTAAACTAGCGCCCCCTACCAGAACTCCAACACCACACAAAATTCCGTCAATCCCACATTGCATAAAATTTTTAATATTCTTTTCATCAACACTCCCGCCATAAATAAAAGAAGTAGTTTCTTCAACTAAAGCAGGACCAATGAGATCAATCATTCTTTGTTTAATAACTTGATTAACATAGCGAGCCTCTTCTGGCGCCACTGCTTGGCCAGAACCGATCACCCAAACTGGCTCATAGGCGATAATTAATCTATCTCCGCTTTTTATTTTTATCCCCTCAAAAGCACAAGTGATTTGATTCATAATCGTATAATCTTTTAATCCTTTTTGCCTCTCATCAAATGTTTCACCAACACAAAGAATAGGAACTAAATTTGCTTTGATAACTGCTTCCATTTTTTTATGAATCATTTTATCTGTTTCGCCTAAATTTTCTCTCCTTTCTGAATGACCAACGATTATATAATCTACTCCCAATTCTTTAAGTTCAAAAGGGGAAACTTCGCCAGTAAATGATCCTTTTTCCTCCCAAAAACAATTTTGAGCTCCAAGTTTAAGACCGGTTTTTTTTATCAATTGAACCACTCCTTTCAAAGCGGTGAAAGAAGGTGTCAAAATAATTTCTGTCTCTCGCGGATCTATTTTCTCTTTTGCTAAAAGCTCTAAAATTTCCAATGTTGTTTTCTCCGCTTCTTTGGGTGTAAAATGCATTTTCCAATTAGCGATAATAATAGGTTTTTTCATAATTAAATTACCTTAGCGTTAAATTTAAATTAGAAGTTTAATTTCAAGGTTCTGCGAGTGAAGCGAGCAGGTTCTTATATTCTCTAAATTTTAACTAAAAAAATGATTTTTGTCTACTAAGTTAACTGACAACTTACAACTTTTCCCCAAGCCCCAGTAGTAGAAGCTTCTCTTCACTACGGGGTAAACCAAAAGAGTATTTTCGCTTCCTTAAATCTTGTTTCACTAGTTGGGGCACCAAGAACAACAACGATTGACTGACGACGAGAACTCTCGCCGATCCCTGAAAAACAATAACCACTTTCTTCAAGATAACCTGTTTTCGCTCCTGAAATATTAATAAAACTATCTAGGAGTTTATCGGTGTTTGTCATTCTTTTCCAATAAAAAGAGTTATCCTGCTTTTTAATTTGAAAAACTATTGCCTTTTTTTGAAGAGTTTCCTTCACTTTTTTTATTTCTAAGGCTTTTTTAATAAGTATTGATAAATCAAAAGCCGTTGAAACATTTTTAGGATCCAGTCCAGTTGGCTCAAAAAATTTTGTTTTTTCCATGCCAAAACTTTCTGCTTTCTTGTTCATTTCCTTAACAAAATTTTCAGGATTTTTCACCAATCTTTTAAGAATTAAAATTGCATCGTTAGCTGAGCCAACTAGAGCAGCGTTAAATACATCCTTAACCTTTACCCTATCCCCTGGCGTGATATTAATCCAGGCCGGTTCTAACTTATCTTCCTTTTTATAAGTAACCCATTCTTCCCAGCCTATATTTCGATTTTCTAAAAAAACTATCGCGGCCATTAGTTTAGTCAAAGAAGCGATTGGAGAAACTTCATCTTTATTTTTTTCAAATAAAATTTTTCCTGTTTGATAATCAATCACAATCGCGCTTTTACTTTCTAAAACAGGCCCTCTTGAAAAAGGATATTCTTCTACTGTTCTTGTCTCTGGAATAACGATAGGCTGAGGGACAGAATTACTTACTAAAGAAAATTTGTTTAAAAAAAGAAGTAAAGAAAAAAGATAAAAAAACATACCCAATTAATTATTAATTTTAAATTATTCACCGCCAAAGCGGGATCCCGCTACGGCGGGACAATTTTCAATCAACGCAGCGGACGGGATTTGAACCCGTGATCTCTGCCGTGACAGGGCAGCGCTTTAAACCAACTAAGCTACCGCTGCATGAAACATCCGCAGTTTATTGTATAATAAATTATGTTTTTGGCAAGATATAAATAGAAACTTATAGAAATATTAAGAGAAACTAATAAAAATTGATAGAAATTTATAAATAAAAAATTCGGATCATCTCCGAATCTTTAATCATTTCAGTCAAATAAAATTTCGTTTATTTATTTTTTCCTAGGTTTTTAATTTTTTTAGACAACCGGCTTTTTTTACGGCTCGCGTTGTTTTTTTTAATGATTCCCTTCCCGGCTGCCTTATCTAAAGCTTTTTGTAAAATCAAATAAATTTCTTTGGCTTTGTTCAAATCAGAAACAATTATTGCCTTATTAAATTTTCTCTCTTGATAAGAAAGATATTTTTTTATTTTTTTACTTCTTTCCTCTTTTTTTTTTGCTTGTCTCAAGGCCTTTTTAGCTGCTTTTTTTATTGGCATACCTTTAGGATTTAACTTACAACTAACAACTTATAACTTAATTAATTATTAATTATCAATTTTCTCTTCATTTTCTTCGTTCTCTTCATTTTTTTTATCCTCTTCATTCTCATCTTTCTCGGCTTCTTCTAATATTTTTTCTTCATGTTCAATCAATTTATCCCAACTGTCTAATCCGTCAATAAGAACTTTTAACCTTGCTTTAAAATTTTCATCAAACTCTTTTAATAATTTTGGCTTTTTCTTAAAAAGTTTATACAATTCAGCTAATGACTCTTCTGGTAAAATAGGTAGAAAGACCAGCAGGTCATTTTGGTCTGTTAAAGAAATCGAAGAATAAGTAATAAGTTGACGAAGTTTTTCAAGACTCTCTGACATTTGTTTCTCTTTTTATAATTAAACTACCTTAGCGTTAATTTTAAATAGTAGATTTAATTTCAAGGTTCTGGCGAAGCCAGGTTCTTATAATTAAATAACCTTTAAAAAATATATTGGAGATTTAATTTCAAGGTTCTGGCGAAGCCAGGTTCTTATTAATAATAGTTAGCCTTATAACCAGGGGTACTTTTAAGAATCCTTCTCGCGACTTCGGGATTGCCCTTAAAGTTCTCCATCATAAAGATACAGATCTCGAAAGCTTTTTTTTCATCGGACGGTGGGTAGTTTTCTAAAACTGACTTCTCTTTCTCTAGTCCTTCTCTATATACCCTTTGCTTTTCTGGATCATTATTATTTTTTTCGACCAGGGAAATCAAATTCTCCATCTCTCTTAATTCTTTTCGTTGCCCTGTTTTTTCTTTCTCCACACCTCCTTTGCTTTCAAAAGACATTGTTTCAAATCCCATAAAATTTTTTCTTAAAACCTCCCTTAAATAATAGTTAAATTATAAACTATTTGACTATTTTGTCAAGGGGAATATAATGACGAGATGAGAAATTTTAGATTTTAGATTAAATTAAGATAAGAATATGATCTATTTTTTAAGAGGAAAAATCGCCGCCAAAGATAAAAACCTTGTTGTCCTTGAAACAGGAGGAGTCGGCTATGAAATTTATGTCGGAAAGAAATTTCTTGACAAATTAAAAATCAATGAAGAAATAAAAATTTTTGTTTATCTATATCTTAGACAAGACTCATTGGAATTATACGGTTTTGAAAAAGAAAGCGAACTTAAATATTTTAAAACCCTCAATAATATCACCCGTATCGGTCCAAAAATAGCGCTTAAAATTCTCTCTTTGGTTAAAATAGAAAACTTAGAAAGAGCCGTTCTAGATAATGATATAAATTTTCTCACTGAAATTTCCGGCATCGGCAAAAAAAATGCGCAAAGGATTATTTTAGAACTAAAAGAAAAGATTAAAGGTTCGCCATCACTGGTTGACAATAAAGAAAGAAAAACCCTGTTTGAAGCTTTAAAAAAACTTGGCTATTCTCAAGAACAAATTAGGGATGTAATAGGTGGGATAAAACACGATCTTCCTCTTGAAGAGAAAATTAGAAAGGCGATAAAGATTTTAAGCGGATAAAAAATTTTTATTATTTGTATAAAATTTTTTTAATTCGTATCTTTGTGAACAATTGGCGATGGCCAGTTTTTTTATGATAGCGAACTTTTGATTTATATCGCTCAACATAAATCTTCTTCCCTTTTTCGTCCCCTAAAATTTCTGCCTCAATTTTTGCCTCTTGCAGATGAGGTTTTCCCAAAAAAAATTCTTCTTTTTTATCACCAACAACTAAAAGCACCTTGTCAAAAACAATATTTTTTGTCAATGATTCAATTTTTTCTACCTTAATCACATCGCCCTCTTTAATTTTATACTGTTTGCTTCCGGTTTCTATCACTGCTAATGTCATATAAATTTTTTATTTTTTATTTTTTATCTCTATTTCTCCTCCCTCTTTCAAAATCGCCGTATCTTTACGACTAAGTTTACCAGTTAATAAATATTTTGACAAGGCATCGCTAACTCTCTCTTGAATCACTCTGGCAAGAGATCTAGCGCCAAAAATTGGATCAAAACCGGCTTCTGCTAATTCATCAACTGCCCCTTCCGTGATTTCTAATCTAATTCCTTTTGTTTCTAATTGTTTTTCTGTTTTCTTTAACAATAAATAGGTGATTTGTCTAATTTCTTCTTTGCCTAAAGGTTCAAAAACAATTATCCCGTCAAATCGATTCAAAAATTCCGGCTTAAAATAAGATTTTAATTTTTCTCTGACTAAAACTTCCTGAATCATTTTTATCGGTGTATTCTTTTGGATTTCTTCTTGAATAAAGTCTGTCCCGGCATTTGAAGTGCCAATCAAAATAATATTAGTGAAATCAACAAGTCGACCAGTCGCATCGGTTAAGCGACCATCGTCCATCACCTGAAGAAAAATATTTAAAATATCCGGATGAGCTTTTTCTATCTCGTCAAGCAATAATAAAGAAAAAGGAGAACGAATAACTGCGCTAGAAAGAAGACCTTCATAACTACCATCAGGCGAACCAATCAAACGAGCAATGTCTGCTTTATTTTGATATTCTGACATATCAAATCTAATCATATTTTTTTCATTCCCGAAATAAACTTCAGCCACTGTTTTTGCTAATTCTGTTTTTCCGACACCTGTTGGTCCTAAAAAAAGTAAATTGGCAATCGGACGCTTCATGCTCCGCAATTCTACTCTCGCTCGACGAAGTGCCGAAGAAACCATTTTTACTGCTTCTTCTTGATCAATGATTCTTTGATGAATCCTTTCCTCAAGATTTAACAATTTTTCTGATTCTTCTTCGGTAATTTTAGTTAGCGGAATACTCGTTTTTTCCGAAACCAAAACTGCAATATCTTCACCAGTGACTATAGAGTTTTTACCACGTTTATTTTTTACATAAGCTGACACTTCCTCAAGTAAATTGATGGCTTTAGCTGGCAAAAATCTTTCATATAAATAACGATTAGAAAGCTCATAAGCCCTTTCTATCGCTTGATAAGAAAAATAAACTTGATTTGCGGCTTCAATGCCTGCCACATTTGCTTCTAAAATTTGGATAGTCGTATTTTTGTCTGGTTCATTAATTTCTATTTTGGCTAAAACTTGGCCTAAAGTTCTTTCTTCAATTAAGCGATGATAATCTTTGGGATTTGAAGTAGAAATCAGCCAAAAAATTCTTTTTTGCAAAGCATCAGCTAAAATTTCAGAGATGTCAAGCTCGCCTTCAGCCGTCTTAATACCAACCAAATTATGGATATCTTTAATGAATAAAGCGACATTGCCGGCTCTATAAATATCTCTTAAAATCATTTGCAATCTCTCTTCCACTTCTCCTCCTCCCGAAGCTCCAGCAACCAGATTGGCGATACTTAAACTCACCAACCTTTTGTCTTGTAAAAATTTTGGCACCTCTTCAGTCACCATCCGTCTTGCGATTCCATTAACAATAGTTGTCTTTCCTGTTCCTGCCTTGCCAACCAAAACTATGCTTTGCGCTCCACCTTCAAAAATTCTAAATATTTCTTCCATTTCCTTCTCTCTGTCCATACAAATACCAAAATAACCGGCCCTCGCAACCTGAGTCAAATCTTGAGAAAACGTATCAAGATAAGGCGTTGCCACCGCCGTGTAAGCGCGATTAACAACCCCCTTAGGTTTAAAATGCGCTTCGCGTTTAAAATGAGAAGATTTTTCCCGCAACCATCGATAAACATCAACCCATAAACAAACGTTTTTTATTTCATCAGGACCTATTTCCAAATCATCAAATATTTCTTTAACCGGGCCTTTTAAATTAACCATTGCTTCTAAAACTTCAAGAACCCCTACAGTTAGAAGTTTTTTCTCAACTGCCAGTTCATAAGCCGAAAGAAAAATTTTTTTAATTTCAAGAGAACAAATAATTTTTTCTGAATTTCGTTTTTCCAATTTATTTAATTCAGAAGAAATTCCTTCTTTCAATTTATCCCAATCAATAGCCAAGCGATTCATGACTAAAATTACTTCTCTTGAAGAAAAAAGGACAGAAAGAAGATGAAAAGGCTCTATTTCTTTGTCTCCTAATTTATAAGCAAAACGATAACTCTCGATTAAAACCTTTTTCATTTCCTTTGAAAGCGCCTCAAAAACGTTTATCCTATCTTTAGCTCTAATGTTTCTAAAATCATCAAAAGTTTGAGGAAAAAATTTGATTTCTCTTGAAATGCTTGGGTAAACCTTTCTTTTTTCTTCACCTTCTCTTTCTAAAAAATATATTAAAAATAAATCAAAAATTACTGAAATCCAAAAATATAAGAGTAAAGAATTTTTGTCTTTATTAAAATAAGAAAAATTGCCTAAATAAGCAAGACGAAAAAAAGCCTGGATTAAAGATAGCGCTCCAAAAACTCCAAAAACTATTAAAACAATTTTTGCAATAAATTTAAAAAGATTTTTCAAGGTTCGAATATAAGCTTCTATCTTTTCAAATTTTTTCTCAAAATATAAAAGGTAGCCACCAACCCAGGCAGCGATGGCTTGGCCGCCACAATTTTCACAAATCTTGCCATTTGTTTCTCCTCTCCCTTGGCAAGAAGGACAAATAAAAAAATTTGATAACATATTTAAAATTTAATTAATGAATATATTTGCCAAAGAGCGATCAAAGGCAAAAATATCCAAACAAAAAATAGGCAAACAAAAAATAAAGTTCCGAAAACAAACAAAATCATTCGCCAGACAAGAAGAATACAGCGCATAAAAAAACTGATAATTCTTCCTGAACGAGAATATTCGCCAAACATCGGTTTAAAAAGATTCACAAACAGTATTTTTAAACCTAAAAAATTAGCAATGATTTTTACTCTCCGGCCCAATCCTTTGATTCTTTTGACGAGTGCTGCACTATACCACCAAATAGGAAAATATAAAATAGCAGTTATTGGTTCAATGATAAATGATTTTAAAATAAGTGTTGTCATGGCTTAACACTAATAATTAGTTTTTGCTCTAACATACTAAAAAAAAGACCAATTAACCAATAAAGCATCAAGCCGCTTGGCAAAGTCATGCCCATCACCAAGGTTAAAAAAGGCATCATCACTTTCATTTGCTTATTCATCATGGCAGCCATGTTTTCATCTTTAGCGCCATCTTTTTTTACAAAAACAGGCGCTGGTTTGGCGGTTGGCAAAGTTTTCATTTGAAAATACTGAAAAACAGCGGTCACTATCGCTAAAAAAATATTAGTTTGAGATAAGTTTAAAAAACCAAAAGCAACGAGGTTCAAACTGCTATCCACCACCCCAACTCTTAAGACTTGAAAAACTGCAATTAAAATAGGCATTTGAATTAAAAGAAGGAGACAGGAAGAAAAAGGATTAACCTTGTTTTCTTTATAAAGATTCATCATCACTTTCGCTTGCCCTTCTTTGTTGCCTGCATATTTCTTTTTTATCTCGTCTAATTTTGGCTGTATCTCTTGCATCGCTTTTTGTGATTTTAAAGAAAGACGAGAAAAAGGAAAAAGAATAATTCTGACGACAACAGTCAATAAAATAATAGCCACGCCTAGGTCATGGCCTGGGATAAAATTATAAAAAAAGACCAAGAGACTTAAAAGCGGCTGAGTTAAAATTGTTTCAAAAATTTGTCCCATATAAATTTAATTGTACTCTTTATGGTAAGTCTGTCCCTCCTTTCGAAAATGGGTTGCATCTTAAAAGGCGAAAAAATATTTTATAAACTCCTCTCCAAAATCCATATTTTTCGATGGCTAAATAAGCATATTCTGAACAAGTTGGTCTGAAACGGCAAACACCGGGATAAAATAGAGATGAGAAAACTCCATGATCAGGAGAGAAAATTTTCTGATAAAAAAGGATTAATTTCAAAATCATCTTTTTAAACATATAAGTTATTTCTCTCTAAAAAATTAACTATTATTTCTCTCATTTGATGATAATCCAAAGTTTTAATTGCTGGTCTAGTCACAACGACAAAATCAAAACCGGGTTTGATCTCTGAAACGAGCTCTCTAAAAATAGCTCTGAATTTTCTTTTTATTTTATTTCTAATAACTGCTTTTTTGTCAATTTTAGTTGAAACAACTATGCCAAAACGAAAATAACCTAACTTATTTTCAAGCCATTTTATTTTTAAACTCGAACACTGAAAAGTCTTTCCAAAATTAAAAACCCTGACAAATTCTCTATTCTTCTTTAGAAAATGTAAAGAAAATTTCATGGCGAATTTGATTGTCCATTAATTAAACAGTCAAACAATAACGACCTTTCTCTCTTCTTCTTTTTAAGACATTTCGCCCTGCTTTTGTTCTCATTCTTTTTAAAAAGCCATGCGATCTCGCTCTTTTCCTTTTTTTAGGTTGATAAGTTCTTTTAACCATACATTTAAAATATTAGCAAAAATATATATTTAATCAATCATTGTTTGCTCATTTATTCTTTTTATCTTTTTTGCTTTGCCAGATTTTTCATCAATTTTAACAAATACCCCTTGAACAACTGCTAATCCTTTCTCAGGGATCTCTATCTTTAGCTTTTCTGTTTTGCCAAGCAAAAAATTAAGGGAACCTTCTTTTTCTATGCCAATAACTGAATCTTCTGCCCCAACCATGCCTAAATCAGTAATATAAGCAGTGCCGCCAAGCAATATCTTTTCATCTGAAGTTTGAATATGCGTATGCGTCCCAGCCAAAAGACTAACTTTTCCATCAAGATAATAACTCATTGCTTTTTTTTCACTGGTTACTTCAGCATGAAAATCAACAATAATTACTTTTATCTTAGGAAAATTTAATAAAATTTCTTCTGCCTTTAAAAAAGGGTTACTTAAAATTATTTTTTCGCTTTCAATAAAGGCTTTCCCTGATAAATTAATTAAAAGAATTTTATTTTCTCCTTTTAATAGAGTATCTGTTCCTTCTCCGGGGAAACTTAAAGGAAAATTAGCCGGTCTTAAAACTGGTATTTTTTCTTTTATTAATTTTTCTACCTCTTCAGGTCTGGCAAAAAAATGATTACCCGAGGTTAAATAATCAACACCTAAATTTATCATTTCTTTTGTCACCTTAAGCGTTAATCCTCTTCCATGTGCTAAATTTTCACCATTAGCCAATATTAAATCTGGCTTAAATTTTTCTTTTAAGCCTGGCAAGGTTTTGGCAAGAGCTTTTCTGCCAATTTTTCCAACAATGTCCCCGAAAAATAAAATATTCATAAGTTGTTAGTTGTTAGTTGTAAGTTGTAGGTTCTACTAGCGGGCATATTCAATAATTCTGTTTTCCCTAATCACTGTTACTTTTATTTCTCCTGGATATCTCATTTCTGCTTCAATTTTATCGGCGATTGAAATAGCTAACTTTTGCGCCTGCAAATCATCAATCTCTTGCGGCTTAACAAAAATACGAAGTTCTCGACCAGCTTGAATCGCATAAGCTTTTTCTACTCCCGGAAAACTTTTTGCGATATTTTCTAATTCGTCCAACCTCTTCAAATATTCCTCATAACTTATCTTTCTGGCGCCTGGGCGCGAGGAAGAAATAGCATCAGCCACTTTAACAATCGCCGCCTCAAGTGTTGGCGGATGATCTTCGTGATGAGTAGCGATCGGAGCGATGATCTCTTCCGGTAAATTATATTTTTGCGCTAATTCTTTGCCTAATTCAGGATGAGTGCCTTGTACTTCGAAATCAATTGCTTTACCTAAATCATGTAAAAAACCCGCTTTTTTTGCGACCGCTACATTCGCGCCCAATTCAACAGCTAAAATTTCAGCTAAATGAGAAACTTCAATAGAGTGAGTCAATATATTTTGGCCATAGCTAGTTCTAAATTTTAATCTACCCATTAAATTAACAAGCTTGGAGTCTAACCCGGTCAAGCCTATTTCATAAACTGCTTCTTCTCCTGCTTTTTTAATTTCTCCTGCTAACTCCATTTTTGATTCCTCAACTATCTTCTCAATCCGAGCTGGCTGAATTCTTCCATCAACAATTAATTTATCGATCGCCATCTTGGCCAGTTGTCTTCTTAAAGGGTTAAAACTTGAAACAAAAATTACTTCTGGTGTGTCATCAACAATTATCTCGGCGCCTGTCAATTGCTCAATAACCTTAATGTTTCTTCCTTCTCTGCCGATAATTCTCCCTTTAATTTCATCCGAAGGCAAAGAAACGGTTGTTGAAGCAATCTCTCTCACGGTTGAATCAGTTATTCGTTCCATTGCTTCAATGATCATTTCTCTGGCCCTTTTTTCCATTTCTTCTTTGCCCCATGCTGCAAGTTTTTTAATTCGCGCCATAAAATCATCTTTCAATTTATTTTCTAGGGCCTCAAAAAGTTTTTGCTTTGCCTCTTCCGTGGTTAAACCAGAAATTTTTTGCAAGGTATCGACCGCCTCTTGATGGAGTTTTTTTATTTTTTCTTTTGCCTCTTCCGCTGATTTAGATTCTTTTTCAAGTTGAGTTCGTCTTTCTTCCAAACTGAGTAATTTTTTCTCAAAAATAGATTGACGTTCACGTAAATGTTTTTCTACCTCCCTTAATTCTTTTCTTCTTTCTGTTTCTTCTTTTTTAGCCTCTTCAATGATTTTTAAGGCGTTCTCTTTGGCTCCAAGAACAATTTCTTTTCTTTTTTCTTCCGCCTCATTAATTAATGTTTTTAACTTTTTTTCTTTTGATCCTAATTGAAATTTCGCTAAAAAATATCTAAGCAAAAAACCAGCAGAAAGTCCAACTAAGATTGTGATCACTATAATTGCCGTGTTCATAATTTATAAAATTAATAAATAAAACCGAGACCTTTTCTCGGCTTTTAAAAAAATTAAATTTTTTTTAGGCGAAGTCCCGTATAATCTTAGAGATCTATACGGAGCTAAATTTTACTTGACGATCACTTTATCAATAAGTCCGTATTTCTGCGCTTGTTTCGCGTCCATATAAAAATCGCGATCCGTGTCTTTCTCGATTTGTTCCAAAGAGTTTCCGGTGTGAAGAGACAATATTTTGTTTAATCTGTCTTTTAAGGATAAAATGTGCTGAGCGCTGATTTTAATATCAATCGCTTGTCCCTGCACCCCTCCCATAATTTGATGAAGAAGGATTTCCGCGTTTGGTAAAGCAAATCTTTTACCTTTTGCCCCAGCAGTCAAAAGAACTGCCGCCATTGAAGCTGCCATCCCTACGCAGATCGTTGAAACATCTGCTTTAACATATTGCATGGTGTCATAAATAGCCAATCCGGCTGAAACAGACCCTCCTGGACTATTGACGTAAAGTTTGATGTCTTTGTTTTTGTCTTCACTCTCTAAGAATAAAAGCTGGGCTATAACTGTATTCGCAATGTTATCATCGATTACATCACCTAAAAAAATTATTCTTTCTTTTAAAAGCCGAGAGTAGATGTCATATGCTCTCTCGCCTTTATGTGTTTGCTCAATCACTGTAGGAATAAGATACATATCTAAGATTAAAATTTATAATATATAATATTTGTAGTATAACAAACAAGATAATAAGTGTCAAATCAAAATTGTGGATAAAAAAATAGAGTAGGAAAAAATCTCTCTGCTATCTTATCGGTTCGCTCGGTCGAAGTGTAAACAAGTTTTCACTTCTCCCTTGCTGCCGATAATAAAAAAAGGTCTGATTTGTTCAGACCTTTTTTCACTACTAATTGACCTCCTTTAAAATTTTTTTAACTAATTTTGACCTCCTTTTAATTATGTCCCATGCCTAAAATAAGTTGATCAAACGCTCCAAGAGAAAGGGACTTTTTCTCTAAAGCCCAGTCCTTCAATTTCTCTTCATTTAAACCTTCTAAGATAGAAAAGGTTTCAAGAGAAACAGATGGCTGCGTTTTTAATTCAGTAATGGCTGATTGTGAGAGAGGAAGATGAACAGTCACTTTCTCGCCGTCAAATCGCAGATTTAATTTTGCTGCGCTTTTCGGGTGGAGCCTAATCACCTCTCCTTCTACTAAAACCGGTTGAAACGTTCCCAAATGGTTTTCATTGGTAATAGTCAAAAGAGGGCGGTTAGCTAGGACGGACTCTAAAAGGTCTCTGCCTTCAGAAGAAAGAAGCATTTTTTCAAGATGATTCTTCGCTGCTCTTAAAGTTGAAGCTTTGTTCTTCATCACTTGGGCAAAAAGCATTGGCTGATAAAGTTCAGCGACCATTTTTTCTGGTAATCCGATCGCTCCTTCTGACAAATGAGTATCTGGAATTACAATCCCTCGTCCAGTATAATCCACCTTCTTCTCAAATAAATCTTCAACAAGATTTGAAAACTCGCCAATTAGACCGACAAATCTCCGTTCTGTGGTCCATCCTCTAAAAAGACTATCAATCGCTTTTTCTAAAAGCCGGTGTTCATTTTGAATCATCACCATTGGCGCTCTCACGGAGTAGAGGTGTTCAAGGCGATTGTTTCGGTTAATGATTCGTTGATAAGCTTCATTTAAATCGCTTGACGCCCACTGGCCATTTTCTATCCGAACCATTGGCCTCCAATCAGGGGGGATAACTGGCAGATACTCAAGAATGACACTCGGGCAGAAAGGGTGAATTACTGGTTGTGCTAGCTTAATATGCCCAAAGCGTTCACGCCTAACTCTTGATTCTACTATCTCCACTCCGCAACGATCACAGATCTTTCCTTTGTCTTTCGGCCATTGATGCTTGCCACAAGCGCATTCCCAATCTCTAATTGGGCCAAAAATTCTTTGACAGAAAAGACCACCTCTTTCCGGCTCTCCTGAGCGGTAATCCATCGTCTCGGCCTTTTTCACCTCACCCTTAGACCAACCCAAAATTTCTTTTGGGGTGGTTAAAGTAAGGGAAAAACTGTTGTCATCAAGTTTGGGAGAAAAACATAGGCCCCTTAACAAAATTTCTAATCTTGCCGTTGTCAGCGGAGGACTCGAAAACCGAGAAACCGACTGACCTTTAATTAATGCTTCATAAACTTCTAGGGCCCCATTAGCCCCTGCTTTTACTGACAGCATTTCCCGAAGGTTCTCATAATAACCTTTTTTAGCCAAGGTGATCACGGTTTCTTTTTTTACTTTAACCACGGGTGAAGCCTCGTCAGAAGCTATTGGCGTACCGTAGAAAAGACTGTAGTTCCCTATACTTCGGGCATTAATTTTATCTTCTACTTGGACCGTTGTTTTTTCGAACGTGAAGTAGTCCCATTTAATTACTGTCGGTCGCCCCGGTCTTTGCAAATAACTTTTTTGATGAAGCAAAGCGGTTAAAGGAGAATTAGGATGGATCAAAGTATCCGGATAACCCTTGTTTTGGATCCCTGGCATTCTTCCTTCTTCAACTACTGACGCGACTAATAATTGATTTCCTCGGCTATCTTTCAAGACATCGCCTATTTGTAGGTTTCGCCGAATGGCGACTTCTACAACCACTCCTCCGATTGTCAAAATATCATCAGAAGAAACGTGGAAATAACCAATAACCTCGCCTTTGTCCCGAAAAGGATATCTCAATGAAACATCCTTTTCTGTTTCAAATCGACTTCCAAAAATAACCCTCAAAAGACGCTCTTCCAAGGCAAAATTCTTTGGATTTGAAGGAGTAACTTTACCGATCAAGATGTCGCCTCGAGAAATTTTGGCTCTATCAAGAACAATCCCTTCCTTGTCCAAATTTTGGATGTCTTCAGCAGTAACCTGAGGGATGTCTCTGGTAAAACTCTCCTCTCCTTGCCGTGTTTTCCTGGCGAAATCCCTGAACTGAAACATCGGACAGGTGGTAAACAATCCTGATTCGACCATCTCCCTTGAAACTACCACCGCGCTTCCTACTAACTCTGGGAAAGAAAAATCCTTTCCCTCCACTGCCGCAACCATCACCCTTGCCTTTCCGTCGAGCCTTTCGACTCTTTGTCCGTGTCTTTTCATAAGACACCTCCTTTTGACCTCGCTTTCGCAAGGAATTTTAATTGGCTCTAGTTCCCTAGAGCTTTGTTAACTATCCTACATCTCTTATTTTTAAAGAGCGAAACTATATAAATATAATACAGATTTTTTTGAAAATGTCAACCCCCTGTACGGGGTAAGTATATACTTCACAGTTGAGAAAGGCGAAAAAGACAAAAAATATGTTGGAAAAAGAGTTTAAAATGGATATACTGAATAGAATAAAATTTAATTCTATTCAGCTTATGGAAACGA
>Ga0210016_1001804_pt1 | contig 19761 bp, 18 predicted proteins | sample CryGeyCG2014_300_FD_185454 | JGI IMG/M metagenome (GOLD analysis project Ga0210016, IMG submission 185454) | Groundwater microbial communities from aquifer - Crystal Geyser CG02_land_8/20/14_3.00 (SPAdes) (version 2) | ecosystem: Environmental > Aquatic > Deep subsurface > Groundwater | place... | reverse complement strand
AATTCTAACCCAACACTGTCACTATCACTTACACCGAATTATTCACCTCCTCTCTTGCTTGAATTTGTGAAGAAATAATACAATAAAATTAAAATTCTTTAATTCTATACCACTCCTCAAAAAACTTGTCAAGTATTTTTTTGAGATTTTTTTGCCCCCCATCTCCAGGGGAAGGAGAGGGGGGAGGGTATTCGGGGTCGGGGACGACCCAGAGCACCAGATGTTGTTGTTAGAAGGTAGTCGGGCTCGTCCCTGAGCCCGACAATGTATTCTCCAAATCATTCTCGAAATTAGGATTTGCTGAACTCCAGATGTATTGTTCAGTGGTTTCAACCAACCCTCTTTTGACAGGGTTGTTATGAGTGTATTGGAGATGTCTTATTAAATCTTCTTCGTCACGAATTACATAGTCGTAATACTCATCCATCCAGACTTTTTTCGGGGTCAGAGACGACCCCGAATACCAGGTGGGGTTATTGTTCGGGGTCAGAGACGACCCCGAATACCAGGTGGGGTTATTGTTCGGGGTCAGAGACGACCCCGAATACCAGGTGGGGTTATTGTTCGGGGTCAGAGACGACCCCGAATACCTACTTCCTGTGTTTCCTATGGGTCCGGGACGACCCAGAGTACCCTGGTCCCTTAAAGCCTCCTTTTCATCAGGTAGTCGGGCTCGTCCCTGAGCCCGACGGACTCGGTCTTTGTTTATCAAACGGGCGCTACCTTTTTTAATCTCTTGCATTATCCATGAAATCTTAGTTCCGCTGCTTGGAACGATTAAAAGATGAAAATGTTCAGGCATGATCACAAAGCCCAATAATGACATTTTCCCTTTATTTCGAAGGTTATAAATGATGTTGCACAATATTTGAGCGTATTTTTCGTTACGAAACAGAGGTCTTCTCTCACTAATCGTGCTGGTCAGGAAATAACATGAATTTTCTATTGAAAAGTGGGGTAGTTTGCCCATATTATTTATTCGGGGTCATTATTTATTCGGGGTCAGGGACGACCCCGAATACCTGGTTTTTTTTCTAACAAACACGGATGTCGGACACGGACACGATATTATCACCATTACTGTCTTTTATATATCTATTTCTCTACTCAATTGTTCTATGAAAGGTTTTATGGGTGGCAATTCATTTTTTACTACATTCCATACAATATTCAGATCGACCCCAAAATATTCATGGATTAATTTGTCTCTCATTCCTGACATTCTCTTCCAGGGGACATCTGGGTATCGGGTTTTTATATCATCTGGTATTTTTTTTGATGCCTCCCCTAAAACCTCAAGGCTTCTTATTATAGCCTTATTGATTTTCTTGTTCTGCAGAAACTCTTCAAATGTAATTCCAGAGATGAATTCTTCCACATCTTGAATAGAATCCAAAATATCCCTTACATAATCTGAAAAATCTCTCTCCTTCATATATTTACGACTTCCCTAAGGATGCGTTCCCCTATCTTTGGCTTAAGCGCTTTTGGGGTTACGAGTTCGACTTTAATGCCGATTGTATTTTCCAGATATTCCTCTAGCTCAAGAAATTCAAAAAACCCTACGGATCTTTCGAATTCAACCAATATATCAAGGTCACTTTCACCCCTTTGCTCCCCCTTTACATAAGAACCAAAAATCCCGATTTCCTTTACACCGTATTTCTCTTTTAAAAACGGTTTTTGGTTTTTAAGAATCTCTTTAATTTCTTTAAAGGTTTTCACCCTTGTCATCCCTCCAGTTTTCTATCACTATCACAATGCCATCACCAGCCACCATCACTATCACTTAAAATAATTTGAAAAAAAGGATATTGCTTCTTTTTTCTCTGGAGAGGATCCCCGTTTCTTCAGCTGGAGGAACGACCGCAACGACCAGCTCTTCCTCTCCGTCATTATCCGCATCTTTTACCTGGAAGTCAGAAATATACCCCTTGATTTCGCGGGTTTTCCAATTCGTTTCTAAAGCCCCTTCCTCCCAGATCAAATTTTGGATTTCCCCCTTTTCGAAAGATCTTACTCTGTCAAAGAGCCTTCCCGTTGTGAATTCATTTTTATTTACAATCATTTTGGGAATCCCGTCGCCCTCCAGATCCTTAATAAGAATCCTTCCAGGAATATACACCCTCCAGGGAGGGGCTTCCTGGGGGCGGAAGGGCTCTTCTTTCTTCTTCAGGGTATCGTAATAATTTGCTGTTCCTCCAAAACGGTCACGGGTTCGATAGAGAATTTTCCCGTCTTCCGATAGGATGTTCACACGTTCAAATGAGTCAAAAGAAATGATTTCGGGTTTCCCTTTTCCACGGACATCCGCAAGGGTGAGACCGAAGATTTTCGTCTCTTTCGGAAATGGCATTTTGGGCCCCTTTTCAAAAGATTTTTTCTTCCAGACAAATCTGAAAATGGGATCAACAAAAAGGCCATCCGATCCCATCCTTTGCCCCATCAAGATTGGCCCGTCTTTGGGATGGTCTAACACCCGAAAATACCAGCCCGCCTTTTCAGTGATCTTTCTGAATTTCCCTTGTTCAAATTCGAGGATGAAGGAGCGGAGGTCATCTTCAGCGACCGCTGTCACGATGATCTCGGCATACCCATTTCGATTGACATCCGCCACGTCGAGGGTCAAGAAGGTGTGGTAGTATCCTGTTTCAATTTTCTGAAAAAGCTTTAGTTTTTCTCCGTCATATTTAAAGACGTAGAGGTTATGGTCATCCATAATCACCACTTCGTTCTTTTTATCTCCATCCACATCACCGATATCAATGCCTTTGATTTCGAAGCCAAAAGTCTGGCTCTTTTTGTAACCCAGACCCTCAGGGCCAATTTTCCCGATCATCTCCCTCTGCTGAATAATATAAGGATGTCTGGGTTCACCGGGGCGGCCAACCATGGGGCGACGGCCAAGGATCTTATACCCGATGTCCTGGGCAAAATCTCCAATTTTCGCCATGACATCGTCAATCCCTTTGTGCTGGGTGTAAACGCCGAGAGGCGGCTTTTCTTCGGTGATACTGATCAGGCGGGCATCGAGGCTGATGTAGTCACCGATCTTGGTGAGACTTCCGAGGACGATATAATCTGCTCCCACCCTCATCCCGACCTTTTTAGCTACCGCCTCATCGAGACGCATCGGCCTCTCTTCATAGAGAGCCCGTTCTACAATGGATCGTTCAATGACAATGATTCTCCCCTCCACGGTTATTCGGGAAGTGAGGATGTCATAGATCCCTTCCCGGAAATAATCCAGATTCTCCTGGCTGTGAATGAGAAAAGGAAGGATCGCCACTTTATAGACCTTGCTGGGTTCTCTGGTTTGGGTGATCGAGGGAGAAGGAAGGGTGAGAATCAAGGCAAGAAATAGACATAACCATATTCCTTTAAATTTCATTGGAATTTTCCTTTCGTAGGGTAGTGGATTGAATGCACTTAGAAGCAAACACAGTAATGATATAATGAGTTATTTACAGAGATTTGTCAAATGTGAATTGATAAGTTTCTGGGTTAGGGTTACGGTTACGAGGCCCGTATCGTTTAGCGTCAAAGGGTAAGGTTAGAGTCTAAGACGATCAACGTAACCCAATGACGAAACAGGCATCTTTACCCTTGCCTTTAGACGAAGCCCTTATTTTTTGGGTGATGTGTTGAATTGCTAATTGGTCATTGCTAATTGATCATTTTGCAATGATCTTTTTTGAATCACCCAATCTTAAATACCATTGCCGCTCCAGTATCACCAGCAGCGCAGCCAGCCCATAGACCATAACCTCCACCGAGCATGACCACCTCTTCTATTAATTCAGCGATCAGCCTCCCTCCGGTAGGGCCCTGGGGATGACCATAGATCATCGAATTTCCGTAATTGTTCATCCAGTACGCATCCATCCCCATCATTTTACTCATATAGATATCGTTGACAACAAAGGGGCTGTGGGTCTTTACCGCTTTGAGATCCTTAACCGTGATCCCTGCATCTCGAAGGGCCATCTCCGATGCAGGAACAGGAGCCTCCGCCATATAGCCCTTCTTAGCTCTTGAAAAACCATATGAGACAATTTGAATCTCCACCTTTGGATCTGCGGCGAGTTCTTTTGCTTTTTCCCGGGTGGTGACGATAAACCCGGCGTTTCCATCCGCAGGATGTGTCTGTGAGCCATAACTGTGAACGCCCCCGGGTTCGACAGGAGCAAGTTTGGCAAGGCCTTCGGCTGTGGTGGGTATCACTCCCTCATCTGCTTCAACGAGTTTTGTCTCATTTCTACCTACTCTGACCTCGGCAGGAAACATATACCTTTTTTGGAAAGCCCGATCGTTGGCTAAAGAGTCTAAATATTGTTGATACCTCTTTAAGGTGACCGCATCGCATTCTTCCTTTGTGGTCCCTATGTTCTTAGCCACATTTTCAGCAGTCTGAATCATTCTAAAACCCGCCCATGGGTCTCTATTAAAATTGTCCATCATCCAATTTTCGGATTCTACCTCTCCTCCCGGGCCAAGAGGGTTAGGCCAGATCGTATGGGGTCCATTTGAACAGCGATCTGACATCAGAGCATACCCTGTCTGGTATGCTCCCAGTTCGATATTTGAGGCGGCCAGATAGATACAGGTGGTGGAGGTGGTGCAAGCTTGATTGACCATGAGAGCCGGTATGTCTTTTGCGCCTTCCACTACCATGGCTGCCGCCCAAGCATGGCTATAGAAAAGATGATGTTGGGCTATGGTAATTCCATAATAGAGATAGTCAATCACGGTCGGATCAATTTTTCTCTTTTTAAACCATCGATTGGCTGTTTTCGCTCCAAGGACGATAGCATTTTCATTTGCAAGACTTCCTTGCCAGCGGCAAAATGGTGAAGAGTAATAACCTTTAAATGGGATAAATGCCTTACTCAATCGACTCATAATTGTTCCTCCTAAGTTAGAAAATAAGGGTTTCGTCTAACGGTAACGGTAAAGATGCCCGTATCGTCAAACGGTAACGATGTTCGTCTTCGAAATCTTTAACCCTAACCTTTTGACTATATGCGAAACGGGCTTCGTAGCCCTAACCTATAGACATTATTTTCAGGGCTAAAGCCCTGAGATACGCCTGCCTGCCCTGTACCATGCTAGGTTCAGGGCCTGCGGTAGGCAGGTAACTCAGCCCTTTAGGGCTGATGTGGGCATTGAACGCTGTTAAATTTTTCACATAAATTATTATAATCCATTTTTAATGTCAATTCTTTTTTTAGAGAACTCTGAAAAAATCTTATAACCCAAGGAATTCTCTAATAAAGAAAACCTGTTTAATCATTTTTTAAAATCTGTGTAATCGAGAGCGTATGGTAGTTTTTCAGAGCTCTCCTAAAAAAAATCTTGACAAATAAGGGGTGATTCAGGTTAAATCATTAACGTGACCGTGACCCGTGTCCGATTTTTTTAAGAATACTTATTTTTTCCGATGACGGACACGGATGTCGGACACGATGACACGAAAAAAGAGGGAGGTATTTATGGCAACGCCCGTGACAGTGCCCATGGTAGGTAAGATTGTTTCGGTTTCAGTAAAAGTGGGAGATAATGTAAAAGAGGATGATCAGGTGGCTGTATTGGAAGCAATGAAGATGGAAATGCCTCTGGTGGCGCCAGTGAGCGGAGTGGTAAAAGAGGTATGCGTTTCTCCAGGCCAGGAGGTGGAGGCGGAGGCCACCATCGCTATTATTGAATAAGGGTGATTAATGAATGGCGGATCTGGAGGGTGAAATAAAATATTTTTCTTCACTAAATCTTTGCGCCTCCATCATCCTCTTAAATTTACATTTCTCCAATCCTATTTTTTGAAATTCAATTGACCCTGCTGTTGTATTAAGACGCACACTAAATTTTTTACCTTTCACTTCTTGGAGTCTGCAATCATAAAATTAGTATTTTTCCTTCAACTACAGGGTTGACACCCTCCTATCTATGTGATATTTCAACCGCATATCTTATCTAAAATTTACGGATCTTTTATCAAGATATGCCAGAATACCCCCCCAGCTCTGCTGGGGGGATGAATGGCCTACCCTCTCCCCTGGGGGGAGAGGGTTAGGGTGAGGGGGAAATGATCTAATCATCACCCCCACCTTAATCCTCCCCCATCAAGAGGAGGGACCATTTCTTGGGGGATCGTTCCTACTTATACCGAACTTTTAGAGCAGGAGACGATAAATTCTCTGATGGAAAGGCTCGAGACTTTCTGGGAAGGCCTCTCCCGGAAAGGCGTGGATCAAAAAAAGCTGCTTGGTCAATCCCTTCTCGCGCCGGCAACCTGCAATCTACTGAACCCGGATAAAGAGAAAACCGTGGAAAAGGCGTTTGAAGTGTTGAGGGATTTATCAAAAGCGATAAGAGAGAAGTATCGGTTGAGTTACTAATGAGTCCATAATTGAGAAGACATCTTCTGAAAATCTCCCCTAACCCCTCTTTGCCAAAGAGGGGAATTCCTCCCTTTTGTAAAGGGAGGGAGGAGGGATTAAAGGCACGATGTCAATGGAGTAGACCATGAAACGTATCGGTATTATTGCAAAGCAGAATAAACCGGAAGCCGTTCCCATTGTCAGAAGCCTGGTGGAGTGGTTCCGACCTAAAAAGATTGAAGTCTTCATTGAGGAAGGAATGGGGAAACTGTTCCATCCACCCCTTACAGGAGCTCATTTGAATTCTGTTGGAAGGGAAGACATCCCAAGTCATGTGGAGATGATTATTGTGCTGGGTGGAGATGGAACCCTTCTGAGCGTTGCCCGTCTTGTAAGAGATTATGCGGTTCCTATTCTCGGCGTCAACCTGGGGGGACTCGGTTTTTTGACAGAGATTACCCTGGAGGAGTTGTATCGCGTCCTGGAAAGGGTGGTGCAAGGGGATTTTACTACTGATGAGAGGGTGGTTCTCAACGCTTCGGTGATCCGAAGAGGAGAGAGGATGGCAGAGTTTACAGTCCTTAACGATGCCGTGATCAATAAAGGGGCGTTGGCACGGATTATTGATCTTGAGACCACCATCAATGGAGAATACTTAACCACTTTTAAATCCGATGGTCTCATTATTTCAACACCCACTGGCTCAACGGCCTACAACCTTTCTGCAGGGGGGCCCATTGTTTATCCCTCCCTCCACTGTATCATCATCACTCCCATCTGCCCTCATACCTTGACCAATCGTCCGATTATGATTCCGGATGATGTGGAGATTCGGGCCACGCTTAAAACCAAACAACAAGAGGTGATCCTCACCTTAGATGGGCAGCAAGGGTTCACTCTGGAATTTGAGGATGTAGTCGAGGTGAAGAAAGCGGATGGTCGGATCCTTCTGATTAAATCGCCCTACCGACACTATTTTGAAGTGCTGAGAGAAAAGCTGAAGTGGGGGGGGAGATAATAGTTCGGAGTAGGGGCGATTCATGAATCGCCCCTACAAAGTTCTCATGAATTATGTTGCAAGAGCTTCGAATCAAAAATTTTGCGATTATTGATGAATTAAATCTATCCTTCTCAAAAGGCTTGAACGTCCTCACCGGCGAGACGGGGGCAGGGAAATCCATTATCCTCAATGCGGTCCACCTCCTTTTAGGAGATAAAGCGACTGAAGAATGGATTCGAAGTTCAGAAGAAGAGGCAAGCGCTGAGGCTCTCTTCGACATCTCTGGAAACATGGGGGTCAAGGGGAGGATTAAAGAAAAGGCTTCGTATTTACAGGGCGCCGGAGAGGAAGATTCCCTCATCATTCGGCGGGTGATCTCCCGATCGGGAAGAGGAAAGGTTTTCCTCAATGGAAATCTGGCCACTCTTGGGTCGCTTTCAGAGGTCGGAGAGGGGCTTCTCAGCATTTATGGACAACACGAACATCAGTCGCTCCAGAGGGTGGAGACCCACATTGATATTTTGGATGAATTCGGGGGATTGCTTGGCCTCCGGGAGGAATTTCAAAAACGGTATCAGGAATTCATTTCCCTGTCTGAAGAGGTTGAAAAGATTCGAGTGGAAAGGGAGAAAAGAGCGAAAGAACGAGAACTGATGGCCTTCCAGTCAAAGGAGATTGAGGCTTCCGGAATCCAAATCGGAGAGGAAGAGTCATTGAAGGAAGAGCGAACCATCCTCACCCATGCGAAGAAATTGATGGATTTTGCCCGCGCTTCTGAAGATACGCTCTATTCAGAGGAGGGTTCAACGATCGAAAAGATTCAGAGGATCCTCAATCAGGGGCGAGAGATGGCGGCCATCGATCCTTCCCTTTCCCAACCCTTGAAGGCCCTTGAATCCACCCTCATTCAATTGGAGGAGATCGCCCTTGCTCTGAGGGATTATTCGAGAAGGGTGGAGATCAACCCGATGAGGCTAGAGGAGATTGAGAACAGGTTAGAGGAGATCGACCGACTGAAGAGAAAATATGGTTCAACCGTCGAAGAGGTCCTTTCCTTTAAACATAAAATTGATGAGGCATTGAAATCTTTCACCTCCGGCGAAGAAAGACTTTCCCAATTGGAAGGCCGTTTGGAGCCTCTCCGGCAAACGGTTATCAGGTTGGGGGAGAAACTTTCGGGGGAGAGAAAGAAGGTGGCATTAGAATTAAAAAAGTCCGTAGAGAGGGAATTAAATTCCCTGGGCATGAAAAAAACCATTTTTGAAATCCATATTGATCCTTTGCCTCTTTCTCTAAAAGGAGTGGATCGGGTGGAGTTTCTCATCTCTCCCAATGTCGGGGAGGAGGTAAAGCCCTTGGCGAAAATTGCTTCCGGAGGCGAGCTCTCACGAATTATGTTGGCCATGAAAAGAATCTTGGCCAAAGTAGGCGGAAGACAGGTTCTCATCTTTGATGAAGTCGATTCTGGAATCGGGGGGGCGATGGCAGAGGTGGTCGGAAAGAAATTGAGGGAACTCTCACGGCATCATCAGGTCATCTGTGTGACTCACCTTCCTCAGATTGCCTGTTTTGCCGACCAACACCATAGTGTGAGGAAAGAAGTGAAATCAGGGCGGACGATTACCTTGGTGGATCGATTGGATAAAGAGGCGATCGTGGATGAAATCGCCAGAATGTTGGGAGGGGTGAAGGTGACGGAGAAAACCAAAGCCCACGCCAAGGAGATGATCGAGAACGCCAAAAAATTGTGACTCATGGATGATCAGGGCTAAAGCCCTGAGATACGTAACTCAGCCCTTTAGGGCTGAAGAAGCACGAATCACCAGTCACGATTCACGAGAGAGGACAAGATGATACGAAAAGCAAAACTCAATGACATCCAGGAGATTCAGCGGTTGATTAAACTCTATGCTCCCCGAGGAGGGGTCCTCCCCCGGTCTCTTAGCGAACTCTATGACCATCTCCGGGATTTCTTTGTCTTCATTCGGAATCGCAAGGTCATAGGAATCTGCGCCCTCCATATTTGCTGGGATGATCTGGCAGAAATCCGGTCCCTGGCTGTAGAGGAGGAGGATCAGAACAAAGGGATTGGCGCGAAACTGGTGAAAGCCTGTTTGAAAGAGTCAAGACTTTTAGGAGTGAGAAGAGTTTTCGCACTTACCTATCAACCCGAATTTTTTGAGAGATTGGGCTTTAAAAGAGTTGACAAGACAGCGCTCCCCCATAAAATCTGGACCGACTGCCTGAGATGTGTGAAATTTCCGGATTGCGATGAAACCGCCGTGTTGAAGGAATTGGAATGATGGAATAATGGAACACTGGAATGATGGGTTCAAAAAGATAAGGCCAAACAAAAGTAGTTTTTTTGGCTTTTCCATTATTCCTATTTTTCTTCCTCTTCTCCCAAAAGGATTCTCAAGACGGTGTTGGCTTGATGGTGGGCAGCGATCCCCACCCTCGGCGCCATCAAGCCCACCCCAGGTTGGGCAGCAGTCTTTTGATCCCCCACAATGAAAATCTTTGAGGAGAACCGGACCGTTTTGATCTCATTATTATCTCCATAACCCGCCACGCCCGAGGCGGCCACAATATATTTATCCGGCATCTTCTCTGAGACGACGTTGATCAACATGGCCTTTTCTTCAGCGTGATCGAAGGCCTCCACCACCACATCTGTTTCTTTAAAGATTCTTTCCACATTGTTTCGATCCAGTTTCTCATGATAGGTCTGAACCTTTACATAGGGATTGATGATGGCGATATTTTTCTGAAGAGCTTCCACCTTGGGCATTCCTATCTGATGGACGAAGTATTGCTGGCGATTCAAGTTGGATGGCTCCACCACATCGAAGTCAACTAAGATAAGCTTTCCCACTCCGACACGAGCTAAGGCGATGGCAATGGCCGACCCAAGACCTCCCAATCCAGCGATCCCCACAACAGACTTTTTGATTTTCTGATGAATCTTAGGCGTATGTCTTGCCATCATTAAAGATTCAAATTCTTCCGGAGAAGGAGTCTCTCCTTTTTTGATGAAGACGATCTCATCTCCCTCTTTAAGAGGACGGTCAGAGTTGACTGGAAAGCCATTGTAGATGATTATATCAGCGTTGGGTTTGAATTGATTTTTGAGATGGAAAAGAGCGGTGTTTGAAGGAATGAGGGTCTCTTTTTCATTGATCTTAATTCGAATATTTTTGAGGATCGTTTCTTTCATGAGGATCAGATTAATGGATAAGGATGGGATTGTCAAGAATAGGTTTCCGTTGACTTTCCATCAGGTTAATGTTATTAATTTACCGTTTTTTTTCTTCTTATTCACAGAGTTAGAAACATAACGATGAAAATGAATATCTCCTCAGGAAGACCGACGGTCGGCGAAGTTGATCTTGAAGCATTGGAGTTTAATTATCGGCAAATTCAAAAAAGAATTTCCGAGGGTGTAAAGCTTCTGGCTGTGGTCAAGGCGGATGCCTATGGTCATGGCGCCATTCCAGTTTCTCTTAAATTGGAGAAATTAGGAGTGGAATACTTGGGCGTTGCGATTCCTGAGGAAGGAGTGGAGTTGAGAAAAGGGGGGGTGAAAGCTCCCATTCTTGTCTTAGGAGGCATTTTTGGAGGAGAGGTAGATCAAATTTTTCGTTTCCGTCTCACCCCCGTTATCTTTAGAAAGGATTCTTTAAAACTTCTTTCCCGAGAAGCAGAGAGGCGAAGGAGGAAGGTGAAGGTTCACCTCAAGGTGGATACAGGAATGGGGAGACTGGGTGTCCCACTCAGCCTCTGGCCCGATTTTTTAAAAGAGGTTAAAAGATTTACCAAAATTGAAATAGAAGGCGTTCTTTCACATTTCTCCATGACCGATGAAGAGAAAGGTTATACACAAAACCAATGGAGAGCATTCCAAAGAGCCGTGGCGATTGTCAAAGAGATGGGAATTTCTTGCCAATATCTTCATATGGCCAGCAGCGCCACACTCACAGCTTTTTCGACTTATTCAGGGAATTTGGTTCGGCCCGGAATCATGCTTTATGGTTCGTATCCTTCTCCCGCATTTCAAGCCCTCATCTCACTCAAACCCGTCATGACCCTGAAAACCCGCATCCATTTTTTGAAATCGGTTCCCTCTGAGACAAGGATTAGTTACGGAGGGACATTTACGACCAAGCGGGAGAGCCTCATTGCTACCCTCCCGATTGGATATGCGGATGGCTATAGCCGTCATCTCTCGAATCATGGAGAGGTGTTGATCCATGGAAAGAGGGCCCCCGTGGCGGGGAAGGTCTGTATGGATTTCATCATGGTGGATGTGACCGATATCCCCCGTGTTTCAGTAGGAGATGAAGTGATATTAATGGGAAGGCAAGGGAGAGAGCAAATCACCGCCGAAGAGATCGCAGTGAAAATCAACTCGATCTCTTATGAAGTGTTATGTTTGATAGGGAAAAGAGTCCCGAGGGTTTATAAAGGATAAACATCAATTTCAAATGTCAAAGCTCAAATGAAATCCAAAGTTGTAACTCAAGGCTTTAGCCTTGATTATGATCAACCCTGAAGGGTTGAGTTACAGAATTTTGGCATTTGACATTCATTTGATCCCGCCATAGCGGGATTGGATTTTGAAATTTGGCATTGTTATCCTCTTTGGGGGTTTCTCTTGAATCCTTTTAGATGGATTGGAAATTATTCGCTCCGGTTTTTAGAAGAAGCAGGAAGGATCATAATTCTCTTTGTCCAAACCCTTGGTTGGACCTTTCGTCCCCCTCTCCAGGGGAGAGAGATTTTAAGACAGATGGAAGAGGTTGGGGTTCGGTCCTTTCCAGTCGTTGTTATCACTGCTGGCTTCACAGGTATGGTATTAGCCCTGCAGAGTTTTACGGGATTCAAACGGTTCGGCGCCGAAACAATGGTGGGGACTGTGGTAGCCCTTTCCGTGACCAGGGAATTAGGGCCTGTCTTGACAGGATTGATGGTTTCCGGCCGTATGGGTTCAGCCATGGCTGCTGAACTTGGGACGATGCGGGTCACCGAGCAGATCGATGCCCTTTACACGCTCGCAACCAACCCAATCAAATACCTGATCGTTCCACGATTTTTAGCAACCGTCATCATGCTCCCCATTCTGGTCATTTTTGCTGATGTCATTGGAATCCTGGGAGGAATTCTGGTGAGCGTCCAGATTCTGGGGACAAATCCGACCCTCTATTTTCGAAGGACATGGGATTTTCTGGAGCTGAACGATCTCTATAGCGGACTTATAAAGGCCGTTTTTTTCGGAATGATTTTAGCAACGATCAGTTGCTACCAGGGTTTTTCTACCCAGGGCGGGGCAGAGGGAGTTGGCCGGGCAACGACTAAAGCGGTCGTCCTCTCCTCATTGACGATCTTGATCTCAAATTATTTTATTACGGCGCTTCTATTTTAGACCATGAAGCGATGGAATAATGGTGAAATCGCAAAAAGTGAAGAACCAGAGAAAACGTCATGCTGAACTCGGTTCAGCATCTAAACAAATCAGACACATAGGAGACCCTGAAACGAGTTCAGGGTGACAAATCAGGGCTTTTTATGGGACCATCAGTAACGGAATATTGATTATGGTGAACAGTAGCTTGCCGACAAAGATTCGTGTGGTCAATCTTCATAAATCCTTTGGGGAGAAAGAAGTTCTTCGTGGCGTCCATTTGGAGGTGCGGCAAGGGGAAAGCATGGTGGTCATTGGCGGAAGTGGATCTGGAAAGACGGTCCTGATCAAGTGCATCATCGGCCTCATGCGACCGGATCAAGGAGAGATTCATGTGGATGGCTTGGAGATCGCCTCTCTAACTGAAAAGAGGATGAACGAAGTTCGAAAAAAATTTGGGATGCTCTTTCAGGGAGGGGCCCTCTTTGATTCGATGAGGGTTTGGGAGAATGTGGGATTTGGACTTCGGCGCCAAACTCACCTGAGGGAGGAAGAGATAAGAAAGATTGCTTCTGAGAAATTGGCGCTTGTGGGGCTAAAAAATGTTGAGGACCTGATGCCTGCGGAGTTGAGTGGAGGGATGAGAAAACGGGTGAGTTTAGCCAGGGCGATTGCAGTAAAACCAGAGATTCTTCTTTATGACGAGCCGACGACAGGAATTGATCCCATCATGGCAGATGCCATTAACGATTTGATTGTGGAGATGAAAGAGAAGTTGAATGTCACCTCCATTGCGATCACCCATGATATGAAGAGCGCCTATAAGATCGCAGATCGAATTGCCATGCTCTATCAAGGCAAAATCATTGAAGTGGGGACTCCGGAGGAAATCAGGAACTCCTCCAACCCAATGGTCCAGCAATTTATTGAGGGAAGATCGGAGGGGCCAATCAAAATATTGTAATGATTCTTTCACTCCTTACCCTCTCCGAATATATCAATGAAATTGGTAGATATCGGATGGGGGAGGGAAATTGTATCAGGAGGTGCTCAGAGATGGCTAAAAAAAGTTCTGAGGCATTGGTCGGGATTTTCGTCGTGATCGGAATTTTTCTATTGGTTTTGATGACATTGAAGATCGAAAAATTCCAGATCGGAAAAGAGGCAGGGTATCTGCTTGGCATCTATTTCGACTCGGCCGCTGGTTTGGCTCGAAATGCACCCGTCAGGGTGGCTGGAGTCCGTGTGGGGAATGTCGAAAAAGTAGGATTGGAGCAGGGGAAGGCCAAAGTTATTTTCCATGTTCCGCACCGTATTACGATTTATAAAGATGCAAAGGCCTATTTAAAATCGGAAGGGTTTTTAGGAGAGAAATATATTGAGATTGTCCCTGGAACACCGGGGAGTCCAAAAGTGGAACCGAACGGGATGATCGAACAAGGATCGCCTCCAGCCGATGTCGAGCAGTTTCTATCCAATATGAGCGCTGTTCGGGAAGACCTCAAAGAAGTCATCAAACCCTTGGGGGATGTATTGAAGTCTATAGATCCTAAAAAAGTGGAGAAGATCGTTAACAACGTCGATAAGTTTTCGGGCCAATTGACAAGTCTTGCCAAAGATTCGAAGGAAACGATTGAAAAAGCGAAGAATGCTTTTTCCCAGATGGAAGATATTGGAGAAAAGGTAAATAAGGGAGAGGGGACCTTAGGGAAATTAATCACCGATGAGACCATCTACCGGGATGCCAAAGAGGTGGTGGAGAAAGTAAAGGAGACAGCCGAGACATTGAAGAATGTTTCAGATAAGATCGAGCGGGGAGAGGGGACCTTGGGAAAACTCATCCAGGATGAATCTCTTTACAAAGACGCCAAGGAGACCCTTCAATCCATGAAAGGGATCGCAGAGAAGGTGGAGAAGGGCGAGGGGACGCTTGGAAAATTAATCAATGATGACACCCTCGTGAAGGAAACAGAAAAGACGATGAAAAAGGTTCAAAAAGCCGCTGAAGGGATTCAGGAGCAAACGCCCGTTACCGTACTGGGAACCATCATCGGACTTTTCTTTTAATGACTTATAGTGAACGACCTCGAAAAGTAGTCATTGCGAGGAGCGAAGCGACGTGCCTGCATGCCGAAGTGGCGTTACGGCACGCAGGCGTGGCAATCCCATGAGATTGCTTCATGGAGTTTACCCTGAACGAAGAGATGAGATTCTTCGCTTCACTCAGAATGACAGAAAGTGAAGGGTTCGCAATGACACATGGTGGATGTCAACTTATTTAAGTCGTTTACTATAGTGACGGTGATCGTGGTTCGTGACAGTCTATATAATGGTTAATGTTTTATGATAACGATTCACCAACACCATAACAGATTTTGAATGACAAATGGCAATCCGAAAGATATTTTTTCTATTGGCTATTTTTGTATTCCTCTGTTTCGTCCCCTCCTTTTCCGTGGCGGAAGAAAGACCGTTCTCCCTCAATTTCTGGCCGCTCTTTCAATATTTCTCTGATCCGATAGAAGGGACGAAAGAGATTGAGGGATTGGGTCCCTTCTTTCTATGGAAAAAAGATCCCCAACGAAAGCAATGGGGTATTCGACCCCTTCTTTACTGGACAGGAGAGGAGAAAGAGTCTCTTTGGAGATTGGAAGTCATCTACCCTTTTGGAAAATATCAGGTCAAAGAGGGCGACAAAAAAGGTTACTTAGCTCCCCTTTCTCTTTTCAGAGAAGAAACCTTCGATGGAAAAAAGAAATGGGATTTCCAATTTTTCCCTTTCTTTATTGGAGAGACAGAAAAAGGGCAAGACTATTTTGGCCTCTTTCCCATTTATGGAACGCTTTTTGAGCGCTATGGCAAGGAGGAAATTCGTTTCTATTTCTGGCCCCTCTACAGCAGATCAACATTAGAAGGAGTTCATACCACAAACCTGCTTTGGCCCTTTTTCTCCTTCATTGAAGGAGAGAAGAAGAGAGGGTATCGCTTTTGGCCTTTTTATGGGCAACGGGAGGAATCTGGAATCTCAAGATCGGAATTCTTCTTATGGCCTATCTTTTTAAAGCAGACGAAGGGAATGGATACAGAGGATCCGGTTGATGAGAGGATGATCTTTCCATTCTATATTTCAAAAGAGTCAAGGCATTTCGAGAGCAACACTTTTCTCTGGCCTTTTTTCTCCCATGCCAGGGATCAACTCACGGGTTTTGAACAGTGGGATCTTCCCTGGCCGTTCTTTCAATCCTTGAAGGGGGAAAACCTTTACGGAATAAAATTTTTCCCTTTCTATGGATACAAAGAGAAAGAAGGGGAGTGGAGGAGGATCTTCGTCCTCTATCCCCTCTATCAATTGGAGGAGGACCGGATGAGAGATGTCCAGGAAAAAACCCATCGCATTCTCCTCCTCAGTCGAATTCGGACAGGGGAGGATCGTCAAGGTATCCAAAAAGAGAATTCCCTTCGAATTTGGCCCTTTTTCGATTATGAGAGGGAGGAAACAGGCCATACGACATTCTCCTTTCTCTATCTCTTTCCATTTAAAGAGGAAGGTTTTGAAAGGAACTTATTCCCGCTGTTTCGGATTTTCCGTTGGGAGAAAGATCCTCGGGGAGGGAAGTCAACGAATCTCTTTTGGGGATTTTATAAAAGGATAGAAAAAGAGGAATTGGACTTCTGGGAAGTCGCCCACCTGATCGGGGTCAAAAGAGGAAAAGGGTGGAAAACGGTCTCCCTTCTCAAAGGCCTGGTTTATTATAAAAGTGATGGGGAGGCCGCGAATCTCAGGATTTTTTACCTCCCCTTTCATCTTCGTTGGTCTCATCATCATTCTTCCCATCTCTCTTCGTCAAAGAGGGAGGAAGAAGAATTATTACCAAAAATCAATGTACCCACCACCCACCCCTCCCACTCAAGAGACTGTGTCGTAATGGGGACAGGGGACAGAGAGCCAGCTTTGGGAGCTTTAGAATTGCGGTTATTTTAAGGTTATGGGCAACCATCCTGAACGTTGAAAGTGATGTTTGTATGGTAAACAAGCGTATGATTTTATTCACCAAAAGGTTACGCTCTAAAGCTCCCTCAGCCGCCCCTCTGTCCCCTGTCCAATTTGCAGACCGCCGAGGACTAGGCCTTTATTTCCTGCCTACTATTTATTATGACACAGTCTCTAAGGGGGGAGGGTGAGGGAGGGGGTGTGAAGGAGTTTGCTGATGGATGGCAGGAGGATCGGGATATTGGGGACCGGCTCGTTTCTTCCGGAGAGAGTCCTTACCAATTTTGATCTGGAAAAGATCTTAAGCACCAATGACGAGTGGATTTACAAAAGGACCGGAATTAAGGAAAGAAGAATTGCGGCGCCGAATGTCAACGCCTCAGACCTTGCCAAAGAGGCTTCGCTTCGCGCCATGGAAATGGCAGGGATTTCGATCGAGGAGGTGGACCTCATCATCATGACCACGATGACTCCGGATACCGCTTGTCCTTCTGGAGCCAACTGGCTGGAGGCAAAGTTGGGCGCGCAAAAGGCGGTCTCCTTTGATGTGACCGCAGCGTGCAGTGGATTTGTCTTTGGTCTTTCCGTTGCCGAGCAGTATCTCAAAACCGGCGCTTACCAAACGGCTCTGGTTGCTTCTGTAGAAATCATGAGCCGGACCCTTGATTGGACAGATCGGGAGAGTTGTATCCTCTGGGGAGACGGGGCAGGGGCGGTGGTCATTCGTGCATTTCATTCTTCTTCGAAGGGCCAACCCCGCCCAGAGAAAGGACAAGAGATCAGCGAAGTCCTTTCCGTCCATATTCACACAGATGGTGCGAACGGTGAAAACTTACTTCTTCCTGGAGGTGGGTCGAGAACCACTCCCATCTCTTATGAAAGTGTGGACAGGAAACTCCATACCCTTAGAATGATTAAGGCCAATGAATCCGTTCGCGTGGCAGTGAAGCGATTCGCAGAGGCTGCTGAAGAGGCGGCTGCTTTTAACGGTGTCCAGATTTCCGATGTAAAGTGGATCATCCCCCATCAGGCCAATCTACGCATGCTTCAGCAGGTGGCCAAGCGACTGAATGTCCCCATTGAAAAAGTCTATCTCACCATTGAGAAGTATGGAAACATTTCTTCTGCAACCATTCCCATCACCTTGGACGAAGCGGTCCGGAATGGATCCGTCCAAAAAGGGGATTTGATCGTCCTCACCGCATTTGGTGGAGGTCTCACCTGGGCCAGCAGCCTCATCCGGTGGTAATAGAAGGTATTCAGTTAAGATTATAGAGTTAAGAATTTAGAATTGAGAATCTCGAAATCTAAACCCCACGGACTACAAGCTACGGACGTGTTATATGGATGAATTGATCGACCAAGCCCTGAAAATTCTCAAGAGGAAGTCCATAGACGGGCATGAAATTTATTTCAATCAATCTTCCCATTTTGATATTGAATCGAAAGAGGGAAAGATTGAAACCCTCGAGACCTCTCGATATTTAGGGATGGCCTTTCGCATTTTAAATCATCAACGAATGGGTTTTTCATATGCCACCTTTTCGAACCCATCTCCTTCTGCCAGACTGGATTTTTCAGGCGAGTTGGATCGATTGATAGAGGATGCGATAAGGGGCGCCGAGGCGATCTCCGCAGATCCCTGTTTCGACTTCGCGCCTGTTCTCGAAGCCTCCCCTCCGAAGCTGCCCATTTTTGATGAAACATTGGAGAGGATTTCAGAAAAGACGAAGATCGAGAAAGCAAAAGGTTTAGAGGAGTCAGCGAGGTCTGTGGATTCAGAGAGAATTAAAAAGGTGAGGAAGGCTTCTTACCAGGAGGTTCTCTCCAGGACAACCCTGATCAATTCTAATGGGCTCCAGTTTTCCTATGACCACACTCTTTCCTCTGTGAGCGTGACCGCTATTGCCCAGGAATCGGGAGAATCAGAGGTGGGATGGGATTTCGATGTCAGTCATTTTTTCAATGATCTCGATGTGGAGAAAGTTGGGCGATCAGCCGGGAGGAAGGCATTGGGAAGGCTGGGCGGAAAGAGAATTCCTACAGGTGTGTATCCGGTCCTCATTCGCAATCACGTGGCTTCAGAATTTTTATCACTCCTTGCCCATTCCTTTTTAGCTGATCAGGTCCAGAAAGGGAAATCTCCTCTGAAAGGAAGGCAGGGAGAAAGATTTTTTTCTCCCCTCCTCACGGTGGTGGATGATGGACTTTACCCAAAAGGAATCTCAACTGCCCCCATCGATGGAGATGGGATGCCGAGTCAACGAACCTCTTTAGTTGCTCAGGGAGAACTTACCGGTTATTTATACGACAGATATTGGGCAAATCGGGAAAATCTGTTCTCATTCAGGTCACGAGTCGGGTCGACAGGAAACAGCCGACGCCATGGCATCAAATCCCCTCCTGGGGTAGGGATCTCAAACTTTTTCATTGAGCCAGGAGATCTCGATTTTTCCAAACTTATGGAAAACCTTTTTCAGGGGATCGAGGTGGAGGAGGTGATGGGTCTCCATACTGTAGACCCCATCTCAGGGGACTTCTCTTTAGGCTGTTCAGGCGACTGGATCGATAGAGGAGAGAAAGTCCATCCAGTGAAATCGATCGCCATCGCAGGGAACCTTTTCGACCTTTTCCGAAAGGTGATCGGGGTAGGGGAGGACCTAAGATTTTTTGGAGGAGTTGGGTCGCCGAGTCTATTAGTGAAAGAGTTATTAATTAGCGGAAATTAAAATGATATCTGATTCCACAGATAATGGAGCGATTGCAAAGATTAGTAACCCTTTGAAATTTAGAGAAAAATTAGTGTAATCTTTTCTAAAATCTGTGTAATCAAGAAAGCGGAGGGTCATTTTTCAGTGCTCTCTAAAAAAAGCCTTGACAGGGGAATCCTTGGTTTGGTATTAAAATAGGACTTTCAAAAGTCGGCATACCTGATACATCAATAAAACAAGGAGGTTATTTTGGAAAAAGATTATTTTAATATTCTTATCTT
>Ga0210016_1001803_pt1 | contig 19762 bp, 19 predicted proteins | sample CryGeyCG2014_300_FD_185454 | JGI IMG/M metagenome (GOLD analysis project Ga0210016, IMG submission 185454) | Groundwater microbial communities from aquifer - Crystal Geyser CG02_land_8/20/14_3.00 (SPAdes) (version 2) | ecosystem: Environmental > Aquatic > Deep subsurface > Groundwater | place... | reverse complement strand
TTGGATTTATATTTTATAAAGGTTTCAGTGTAATAAACTGGCAATTTCTTACTGATATCCCGAGGAATGGGTTCACTGAGGGTGGTATTTTTCCTTCTATAGTTGGCACTGTTTATCTTATTATTGGCACTATGATTTTCGCAGTGCCTGTGGGTATTCTTGCAGGTATTTATCTTGCGGAATATGCGAAAGAAAACAGGTTCAAGAATTTACTCAGAGTGTCGATTAATGTGCTTGCAGGTGTTCCTTCAATTGTTTTTGGGCTTTTCGGACTTGCAATATTTGTTAAGAGAATGCATCTCGGTGTTTCTATTATTTCAGGATCTCTTACCCTTGGAATTCTTGTTCTCCCAACAATAATCCAGGCAACCATTGAGGCAATTAAGAGTGTGCCCGATACCTTCAGGGAAGCTTCCTATGGGGTAGGAGCAACTAAATGGCAGACCGTTTATCATATATCTTTAAAAACTGCAATATCTGGAATTTTTACAGGTATAATTATAAGCATAGGAAGGGCTGCAGGTGAAGCCGCACCAATTCTATTCACTGCTGCAACTTTTTATACAAGAGGATTACCTACGAGTATTTTTGATAAAGTGATGGCGCTGCCTTACATTATTTATGGGCTTATTACCGAAGGCACATTCCCGGATAAACAGGTTCCAATTGCCTACGGGGCAAGCGTTGTACTACTTATTATAGTGCTTCTTTTTAGCACTGTAGGGATTATAATAAGATTAAGGGTTAGGAGAAGAAAATCATGGTAAAAGTAGAGGTCAAAGATTTAAAAGTATGGCTTGGTAAAAATTTTGTTATAAAAGGAATCAACCTTGAAATTCTTGAAAATTCTGTTACCTCGATTATAGGGCCTTCTGGATGCGGAAAATCCACTTTTTTAAGGAGCATAAACAGGATGAATGATCTTATCTCGGACGCAAACATTGAAGGAGAGATAATGATTGATGATAAAAATATATATGATCCCGATGTAAATGTTTTTGATTTGAGGCGTAAAGTTGGCATGGTTTTTCAAAAACCAAACCCCTTCCCAAAATCAATATACGAAAATATTGCATACGGCCTTAAGATCCATGGTACTAAAGATAGAAATAAAATTGACGAAATTGTGGAAAAGTCATTAAGAGATGCAAATTTGTGGGATGAGGTAAAAGATAAACTTTTTGAAAATGCCTTTGCTCTTTCAGGCGGCCAGCAGCAAAGACTTTGCATTGCACGTGCGATTGCCATAAAACCAGAGGTTATACTTATGGATGAGCCTGCCTCTGCACTTGATCCCATTGCAACAAACAGTCTTGAAAGGCTCATCGTAGAGCTACGAAAAAACTATACCATTGTTATAGTCACGCACAATATTCAACAAGCGGCAAGAGTATCAGAATATACCGCGTTCCTTTACTTAGGAGAGCTTGTAGAATTCAATAAGACGGAAAAGATTTTTACGATGCCCAAGGACAAAAAGACAGAAGAGTATGTAAGCGGGAGGTTCAGCTAATGAGAAGTGCTTTGTTTATTTCAGAGCAAAAAATGAAGGTTATAAATTTGTTAAGCAAAAAATAAAACCGTGCTTTCTTACGGATAATTGGAGGTGGTTATGTTAGAAGATAAGATAGTGAGCATTAAGGAAAAGCTTATAAAAATGGCGAACATTGTCGAGGAAATGGTGAAGTTGTCTGTAAAAGCTCTCGCAGAAAAAAAATTGACATACGCAAAAAAAGTAATTGATGAGCTTGAGCCTCAGGTAAACAGCCTTGAGATTGAGATAGATGAACAGGCGATTGAAGCCCTTGCTTTATATCATCCCGAGGCAAAGGATTTGCGAGTTGTCTCAATGATTATGAAAATGGTGAAAGATCTTGAACGTGTTGGAGACCATTCGGTAAATATTGCAGAGTTTGGCCTTCAACTAATACCTCAGCCAGATGTGAAACCTTATATAGACCTTCCAAGAATGGCGGACATTTCCGCAAAGATGCTTGATGATGCAATCACAGCTTTTATTTCTCAGGATATAGAACTCAGCAAAGATATTCTTAAAAGGGATGATATCGTTGATGCTCTTAATGACCAGATTATTCGAGAACTGATTACGTTTATGTTAAGTGATCCCGCTACCATAAATAGAGCTGTACTTATTATGAGAGTTTCAGAAAACATGGAAAGAATTGCAGACCAGGCAACAAACATTGCAGAATATGTAATTTACATTGAGGAAAGTAAAGTGGTCAAACATCATTTTGAAGAGCCCTGAGGCTTATAAACCTATTTAAAAATTATTTTTTAATTTCAAGGAGTATAAATCCCATCGAGGCAAGTGTTACATATATATCTATCAATATTTTATTAATATTATCAATAAATAATAATTTTTTGATAGAGATAAGAAATGGTTTTATTTCCTTAAGAAAATAAACTAATTAAACCTAGAAAAGTACCTAAGATTAATATCCTCCTTCAACCTCAGTCATTCCATCTTTAATAAAAGCTTTGAATATTCCCTTTGTGTTGTACCCGAAAGAAATATTCCCATTTCTATCAAGTGCGATAATACCGGCTTTTCCATTAGCCTTTGCAAGATCTTCAATTACTTTCTTTACTGACTCATCAAGACTTATTGAAGGGTAATAAAGCATAATCCTGAAACTCATTACAACCTTCATTATATCTTCACCTATACCTGTTGACACTGCACCATAGATATCATTTGCATAGAAACCTGAACCAACAAGTGGAGAATCACCAACGCGACCTCTGTGTTTGTTTTGAGTTCCACCTGTTGAAACAGCCGCAGCAATATGCCCTGTGTCATCAAGTGCAACAGCACCAACGGTATCTCCGTATTGCCCTTTCCATATTTGGATGAGTCTTTCAGTAAGAAAATAGTCGAATGGTGCGAACTCAATTCCGTATTTTTTCCCGAATTCCTCAGCTCCTTCACCAATTAGGAAATTATGAGGAGATTTTTCCATAACGAGCTTTGCGAGTTCAACAGGATTTTTTACTCTTTTTATCCCGGCAACGGCGCCAATGAAGAGAGTATCTCCTTCCATAATGCCTGCATCCATCTCAACTTCACCTTCCTCATTAAGATAAGAGCCTCTTCCTGCGTCAAAAAGAGGATGATCCTCCAAAATTTTCACTGCATGGACAACTGCATCAATTGCACTACTACTATTTTTAAGAAGTGAGTATCCCTCGGTTGCAGACTCTTTTACAACCTCAACACGCACAGAAATTTCTTCTGCTTTCTTTGCATCTCCTGCGCCACCGTGAACAATAATTGCTCTCATTGTTCCTCCTTGTTTATTTATTTTATCTTTAAAGGTATGATCCCCGTTACCGCAAGCGTCACTATAATTGAAGCACCAATTATTCCCAAAGAGACAGCAAAAAATGCTTTCCATTTATTCATTCCGAATATCTCAGCAATCAAAGCTCCTGAATAGGCGCCTGTCCCCGGTAATGGTATTGCAACAAATATAAGAAGTCCCCAGAAACCATATTTATCTACAAGAGGTTTTGCCCTTTTTTGAAGCCCTACTATGTATTTATTGAAAAATATTCCGAAAGGTTTTATTTTTCTTGCAAGTAATAAAATAAAATTCCAGAAAAGAAAAACAAGAGGAGTAATAAGAATATTTGCAGCTGTTATTACTACAAATGAAAAGAGAACAGGCTCTTTGTATAAAAGTACTGCAAGTGGTATTGCACCTCTCAGTTCGACAGCAGGGAAAAATGTAACAATAAAAAGATAAAACCATATCTTGATCTGTGAGCTCTCCTTAGGGATTTGAAGAGTTAAAGCCTTTACCGTAACTGGCACTATAATTATTATTGCGGAGATAATTGCTATCTTTATTAATTTTTTCACGAGATTATTATACAGAAAAAAGGCTGTTTGCTAATATTTCCGAATTGCCTCATTAAAGTCGTCATTGTAAGGGCGCGCTTCTAATTAGTCATTGCGCACTCCTTCCTTGCCAAATGCAAACGGGCGTCTTTTGCCCATGGCAATCCCCCTTCTTTTCTCTTTTCTTTTATCTTTAAAGGGTTAGCATTGAGGGGGATCTTTTTTTTCTCTCGGATTTAAAGGGATGTGTCCCTTTACTTTCTTTACTTTATTTTGCAGGTGTGATGGACCCAAACACCCATCACCGTCACTCAGAGGGCGATTTTTGCACGTAGGAGTCTCCTGTTTTTTCATCATTCTTTACTCCCTTCCTTGCTGCATTCAAGCACTTGTTTCAGAATGAAGTCATTGAAAGACGAGACTCTGAAATAATCCTGAAATTTACAACCCTTTAAACCTTATAGCATAAACTTTAAATGGAAAATCGCCTACAACATATTCAATCTTCTTTTCTCCTTTTACAACCTTTTCGTCTGCGTACGCCTCTACCACTTCTCCTATGAAAAGATATTTATCCCCTGTTTCTATTTTCTGAATAACTTTGCATTCCATATGAGCCACGCATTCTTCGATAATAGGAGCCTTTACTTTCCGTGCAGGTTTTGGCGTTAATTCTGTTTCTTTAAATTTATCTACCTCGTGTCCTGAATGGTAACCGCAGTAATATATCTTTGCTTTTAGTTCTTTTGTGGGAACATTTACAATGAATTCCTTGGTGCTTTCTATTAACTTTGATGAGTAAGCCTTCTTTCCAATAGCGCATGCTATAAGTGGGGGCTCCTTTGAAACAGGCATGCAAAAACTAGCTGCAATAATGTTTGACTTGTCGTTTATATCCCCACAGCTAATTAGAAAGTGTCTCATAGGCCACATAAACTGCAAATATTCAACATCGATTTTCATCTTATTTCACCTCTTTTTATATTCCTCTAACATTCTAAGAGTATCTAAAGTTCGGTAAAGCTGGATTTGGGTAGGCGTAAAGTGAGATTGGAACTGCTTTGTCATATGCTTTTCAATTAACTCTTTTCTGCTGGCTCTGCTATAGCGATTAATCCTGCCCTTTGCCGCGTCCCGGGCCCATCCCGTAATATTTCTTTATCGAAACGTTCACAAAGGTCCAAGAATTCCTCAAACAAAACTTTGTTTCTTAGTACTTGTTCGACTGTTTCCTTTCCACACAGGTTTGCCAGTGAGCCAAGACCGCCAATCCTTAAAATTCTCATACCTGCTTGTTTTAATATTTTCTCGAGTTCGTCTGGTAGAAAAGCTTTAAATGCTCCGAAATAGTTTTGAGTTAGCCCCTTAGTCATCATAGCGTTCTCAGGAAACTGCTCTTGGTGCCATTCTCCACGTTCTAACATCTCATAATCAGCCGGGGTAAAATGCTTTACTGCTTCCAGACTTGAAGCCAACCAAACAGGAAACATCAAGATCTTGTTGGAAACCGTTATAATTAATTTCTTTTTAGTTACTCGACAACTCTCAAAAATAGCTTGTTCTGCCTCAGAACCGCAGAATGAAATTGCACCATCCATGTTCAAAACAAGGTCGAAAGAATGGTCTGGAAACTGTGACAAATCTACTGCATTCCCTTCTACAAAATGAATATTCTTCAAATTTAGACTCTTACTCTTTTGACTAGCTATTTTTAGCATGGAAGGAGAAAAATCTATGTGAGTAACTGAAAATCTACGTTGAGCAAGAGGGATCGAATAGACGCCTATTCCTGCTCCGATGTCTAGAATAGTCTTAATTCCCTCTAAGTGTCTTTCAATCTCACGCCAACGGAGAGCTCTATTTATAGCTTCGTCTGCCAGGTCTTGCTCTTCTTTTGTGGCTTTGGCGTTCCACCATTGTTTTTCTTTTTTAAAGTTTACCTTCAAAATGTCGCCCCCCTTGGCAAGGAAAGTTTCATCTATTTATTCACATAGCAAACTATAACTTGTTTTGGTGAAGTTGATGTGAAAGGCGTTTCATCATAATCTCCGAATTTATCCTCAATCTTAAACCCGTTATAATGGAGAAGAACATCAATTTCTTGAGGATAAAATATTCTCATATTTAATTCCTTCATTACTTCTGGTTCACTTCCGATTTTGTAGTACCATTTAATCCTGTTTATCTGGGTAGAGGTATCATAAAGGTTATTCTCGGTAATAACAACAGTTCCCTTTCCATTGGGGTCAGGATATTCAGCCACTGGATAACGAATAGATGAGTCTCTTATTAAAATATCAAGGCAGGGATTGAATATGTCGATGATAAACCTGCCTTCGTCTTTTAAATGCATTTTTACACAGGAGAAACACGATTTGATACTTTCAAGGTCATGAAGATGTGCTATCGAATTGAACGGGAAGAAAATGAGATTAAACTTTCTATCCAGTTTGAAATTACGGCAATCAGCCTTGACCCATTCAACGGTAACACCTTTCTCCTTTGCTTTTTTCTTTGCATAAGAAATCATGGGTTCTGAAATATCTAATCCAGTAATATCTATTCCTTGTTCAGCTATAGGAATAGTTATCCTTCCTATCCCGCACGCTAATTCAAGAATAGGTTCGCTATATTGTCTGGCTTTGCGCAAGTAAAATGGAATGTCATTTACATAATCTCGATTCTGAAGGTCGTAATGCTGACCATCCCAGTACAAATCATCAAAATCAATAGGTTTCATTTTTCACTTCCCCACGCTATTATGATTTTATATAAAATTTCTATATAATTCCGAATATTTATTCTGGAAGAAGTTTTTATTTATGCCGATACTTTCATGCCACTGAGCAACCTTACATAACCGCTGAGGAAAAGATGTTCCTCAAAATCTTTGAACCCTGCCAGGGATAGCATTTTTTTGCAATCCATTTCAATAAAGTCAAATGCATATTTGCACTCAATGCGTTTAAAAGGAATTCTTAAATAAAAAGGCATTTTTCTCATTGAGAATTCATTGTAATCAAGAATAAAAAAACTGCTGCCATTTTTCAACGCCTTGAACGCATTCCTGACAATTACTTCCCTAACATTTTGAGGAAAACCATGTAAAACAAAAGAAATAAAAACTTTGTCAAAATGCTCTTTATAATCTAAATCCTGGTCTATTCTTTTATTGATAATATTTGCATTGGGAAATTGAGCGCAATTCTTTTTAAATTGATCAATCATCTCTTGAGATATATCAAGTCCTATTAGTTCTCCCTGCTCTGAAAGGTATTTCATCATCAAACATGCGTTCCTACCCGTACCTGCGCCTAAATCAAGAATTTTATCATTTGGGTTAATTTGCATTAACTGAATAGCTTTTTGTATTAGAGAGGAATACTTACCTAAGGTAATCACATTCATTATTGTATCATAATATTTTGCAACAAATCCGCTGATTTCAACCTTTGACTCAGGATAGTAAGTACTCATCAACCTTTCCCCTCTTTTATGGACAGATTTTTAGTATTTTTATTCTGTACTTTTTCGCATACATTCCATTTAAAACTATATTTTTTCACTTTTTATCCCTTGTTAAAAGTCCCATTCATGAGGTTTTTCATTACCTCAAATGTTTTCATCGTACATTATCTAAAAACTTTATCTTACAGTCATTTTACGAAATATTTTTAAAACTGGAAATTAAGTTCTTACGAACCAAAAAAGGCACAACAAAAAATAATGGTGTTTGATACACAAAGGGGGATATTTTACTTTTTACAATCCAAAAAAGGGCGCCAAAAAAGGCGCCCAGTTAAAGTTTTTAAATCAGGTTTTATGCTTTTGTAACTGTTTCAATAGCTCTATCAAGCACATCCAGTCCTTCATTGAGCTGTTCTTCTGTAATTACAAGCGGAACAAGCAGTCTTATTATATTTTTGTGCAATCCTGCACCTGCAAGCAACAAGCCATTTTTAAGTGATTCCTGAATGACTTTTCCGCAGGTATCAGGGTCTGGCTCCCACTTTTCTCTGTCTTTAATGAACTCAATTGCACACATTGCGCCAATGCCTCTAATTTCTTTTATCACTGGATATTTTTTCTGCATCTCGTCAAAACGCTTTCTTATGATTTTCCCCAGCTGGATTGCCCTGTCAAGCAGTTTTTGCTCATCGATCATTTTTATAACTTCAATTCCTGCAGCGCATGCTACGGGATTTCCACCGAACGTGCTGCCGATAGAGCCCTTAGGTAGTGCATCGAAATACTTCTTATTTCCAACAACAGCAGAAAGCGGGAAACCTGCAGCAATTGATTTGCCCAGAGTTATAAGGTCTGGTGCAACGCCCCAGTTCTCGATGGCAAAGAACTTTCCAGTTCTTCCATATCCACTTTGTACTTCATCAGCAACAAAGAGTATTCCATATTTCTCGGTCACTCTTCTTATCTCTTCAATGAACTCCTGAGGGGGAACATTAAACCCGCCTTCACCCTGTACTGGCTCAATTACAACTGCTGCAACATCTTCAGGATATGCTGTGTCAAGAAGCAGTCTTTCAAAATCATGTGGCGTATATTTATTCCTGTGAGGGTTTGGAGAGGGTAACCTGTATACATCAGAAGCAGTGCCAAAATTATATTTGTAGGGCATTGCCCTGTGAGTCATTGTCATTGTAAGCAACGTTCTTCCATGAAATGCCTTATCGAAAACAATTACTCCTTTTCTTCTTGTTGCACCTCTTGCAATTTTCACTGCATTTTCTACAGCCTCTGCACCGCTATTTAAGAAAATGACCTGCTTTTCAAAGTTGCCTGGTGTTTTTTCAACGATCATTTTTGCAAGTTCTGCATAAGGTTCATACGGAGTTGCGGTAAAATCAGTGTGAATGTAATTTTCTACCTGTTCTTTTACTGCATCTACAACGGTTTTTGGTGAGTAACCAACCACAAGACATCCCCATCCGCCTGTAAAATCCAGGAACTTGTTGCCATCAACGTCTTCTATGACGGCTCCTTCGCCCTTTGCGATGTAAAAAGGGGCAAGGGAGTCTAGAGTAGATGCGACATACTTTTCTCTTTTCTGTGCAATTTCTCTGCTCTTTGGTCCTGGAACTTCAGTTTTAATTACGATATTTTCCATTGTACCATCTCCTTTCCTTCCAATTAATGATATCAGAATGTGTCTTAAAATCAAAATTTCTTTTTTATAAAATTTTAGTTAAAATAATCTTGGCAAGGAGGAGATAATGGCTATAAAACATCTTGAAGACCTTTATACTCTTATAAAAGGCAAAGGAAAGAAAGTTTCAGTGGCTCTCGGAGAAGATGCGCATACTCTTGAGGCACTTGCAAAGGGTATCTCAGAGGATTTGTTCTCTGCGGTTATTTTTGCTCGCAAAAGTGTGCTGCAAGCCGAAGCAAAGCGACACGACATTGACCTTTCAATGTTTGACACGATCTGGGTTTCTGACGAGCTTGAAGCAATTGAAAAATCAGTAAAGGCAGTAAGAGAGGGCAGAGCAAATGTGTTAATGAAGGGTTCTTGCAGTTCTGCAAATTACCTCAGAGGCATTCTTAACAAGGAGTGGGGTTTGCTGCCCGAGGGTAAGCTTCTTTCGCATGCGTTGCTTATGGACATTCCGCTTTATCATAAACTTCTTATGGCTTCTGATGGAGGAGTAATATTAAAACCTTCCCTTGAAAACAAGGTCCAACAGATAAATTACTGCGTTGACCTTGCAAACAAACTTGGTATTGAGAACCCCAAGGTTGCTATCATTACTGCCGTAGAAACGGTAAGCCTTAAGATGCAAGCGACAATTGATGCTGCGGCAATTGCACAGATGTACAGACGTGGGCAGATTAAGAACTGTATTGTAGATGGACCTCTTGCAATGGACCTTGCAGTTTCAAAGGAAGCAGCCAAGATTAAACATGTTGATTCCCTTGTTGCTGGCGATGCCGATATTATTATCTTTCCGGATATCGAAACAGGGAATGCTGTAGGAAAAGCTTTTACGCATCTTTGTAATACAATAAGCGGGGGTATTCTTATAGGACCCGATGCTCCCTGTGTATTAGCTTCAAGAGGAGATTCAATTGAAACAAAATTTTTCTCGATAGTTTTTGCAATAGCTGTGTCAAAATGATTTTTGAGGCGTTATGAGGATTCTTGTCATTAACCCTGGTTCAACCTCGACTAAGATTTCAATATTTGAAGATGAGAAAGAGATCTTTTCAAAGAAAATTGACCATCCTGTGGAGGAACTTGCAGTTTTTAAAAAGATTTCTGACCAGCTTGATTTCAGGAAAAAGGCGCTATTCAAAACGCTTGAAGAATCAGATTTCAAAGTTAGCGATTTTGATGTGGTTGGAGCAAGAGGCGGCAACAGCCACCCGCTTGAATCAGGTGTATATAGAGTTAACAAAAAGTTGGTGGATGACCTTTTGAGTTTACGATACGGGGCTCACGCCTCGAACCTTGGTGCACCACTTGCTTATGAAATCGTAAAAATTACAAAAGTCCCCGCTTACATCGTTGACCCTGTTATTGTTGATGAGATGGAACCTATTGCAAAGGTTACAGGCCTTAAGGGAATCGAAAGGGAGGCGCGGGATCACCCTCTTAATCAGAAAGCAGCAGCAAGAGAAGCAGCAAAAACGCTTGGTAAAAAATATAATGAGTGCAATTTTGTAGTTGCTCATCTTGGAGGCGGTATTTCTGTTGCCGCCCACAGGAAAGGACGGATGATTGATGAAAACAATGCTCTTAATGGTGATGGTCCTTTTTCTCCAGAAAGAGCTGGTGATTTGCCAAATATAGCTCTCCTGAACCTCTGTTTCTCAGGTAAATACACAAAAGAAGAGATTCAGAAAATGCTTACAGGAAAAGGTGGCCTTGTGTCACACCTTGGCACGAATTCACTTATCGAAGTCGAGAACAGAGTGAGCAAAGGTGATGAATGTGCAAAACTTATTTATGGGGCAATGATTTATCAAATCTCAAAAGAAATAGGCAAACAGGTTGTTGTTTTGAAAGGTCAGGTCGATGGCATCGTCCTAACTGGAGGACTTGCCTGCTCTGAACGGCTTGTAAATAACATAAAGGAATATATATCATTTATGGCTCCTGTTTTTGTTTTTCCTGGCGAGCACGAAATGGAAGCCATTGCCGCAGGCATTTTAAGAGTTTACAGAGGAGAAGAGAAGGAAAAGGAGTATTCCTGAAAATTTAAAGTAGAGGGTTATCTTTCAGGTTTTTACTATGGGCAAAAGACAAAATGTGGGTTTTTGGCCCTTGTCAAGTTTAGGAAATCCATTGATTGTTGACATAACGCTCTCCTCTTTTACAATGTTAAGAGACGCTTTAAAGAATTTTATTGAAGGGATAATGTAAGTAGGCAAGGATATATACGAAAGAAGTTTTCATAACAGGTAATATCGGGGCAATTTGCTTTTTTGAAAATTGATAAATCTTGCTGAATAACTATAATTTAATTGGAGAGATAGATGGATTTAATAAAGCAGGAAAGCACCGAGTTTAAAATTTCTGTGTTGGGGGAATCAGCAAAATACGATAAGAGCGCAAAAACTTCTTTCCGCCCTGGTATCTTCAGAGAAGCTGAAGCAGAGTATGCGCTTGATTTTGGTGTTAGAAATAAGGATTCTTACAAAAATATAAGAGAATCGGACTTTCTCTCCAATATATATAAAACTGTTACATCCAGCGGAAAATGTGTCTCCCTTTTTAAAGTTTTGCAGACAAATAAATGTGAAAGAAATTGTCTCTACTGCGTGAACAGAAAGTCTCGGAACACCGTGAGAACTTCCTTCAAATCAGACGAACTTGCAAGAATCTTTATGAATTTCTACGGGAAAAGGTACGTATCAGGCATATTTTTGAGTTCGGGAATTTATGAAAGCCCTGTAAAGACAATGGATGAAATGATCAAGACGATTCTGATTTTAAGAAATACTTATAAGTTCAAAGGGTATGTTCATCTTAAAATCCTGCCTGGCGTAGAGGATGCTCAAATTGAGGAAGCAATTAAAATTGCTGATCGTGTTTCTATAAACCTTGAATCACCAGAGGAAAACCTTTTAAAGAGAATAGCACCCGAGAAGAGATTTAAGGAGGAAATATTCAGAGCAATTAACTCAATCAAGAATTTTGATGATAAAGGGCTCAAGATCAAGAGTGGTTTTACGACACAATTTATTTCAGGTGTGCTTGAAGAAACAGACTTTGATTTGTTGAAAAGGACAGTCATGCTTTATGATGAATTCAAACTAAGAAGAGCTTATTTTTCCGGCTTCTCTCCGGTTACCTATACTCCTTTTGAGAATAAAGCTGCATGTCCTCTGATGAGGGAGCACAGGTTATATCAGGCAGATTTCCTGATGCGACTCTACGGCTTTAAATTCGCAGAGCTGCCTTTTGATAATGGTAATCTTTCTCTTGAAAAAGACCCCAAGGAAATCTGGGCAGAGCAGCACCCAGAACTTTTCCCTCTGGAATTGAACAACGCATCTTATGATGAACTGGTTAGGATTCCGGGTATCGGTATAAAGTCTGCCAGACGGATCATTGAAGCAAGAAGGCAGTCATCTTTAAATGAAGAGAAATTAAAAAATATGAGAGTAATGTTGAAGAGAGCTCATAAGTATGTCCTTGTATCAGGGAAAAAGGTAAAATATGGCCGTTCCAAACATGAAGAAGAGGAAGCAACTCTGTTTGATTTTAGTAATCCATACTTTGCAGAGGTGTAAATAATATCAAATTTACTTTCTTTTTGTCATTGAGAGGCATTCCTTTTTCTATCATTGCGCAATTCCTTTGTAGCAGTTTCAGCTTTAGATTCTTTTGATACGGAGACCCTTCGCAACTGTGCGAATCCCCTCTGTTTACTTTTTTATTCTCCTGCACTCCTTTCCTCTTTCCTGTCATTGCGCAATCCTTTATGGCAATCTTCTCTTTTCCTACTTTTCATTTTCCAGGAGGTTAAGTTTTTATACCCCTTTTTTACTTTTTTCTAATCGCACTTTTTTCAGCGATTATAGCCTACAAATCCAGTATTAATCAGCATTTCTCCTTAAATCTACAGATATGGGGTAAATTTCAAAACTTTAGGGTGAGGTGGTAGTTTATATCCTCCAGCCCATTTTTTGCCCCTCAAAACGCATTAGATTAGAGGCATTAAGGATAGTATTTATAAGCTCTCTACGGTACAATGCGGGTTTCTAAACTATTATTTTTAGGTCAACTTTTCAGGAAAGTGGCTTAAAAAGCGGGTTTTAAAATTCGGGTTTTTGGGTACCCTGTGAGCATTTTTTTGTTGTTTAAAAATTCTTCAAATTTTAATCTCAAGCAAAACTTTTAACAAAAATCCTATCAGTTTTTTTGTTATCTATTTTTTGTGTTCCGTATTTGATGTGATATTCAATATTGTTATTTATGCAAAAATCAATAACTGTCTCGGCGCAATTATTGTAAAAATCTACATTATTGTCAAATTCTCTTGATTTCACATTATAATTTAGCTTTCCAAAAATAATTTTATCTACAAAAGAAATTCCCTTTAGAATTTTTTGCAAATCCTGTTTAACTAAATTAGGAGTAGGATAAGGCTCCATGCTAATCCAAGTTTTTAAACCTTTATCGTGTAAATATTTCAATGATTTAATTCGATCTTTGTACGGAGCAGAATAAGGCTCAAATCTTTTTTTAAACTTCTCATCTAAAGAAACAATAGTAATTCCATATTCATTATCATTGCCATATTTTTTAGTATCAATTAAAACTTTTGGATAAATTCCTTTCGTTAAAATAATGCAACGGATATTATCTTTATTTAACCTTTCGATTATTTCCAAAGTTAAATCTTCTACTTCTGGATATTTATACATAAAGGGATCTGTGGAAAAACATAAATTAACGAATTTGATTTTATGTTTATATCTTGGAATTTCTTTATCTAATAATTCCAAAGCATTTCCTACAATTTTTGGCTGTAGCCATTCTTCGTAATCTTTAATTTTACCATATCTCTTAGCAAGCATCATAGCATAGCAAGGAAACCTGCAACCGTGAGCACATCCTTCTACGTGATTTATACAAAAATCAGCATATTCAACGCCACTTTTATATAAGAGACTTTTTCTTTCTATTTGATAAATTTTCTTAGAGTGTTTAATTTTCATAATATACCTTTATTTAATTATACCCTTTTTTATACGATATTAAACAACTCGTCATTATTAAAAGATTTTGCATCTTTTCTTGATTCTATACGAATTAGTTTTTTCTCTGCTTCTAATCTTTTAAGAGCATCTTTAAAGTCTTGTTTCCTATATAAGTGTTTTCCTGGTAACAACTTTTCTAAAATTGTATCCAAATTTAAATTTTCTTCATCCTTAAAAATCTTATAAATTTCATTTGTTAATTCTTGTAAGAAAAACAGAGTATTTCTTTCTGGCTCGTCTTTAACCATAACATCTTTCATCTTCTCTAATCCTTTAATGTGTTTAGTTGCAAAAATTAAATAGTAAATATGATTTCCCAAAGAATTTTTAACATTCTTAACTGCATAATATTTAAAACCAACTGATAATAGGTTATTTATATAAAGATCTAAATATTTTTCACGAGCTACGGTCGATGATATTGTATTCTTTTTTCTTTCCAAATAGATCTTTTCCCAATTATCATCTCCAAATATTCTGTTAAGCTTATTTTTCATATTTTTAGTAATGTTTTTTCCTTTTGTTAACGGCATATATCTTCTTATTGCCATACCAAATGGGAAATTGATCAAAACTTCTACTTTCTTTTTCTGTGAAATTTTATGAATTGTTTCCCAGTATAAGTCTCCTGCCTGAGGATCAAGTAAGGCAATAAAAGGAATGCTATCATTTATATAACTTAAAATTGAGTCAATTATAATGTTACAATCTCCATTTTTTATTTTAGCGTCTAAGTTTGAATAATTATTTTTTCTTTCGGATTCTAAACAATCTGCCTTATTTTTATTTAGTTCAATGAAGAAATATTTAGTGAACGGAGGCTGAATGTTTAGAGCAATTAGAGGAGAACCATATATTAATTCTCTAGTTTTTCTTTTTTTGCAAAATCCGCTGCTGGCGAAGGCATCAATAAAATAGTATTCTGGAAATGTACTTCTTAATATATTTGAATAAGCCTCTAAGTATTTTTTGATATATTCTAATTTAAGCTCTGTCCATGGTCCAACTTCATTACCAAAAACTTTTTTAGCCATTTTTATTAGTTCCGCTTCTTCAAGTGAGTCTTCATCTCTTTTATATCAACTCCCTTTCTTTAAAACTGGAGGCGTTATTACCTGCAGGATATGTATTATAAACTTATTAAGACAATCTATTGCAAAAAGCTTCTTTCAATTTAATTTTGATCATTTAAAAATTTATTTTAATAATTCCTCTATTTTTGTAAGTGCTTCGCGAAATAACTTCTTTTTTTCTGTCTTGAGTCTAAAAGCTTCTGCAACCAGTTCAGAGATTTCTTTTTGAACCTGATTATTAATAATTGGGATTTCAATTTCTGCGAGGCGATCTTGCTGTAAATGAGGTAAAGTAGCGGCAATGACAATTCTCTGTGACACTTGATAATAACCGATATTAGTTGATAAAACTAAAAACGCATAATAAGGATTGAAGATTTTTGTAATTCTTATACGAGCTAGACCACTTGCCAAAATACATTTGTCCTCGTTTGTTAGGATAGCCGAGAGGCCAATTTTACCATCTTTAGTATAAACAATATCACCGACTCTTAAATCTTGTTCGAGATCTTTATATGTCTCTTCATCAATATAATAATCAGGGTAATCATCAATTTCATAATTTACGAGATCGGAAGTTCTTATAAATGGGATATCGGAATCACTTTTAATAGAAAATGTATGATAGTTTTTAGAGCCAACTTCTTCTCCGCGTTGTATATCAGAAATATCTCCAAGCTTTATAGTCCTAAATTTCTTTTTCAATGCTTTAAGAGTGTTGAGATATTTCGGGTAGTAAAATTTCGGTGTAAGGATATCCGATAAATCAGTAGAGCTGACATTGTATATTTTCTCTTCATCTATCTCATTGTAATTAATATCAAGCGCTTCTTCGAAAAGTTTTTTGGCTTCCTCTATTTTTGAAATAGCCAGCACGTGTTTTTCAAAAACTCTTTTTACTTTATCTGCGATAAGTTTTTGTTTTGAGTAATCTGCCTCGGGAACACGGATTGATTTTAGTGCGGGATGATTAATGCCCCTTGAAACAGTTCCTGTCAATTTACTCAAAACTTGGTTAAACCCAAACTTATGGTTTAGGAAAGCAAATAAAAACTCTGGTAGAATTTTTGAATCTTCTTTTATTGTTATTTTTATGATTTCTGTTCCGATAATGCTTTGCTCCTCGAGTTCTGTCGCTAAGGTAGTGACACCAGGAGTTCCTTTTCTACTCATTAAGAGGTCGCCTCTACGAATAAGTATTTTCTTTGGAACTTCATTGATTTTTTCTTTCACCTTTTTAGCAGTTAAGAAGTTCATCTGCCCTCTTTTAATATCGCTAATTCTGAAATATAAAGTCCCTTCCTTAATGAAATTTCTTAAATCAATACCGTTAGTAATTTGTTTGGCAATATCACCGAGAGTTAAGTTATATTTCTTAACCAATTGTTTGGCTATATAAAATGGGACCAACAATCTGTCCTCAATCTCATTAGAATAAACTATTGTTTGTTTAAACATAGCTAAAAGTTAATTTTATTTTCTTTTAGGAATTGTCTATAAGTTTCGGATACTGTTGGAAAGTCGTCTTCTTTAATTTGCTTACCCCTTCTATCATGTCCGCATTTTTCAGCAACAGCCATGAAAATAGAGTAGTTTTCAATATTCTCCTTTTTCTTTTGTAAAAACAGCAAGCTTGTTTTTGTACTTGTAGAAGGTTGGAATGTTTCAGGAGGCATATCTACAACTGCTAAAATTTTTGCCTTGTCCAATATTGATTTCCTAATATAACCATCGGTAATATTTCCTAGAATACCATCTGGTAGTACAATTGCCATTCTTCCACCGGGATTAAGCAGTTGTAAACATCGCTCAATAAATAGAATTTGCGGTGGCTGAGCATCATAAAGTTTATTGGTTTTTTCCCATTCTTTTGTTTCTTTATTAAGTTTCCATTTGAAACCTAAGTCATATTGAGATAAAATTCTCTCACCCTTAACTGGAATTTTTGCACCAAAAGGCGGATTAGTCAATAGAACATCAAATTTATTTAATTCAATTTTTTGTTGTGTTTTTGGATTCCACTCAGAAGGCAATAATAAACTATTTTCACAGAATATTCCGCCTCTACCATCACCCGCTATGGCCATATATGCCTTTGTTACTTTTGCTAGGAATGAGTCTTTATCAATTCCTGCAATAAATTTTGAAGCCACCTCTTTTCTTTTGCCTACTAAATATTCTTCTGACCAATTTTTTTTCTTTGCTTCTTCGTCTAATTTTCTCCAAACATGTTCTAAAGCTACAATTAGAAAACCGCCTGAACCACAAGCAGGATCTATAATATATTCACCAAGTCTAGGATTTAGTATTTCAACAGCCATTCTTACAACATTTCTTGGTGTAAAGAATTGTCCTTCTGCGCCTCTTAATGCAGGTCCAATAAAAACTTCAAATGCATCTCCAATAGCATCTCTCTCTGCTTCGGTAATAACATATCTTTGAAGTTCACCAACAACATAAACAATAGATTCAGCATCTAACTTTATTCTGTCTCCTTCGTCAAAAACATCGTCATACTCTTTGCGCACTTTATCAAATTGATTTATGATCCTATTTTTTACTTCCTCTGCTGGCTCTCCAATACCAGCTCTAAATTCAACTTGCTCATGTGGAGGTGTATTTATTTCATCATAAATTTTACAAAATAAAAGGTTGATTATTTCTTGAGCAATTGCCTCATCTCGAGTAATACCAGTAGTCATCCCGGCTAAATGGTTTCTAATATCATTAAAGGTTTGTTTCAAATTTTTTGGTTTTTCTAAATCTTTTCTTTTATATTTTCCAATATCTTCTACTCTTTGACCTCGCTTTGGTAATTCATAAACTTTATCATCCCATTTCCATCTTCTTGTTTCTGGATCTTTGGTCTTCCATAAATAAAGATGTTCCTTTCCATTGAACCAGACGCCTATTTCTACTGATGGTACAAGATTAAGATATATATCTAATTGTTTTTTCCCATCCTTTCTATTTGGTTGCTTACATTCAATTATCATATAGACATTGTTGTAAGTTCCATTCTCGTCTCTAAAAACAACAATATCAACAGGATATTTTTCTTGTCCCGATGGAGAAGTTTTAACTCTAAATTGTGGAATTGTTTGGATTTGGTTTTTTGAATAGCCTAATTCTTCTACTAATTTTTTAGAAAATACATTTACAGCTTCTTCGTGTTCTCTCACTCCCGACTTTACAATTTTATCAGTAATATAATCTCTTACTCCTTCTTGTTTAGCTGTCTCTTTATTGATTTTTTCTTCCGGAAGTTCATAAAACTCTTCTTTCATATCAACCCCTTTCTTTTAAAATTGAAGGCATTGTTGCCCGCTATTATTATATGGTCTAATATTTTTATTCCTATTATTTTCCCCCTTCAAAAACATTATGCTCTTTTCCATCTTGCGTCAATCCTTGCGTCAACCCTTGCGTCAATCAGCTTTAGCAACATAATAAACTGCCTTGCCCTCTCCTCTGGGTTCCATTACACTTAATTCTATCATTTTTTTGAGTTCTTTATGAACTGCCTGACGAGAGATTTTAAACATTTCCTGGATCTCTTTGCTGGTTATCCTTCCATTTGTTACAATTTTTTCCATAATCTTCATCTGTTTTTTGGTGAGGGCTATTTGAGGACCTGATTTTTTAATGGAAAGAGATAATATTTTCTTTTTTACTCCGTTGATTGAAATTAGAACACCATCAGTAAAGTATTCTATCCATGGAGTTGTATCTAAAGTGTTTTTATCTACTGATTTTAATGCTGCGTAATAGGCTTTTCGGTCGCTATCATAATAATCATCCAGGGTAAAGAAACGCTTGATATCAAAATCTCTAATATAAAGTATCAGGGCGGCTAAAGCTCGAGCTGTTCTGCCATTACCATCCACAAATGGGTGAATTCTTACAAATTCATAATGTGACAAACCTGCATTTAAGACTGGATGTAATTCTATTTCCTGGTTAATCCATTCTAATAATGCTTTTGTCAGTTGTGGTACTTTTTCTGTCTTTGGTGGCGTAAAAACTACTTCCCCGGTGAATTTGTTTCCAACGACAACTTGCACTTTTCTGTAATTTTCTTCATCGCTTGGAAGATCTAATGTTTCTTTAGTAATATCTTTATGGAGTTTAAGCAGAAGTTTTTCTGTAACTTTGCCATCGTTTTGGTAATCTTGAATATTCTGCAAAACATTAAGATAGTTTAAGACTTCTTGTTTTTCTTTTCTAGTAGCCATAATCTTTCTGCCCAAAGCTAATTGACTAACCTCTTCTAATGTAAGTTTGTTACCTTCAATGGCTGTTGAAGAATGTGCGGAACGAATAAGAGCTTCGCGCCTCAGAGAAATTTCCCACTTTGGAATGATTTTTGCATTGAGAATAACTTCTCTTGCTTGAGTGATTTTGGTTAGATTGTTAACAGTTCGATGGGTATATTTGAATTTAGGTTGGAATACATTAACTTCATCTTTCATATTAACCCCTTACTTTTGAAACTGAATGAATCATTGCCTGCTATGATTATGTGGTCTAACACCTCTATGCTCATTATTTTGCCTGCCTCAACAAGCCTTTTTGTGATTTGTAAATCTCCTTC
>Ga0210016_1001795_pt1 | contig 19855 bp, 17 predicted proteins | sample CryGeyCG2014_300_FD_185454 | JGI IMG/M metagenome (GOLD analysis project Ga0210016, IMG submission 185454) | Groundwater microbial communities from aquifer - Crystal Geyser CG02_land_8/20/14_3.00 (SPAdes) (version 2) | ecosystem: Environmental > Aquatic > Deep subsurface > Groundwater | place... | reverse complement strand
GAAGGGGATATCGATGCACTGGCCGATAGCATGCGCGACTTTCTTGAACACCCGGGGCGATACGAGCAGATGGGCGTCAATGCCAGCCGCCGAGTGGCGGAATCGTTTAGCGCGGACGTGTTGTATGATGCGTTGAAGACTTTGTACTTCAACAAGGCTGGCAAGCGCCACCAGATATCGAATTTAGGGCAATAAATCAACCGGCATCACCTAACGAACGAAAATCCCTTGTTATATTCCAACATGCCAAAATGCCCCAACATTCAGTTCCTGTGATGGTTCTCGATATTAGCTGCTGTTCTGTTTCGTTTAACTTTGATGGAAACCCCATACGGATGGGAGTTGCGGCGACAGCGGCAATCTTGTGGCCAACTACCCAGGTTGGAGTTGATAAAACCTGGCGAAATGTGGCGAATGGCCGCATGAATACTGCAACACGAGCCGTGTTGTGCAGAACTATAGGAGCGCTTCGGTATGGGGCATAAACTTCTAATTACCGGCGCCAACGGTTTTGTCGGCAGCGCCTTGTGCAATGAAGCGGTGGCACGCGAGTTTAACGTCAGGGCTGTGACACGCACCTCCTGTCATCTGGCCAGCAAAGCAGAGAATGTAGTGGTTGGTACGCTCGACGAAACAACAGACTGGACAGAGGCGCTGGCCGGAATTGATGTAGTGATCCATCTGGCGGCGCGCGTGCATGTCATGCGCGACACCGCCCCCGATCCGGGGAAAGAGTTCCTTAAGGTCAATCTGCATGGAACGGTCAATCTTGCAAGGCAGGCCGCACGTGTCGGTGTCAAACGCTTGGTCTATGTGAGTTCGATTAAAGTGAACGGAGAGCAAACTGCGGGAGCGCAGCCATTCACCGCTGCGGATGAAGCGAATCCACAGAATATTTACGCCTTCTCCAAATGGCAAGCCGAGCAGGCGTTGCAGCAGATTGCGCTAGAAACCGGGCTGGAGATCGTGATCGTGAGGCCGCCCCTGACTTACGGACCGGGCGTAAAAGGCAACTTCCTTCGCTTGCTGCAAGCGGTATACAAAGGTATTCCGTTGCCGCTTGCCAATGTGCACAACGCACGCAGTTTGCTCTATCTGGAGAATCTGGTAGATGTTCTGTTGCTGTGCGCTACTCATCCTGCCGCGGCAGGGAAAACCTATTTGTTGCAGGATGGAAAAGATATTTCTATGGTGCAACTGGTTCGTTACCTGGGAGACGGCATGGAAAAAATACCCATTCTGTTTCCGATGCCGATTAAATTGTTGAGGGGCATGGCAGTCATAGTCGGTCAAAAAGGTGCGCTTGATCGTCTGGCTGGTTCCTTGCGTATTGACGACAGCCACCTTCGCCAAGAGCTTGGCTGGGAGCCAAAATTCACCCAGCAGCAGGGGCTGCGAGCGACGGCGGCGTGGTACAGGGAAGAGCGCCAACCTTCGTCCGAACCAGTGTTGCCGAAACGTAATGGCAATGCCGGTCCCGTCTGTCCTGTTTCCATCGTGATCGTCAATTACAATGCCGGGGCAATACTGCAGGACTGCGTCGCACAGGCTTTGCAGCAAGCCGAACAAATCATCGTGGTGGATAACGCTTCGAACGACGGCAGTATTGAAATGCTGAAAAAGTCATACCCCGCAATGGTCGTCATCGACAACGAGCATAACCTTGGCTTTGCCAAAGCCTGCAATCAAGGCGCAAGGCTGGCGGAAGGGGAAAATATCCTGTTCCTTAATCCGGATTGCATCCTGGAAGAAGGGGCGGTGCAGAAGCTGTTGGAGGCCGTGCATGGTGCAGCCGATGTGGGCATGGTTGGCGGATTACTGACCAACCCTGACGGCAGTGAGCAGGGCGGTGGGCGGCGGGAGGTGCCGACTCCCTGGCGGTCGCTGGTCAGGGTGACCGGGTTGAGTGTGTTGAGTAACCGTTACCCAAAGCTGTTTTCTGATTTCGCCCTGCACAAGCAACCATTACCTGAAAGGCCCATGGAAGTGGAAGCGATCTCCGGTGCCTGCATGCTGGTTCGCCGCACTGTCATGGAACAGGTCGGTCTGCTGGACGAGGGCTACTTCATGCATTGCGAGGATCTGGACTGGTGCATGCGCTTTCGGCGCGAGGGTTGGAAATTGCTGTTTGTACCGGATGCGCGCATGGTCCACCACAAAGGGCATTGCAGCAAGGCGCGCCCGATCTTTGTCGAATGGAACAAGCACAAAGGCATGCTGCGCTTTTACCACAAATTCTTTCGCCACCAATACCCGGGCGTGTTGATGGTCATGGTGACATGCAGCGTGTGGATGCGATTTGCGTTAGTAGCCGGCCATCATGCGCTGCATCACATGCTGCGCCATTTGAATTTACGTCGTGGCTAAACCCAAAGTGGGTGTACTGGGAGCCGGTAGCATGGTGGGGCAAAGCCTGCTGCCGCTGCTGGCGGATGCCGGGTTTAAGGTAATCGCCTATTCGAGACAAAGCCGACCGCATAACGGACAAACCGAATTTCGCCGGCTTCCGCATTCCGGCTGCGAACTCCCAAGCGAACAGATTGACAGCTGGGTCAGCCTCGCGCCGATCTGGACGCTCCGCGAACACTCTAATCTGCTGGCCGCGCATGGGGCCAAGCGCATTGTGGTCTTAAGCTCCACCAGCATCTTCACCAAGAACCGCTCGCCCGACCCTGGCGAACAAAGAACGGCGGAAAAACTGGCTTGCGGCGAAAGTGAACTTGTCGCTTGGGCCCAAACGAACGGTATCGATTGGGTGATCCTGCGCCCAACGCTTATTTACGGCAAAGGACTGGACCGCAACATTGGCGAAATCGCACGTTTCATCTCGCGCTTTGGTTTTTTCCCGCTGCTTGGCAAGGCCGCGGGACTGCGCCAGCCGGTTCATGTGGAAGATATCGCGGCAGCAAGCGCGGCCGCGCTATTGAATCCCGCAGTTCGCAATCACGCCTATCAACTTTCCGGCGCGCAAACTTTGAGCTACCGCGAGATGGTGGCGACAGTGTTCAAGGCGATGGACAGACCGGAACGATTCATTCGCATTCCGCGCTGGCTATTCCGCGCGACGATTTTATATCTGCGGATACTGCCGCGCTTTCGTGATTGGAGCGTAGCGATGGCGGAAAGGATGGAAAGCGACCTGGTGTTCGACCATACCGAGGCGACTGGTGATTTCGGCTATTTGCCCCGGCCTTTCCGGCTCGACGATATTGACTTGCCGGAGCAGTGTAGGAATGGTGGCCGCGCGTGGCTATAATGACGCCCCGTTATTTGCGTACGCCACTGTCGGGAAGCATGCTTCCGGCACTGATACCTCACTCATTTGTGCACACTGCTTAATAAACGGGTGCAGCGGGTGAGGCTTGTTTGACATGAGCACAGCCCCGCTGCAAGGTGTGCGTGCATTTCTATATTAAGGTCCAGCCATATGAAAGCCGTGCCAACGGTCATTCCTGAAGTCAAGATTATCGAGCCAAAAGTCTTTGGCGATGATCGCGGCTTTTTCTTTGAAAGCTTCAATCGGCGTCGATTTGCCGAACTCATCGGTCGCGATACGGACTTTGTGCAGGACAATCATTCGCGCTCGGTGCAGGGTGTGCTGCGCGGCCTGCACTACCAGATCCAGCACCCGCAAGGTAAATTGGTTCGCGTGGTGCATGGCGAGGTGCTCGATGTGGCAGTGGATGTTCGCAGGAGTTCGCCCACCTTCGGCCAACACGTGGCGGTTGAACTAAGCGCAGAAAACAAACGCATATTTTGGGTGCCGGAAGGGTTTGCCCATGGCTTTGTCGTGCTGTCAGAGTCTGCCGAATTCTTGTATAAGACGACAGACTATTGGTATCCGGAGCACGAGCGCAGTATTCGCTGGGACGATCCTTCGTTGGCGATCGACTGGAAGCTGCAAGCAGCCCCACTGGTTTCAGCCAAGGATGCCCAAGGAAAAAGCCTGTCCGAGGCTGAACTGTTTGCCTGAAAAATATCAGGTTTGGCTACAACTCAACCCGCTGACCTTTGCATGGAAGAATGGTGCAAGGTTCCAGTGTCCGGCCAATTATCCAATTTTGGCGGGGTTGGCGATCTACCGGACCGCAAGTGGCGTGATGGCATCGCTGGAACGTGGATGGTTCCAGAAAGCGCGCAAAGGGTTTGCCGGCGCCCTTTGACGACAAGAACAGAGATGAGAGAAGTAATATGGAAACGAATAACAACCGATTGATTGTCGTATTAGGCATGCACCGTAGCGGTACCAGTGCGGTAACGCGTGGCTTGCAGGTGTTGAGGGTCTCGCTCGGGGATAGAATGATGCCGCCCGCTGAGGGCAATAATGCCAAGGGCTTTTGGGAAGACATCGATCTAAATGCGCTGAACATCCAAATGCTGGCTGCTGTTCGTAGCGACTGGAGCTATCTCACGCCGATTGAAACAAAAGATGTGGAAACCTTGCGCAATGCAGGCTACTTCCTCCGTGCGGTTGAGTTGCTTCGACAGAAAGTGGGTGGTGTTGCCGTCTTTGGTTTCAAAGACCCCCGTGTGGCCAAGCTGCTGCCGTTCTGGAAAGAGGTTTTCGTCCATTGTCAGTTTGATGTGAGCTATGTGTTGACAGTGCGCCACCCGCTCAGCGTTACCAGGTCATTGATAAAGCGGGACGGCTTGCCTGCGGAAAAGTGCTACCTGCTATGGCTGGAGTACGTCCTTAAAAGCCTGGCGGACAGCGCGGGCTGCCAGCGGGTGCTGGTTGATTACGACTTGTTGATGAAGTCGCCGGATCATGAATTGGGTCGGCTTGCGACGCAGCTGGACCTGACGTTGGACGCGGAAGAACTGCAAAATTACAAGACCGGGTTTCTGGATCAAAGTTTGCGCCATACGGTTTATCAGGTAAAAGACCTGTTGCTGGAAAGTTCGTGTCCTCCGCTGGTACAAGAAATATATACAACGCTACTCAATGTGGCGATGGATCGCATTCAGCTTGATGCCCCGGCAATGCAAAAAACGATTGAGCTTTGGACGACCGAATTTAATCGGAGTCATACCGCCTTAAAGCTTGCAGACAAGCTGGATGCACAAAAAGTAGCCGCGCTACAAACGGTGGTCGAGCGCGATGGGCAGATCGCCAGCCTCAATCAGGGCGTGGTCGAGCGCGATGGGCAGATCGCCAGCCTCAATCAGGGCGTGGTCGAGCGCGATGGGCAGATCGCCAGCCTCAATCAGGGCGTGGTCGAGCGCGATGGGCAGATCGCCGAAATCAACCGAATATACGCGGAGGCTTTAGGCAGCATTGATGAGATTCGCGCGAGTTCCAGTTGGCGCATTACGGCACCGCTGCGCTTCGTTTCGACGAAAGCAAAGAATATCGTCAGCGTGATCAGGTTATTGCCGCGCATTTATCGCGTTGGTGGTGGGGCGGTGGGCGTCACCAAAAAAGCGTGGCGGGCTTTCACTCACGAGGGCTGGGCTGGCGTAAAACGACGCATTATTTTTGTGGCGCAAGGGCGGAGTGGAGTGTTCGGTTCTGCCCCTGTCTTGGCAAAAAATGAAGAGAACGATTACGGCGAGTGGGTGCGTCGCTACGACACATTGACCGATGAAGATCGGAAGAAGATTAAATCGCGAATAGACGGCTTGCCAAACAAACCACTTTTTTCGGTGGTGATGCCCGTCTATAACCCGCCTATATTATTTTTTGAAAAAGCGATCCAATCGGTGCGCAATCAGCTGTACCCAAATTGGGAACTTTGTATTGCCGATGACGCTTCAACCGACCCTTTGGTGCGCAAAGTCATCGAACGCCATTGCAAACAGGATAAACGAATCAAAGTCATTTATCGCACCGAGAACGGCCATATATCCAGGGCTTCAAATAACGCACTGGAGTTGGCGCACGGTGATTTTGTTGCGATGTTCGATCATGACGATGCAATTCCGGAACATGCCTTGTACTTGTTTGCAGAAGAGCTGAACCGCAATCCCGAGGTGGATTTTCTGTATAGCGACCAGGACAAAATCGATACAAATGATGTTCGCTACGATCCCTACTTTAAGCCTGATTTCAATCCGGATCTTCTACGCTCCCAAAATTTTGTAGATCATCTCGCCGTTTTTCGGACTTCAATTGTTAGAGAACTTGGAGGTTGGCGCACAGAATTTGATGGCAGCCAGGATTATGATCTCGTGCTGCGTGTCACCGAACGCATGTCACCCTCCCGGATCAGACACATACCCTATGTGTTGTATCACTGGCGTGCTGTACCGGGTTCCCTTGCCATCGATTCTGGGGCAAAAAATTACGCGCCGATCACTTCCCGCAAAGCGCTTGCTGACCATCTAAAACGACTGGGTATCCAGGCCGAGGTGACATCCCAATACCCCCATCTCTCGATTCACCGGGTGATTTATCCGTTGGCAGATGAGCCCCTGGTGATCGTGATTATTCCTACCAAAGACGGCGTGGATATTCTCAGTCAATGCATAGATGGTTTGTTGAATAAAACGGACTATAAAAATTTTGAAATAATAATAGTCAATAACCAAAGCGAAGAGCCGGCTACTCATACGTATTTGGAGAAGCTTTCCGCTGACCCACGGATTAGGGTCATAGACTTCAACGAACCGTTTAACTACTCAAAAATAAATAATATTGCTGCGCGCGCGGCCAAGGGAAGCGTCCTTGCCCTGTTGAACAATGATATTGAAATCATTAACCGTGACTGGCTGCGTGAGATGGTCAGCCATGCAGTTCGCCCCGAAATCGGCGCTGTGGGCGCGCGCCTGTTTTACCCGGATGGCACCGTCCAGCATGCCGGTGTCTTGCTCGGCTATAAAGGAAGGGCCGGCCACATGTATCGCTATGCATCAGCGGATTGGCTTGGTTATTGGGCGCGGGGTGTCCTGATCCAGAATCTCACAGCCGTGACTGCTGCCTGCATGGTGCTGAGAAAAGAGCTCTTTGAGTCCGTCGGTGGTTTTGATGAAGAAAACTTCACCGTAACTTTCAACGACGTCGACCTTTGCCTCCGCATTCATGAAAAGGGGTACAGAAACCTGTATACCCCTTACGCCGAGTTGTACCACCATGAATCCAAGACACGGGGATTGTTGGCCTTCCAAAGTGAAGAGGACTATTTTGCGCTGCGGTGGAAACCATATATTGAAAACGACCCGGCGTATAACCCAAATCTTTCTTTGACATCCGAGAATTTTGCCCTTGCCTACCCTCCGCGGGTAAGTCGGCCATGGATGGAACAAGGTGAAACCCCGAGCCAGAATGGGACGCCGCTGGTGACAATCATTACCCGAACGCACGGTGAGCGGCACGAGTTCTTGAGGCAATCGCTCGCATCGGTTTTCAGGCAAACGTACCGTCCCATCCAAATCGTGGTCGTGGAAGATGGGGGAGACAATATGCGCTCCTTGCTTGACACCATAACTCCGCCTGCGGGCATCACCGTTGATTATGAGTCTTTGCCCAAGCGGGGGCGGTGTTATGCAGGCAATCGCGGACTCGAATTGGCACAGGGTAAGTTATTCGGTTTTTTGGATGATGATGACTTGTTTTTACCCGATCACGTAGAGTCTCTGGTCCAGTGTTTGAACGCGAATCCGCTTGCCGTCGGGGCGTATTCCTGTGCATGGGAAATCCCCACTGACGTAATCAGCCTTGCTCCGTTGCAATACGTGGAAGGGAGGAAAAGGCTTTTTGGTCGCGCCGATTGGTCTTTATCCAGGCTGTGGAGCTACAACTACATAACGATTCAATCGCTCTTGCTCAAGAAAGAACTCTACCTGAAATACGGCGGGCTTAACGAAGAGCTGGACTGTCTGGAGGACTGGGATCTTTGGTTGAGATACACAGCGGAGGGGAATCTTGCATTTCTCGATAAGCCGACCTCCGAATTCAGGATACCCAAAACTGAAACAGTTCTGCAAGAGCGGAGAAAAGAACACATGCGGTATCTTCCGATCCTCAGGAACAGACAAAAAGAGCTGCTCAATTGCTATAAAAACACGCCTTATTATGAAAGGTTGCGGACAGCGGCAGTTGACGCAGGCTAGCTTGTGGACCAGGTAATCAATCCGTAATCAGAGAGAGCATTGGTTGGCAAGCGGTTCAAACCGAGACCACCGTTCGGGCATGAAGGGCACGATAAAGCTGGGCAGGTCATAGATGCGGGCAAACGAAAAAATCGCAAATGAGTCCGCTTCCTCGAGCAAGGTTTCAGTTGTGATCGTCAACTGGAATGCCGGGCGATTCCTCGAACGCTGCCTCGTCGCGTTGATGGCGCAGACGGTCAAGCCGTACGAGATCATCCTGGTGGACAACGCCAGCACAGACGGGTCGCTTGATATCGTGCGGCGGTTTGCGGCGGTACGCCTGATCGAACTTGACCGGAACAGCGGTTTTGCGCGCGGCAACAACTTGGCGATCAAAGCGGCGTCCGCGGAATCGGAATGGATCGTGCTCATCAATCCAGACGCATTCGCCGCACCGCATTTTCTGGAAGAACTGCTGGAAGCGGCACAGCGTAACCCGGCATACGATATGTTCGGCAGCAAGTTACTCAACGCAATTGAGCCAATGTTGCTGGATGGTGCGGGTGACGCATACCACATGAGCGGACGTGTATGGCGTTTGGGCCACGGCACCCGCAATCCGGCAAGCGGGGAGAAGGAGTGCGAGGTGTTCTCCCCCTGTGCGGCAGCAGCGATGTATCGGCGCAGTGCCCTGCAAAAAGTAGGGGGTTTTGACGAAGACTTCTTTTGCTATGTGGAGGACGTTGATCTTGGCTTTCGCCTGAGGCTGGCGGGGTATCGTTGTCTTTATGTGCCGCAATCCGTGGTGCATCACGTGGGTTCGGCCACCACCGGCGGGCAGCACGGCGATTTTGCTGTCTATCACGGCCATCGCAATCTGGTGTGGATCTTTGTAAAAGACATGCCGGGAATATTATTCTGGTTGCTGCTGCCGCTGCATCTTGCGATGAATTTGGCTGCGCTATGCGTGTTCATCTTGCGCGGGCAGGGCCGCGTAATTCTCAGGGCCAAGCGCGACGCATTGTCGGGATTGCCGGCCATGTGGCGCAAGCGGGCGCAGGTGCAATCGATGCGCGCTGTTTCGTTGGGCAACATTTGGCGGATGCTCGACAAAACGATTTGGAACCATTGGTGAGGCGGCTCCTCTGTGGTAAGCGGCGCCAGCCGCCAGACATGGGTAGCAACAAAAATTGTTGCTTGAACCCGCATAATCCATCAGGACGTTTGAGATTTGCAGGAGCTCGATTTATCGAGCGATTGATGACGATAATCGCGCGATCGTGTGCAAGCCGGAGGTCTGGCCGGCGGTGTTGGTGATATGATTGTGCACAGGACGCATGCATGACGTAACAACATTCAACCCGACCGATTCGTTAACACAAACCGGCGACAACATCGCACAGGAATGACGAGCGGGTGAGCTGTTTGGATTTGATCCTACCCATCGCACAATACGAAACATGAATCGCACATCAAGCGCCACCCCGGCTAACAACCACCCAGTCACCGGATCCATGCATGCGCTAGCAGCCCTGTGGCAAAACCGCTCCCTGATCCGGCAAATGATCAAACGCGAAGTCATCGGTCGCTACCGCGGTTCCATGCTGGGCATCATCTGGTCATTCTTCAACCCGGTATTCATGCTCGCGGTTTATACCTTCGTGTTCAGTGTCGTCTTTCAGGCGCGCTGGACGGGCGGCACGGGTGACAAGGTAGAGTTTGCCATGCTCATCTTCAGCGGCATGATCATACACAGCCTGTTCGCCGAGTGCGCCACCCGTGCGCCTGGGCTGATCCTTGCCAACGTCAGCTACGTCAAGAAAGTCGTATTCCCGCTGCAGATTCTGCCTGTCGTGACGCTGGGCGCCGCCCTGTTCCACACCCTGATCAGCTATGGCGTGTTACTGCTGTTTTACCTGCTGACCCAGGCCCATCTCAACTGGACCGTGGTTTATCTGCCCCTGATCATCCTGCCCTATTTGCTGGGTATTCTCGGCATCTCCTGGTTCCTTGCCGCCACCGGCGTATTCCTGCGCGATGTGGGGCAGGTCACCGGCATCCTGGTCACCGTGTTGATGTTCCTCAGTCCGGTGTTTTATCCGGTCGGCGCCCTGCCGGAAGCATATCGCCCACTGCTGTTCCTCAACCCGCTCACCTTCATCATCGAGCAGACGCGCGCAGTGCTGATCTGGAACCAGGCCCCGGACTGGGCCGGACTGGGGCTCTATTTGCTCGCCGGAGCGTTCACTGCCGGGGCGGGTTTATTCTGGTTCCAAAAAACACGCAAAGGGTTTGCCGATGTGCTCTGATTTCGCCATCCGCGTGCGGGGCCTGAGCAAGTGCTACCACATCTATGACTGGAGTTTCTCATAACATTGTTCACACTCAAACCGAGACCAGAAACCGGGGGTAAGTTGCCGGTTGCAGAGTGGGGGCGATGGAAACTGTAATGGTGTTCATTACATTATTCCGGCGAAGGCCGGAATCCGGTTTGTTGATTTGACCGTGCTCCGCCTGCGCGGGAGCGACGAAATATGAGTTAATGGACGTTCTCCAAAGAAAAAGCGATGAAGCAATCCGAAATTACGCGCGCCCTGAATCATAAAAGGGGGAATCCGCGCAATTCTGAAGGGGCGTTCATCACGCTGTCGGATGGTCGTATCCTGTTCGTTTACAGTCGTTATGACGCGAACAGCTGGAGCGACAACGCGCCGGCCACCATCTCCAGCCTCATTTCCCGTGACGAAGGGCGCACCTGGTCGAAAAGAAACAAGGTGCTGGTACAGAACGAGGGCGGTTTCAACGTCATGAGTCCATCGTTGTTGCGCTTGCACAGCGGTCGTATTGCACTGTTCTATCTGAGGAAGAACCACCTGCATGATTGCACGCTGTTGATGCGTACATCGGCGGATGAAGGCGGCACATGGAGCGAGCCGGTAGATTGCATCGCGGCGCCGGGATATTTTGTGGTCAACAACGACCGTGTGGTCCAGCTTGGCAATGGCCGCATCGTGATCCCGGCGGCTTATCATCGTCCCACCAGTACGGGGCGCACCGAGGCGGAAAACGAAATGGACTGGCGGGCCATCACCCTGTTCTACTATTCGGATGATGAGGGAGAGACCTGGCACGAATCCGCAGACTGGTGGGGCTTGCCGGTAAAGAACCGGTCCGGCATGCAGGAGCCCGGCCTGGTCGAATTGAAAGATGGATCGCTCTACGCCTGGGCGCGTACCGACACCGGCAGACAGTGGGAATTGCGTTCCAGCACACGGGGCAGAACATGGGCGCCCCCGCAAGCCTCAAAATTTCTTTCCCCTTGTTCATCCTTGTCCATCAAACGGATCCCTGAGACAGGAGACCTGCTGGCCGTCTGGAACGATCACAGTCGGCGCTGGAAGCTGGAACAACCCGATCTGCAATCCAGTTGGGGGCGCACGCCGCTGGTGGCGGCCATCAGCGTTAACGAGGGCAAGACCTGGAAGCATCACACGCTGCTGGAGAGCGACCCGCGCAGAGGATATTGCTACACCGCGATCCATTTTGTCGATGATGCCATCCTGCTTGCGTATAATTGCGGCGGCGTGGGTGGCGGTGTACTGCAGGATCTTTGCATTCGCAGGCTGACATTAGACTATCTTTAGGGCATCTCTATAAATTCGTCACACCGGCGAAGGCCGGTGTCCAGTCAGTAAAACAGAAAAAGCAAGGCACTGATGCGAAAGCATTTTAATTAAACCCACTGGATTCCGGCCTTCGCCGGAATGACGGAATTTGAATTTATAGAGATACCCTTTACTCCAACGAACCGACCTGAACTCTATGGCAAAGCGAAAAATCTGCATCGTCACCGGCAGCCGGGCCGAGTACGGCTTGTTGTACTGGCTCATGAAAGAGATCCAGGCCGACCCTGCGCTGCAGTTGCAGATCATCGCCACCGGCATGCACCTGTCGCCGGAATTCGGATCGACCTATCAGGTAATCGAGGCAGACGGGTTCACCATCGACGCCAAGGTAGAGATGCTGCTGTCCAGCGACACGGCGGTCGGCATCGCCAAATCCATGGGACTCGGCATGATAGGCATGGCCGATGCGCTCGACCGACTGCGCCCGGAAATCCTGGTGGTGCTGGGCGACCGGTTCGAGATATTGGCAGCCGTCCAGACAGCCATGGTGGCAAGGGTTCCGGTGGCTCATATCGCCGGTGGCGACACCACCGAGGGCGCCTTCGATGAAGCGATCCGTCACAGCATCACAAAAATGTCCCACATGCATTTCGTCACGAATGAGGGTGCGGCACGAAGGGTGCGGCAACTGGGGGAAGACCCGGATCGTATTTTCAATGTGGGCAGTCCGGGGCTGGATAGTATCTCGCGCCTGCAGTTGCTCGATCGACAACAGCTTGAGGCATCGCTTGAATTCCGTTTCTGCAGGCAGAATCTGCTGGTGACGTTCCATCCGGTTACATTGGAAAATCATACTGCGGAAGCGCAGTTCCGGGAATTGCTTACCGCCCTTGATGGATTGGGCGGGGAGGTTGGCACCATCTTCACCCAGCCCAACGCAGATACCGGGGGGCGCGCCATCATCCGTTTGATGGAAGATTATGTGGCAACGCATCCCAATGCGCGGACCTATGTTTCTCTGGGGCAATTGCGCTATCTAAGTGCCATGTCACAGGTCGATGCCGTAGTGGGAAATTCCTCCAGTGGTCTGTACGAAGCCCCTTCTTTTGGCAAACCCACCGTCAACATCGGCGACCGGCAAAAGGGGCGGCTGCAGGCTGCATCCGTCATCAATTGCGCGCCAACACATGATGAGATCGAAAAGGCCATTGTTCATGCGCTGGCGATGGACTGCTCCGGCGCGATCAATCCGTATGGCGATGGCAACAGCTCGGCACGCATCAAAGAGGAGCTTAAAATGGTCACAGAACCGACTGCTCTTTTGAAGAAACACTTTTTCGACCAACCATGCCAATGAAAAAACCGGCTTACATCATCGCCGAAGCGGGCGTCAACCATAACGGTTCCTTGGATCGGGCCATCCGGCTGATCGGTGCGGCCGCCGAAGCGGGGGCCGATGCGGTCAAGTTTCAGACCTTCAAAGCGGACAAGTTGGTCAGTCGCACCGCCCCCAAAGCGGCGTACCAGATAAAGAACACTGGCGAGGTCGAATCCCAGCATGAGATGATCCGCCAGCTGGAGCTGGATGAAGCCGCACATTTACAGCTCAAGCAGCATTGCCTGAGCAAGGGTATCGAGTTCCTTTCAACGCCATTCGATCTGGAAAGTCTCGACATGCTGGCCTGTCGGTTCGACCTATCCTTGATCAAGCTGGCATCGGGCGAGATCACCAATGCCCCCTTCCTGCTGGCTGCCGCACGCACCGGCAAACCCATCATCCTTTCCACCGGAATGAGCGACTTGGGTGATATTGAAGTCGCACTGGGCATCCTGTCATTCGGCTACACCCGGCACGGGTCAGTGCCATCGATGGCCGCGTTCAAGGATGCGTACGCCTCGGAAGAGGGCCAGGCGGCCCTGCGGAGCAAAGTGACACTGCTGCATTGCACCACCGAATATCCGGCGCCTTTTGCCGAAGTGAATCTGCGTGCCATGGAAACACTGCGCCAGGCGTTCTGTTTGCCGGTCGGCTACTCGGACCATACAGCGGGTATCTCCATCCCGCTCGCGGCTACTGCACTGGGTGCGACGGTGATAGAGAAGCACTTCACGCTGGACCGGAAACTGCCGGGCCCCGATCACAAGGCATCGCTGGAGCCAAACGAACTGGCCGAAATGGTGCGCGGCATCCGGCAGATCGAACAAGCGCTCGGCACATCCCGCAAGGCGCCAACGCCATCCGAGTTGAAAAATCGGCCGGTCGCGCGCAAGAGTCTGGTGGCGGCGCGGGACATTGCCGCAGGCGAGACCTTCAGCGCGGAGAACCTCGCCATCAAGCGCCCCGGAAGCGGGATCAGCCCGGTGCATTATTGGGACTGGATCGGCAAGGTCGCCACGCGCCCCTACGTTACCGACGAATTGATCGAGCCATGAAACTGCCGCTGATCCTGATAGGTGCGGGAGGGCACGCCAGAGTGTTGCTCGATGCGCTCCTCGGAGCGGGACGAACGGTACACGGCTTGACCGACGCTGAGCCTGCCAAGGCCGGCCAAGTTGTGCAGGGTGTGCCGGTGTTGGGGGATGACGCGGAAGTCTCGGCCTTTGCGCCGGAAGCGGTGCGTTTGGTCAACGGCATCGGATCAGTGCGTGTCTCTGTGCAGCGACGCCGGATATTCGAGGACTTCCGAAAGCATGGCTACCACTTTGAGCACGTGGTGCATGCCTCGGCTATTGTGGCGTCTGACGTCATTCTGGCCGAGGGCGCGCAGATCATGGCGGGCGTCGTGCTGCAAACGGGCAGCCGGATTGGGGAAAATGCTATCATCAACACCCGCGCGGCAGTAGACCACGACTGTGAAATCGGGAGTCATGTGCACGTTTCTTCGGGTGCCATCCTGTGCGGCAATGTGAGCGTCGGGGAATCATCCCATATCGGCGCGGGTGCCACCGTTATCCAGGGCGTGCAGGTCGGCCGCAATTGTCTGGTTGCGGCCGGTGCCGTGGTGATTCGTGATGTACCCGATGGAGTAACCGTGGCAGGCGTCCCGGCAAAAGAGATATCGAAACGAAAATGAATTATTGGAAAGAGATTCTGGTGCTGCCGGAAACGCCCATTCGCGAGGCGATTCGGGTGCTCGACCAAAACGCAAAGCAGATTCTGCTGGTGGTGGATGGCGAGAATCGACTGATGGGCACCGTGACGGACGGAGATATTCGCCGGGGCATCCTGAAGGGCATATCCCTCGACGAGCACACCAGCAGGATCATGGGCAGCTCCCCCACCGTGGCATACGTCGGTGATGATCGCCAATCCATCCTCGCGATGATGCGCAAGAAAAAGTTGCACCATATCCCCGTTGTGAACGAACAGAACCAGGTGGCCGGCATCGAGTTTCTGGAAGAGCTGATCCAGCCCCACCTCAAAGAGAACTGGGTCGTGCTGATGGCGGGCGGGCTGGGTAGCCGCCTGCGACCGTTGACCAACGACTGCCCCAAGCCCATGCTCAAAGTGGGCAACAAACCTTTGCTGGAAACCATACTTGAGAATTTCATCGAATATGGTTTCCGCCATTTCTACATCTCCGTGAACTACATGGCCGACATGGTCAAAGACTATTTCGGCGACGGTGCGCGCTGGGGGGTAGAGATACGCTATCTGGAGGAAGACCAGAAGCTGGGCACCGCAGGCGCGTTGAGCCTGCTGCCGAGCAAACCGCAGGCCCCCCTGCTGGTGATGAATGGCGACGTGCTGACCAAAGTGAACTTCCGGCAACTGCTCGATTTCCATGCCACGCATGAATCCATGGCGACCATGTGCGTGCGCGAATACGATTTCCAGGTGCCCTACGGCGTAGTCAGGATAGAAAAGGATCGCATCACCGGCATCGACGAAAAGCCAGTGCAGCGCTTCTTCGTCAACGCCGGCATCTATGTGCTGGCGCCCGAGGCATTGCAGGCCATTCCGGCCGGACAATTCTTTGACATGCCCACGTTGTTCGAAACGCTCATCGCCAAAGGCGAAGAGACAGTCGTCTTCCCGATCCGCGAATATTGGCTCGACATCGGCCAGCTGGCCGACTATGACCGCGCCAATGGCGAGTTCATGCAGGTGTTCGCGTGATCAAAATTAAACCCCGATGAAACCAGGAGGCGCACGCATGGGATACCCCGAAATCATTGCACGTGAAGCTAAAACTCTGCCTCCTGAAAAACAGGTTGAGATTCTGGATTTCATCGCCTTCCTTAAGGCCAGACAATCGCCCATCGCGATTGCTTCAGCACCAAAAACTGCCGGAGAGATCGAAACATTCTTCCGCAGCTTCAAGGTGGACACCAGCGGATATAAATTTGACCGGGATGATGCCAATGCCAGGTAGGACATTCATTGACACCAATATCGTCATATATGCGCTCGGGCAAGATTCCACCAAAGCGCACCTTGCCGCCCCGTTGTTTGTCGATTCGCCAACCATTTCCACGCAGGTGCTTTCCGAAACGGCGAATGTTGCATCCAAGCGCTTGGCACTCTCCACGACGGAGGTTCGTACACTGGTTACCTCGCTTGAAGCGATGTGCCGTGTGGAGCTGATCGAGCTGGTCACCATTCATGCCGCCCTCGATATTCTGGAGCGGTACGGCTTTTCCTGGTATGACAGCCTTATTGTCGCCTCGGCGCTGGAGGCGGGCTGCGAAACCCTATATTCCGAAGACATGCACAACGGTCAGGAAATTGAAGGGCGCTTGCGTATCGTCAACCCATTTGTTTAACTGTGCCTTTGCCCATCACAATCCAATGAGACTGACACCGATACAATGCCAAAACATACTTCATGCGATGCCCCAGAATTTTGGTGCGGATGTGAATGTATGGCTGTTTGGCTCGCGTGTTGATGATGCCCGGCGCGGGGGGGATGTCGACTTGTATGTCGAGCCACATCAGGCGAGCACGTTGTTGTCGGCACTGCGTTGCAAGATCGCACTCGAAGAGAGCCTGGATATGCATGTTGACCTCGTGGTAAAAGAGCCGGGGAAGGACAAGCCGATCGACCAGATAGCCAAAAAACAGGGCATTCGACTATGACAGAGCACTTGCACTTGATAGCCAGGCAACTTTTTCCGGTAGCGAAGCTCTGATTAAGTCCTCATTCGTCATTCCGGCGAAGGCCGGAATCCAGTATTTTCAATGGACTGGACACCGGCCTCTGCTGGTGTGACGGACTTAATCAGCCCTTCCTTTTGCAAGTGACTAGTTAAAGTGATAACAGCGCCGGAATTTCAGCGGGCCACTGATATAATTTCAGCGGGACTGTTGAGGAGAAATCACCATGAATACAGCAAATAAAATTTTGGATGAAGTGCGGGCAATGCCCGAATCAGAAGCCCGTGAAGTTTTGGATTTCGTGGGTTATTTGAAGTCCAAGCTGATGCAGGCCAAGAATCCCGTGCAGGAAATGAACGAGTTCGATCAGTTCGGTGCGGTTTTTGATGGCAAGTTTAATCGTGATGAATGCTATGACCGCCAAGTCTTTTCTTGATACCAATATCGTTCTTTACACAATTGGGCAAGATAAACTCAAAACGGAGGTTGCTCGCAGCCTTGTCGTGACGGTTCCATTTGTGAGCGCGCAAGTGATAAATGAATGCGTCAACGTCTGTCTACGGAAATTTGGCTTCAGCAGTGAGCAGGCTTATGCATTTGCAGACAACGTTATGCGCCGCACAAATGTGCTGCCGCTTGATGAGGCGGTTATTCGCAAGAGTGCGGAAATTGCCATCCGGCAAAAAATATCAAAATGGGATGCGTTGATCGTTGCTGCTGCATTGCTGGCTGACTGTGACACGCTCTATTCTGAGGACATGCAACATGGTCAGGTTTTTGAAGGTGGTTTGACCGTTATTAATCCGTTCCGACCTATTGCATGATCAACGGCAAATCCGTACTGGCCATCATCCCGGCCCGGGGGGGCTCGAAGGGCGTGCCGCGCAAGAACATCCGCGACCTCGCCGGCAAGCCCCTGATCGCCTGGACCATCGAAGCAGCCAAGGCATCGCAGTACATCGACCGTCTGGTGCTGTCCTCGGACGATGCGGAGATCATTGGCGTCGCGCAGGCGCACGGCTGTGAAGCCCCCTTTGTCCGCCCCGCAGAACTTGCGCGGGACGAAACACCGGGCATCGATCCGATCCTGCATGCGCTGCAGGCGTTGCCGGGCTATGACTATGTGGTGCTGCTGCAGCCCACCTCACCGCTGCGCACCGGCGAAGACATCGATGGCTGCCTCGCGCGCTGCGAAGAAAAAAACGCGCCGGCCTGTGTATCGGTGACAGAGCCAGACCACCACCCGCAATGGATATACACACTGGACGACCGTGAAACGTTGCAGCCGATCTCCGAGCAGCGCGCTGTGCGTCGTCAGGACCTGCCGGAAGTCTATGCCCTCAACGGCGCGGTGTATGTTGCGCGAACAAAGTGGCTGAACGAGACACACTCTTTTCTGGGTACCGGGGCGCTCGGTTATGTGATGCCCGCCTATCGCTCCATCGACATCGATACCGAGCAGGATCTCGCCATGGCGAGCTGTCTTATGCAACAAAAGGAAATAGCATGAAATTCACCGTTATCGAAGAGCTGAAAAAAGCCAAACCCAAGCGTCGTCTCGATATCCTGCAGAAGATTCACGCCCGGAACTTGGCCTTCTTCAAGAAGCGTGCGCCCGAATTGGGAGAGGCACTGGAAAATATGGGTACGGGCGGCTTCGTGATTAATTTCAATGCGGAGTTCCTCGACATATACGAGCAGAGCACGGAACAGTACACGCACCCTCCCGGGAAATTGCTTGAATACATCGAAGAAGTCGCCAGTTGGCATCACAGCGGCTGGATAGACAAACTTGAGCCGGCGCATATCTACACGGGCGAACACGAGCACGGGCGCTTGTTGAAGCAGTTCTATGAGGCGCTGCATCAGGTACTCCCGCAAGTGCCGGAACGGATGGCTACGGGCGAGATTCAATTGCCCCGATTGGCCGATGGCAGACGTTTTTCCGGCTCCACGGTTTTTCTGGGAGCGCTCACCGGTTTGCACATCGTGCATTACCTGAATACCACAGAGGTGCGCGACATTTTCATCGTCGAGCCGGACCCGAACAAGTTCGCCTTGTCCTGCTGGTTCCTGGATTATTCGGCAATCGAGAAGCGATTCGGTCGTCTGGTGCTGCATGTGGGCGAAGACATGCCGGAAAGTCCGCTGGATTTCCTCATGAATACCTCCCCTGTCGTGGCGGGTATCTGGCTGCGCATGTTGCCGATCTACCCTTCGCCTTATTTTGACGAGGTGATTGCGCGAATCAATCTGCGCTGGCGCGCCATTCACGAAATCATGGTGCCGTTCGATCGCGAAGTGCGCAACCTGAGTTATGGTGCGGCCAACCTGAGGGCGGGGATGCCCATCCTGAGCAAAATACCGCAATTGTCGAAGAACAGCCGCATCGCCGTGGTGGGTAGCGGCCCTTCGCTGGAGAACGACATCCCGTGGCTGAAAGCCAATCGCAACAAATTGATCGTGTTTGCCGTCCACTCCGCAGTCCGCGTCTTGAGGAAGCACGGTATCAAAGCCGATTTCCAGCTCACGCTGGACACCGAACTGCTGCCGCACCTGCCCAAGCTCCAGCTAGATACGGATGTCCCACTCATCTGCTACTACAAGATCGATCCCAAAGCGATCGAAGGCTTCGATACCGTGTTGATGTTGCACGAGGCAGGCAAAGGCAACGTCGTGCGCTTCAAGCGGCTGATCAGCCATACGCACCCCACCAGCGGCAACACGGCCCTGGCGGCCGCGCTGTACATGCAGGCGTCAGAGACCTACCTGCTCGGTTTGGACCTCGGCTTCCGCGCAGCGGAAAAGAGCCATGCCGCAGGCAGCTGGTATGACGATGCCGGGGGAGCAGGGCATGGGGACGCACAATGGCGCGATAAAATAGGAACGCGCGCAAACTTCGAAACCTCTGAAGGCGAGATCCTCACCCATGCCTATTACAACTATTCCCGCCATGCCATGGAAGCCGCGATAGCCGCTCTATCCGGGGATCGTAAAGTGTTCAACCTCTCGGATGGCGCGTTCATCCAGGGGGCGGAACCGCGCCGGAGCAACGAGATCGAGTTGTCTGCGACCCGCAGCCACAAGAAGGATATGGCGG
>Ga0210016_1001792_pt1 | contig 19879 bp, 29 predicted proteins | sample CryGeyCG2014_300_FD_185454 | JGI IMG/M metagenome (GOLD analysis project Ga0210016, IMG submission 185454) | Groundwater microbial communities from aquifer - Crystal Geyser CG02_land_8/20/14_3.00 (SPAdes) (version 2) | ecosystem: Environmental > Aquatic > Deep subsurface > Groundwater | place... | reverse complement strand
ACGGAAAAACACCGCTTGAACTAACTGGTATTATTCTGCCGGAATATTACAACTTTATTAAACTTCTGAGAGAATCCTTGAAGTTAGATTTTATTACCTAAAAAGTCAAGATTAGGTTACCAGTCCCGTTTTTATTAATTTCGCTAATTTGTCAGAATAATATCGATTGATCATGAACTTAGTATAAAATATTTATTTATTTGTGTCAATAGTATTGACGGAAATAGACATAATTAGGTCAATTGAATTGACGGAAATAAAATAATAGAAGCTATTTAAATTCAATGAAAGCCATCGCGGGGGAGATTGGGTTATAATGCTTCTCGATTTACAGCTGCACAACCACCATTTTCAATATCTAATTGAGCAAAATTACATAATTCATTGCATGCTTGCCCAACGAGTCCTAAATTTGGATCACTCTCGATCATATCTCCAGATTTAAGAAAACACCCCTTTGTATTTGTTTTACGAAAAAATCGTGGAGTTTCTGTACGTTTTTCATCGTAGTGAATGGATATAGTTGATACAACTGGGGGTTTGTTTACATAGGCTACGAACATTTTGGCCATTTGGAGCCATTATACTTCTTCTTCTTTTCAAGGGGAAATTGATTATTTTGGCGCGATGAATCGCACCACTACAGTAGTGGAATGATTTATCATTCCAGAATAATTCATTTTAAAATAAATAGGAAATGCCTGTTGACAACGTGCATAATCTGGCATACAATAAAAACGGTATGAAGGAATTTAGATTTAACGATGAAAAAAATGAGCGTTTGAAAATAGAAAGAGGTATTGGTTTTGAAGTTGTGATAGAAATTATTAAAAACAACAAAAAATTGAAGGCGATTGAGCATCCTAATAGAAAAAAATATCCAAAGCAAAAAATATTTTTAGTCAAAATTACCAATAAAATTTATGCCGTCCCGTTCATAGAAGAAAGCGAATATTATTTTTTAAAAACTATTTATCCAAGCCAAAAATATACTAAAAAATTATTAAAAGTTAAATAAAACAATATGAAAAGACAAAAAAAAGATATATTTGCCCCACTTGATGATTACGAAAGAGATTTGATTAAAGCAATTGAAAATGATGAATTTGTAGAAGTTCCAATTAAAGAAGAAGAAATGAAAAGATATAGAGAAGCCGCAAAATACACTTTGGAGAAAATGAAAAAAGACAAGAGAATTACAATCAGAGTTGAAAATGAAGATCTAAATTTGATTCAAGACAAGGCAATTAAGTCGGGGATTCCTTATCAGACTTTGATTGCCTCAATTCTCCGTAAATTTGCCAGGGGGAAGATAAATATTGGGGTATAAAATATTAATTCTAAATCTATTTTATGGGCAGACAAAAATACGCTGATGCCCTTAAAAAACAATTTGAGCGGAATATTTACGATTATTCTCTTGTCCTTGAGTAACCAACTAACCCATAACCAAGCTACTAAGGCTGAATGGTCGATATTTTGTGTTGATAGTTTGACAGGTTTGATTATGGCGGTTGCCTTTGTTTACCCCTCAAGAAAACTTGCAGACGTTAAATTATCATCAGTAGTAAAAAGATTACTCAAAAAACCTAAATTTGCCACCGGTACCAGTTGAGAAGAAGCAAAGATGTGTGTCAATTCAGAGGGTCTGAATCTCCCAATCGAAAAGTTTGTCGAGATTTGTTTAAACTCCATAAAAGCAATTGCGGGGGAGATTGGGTTGTAATTTCTTCTTCTTGACAATGTAGCTCATTGTGCTACAATTAATTAGGATGTTAATAATTAATGAATTAAAATGGGACTCTTGGAATAAGAATCATCTATTAAGTCACGGAGTTACCATTAATGAAGTTTACGAAGTTTGTTCAGGTAAATTTATGGCAAAGATGAGTTATAGAAAGCGAATTATTATTATAGGTAAAACAAGAATGGATAGAGAGTTGATCATCATTCTTTCGCCAGAAGATAGAAATTTAAAAGTTTACGGAAGTGGAATTTACTATCCTATTACCGCTTTCGAAGAAATATAATTATGGCAGTTTCAAAAACAGTATTCAAAGATAGAGAAAAAGAGGTAAAATTTTGGGAAAAAAATTATAAAAAAGCTTGGAAAAGTGGCAAATTGTTAAAAGTAAAATTTGCTAACAATTTATCAACAGCCATTAATGTCAGACTTGATCCAGTCGCACTTGATATTGTAAGGGAAGAAGCTCAAAAAAAAGGTCTCGGACCAACTCAGCTTATTAGAATGTGGGTAATGGAAAAAGTAAACCTTCTTTAATGCTTAAAATCTTCGCCGGGGAGATTGGGGTTTAATAATTTGATTGACAAACGCTACAGTTAAGACTACAATTGAATAAATTATGAATAATATTACAGTCAGTCAACAAACAGTCAGTGCCGTTGACCTGCGTTTTAATTTAGGAAAAATTCTTGAGGATTTGGATCGTCAGAAAAGTCCGGTTTTGATTATTTCTCGATCAAAACCTAAGGCATGGCTCTATCCTTATGAACCAATTAATACCTCTGGAGATCTATTTTTAAAGTGGCAAACAGAATCACTACCAAAATATAAAAAAATTAAAGCAAAAAATTTGATAAGCATTATTAGAAAAGATAGAAAGAGATAAGAACTATGAAAAACGTTGTGGTTGATACATCAGTGGCGATGAAATGGTTCTTTCCCGAATCAAGCTTTAAAAAAGCCTTAGAACTCAAAAATAAGCACTTAAAAAAAGAAATCTCTATCTGTTCTCGTGACTTATTTCTTTACGAATTTACCTCTGCTTTTAAAAATTATTCCTCTCAAAAAATTGAAGAAAAAGATTTCTCTATAGCTATTTCTGCTCTAATGTCTTTGAAAATAAAATTTTTACCGTTAAAATTTCAAGAAATCGATGGCCTATTTAAACTTTCAAGAAAGCTTGATATTTCTATATACGATGGCTCTTTTGTATTACTTGCTCAAAGCTTAAAAGCTCCACTTTATACGTCTGACAGAAAATTATTTATCAAAGCCAAAAACTCTATTGAAATCATTTTAATCTAAATTCCATGAAGCCATCGCAGGGGAGATTGGGTTATAGATCAATCTCTTTCAATCGAAATATCTTCATACGAGCGTGGATCTTCAATAGGTTCAAGATGGGTTGAAACGGTTACTTTTTCAATTGAGTCACGAATTTTTTTTTCAATTTGCTCAAGTAGATCGTGACCTTTTTGAACCGTCCAACCTCCAGGTACCAAGACTTGAAAATCAACAAATCTTCTTTGAGCTGATTGTCGAGTACGCAGTCCATGGAACTCTAAACCCTTACTTTCATATTTTTTAAAAACAGATTTAATAATATCTAATTCTTCATTAGAAATAGAAGTATCCAGCAGACCCAAAATCGAGCGTTTTATTAATTTTAATCCGGTAAGAATAATATTAATCGCAACTAGAATAGCAATGATCGGATCTAAAATTTGCCATCCTGTTAGAGAGACCAGAAAAACAGCAATAATAACTCCAACCGAAGTAATGACATCCGTCATTAAGTGGTGTCCGTCGGCTTCAAGACTAATAGATCGATGTCTTTTTCCAACCTTCAGGAGTCTCAAAGAAACTACGTAATTAATGATAGAGGCGATTACGGAAATTCCTAAACCTAAAAACGCCTGTTCAATTATTTTTGGATGAATTATCCTATCCACAGCACTAAAAATAATAGCAATAGCAGCGATGAATATAAATAATCCCTCCATAATACTGGCAAAGTATTCAGCTTTTGAATGGCCATACCGATGTTCTTCATCCGGCGGTTGTTCAGCGATACGCAACATCAATAAAGCAATTATTGCGGTGGTCAAATTAACCAACGACTCAATGGCATCAGAGAGTAGTCCAACTGACCCGGTCAATAAATAGGCAATAGTTTTAAGAGAAATAGTTGCTATGGCAGTAAAAATTGAAAGCCAGGCAAACTTGGTTAACGAAAAAACCTTCATATATGTTTATAATCCAAAATGCTGAAAGATATCCAAAATTCCATTTTCATTTATCGACTTACCAACAAAGCCATTATTTCCTTTAGATAAAACTAATTTTTTTAGATCGGAAACGGAATTTCCCATAGCCCCGGCGTATCCGCATACTCCTATAAAATCCCAATCAGTCAGACTATCTCCAACTCCTAACATTTCTTCAGCTTTTATTTTATACATTTCAACTATTTCTAAGACGGATTGTTTTTTTGAAATTCCGGATGCCGTAATATTGCCAAAAAAATATCCTTTAATAGCCGGGTGAGTACTCCAACCGATCATTAATTTTGAGCCATAATCAGAAAATATTTTGTCAACGATCTGTTTTTCCTTGGCCGTTTTTGTCACCGGTAAGATTTTGACTATTTCACTATTTTTTGTTTGTTCTGTTAAATCTTTAACCATAATTGGTTCAGATGAAAGAGTAAAATTATGAAGATCGGTAACGACATTTTTTTGACTCTTTTGAATATAATATTTGTCGGTTGTATAAATTTCCGTATAAATATTTTTTTCAAGAAATTTTTGTACTAATTCAATAGTGATACTAACATCAATTACGTGTTTTTTTATAACTTGGAGGTTGGTCGGATCGATTAATATTGCCCCGGCTAACGCAGTTTGAATATTATTTAAATGAGCATCGTCAACGATTTTTTTTACCGAATAATATGGTTTGGCACTGCATAGAATTACATAGATACCGTTCTCTCGTATCTGTTTTAGCTTGTTAATAACTACTTGAGGAGGGTAGGGGGCGTTAAAACCCTCTTTATCACCGACGATGACACCGTCAACATCCAAAATAATGGCTTTTATTTTGTTCATTTGTGAGCCCACCGGGACTCGAACCCGGAACCAACAGCTTAAAAGGCTGCTGCTCTGCCAGTTGAGCTATAGGCCCTAGTCTAACATTCTACCAAGACGAAGTGTTTATTTCATCTGCTTTTAATCTTTTTTATTTGAAACTAAAAATAAAATTTCCGAAACTTTGCTTAAATGGGTAAAAATAATTACCTGGTTTAGCTTGGTTGAAAATGTAGAGAATAATGCCAAGTAAAAAAAATAAAATAAATATTGCCCAAATAAAATAATCAACAACTTTCTTAATAAAAAGCATGTTCTATTTTCTATTATTCTAAATTTTTTGTCAATGTAGTTCTCCTTCTGCCTCCATTTTTGCCAACCTTGTGTAATAATCAGGAAATTCGTTAAGATGGGCAAGGGCAATTTTGCCGGTTGTCAGCGGGTCATCGTTGGTAACATTGGTTACCGGATCGACTAATCCATGTTCAAGTTCAACATTCATTCCCATTCTAAACTGTTCAACATCAAATTTACTCCAATCAATTCCTATTTGTTCACCGATTTTTTTTGCCTCTTCGGCGGTAAAAGTTTTTTTCATGATAAATATATTAATTGTTAATATATTATTATAACCTAATTATTAAAAATCAAAAATAATAAATTTGATACAATATCAAATTATGACCTGGTTATATTATTCGTTAGGAGTGGCAATCAGTTTTGCTCTTTTAAATGTTTTTTCTCGCGTCTTAACTATTGAATCAAAAAACCCGAGAGCTTTTTCGATAGTTTTTAATCTCATATGTATTATTATGTCTGTAATTCTTTTAGTTGTTACAAATTCATATAAATCGTTTTCACTCCCGACTCGAATTGATGCTTGGTTTTTTTTATTATTAGCATCTTTTTTTTATGGTTTAAATGAAAGATTCCGTTTTTTGATTTCAAAATTACTTGAGGCTTCAGTTTACTCTATTATCAGTAATATAACGGTGATAATGGCATTTATTATTTCCCTATTTTTATATGGTGAGAAATTAACAATTACAAAACTACTTGGGTCAGCATTCATAATATTTTCCACTTTTTTAGTATCAGAAATAAAAAGATCAAAAATATCAGCGAAAGGTTTGTCTCTCGCCATAATGACAAGCGTTATTTTAGGAATAGCTGTCAGCCTGGATAAGAAAGGAGCAATATTTTTTAGTCCGGAGACATATAATATCTTGGGTTGGATAGTGCCTTTTATCGTACTATATTTCCCAGGAATTAAAATTAATGAAATTAAAGCCGAGTTTAAGCAATTTTCCTGGAAGATTATTCTATTAGCCTTTTTTAATTTTATTGGTTTTTATTTGGGGTTAAAAGCATTTATTTTAGCCGATGCAACTAAAGTTATTCCAATTATTCAGCTGTCAACAATTATAACGGTTCTAATCGGAGTTTTCTTTTTACATGAAAAAAACCATTTCTATAAAAAAATTATAGCCGGAGCCATTGCCGTTATTGGAGTATTTTTATTGAGGTAAAAGATAAGATTGATATGATTCATTAATCAGTATATAATTATACTGATTATGGAAACGTATTCTACTACAGATATTATTAAAATAATGAGAGAAAGAGAGATGAGTACTTTCTCTTTGGATGATTTTGGTCGTCTATTAAACATAAACAACCAGAACAGTCTTTATAAAAAAATTCAAAGGCTAGAAAAAAAAGAAATAATAAAAAAGCTTATAAAAGGAAAGTATTTGTTTATTTTCAATAAAACAGACGATTTCAAAATTGCAAATTATATATATCAACCCTCATATATCTCCCTTGAATCAGCCTTGTCCTTTTATGGAATAATCACCGGTTTTTCCTATAAAATCACCTCAATAACAGTAAAAAAATCACGATCATATATAATCGATGAAAAAGACTATTTATACAGTCATATTAATCAAGATTTGTTTTGGGGGTATGAAAAAAAAGAAGATTTTTTAATAGCAGAAAAAGAAAAAGCATTAGTTGATTTAATATATTTTTATAGTAAAGGTCTGCGAGGGTTTGATAGGGAAGACTTGGATATTTCAGAAATTAATAAAAAAAAGTTAATTTTGTACGCCAAAAAATTTAATAATAAAAAAACATTATCAATTATTAAGAATGAGATCTTATGATTACAAAAAAACAAATTGATGATTTGAGTAAACATTTTCAGATAGATGAATTTACTATCCTGCGTGAATATCTGCAGATTTTATTTTTAAATTATCTCTATAAAGAGAAAGGGGCGGACAAAATATTTTTTAAAGGCGGGACTGCCATAAGGCTTTTATTTGGTTCAACTCGTTTTTCTGAAGATTTGGATTTTTCGGTTATTGATACGCGCGAAAATATAATAAAACTCATAAGTAAACTTGAAAAATCAATTAAGAAAGAGATAGGATCAATAAAAATATCACTTCTGTATACAGGGATAAATGGATTGAGATTTCGGCTTAAATATCGATATCCTGATTTTAAATACCCTTTGGTTATTAGACTTGACTTCAATTTTATAAAAAACGTTGAAAAGGAAGAGTTATCACCATTACTAACAAAATTCCCAATTTCAGTATTTCCTTTGATAAATCATCTTTCAGGGAAAGAAATTTTAGCTGAAAAACTTTGTGCTATATTGACAAGGAGCAAAGGAAGAGACCTTTATGACACTTGGTTTCTACTTGAAAAAAGTGTTGTTATTGACAATGGATTACTAGAACGAAAATTAATAGAAAGAGGAGAACGGTATAGTCAAAAAAATCTAATTAATAAAATAAAAAAATATTCAGAAAGAAAATTAGAATTAGACCTTCAGCAATTTCTGCCAAAATCTCAAAGAAAAATTATTGGAATACTTAAAGAGAGATTGGAAAAGCTATTGACAGCTGATTCTAACAGCCTTAATTTTTTTTAAGTTTTTGTATTTTTATCTCTGCTTGTTTTATTCGGTTAGTTTTATTTTGGTCTTTTTACAAATTTAAGAAATAATCAATTAAATAAATTTACTTCTAATATTATAGTGTACACATTTTTAGGTATTGACATATAAATAGTGAAGAGTAAAATGAGTGTATGATTAAAAACATAGCAAGACACATTGATGCGCAACTTCTTAATCACTTTCAAAAATATAAACAAGCTATAGTTTTGTTGGGACCTCGGCAAACGGGAAAAACGACGTTGGTCAAACGTATTTTTCCGAAAGCATTTTATCTTACTTGTGACAACGAGCCGGTAAAAAAAGCTTTTGAATCGTATGATATAAATTATTATCGTCAAATAATTCCATCATCCGCTACTCACTTGATACTGGACGAAGCAAATTTACTTGATAATCCCGGTCGAGCTGGAAAAATATTAGTTGACCAAATGACGGAGTTAAAAATTATTATAACAGGATCTTCATCTTTAACAATCCGCCAAAAAACTATTGAAAGTATGGCGGGACGTTTTGTTGAATACAAACTCTTGCCCTTGACTTTTGATGAATATCTATTTCAAACTGGCGTCGTAAAAAAATTAGGATATTATTTCGGGCAGAGAATCGTCAACTCTAAAAACATTGTTAATACAGCTCATATTTTTGATATCAAAAAAACACTGGAAAAAACTTTATTATTCGGACTTTATCCGGAAATAGTCAATCTATCTTCAGACATTCCATATTTAAAAACTTTAGCTCATACATTGGCTTTGAAAGACATCCAAGAAATGAATCTATTTGAAAAAAGAAAAGAAGCGGAAAATTTACTTCGACTTTTGGCTTATCAGATAGGTAATCTCGTCAATTATTCTGATCTTTCTCGTAGAACTGGTCTGACACTCGATACGGTAAAACGTTATATCTCTATTTTTGAGGATAGCTATATTATCTATCGTCTATATCCATATTCTTCTAGAGCTCGGGATGAAATTGGTAAATCTCCAAAAATATATTTTTATGATACCGGGCTTAGAAATGCATTAATTGGATCATTCGAAACTTTATCTGTGCGTGCTGATTCGGGAGCTTTATTTGAAAATTTTATAATAAATGAAATTATTAAATATAGTCATTATTCAAAAAAAGATTTACGAATAAACTACTGGAGGACAAGGCATAGGTCAGAAGTTGATTTGATTATCGAAGCTTCTGGACTAAACAGAGCAATAGAGATTAAACTAACAAAGGATAAATCTTCGGGTCTGAGTGCATTTAAAAATCGATATCAAAAATTTCAAACAAATGTCATTAATAGTCTAAATTTTTATTAAGTATTTTACAAGTGGGGTTGTTTACATTTTTAGAAAATATTTGTAAATGAAAGAACGCTTGTGAAAAAACACAATTTATTTCTTAATTCAGCATTATCTCCGGAAGCTTCTAAAATTGCCGCAACTTGATATGTAAGATGGGTTTGGTTTAATTTATCACCCTTTACTGGAGTTTTTTTTAAACGGAGGAAGGTTGATTTCTTTGGTTATTTGTTTATTAATAGCTAACTATTTTGGTACGGAAAATTCTTTGCGTTTTAGCCCATTAATCTTAAGTTTCCTGCAGGTACTTCTCTTTGTGTGGTTAGAAAGTAAGAGTATAGTAGTGGAACGATTCATCGTTCCATAATTATTCATTTAATTGATTATTATGGTGTGATAAATCACACCACTACTATGAAAATCCGTGTCAAGACTTGTGAATTATTACGGAGTAGAATACTTATTGACAATTTAATATTTGTATATTATCATCATATACAGTATGGCTATTTCGGTAAATAATAATGAAGTTGGAGAATTTGATTGGAATGAATCGAATATTAAAAAAAATGAAATAAAACATGGAGTTTTTTATAAGGAGTGTGAAGAAGTGTTTTTGAATGAGCCTTTGGTTTTAAAAGATCAAAAACATTCAGTTGTAGAAAAAAGATTTAATGCGATCGGAAAAACAAATTCAGGAAAATTATTATTTATAAGTTTTACAATGCGGATTTTAAAAGTTAGGGTAATTTCTGCCCGAACCGCAGATAAAAAAGAAAGGATGATGTATGAAAAAACTAAAAAAACTACCAAGATTTAAAAATGAAGATGAAGAAAGAGATTTTTGGGCAAATCACTCGAGCGTTGATTATTTAGATTGGTCAAAGGCTGTCATTATGCGTTTTCCTAATCTCAAACCATCTACTGAGACTATCAGCATTCGTTTTCCTAGTTGGCTACTTGATGATATTAAAATGGAAGCAAATAAAAAAGACGTGCCATATCAGTCTTTAATTAAGGTATACTTGGCCGATCGATTATCAGATATTAAAGGAGTGTATAAGGCGAAATAAAAACCTTTTGACAAGTTGGAAAATGTATTGTACCATTAAATACATAAATGTGGAAAATGAACTTGATTTTAGTAAAATAGAAGGGTTCGAGTGGGATGAAGGGAATGTTAATAAAAACTGGTTAAAACACTTGATAAGTAGCAAAGAATCTGAAGAAGTTTTTGTTAATAAAAGAGTTTATTATTATGACGATAAACATTCTCAAATAGAAAAAAGATTTTCAGTATATGGAATAACAAATAATGGACGAAAGTTAATAGTTATTTTTACTATTAGGAAAAGCAGAATAAGAATTATTTCTGCTCGGGACCAAAATAGTAAAGAAAGGAAAAAGTATGAAAAAGAAGCTAAAATTAATTCCTAAATTCAAAAACGAGGATGAAGAGCGTGATTTTTGGGACACTCATGATACAACGGAATATTTTGATATGAGTAAGCCCATGATGATAAAATTTCCAAATCTTAAGATGTCAACAAAAACAATCACTTTTAGGATAACGCAATCACTTTATGACGATTTAAAAATTTTAGCTAATAAAAATGATGTGCCATATCAATCTCTAATGAAAATGTTTTTAGCACAAAAAGTAAGAGAGGAGTTTGCCCAAAAATGAAACCACAAGAATTTACTTTAAAAAACGGACTTCGGGTCATATTTGTTGACACAAAAACATTTCCGACCTTAACAACTCTTCTTTTGGTTGGGGCAGGGTCGAGATATGAAAATGAAAAAAACAACGGGATTGCCCACTTTTTTGAACATATGGCGTTTAAGGGGAGTCAAAAATATCCTAATTCATTTGTGATTTCTTCGACTGTTGAAGGCTTTGGCGGAGTGTTTAATGCTTTTACTTCAAAAGACCATACGGGATATTGGATAAAAGCTACGACCGAGCATTTTGAGACGATGATCGATGTCATCGCCGATATGATTCAAACACCAAGATTATTACCTGAGGAAATTGAAAGGGAAAAAGGAGTGATTAAAGAAGAGATAAATATGTATGAAGATACGCCACAGAGGAAAGTGGGGGAGATATTTGAGAATCTTGTTTATCCGGATCACCCGTTGGGATTTGATATCGCTGGAACCAAAGAAATTGTCCAATCGTTTAATCGATTAACATTTATTGATTATATTAATAGTCTTTATCATCCAAATAATGCGGTTCTTGTGGTAGCAGGAGGATTATCAGAAAAATCCGAAATCCGAAATCCCTGCCTTGCCGGCAGGCAGGCGAAATCCGAAACAAATTTAAAACGTTTTGAAAATTTAAATTTAAAAAATTCTAAAATTGTTTCGAATTTCGATATTCGTGGTTCGAGTTTATCTTATTATCTAAATATTATAGAGGAAAAATTTGGCAACTGGAAATCAGGCAATAAATTATCATTTATAAAAATTAAAGAGAGCCAAACAAAGCCTCAAATATTAATAAAATACAAAAAAACTGAACAGGCGCATTTTGTATTAGGATACCGGTCATTTGGTTTTAATGATGAAAGAAAATACATTCTAAATTTATTAGCTACGATTTTAGGTGGGGGAATGTCGTCCCGTTTATTTATTCAAGTGCGCGAACGTCGCGGTCTTTGCTACTATATTTCATCAGGTAGTGAATCATATGATGATTGTGGGAGCTTTATTACTCAGGCCGGTGTGACAAATAATCTTGAAAAAGTGAAATTGGCCGTCAGAACCGTCCTTGAAGAACACGAAAAAATTAAATCAGGCGATATAAAATCGGAAGAATTATTAAAAGCCAAGGAAATGATTAAGGGTCGTCTGATGCTTTCAATGGAAGATTCGATGCATGTTGCCTCATTTTTTGGGACCAAAAAAATCCTCCAAAATAAAATTATTTCTCCTGAAGAAATAATAGCAAAAATAGAATCCGTTACACCACAGGAAATAGCCACTTTGGCCAAAGAAATATTCATCCCAAAAAATCTTAACTTTGCTTTAATCGGGCGCTTCGAGCAAAAAGATTTTCAAGATTTTGATAAAACTTGAATTTTTTTCACATTCTTTGCAACGGCCGTGAAAAGAATGTAACATATATTTATGTCAGTAGAGAAAAAGCACAGTCATAGACATTTGTTTGAATATGGAAAGTTGACCAAAGCAGTTTTGAGTCATATAGTCGATAGTATTTTGGTTGGTTATTCATCGATTGAGAATAGAAGAGGCGGATTAAGTTTCACAAAAATTTTTGAAACGGTTGATTATCTATTAAAAGTAATAAAAAATAAGAAAAAAAAGGAAAGAAAGATTTTAAGAGTTCTGCAAAGCTTAGAAAAAGAAGAGATTATTGACCTTATAGAAAAAGACGGAGAAGTTATTGTTAAATTAAAAAATAAGAATCATCCAAAAATAATCAAATATTCGATAAAAAACCTTCTTAATTTTAAGATTAGGGAAAAGAAATGGCAAAAAAAATGGTTTTTTGTTTTTTTTGATGTCCCAGAAATCCAACATAACAAAAGAGATTATCTTCGTAAATTTTTGAAAGACTTAGGTTTTTATTGTTATCAACAAAGTGTTTATGTTTTTCCGTTTGAATGTAAAAAAGAAGTTTTTTTAATAAAGAAAATCGTCGAATCGGCTAAATATATGAAATATATTGTTGCGGAAGAGATTGAAGATGAAGAAAAAATTAAAAAATATTTTGGCATAAAGGATTAATTTAGAATGTAACGAATATAAATATAAATATAAATATAAATATGAACTTGAATATGAAGGAGAGGGGAAAAAAAATAGTGGAAATAGTAAAGGCAAATAAGACAGAGGGGGTAATAAAAACGGCGAAGGTTGTCTGGATTTTTATATTAATTGGTCTATTGGTCTATGGTCTTTCTCTTTTCAACGGATTTGTCTGGGATGACGAGGAGCAGATTGTCAATAACGTCTTTGTCCATTCGGTTAAAAATATTCCACTGCTTTTCCAGTCGAGTACCTTTAATACCGGTGGCGCCGGAGTATCAGCCGGCACTTATTACCGGCCGTTGATGATGACTTTTTTTTCATTCGTTTACCAACTATTTGGGCCAAACCCGTTTTTTTTCCATTTATTTCAATTATTTTTTCATATTTTAACGGCGATATTAGTCTACTTAATGTTCAAACATTTTTTTAAGGAAATGACTGCTTTTTTTATGGCCATTATCTTTCTTGTCCACCCGGCCGGTGTTGAGTCGGTCGCTTATATATCAGCCGTCCAGGATATCTTTTATGTCCTGTTTGGAATTTTGGCTTTTTATATTGTGATTAAAAATAGGGCTAAATTTGAATTTAAAAATATTTTTCTGATAAATACATTGTTATTTTTATCCCTTCTTTCAAAAGAGACGGCGATTTTATTTTTTATCATAATTTTTATTTATCAATTAATCTTTGACAGAAAATTTATTTTTGAAAACTTAATTTTCTTTATGATGACAGTGGGGATTTATGCACTTTTGAGATTTGCGCTGGCGGGAGTATTTTTTACTCCTTACCATAATGCTCCGATTGTCCAATTAAGTCTTTGGCAGAGAATAATGATGATCCCGGCAATCTTTTTTTATTATCTCAAACTATTTTTTTATCCGCTTGATTTGGCTGTTATGCAACATTGGGTGATACGGACGTTAGATTTTAGAATGCTTCTCGGATCTTTATCAGCGGGTATATTAGCTCTTCTTCTATGGAAAAAAAGATTTAATCGTAATTTTATTTTTTTCTTTCTCTGGTTTATCATAACGATCTTTCCTTACCTACAAATCTTTCCTTTGGATATGACGGTCGCCGAACGTTGGTTCTACCTGCCCGTAGTTGGGTTGTTGGGGATGATGGGCGCCGTATGGTCAAAAAGTGGCAATAAATTGGTGATTATGGGGGTAATCATTATTGCTATTTTTTCCATCAGAAGTTTTTTCAGGACAATGGATTGGAAAAATGGATTAACTTTATACGGACGTGATATTAAAATATCTAAAGGAGCTTTTGACCTGGAAAATAATTACGGAGTTGAGCTTTTCCGGGCCGGTGATTATCAAGAAGCCAAGGTTCATTTTTTAAAGTCAACAGAATTAGCTCCCTATTGGTGGACGAACTGGAATAATCTTGGCGCTGTATATGAACAGGAAAAGAATTATCAAAAAGCCTCAGAGTATTATCAAAAATCAATCGATAATGGTCAGTATTATTTAGCCTATGAAAATATGGCGAAAATATTAGTCTTACAGGGAAAGGATAATCCGATAGCCAGCGGAAAAACAGATGAGTTTTTAAGGAAGGCTCTCGAGATGTTTCCGGAAAATGAAAATCTAAAGCAGATAAAGGCTTATAGAGAACGATGAACGTGAACTTATACCCAATGATTTTCCACTTGTATTTAATCTCTTTTAGGGTAATATTCCCCGACTGCTTGGCTGCGGGTGGATATAATAGAGGATGAGCATATATATTCACAAGAGTCACAATGTTAACGTCTTAATCTATCATTTAGTATGTCCAACCAAATATAGACGAGTAGTAATTACAGATAAGGTAGATAAAATATTGAAGGAAACATGTTTGGGAATAGCATTACGATATGAAATGCACTTTCTTGAGATTGGAACAGATCATGATCATGTGCATTTTTTGATACAAACAATACCAATGACATTACCCACCAATATGGTACGGAAAATAAAAAGCTTAACCTCAAAAGAAATATTTGACCAAGCACCAGAGATAAAGAAACAACTGTGGGGCGGAGAGTTCTGGTCAGACGGATATTACATTTCAACAGTTGGAAAGAATGGAAGCGAAACAGCTATCCAAGAGTACGTCAAAGGACAAGGAAGACAAAAAGAATATATAAAATTACACAAAGATCAGTTACAATTGTTCTGATCTTGATACCCCGACTGCTTGGCTGCGGGGTAGTTTATTCAATCGATTTTTTTGCTCCGATTTTACAGGGGGGCAAAGTCGGCCTTTTTGGAGGGGCCGGAGTTGGAAAGACAATTTTACTGACGGAAATTATTCATAACATCGTGGTTTTATCAAAAAGTGAAAGTACCTGTGTCTTTACCGGGGTTGGAGAACGAATTCGCGAAGGTCAAGAGCTTTATGAAAGTCTGAGAGATAGCCAAGTATTACCTCAGGTTGCTTCAATTTACGGTCAAATGGGGGAAAATTCAGCCATAAGATTTCGCACTGCTTTTGCCGGTGTTACAATGGCAGAATATTTCCGTGATATATCTAAAAAAAATGTCTTATTTTTTATTGATAATATTTTCCGCTTTGCCCAAGCAGGCTACGAACTTTCCACATTAACAAATTCTATTCCGTCGGAGGGAGGATATCAGTCAACTTTAATTTCTGAAATGGCTGATTTTCACGAACGTTTAGTTTCTACCGAGTCAGGCAAATTAACCACGATTGAGACTATCTTTGTCCCTTCAGATGATATGACTGATCAGGCTGTCCAGTCAATCTTTCCGTATCTTGATTCAATGGTTGTCCTTTCCCGCCAGGTTTATCAGGAAGGGAGATTCCCATCGATTGACTTACTGTCATCGACTTCATCAGGATTAACCGTTGAGATAGTCGGAGAGGACCATGAAAGGGCTGTCAGAGAGGCTCAAAGTATTTTAAAAAAATCGGTCGCCTTAGAAAGAATTGTCTCCTTAGTTGGAGAGTCGGAGCTTTCTGCAGATGATCAAATAATCTACAAACGGGCAAAGATAATCAAAAATTATATGACTCAAAATTTCTTCGTCGCCCAAAGCCAGACCGGAAAAAAAGGTGATTATATTCCGGTTGGGCAAACCGTTAAAGATATGATTGAGATTATTGATGGAAAGTATGACGATCGAAAACCGGAGGAGTTTTTGTATATTGGAGGGATAAAATAAACAGTTAATAAATACGAAATTAGAAGTACGAAATACGAAACAATCAGACAGAAATTAAAATTTGTTTCGAGATTCGAAATTCGGATTTCGAATTTTTTCCAGTTATGACTGACAAAATTTCAATAGAAATCAAAAACTCCGAAGCAATTGTTTTTAGTGGCGAGGCTAAATCATTATCTTCAATTAATGAAGATGGTCCTTTTGATATTTTGCCATTTCATGCTAATTTTTTCTCCATCATTAAAGAAAAGATTACGATCATCAATCATGATGATAAAAAAACAGAAATTTCCATAAATGACAAAGGGATTATGAGAGTGATGGAAAATAAGATATCCGTATTTTTAGGGATTGAGACGATCGAGCTACAATGATTTTATTAACCACTCAATTACAGGAATACAATTTTTTGAATCGGAGTTAGTCCTGATATCATCAAGAAAAAGAACGATTCCTTTACCTTTAAGATACTTATTGACTAATTTTAAATTTCCAAATTCCCGCTTGGAATTTTTATCATTAAGTTGCAAGCAAACTTGAAAAAAGATAAATTTATCATCATTTTTGACAATAAAATCAATCTCGTACCTATTTGGATCTTGTCCAAAATAAATGTTTTCCCGCCCAAATCTTCTTGTCAGTTCGATATATACTAGGTTTTCTAATCTTTTTTCGTTTGATTCCTCCCTTCCTTTTATGAGAATATTATCGACACAATAAAATTTTGACGTTCTGCTAAAAACTCGGCTTAATCTATAGTCAAACTTATTAAGTTTTTCGATTGCGTATGAGGTTTGCCAATATCTAATGTAATTATCGATCGTAGTTGTTGATACTCTTAAACCTTGATTATTAAGCCTATTAACAATTTTTCGCAATGATATCGTTGAGGTAATATTTCCACTTACGAAATCAAACACTTCTTGTAATATATTTACGTTATTGATTGAATATCTTTTGACAATATCATCCAGAATTATCTTTTGAACCAATCCTAATTCATAATTTGATAAAAATTGTTCATCCAAATTAAACTGCTCTGCAATCCCCCCCCTTTTTAAGTATGTGGAAAAAGCCTTATCTATTTTTTGCTTATTTGAATAATATAAGCCACGGTCTATTTTGCAATAGTCCAGATATTCTTGAAAACTAAATGGTTTGATCTCAAGTTTTAGGCTTCGTCCTGACAAACTTGAGCTTAATTCTCCTGAAAGAAGATTACTATTTGATCCGCTTATAAAAATGTTATATTTTCCCTGCTCATAAAGGGAGCGAATTAATTTTTCCCAACCCGTGACCAATTGTATTTCATCCCAAATTATATAAATAGGGAAGTTTGGATCGGCAATTTCTCTTAAGTAGACTTCCCAGATATTTCTAAGTTCTTGGACACTTTTAATGTTGTTTAGCAAATCGTTTTCAAAATTTAAATAAAAAATATTTGAAGCGGGGCGACCCTGATCGATTAAAGATTTGGAAAGTATTTTTAAAAGAAATGATTTTCCCGATCTTCGGAAGCCAACAACAGCTTTTATCAGTTTGTTGTTAATTGATTTTTCAAGCCATGAAGAATATGCCGGTCTTTTGACCGGAATAATCAATCCAAATTCTCTTGACTCTGAAATTGCCTGCTTAAGCTTTTGTAATGAAATCATAACTTGAAGTTATCAAATTAGTATGGAATTGTCAAGTGATAAAATTTTTTTAACAACCTCTTGACAAATAAATTATCGCTTTGTAAACTGGAAGTAATGAAAAATCTTACCTACAGTCTTAATAAGCTTCCTCAAACGGTTTTTACCACTCGCGAAATTGCTTTGATTCTTGGAGAAACAAATACCGATCTTGTCAAGTCAAAAATAAATTATTATATAAAAAGGGGGGAAATATTTTCAATTAGGCGGGGAATTTATAGTAAAAATATAAAATTTAATGAATTTGAACTATCCACAAAAATGTATACTCCTTCTTATATAAGTTTTCAAACAATATTAGCTAAATACGGTGTTGTTTTTCAGTATGATAGTCGTGTTCATTTAGGAAGTTATCTCACTCGCGAAGTCAGAATTGGTGATATTAAAATTTTATATAAAAAAATTAAAATTGAGATATTAAATAATCCAACAGGAATTATATACGAGAGTTACTTTCCCGAGGCAACCTTAGAACGGGCTTTTTTAGACACGATTTATGTTTATGGCAAAAGGCATTTTGATAATTTAGAACCAGTTGATATTGAAAAATGTCAAAAATTGTTACCTGTCTATCAAGGAAAATTAACAATTGATGATTTGAAATCATATTATGCTAACGATTAGTAAACACAGATCGGTAATGTTTGAAGTTTTAAAAGGGATTTATCAGGATAATTTATTAGGTCCAATTCTTGGATTTAAGGGAGGGACCTTACTTTATATTTTACATGATCTTACACGTTTTAGTGTTGACCTGGACTTTGATCTATTAGACGAAAAAAAAGAAAACCAAGTTTTAACAAGATTAAAAAAAATTTTGAAAGAAATAGGAAATATAAAAGAATTAACAAATAAAAAATACACTCTTTTTTCGCTTTTAAATTATGAGAAAGATCAAAGAAATTTAAAAATAGAAATTAGTAAAAGAAATTTAGGAAGTAAATATGAAATATCAAATTATTTGGGTTTATCAATTCAGACAATGATTAAAGAGGATATCTTTGCCAATAAATTATTAGCCTTGACTACAAGAAAAAAGCCTGTCAACAGAGATATATTTGACACGTGGTTTTTGCTGAAAAAACATTGGGATGTCAACTGGGACATGATTGAAAAGAGAAGTTTGCTCAAAAAAGATGTTTTTATTAATAAATGTATTAAAACTCTTGAAAATTGGCCATTGAAATACATTCTTGACGGTATGGGTGAGTTATTAGACAACAGCACAAAAGATTGGGCCAAAAAAAATTTAATCAAAGATACGATATTTTTATTAAAAGCGAGGTATGAGATTTGATTGTAAAATAAAAAAATTCAATCTTAACGAACAAGGGCTGTTTGACATCCTGCCTTTTTTACGTGGCTTCGCCAAGCCTAACTAATATTGAGGTTATAGGATAAACAAAAAAGAATAATAAAATTTATAGTTTGCTATACTTAAAATAATGCAGCAATTTATCAATTTAACAATATTTGTTTTTGGGGCTTCAATCGGCTCTTTTTTAAATGTATTAATTGATAGATTACCTAAAGAAGAAAGTATTAATGGTCGATCACATTGTGACTTTTGCGGGAAAAAATTAAATTGGTATGATATGTTTCCGGTGATTTCGTTTTTTATTTTGAAAGGGAAGACGAGATGTTGTAGGAAAAAGTTATCATTTCAGTATCCGTTGATAGAGTTTGTCACGGGCGTCATCTTTGTTACGGTTTTTAAGGACAGTCCTTATATTGAGTCGCTGACAAGGACTGTCCTTATTTCTGGAGTCATGGCTTGTCTGATCGTCATCTTCATTTCCGACCTTAAATATCATTTAATCTCGGATTATATTTTATTGGCTTTATTCATATTTTCTCTTCTTTTGAAGTTTGTCATTCCCGCGGAGGCGGGAATCCATGTAATAGGATTTGATGTTTTGTCAGGTTTAATCGTCTGCCTCCCTATTTTTTTGGTTTATTTTATTTCTAAAGAACGGGCCATGGGTTTAGGGGACGTTTATTTAACGGCAATAATGGGCTTTCTATTGGGTTGGCAAAAGGGCTTCCTGGCTCTATACATCGCATTTGTCACGGGCGCAATATTTGGGTTGATAATAATATTATTCAAGCATAGAAAAC